>ERZ859817.125-NODE-125-length-60048-cov-6.183205_pt1 | contig 60048 bp, 50 predicted proteins | sample MGYA00509986_ERZ859817 | MGnify/ENA primary metagenome ERZ859817 (study PRJEB30046, sample SAMN00715155) | human gut metagenome | study: EMG produced TPA metagenomics assembly of the A metagenome-wide association study of gut microbiota in type 2...
GCCCTTTCAGGGCACCCCAATAAATATATAATTGTAAGGCTTTCAGCCTAACTGCAAAATTCTCATTTAACTGCTAAATTCCCATTTAATTAAGAACTGTACTGAAATGAATGAAACCTTGCTTTCTAACTGCTGATTACTCATTATTTCTTTATCCGTACGTTTACTGTTTGGGTAGCGTCACCGAGAAATATGGATTGGGCGTATGTTGTTCGAAGATGATAGCTTTCATCTTTTCTACAACGTCCGGATGTTGGAGTGCTATATCAGTATCTTCGTGAATGTCCGTTTTTAAGTTGTAGAGGAACGGTGTTCCTTTTTTTACCACCATCTTCCAATCGTCCATGCGTACGGCAATCTGGTCTGTTTCATCAAATTCCCAATACAGGAAATCATGTTTCTTTTGCTTTTTCTTACCCAGCAGTGTGGGAGCAAAAGAAATCCCATCGAAATAATCGATTTCTTTTTCTTTATTGCCATATTTCTTTTCGTAGTCCTTGATGCCGATCACTTCGCAGAATGTAGGCATTAAATCATAAAAAGCACAGATGTGATCGTTCACTTTACCTGCTGGTATGTGCCCCGGCCAACGCGCGATAAACGGAATACGTATTCCTCCTTCATGACACTGGCGTTTTAATCCGCGCAGCTTTCCGTCTCTGCCGAAGAAAGTAGGATCGGCTCCGCCTTCTTCGTGAGGGCCGTTGTCACTGGAGAAAATAACCAATGTGTTTTCGTCCAGCCCTTTTTCTTTCAGCTTTTTCAGGACTTCACCCACGTAATAATCCAGCCGGGTAATCATTCCTGCAAATTGAGCATGGGTGTGCGTAATAGCATTGTATCGTGAGCCTTCGCTTCCTTTAAACTCTTTGTCCGGGTTGAATTTGGCTTTGTATTCATTCAGGATGGAATCTTCCGGTTGAACGAGTTCCGCATGAGGTAAGGTGTAAGTCAATATGCCGAAAAACGGTTGTTTGTCGTCTTGTTGGTCCAGCCACTCCAATGCTTTCTGATGAATCATGTCGGCCGAGTATTGCGGACGTTTCTGGTAGTCGGGACCATACATCGGATATTTGATGTTTTCATCCATCACCACCCGCACCACTCCGGTGTCGCCCAACGCTTTACTATAACGGTTCAGGAAATTGGGATAGTAGAGATGAGCCTGAAATTGACAGATGTAACCGTAGTATTCATCTATTCCCCGTTTGTCGGGAGTAGAACGCGAGCCTTCATATCCTCCCGCCCATTTGCCGAACATACCCGTGGTATAGCCATTGTCTTTCATTATTTCCGGTAAGATTACATGGTCGGAATCATAAGGGTGTTGTCCTACTATCGAATATTCTTGGTTTTGCCCATACAACACGATCGGTACATTTTTCCAGTATTCTTTGTTGCCTCGCACCTCGCAGTGGCCTGAATGTTGCCCTGTCATGAATGAAGCTCTGGAAGGCGCGCTGACGGGACTGCCGGCGTATGCCTGTGTAAAACGCATACCTTCATTCGCCATCGTGTCTATATGAGGGGTGCGGATAAATGGTTGACCGTAACAGCCTAAATCTCCATATCCCATGTCATCGCAGAGAATGAAAAGAATATTGGGTGGAGTATTTGATTGGGGCGGTGTAGTGTTTTCCGGTGCTTTGTTAGTGGCTGTTGCAGCGCAGGCAACAGTGGACATAAGGGTTAGAATGAAAGGTTGTTTCATTGTTTTTGGGGGTTAAGTGTGTTATTATTAGTAGAAAAAGATGTGTCCGGCAAAGAACGGACACATCTTTTTCATCGTCTGTTTAACTTAATTCAATGATTTCTTCATTGCAGTTCGTCAGCTTTTCTATTCCTTCGTTGGTTACTACCCAAGAGTTTTCAATGCCTACGGGGCCTACACCCGGAATAACGATTTTCGGTTCGAGGGCAAAGACCATGCCCGGTTCTAATTGTTGTTTCATGCGGGGAGCCAATACCGGAGCTTCATTAATTTCGAGTCCGATACCGTGGCCGATAAACTTGGCTTGTTGCCCTGTTCCCATAAATTTGTCGGCAAATCCGGCTTCTTTGGCTATTTCGACAGCTATGTCGTAAAGCACTTCACAAGCAATGCCCGGTTTGGCGATGGAAGCTATCTTTGTTTGGATATCCAAACAAACCTGATGGGCGGTGTAAGCCTCTTCGGGCAGCTTTCCTATTGAGAATACGCGGCTCATATCGTTCATGTAGCCGTTGAAGTTACCTCCCAAGTCCACCATAACGCTCTGACCTTCCTTTAGCGGAGTTTTATTTGCTCCTCCCGGCAAAGCAGGATCAAGTCCCTGTCCACCTAAAGCAAAATCATAGGGCGAGGGGTATCCGGCATTGTCTCCGGTCAGTACGCTACCCATGAATATTTCCATGCTGCGTCCGAATACCCGGAAAATTCCGAGGCAACCTTGCAGACGCATCAGGCGTTCTATTTCAATGGAAAACTCGATGTCTGTCATACCGGGGCGATATACGCTTGGAATCTGTTCGTATGCCTTGGCGTGGGCAATGCCCGAACGGCGGAACATCTCAATTTCTACAGGTGTTTTCACACTGCGTGCCTGACGAATCACCGGGGTGCCATTTACAACTTCTGCTTCCGGAAACAGGCTGGCCAGACGGCAATATTCCGTATAAGGGAGCTCGTCACCTTCTAACATCAGTTTGGTTGGCATCGGCAATCCTTGTTCTTTCAACAGGTCAACGATTTGTTCCGGTTTGCGAATCGAGAACGAATGTTCTCCTGTGATATTATTAGGGCGTTTGAAAAACAATAGTGCAGGCGAATGAAGAGGGAGGTAAAGATAGCCACTGACTACACAGCCATACGTGTAAATTAAATTTGCATTACAAGTGATAAGTGCGGCGTCGATGCCCTGTGACACCATCAGACTGCGAATCTTGTCACGGCGAAATTTCAATTCGGGTTGTAGCATTTTTTATTTATTACATGATTATTAATTACAAAACTATCAATGGTAAATTATTAGTTGTGAGTTGTTTATCTGATATAACAAATTCACAAACTATTATTTAACCTATCATGCCACAAAGATAATTAATTCCAGCGAAAATAATGTTAATCTCAAAAAAATAGCGCTACCCGCGTCCTGTCACAGGAGGCGAGCAGCGCAAACCACAAATACAAATACAACTAAACAAAGTCTTCTAAATAACGCCTTGTCCCATCATTGCGTGAGCTACTTTCATAAATCCGGCAATGTTGGCACCCTTCACATAATTAATGTATCCGTCGGGTTCCGTGCCGTACTTCACGCATTGTGCATGGATGCCGTGCATGATTGCATGGAGCTTTTCGTCCACTTCGGCAGCACTCCAGCTTAGGTGCATTGCGTTTTGAGACATTTCCAAACCGGAAGTGGCAACACCGCCTGCGTTGACCGCTTTACCCGGAGCATACATTGTCTTATGTTCAATAAAGAGGTCGATTGCTTCGGGAGTACATCCCATGTTGGAAATTTCTCCGACGCAAAGTACGTCATTTTTTATGAGATTTTGAGCATCTTCTCCATTTAATTCATTTTGGGTAGCACAAGGAAGCGCGATGTCTGCTTTCACTTCCCACGGGCGCTTGCCTTCTACAAAGGTAGCATTCGGATACTGTTCTGCATAAGGTGCAACAATGTCATTACCCGACGAACGAAGTTCGAGCATATAGTCTATCTTTTCGCCGCTGATACCATCCGGATCGTAGATATATCCGTCCGGACCGGAAATTGTAATCACTTTGGCACCCAGTTCGGTAGCTTTGGTAGCTGCTCCCCAGGCGACGTTGCCAAAACCGGAAATAGCGACTGTCTTACCTTTTATGTCAATACCTTTTGCTTGTAGCATCTGATTTACAAAATACAGACCACCGAAACCGGTAGCTTCCGGGCGAATCAACGAGCCTCCGAATTCTAATCCCTTGCCGGTGAATGTGCCTGTAAATTCGCGAGTCAGTTTCTTATACATACCGAACATATAACCTACTTCACGTCCGCCTACGCCGATATCACCGGCTGGTACATCCATATCCGGTCCGAGGTGACGCCATAACTCCAACATAAAGGCTTGACAGAAACGCATAATTTCAGCATCACTCTTACCGCGCGGAGAGAAATCGGAACCACCTTTTCCACCACCCATAGGCAGCGTGGTCAGTGCATTTTTGAATGTCTGTTCGAAACCGAGGAACTTCAGAATGGAGAGATTGACGGAAGCATGGAAACGGATACCGCCTTTATAAGGACCGATTGCATTATTGAATTGTACACGATAACCGAGGTTGGTCTGTACCTCGCCTTTGTCATCCACCCACGTTACACGGAAAGTGAAGATACGGTCGGGTTCTACCAATCTTTCTATGATTTTAGCTTTTTCAAATTCAGGATGTTGATTGTATATATCTTCGATAGAAAGAAGAACTTCCTTCACTGCTTGAAGATATTCAGATTCACCGGGATGCTTAGCCTCCAAAGAGGACATGATTTTCTGGATGTTCATGATACTATATTTTAAAAGGTTAATTCTGATAAAATGTCAACTAGCTCACTGCAAATATAGGAAAATTTTTCAAAGTTGCTTGTTTTAATGCGGATATTTTGATTAAATAATGATAAAATGTCAAATTCTTCTGCTGAAAAACACAAAGCCCCGCAGCCTGTAATGTAAAATACAGGCTACGGGGCTTCTATGTGTTTACAAATAGGAAGTGGCGCTTTAGAATTTTGGCTTCATTCCTAGATTATACATGATGAATCCGTAAATATCAGCTTGTTCTTCCAGTACTTTGGCCATTGGTTTGCCAGCGCCATGCCCGGCTTTGCTGTCAATACGGATCAGTGTCGGATTGGTACCGTCGTTGTCGGCTTGCAGGGTAGCGGCAAACTTGAATGAGTGGGCAGGGACTACACGGTCGTCATGGTCGGCGGTAGTGACCAGTGTTGCCGGATATTTCGTGCCCGGTTTCAGGTTGTGCAGTGGAGAGTAGCCTTTGAGGTATTCAAACATCTCTTTGCTGTCTTCGCTTGTGCCGTAATCGCTTGCCCAGTTCCAGCCGATAGTGAATTTATGGTAGCGGAGCATATCCATTACACCTACTTGCGGGATCGCTACACGGAACAGGTCAGGACGCTGTGTCATGCAGGCGCCTACCAACAGACCACCGTTGGAACCTCCTACAATGGCGATTTTATCTTTATTCGTATATTTCTGGTCGATCAGATATTCGGCAGCAGAGATGAAATCGTCGAATACGTTCTGTTTCTGCATTTTAGTTCCGGCTACGTGCCAGTCTTCACCGTATTCACTACCACCGCGCAGGTTTACTTGTGCGTAGATACCCCCATTTTCGAGGAATGGAATACGCATGGCACTGAAGCCCGGGTTGAGGCTGATGCCGAAGCCACCGTATCCGTAGAGGAATACAGGGTTCTTGCCGTCTTTCTTCAAATCTTTCTTATAAGTAAGGAACATCGGAATTTTTACGCCGTCTTTGCTGGCGAAGAATACTTGTTCGGTCACAAAATCGTCCGAGTTGAATTGTACTTTCGGGGCACGATATAGTTCGTAGGTATTTTGATCCATGTCGTATTTGTAGGTAGCACCCGGTATGGTGAATGAAGTGAATCCGAAGAAACATTCTTTGTCGTCTTTGTTGCCGCTAAAGCCTACGGAACCAAGTGACGGTAGTTGGATTTCCTGAATTTGTTTACCGTCGAGACCGTAAACGTATGCGTGGTTCGAGGCATCTTTGTCATAAGTAAGGAACAGTTTGCCACCGATCACTTCCGCATTTGAAAGAACAGCTTCCGATTCGGGTACGAGCTCTTTCCAGTCTTCCAGCTTCGGACGGTTGATGTCGGCTACCATGATCCGGTTTTTCGGTGCACCGTAGTTGGTATAAATATAAATCTGGTCGCCGATAACTTCGATTGGGTAATATTGGTAGTCGAGGTCTGTAGTCAGCTGGATGAAGGGTGAATTCGGCTTTTTCAAATCCCGTATAAACAGGTTGTTACCTCTTCCGGCGCCGGATTCCGTCAGGAAGAGAATCCGTTCGTCTTCACTGGTGCTCGATGTATAGAAACGTTTCGGATAAGCAGGATTCTGATAAATCAGTTTATCTTTTGACTGTGGCTCACCGATTTTGTGATAATAGATTTTGTGATTCTCGTTCACGTTGGAGAACTCTTTTCCTTTGGACGGTGCATCATAGGCACTGTAGTAGAAACCGTCTCCCTGCCAGGCAGCACCGGTGAACTTGGCCCATTCGATGTGGTCTTCCAGCAGTTTTCCGCTTTCGGTATCCATTACATAAATTTCAGACCAGTCCGAACCGCTGCGTGAAATACTGTAAGCGGTGTACTTGCCGTCGTTTGAGAAATAAAGACCGGTCAGTGCTACTGTTCCGTCGTCCGATAGTTTGTTCGGATCGAGGAAAACACGCGGTTCGCCGTCCAATGAGTCCTGCACATAGAATACACTCTGGTTCTGCAGACCGTCATTTTTACTGAAATAATACTTTCCATGTTTCTTGATCGGAGCACTGATCTTCTCGTAATCGGCCAGTGTCGTCAATCGTTTCAGAAGGTTTTCGCGGAACGGGATCTGGCTAAGATACTCATTCGTTACTTTGTTTTGTGCTTCTACCCAGGCAGTAGTGGCTGCACTGGTGTCATTTTCCAACCATCTGTAAGGGTCGGGAACTTGTGTGCCGAAGTACACATCTACAGTGTCTACCTTTGCCGTCTCGGGGTAGACCAGCTTTTTTTGTTGGGGAGCGCATGACATCACCATGATTCCACTCATTAATAAAGTTACCTTTTTCATGTGAATAAAAAGTCTTTTTGAATAAACTTAAAGTTACAAATCTACAAAATAATAAGAGATAAACAAGTAAACTTTATAAAGAAGATGATGGAAAATGAGATTTAAAGAATTAACTTTGCAAAAGTAATCATCAAGTATAAAGGACTATGGGTAATTTTATTACGAGTATCAAGGTTAATCATATTTTTCATTTGGAGAACTTTTGTATACCAATCTCTGAAAATGAAAAAAAACATCTGATTATTACGGGAAAGAACGGAAGTGGTAAGACTATTCTGTTGAATGCAATTGTGGAGCATTTAAGTAAGGTTTGTAATGATAAGATGTTGAGTTTCTTAGATTTTAAGAAATATTTAGAGTCTAATCAAGCATGGTTGCAGCAAGCTGAGACCACTGGTGATTCGAAAAGTATTGCTTCCGGCCAGAATAACGTTGAATATTATAAAAATAGAATTGAAGAATTTTATGGAAAAGTAGAACTTTCATTCCATGATATATACTCTATACCTAAGGATTTTTTAAGTCAGGACTTTATTATAGCCTACTATGCTGATGAACGTAAGTCTCTTTTTGTAGAACCTAAGAATCCTGTTAAGCCGGATTTGAAGATGAAGACTGATCTGAAACATAATAAAGTAGATCAGTTCTTGAATTTTATGGTTGACTGTAAAGTGCAAGAGGCTTTAGCTCGTAATGAAGGAAAAACAGAGGATGCTGATTATATTCGTCAATGGTTTGTCGGCTTCCGAAATATTCTTCGTCAGATATTTGATGATACAACCTTAGAACTTGATTTCAATTATAAAGATTACTCTTTCCTCATTCAAACACGCGGAAAGTCGTTTAAATTCACCGAACTATCAGCAGGATATTCGGCTGCATTAGACATTGTAGCTGATTTAATTTTAAAAATGCAATCACAGAATAATGTGGTCCGTGCATACGAGAAAGAAGGAATTGTGTTGATTGATGAAATAGAAACGCATCTTCATTTGGAACTACAAAGAGTGATTTTGCCGATATTGACTACTATTTTTCCTAACATACAGTTTGTTGTCACTACTCATTCCCCTTTTATTCTTAATTCTTTAGAGAATGCTGTTGCTTTTGATTTGGAGCATCGTGAACCAATTGAAGACTTAACGGATTATTCTTATGAAGCATTAGCAGAAGGTTACTTTGGTGTTCGTACAGACTCCAGTGAGATTCAAATGCGTTTACAACGGATGGAAGAATTGATTCGTTCCGATCAGCTTTCTATTTCGGATAAAAGTGAGTTGGAAATGTATCTGCAGGATTTTGATAAGATTCCGGAAGCAGTTGCTCCTGCTATTAAAGCTAAATATTATGATCTGAAAAGAGAGTGGCAAAATAAGAATTAATTAAGATGATTAGAATTTGTAAAAATGCAGATAAGCCACAAACTTTAGATAAGAGTTATAATACGGACGAGGTCTGCAAACAATTACTGATGGATCAGAATGATAAATGTTATCTATGCGAACGGCGTTTGACAACTGATTATCAAGTAGAGCATTTTAAATCGCAAGCCAATAATGGAGACTTGAAACAAACATGGGAAAACTTATTTGTAGCTTGTGGATACTGTAACAATAAAAAGTCGAATAAGTATGATGATATCTTAGATCCGACTCAATATGATATCGAAACTATAATAGAACATTCAAATGATTTTGTTAATCAGAAAGCAATATTTGATAGTGATAATAGAACTTCTGAAGTACTTTTAACGATAAAGTTATTGAATTTATTATTTAATGGAAAACTATCTTATAGGAATTGTCGTGAGCAACGATTTTATGATGAATTTATTCAAAAAATGAATTTCTTTTCTTATGTTGTTGATGAATATATGTCAGGTAAGAAAGAATATTATTATCCGGTTATAAAAGAACAGTTGGATATTCGTAGTGAATATTTGGGATTTAAATATGCAATTATTCATAGTAACGATTTGCTGAAACATGATTTTGGAGATATGACGATTTGGAATAAGAAAGGAGAATGACTTTATGCTTAGTAAATATAAATTAAACCAGCTTTACTTCAAAGATACACAGTTCGCCAACCTGATGACAAGGCGAATTTTTAACGTGTTGTTAATCGCCAACCCTTATGACGCTTTTATGCTGGAAGATGACGGGCGCATTGATGAGAAGATTTTCAATGAATACACCTCTTTATCTTTGCGTTATCCGCCTCGTTTCTCGCAGGTATCCACAGAGGAGGAAGCATTGGCGCAGTTGGAAAATATGTCGTTCGACCTGGTGATTTGTATGCCGAGCACGGGGGATAATGACAGTTTTGATATCGGTCGTCATATAAAAGAGAAATATGAGCATATTCCTATCGTGATCCTGACTCCTTTCAGCCATGGTATTACCAAACGGATTATCAATGAAGATTTGAGTGCGTTTGAATATGTGTTCTGTTGGTTGGGCAATACCGACCTGCTGGTGTCTATTATCAAATTGATAGAAGACAAGATGAATCTGGAACACGATGTGCAGGAAGTCGGTGTGCAGTTGATTCTTTTGGTGGAGGATGGCATTCGTTTCTATTCTTCTATTTTGCCGAATCTGTATAAGTTCGTGTTGAAGCAGAGTCAGGAGTTCTCTACTGAAGCCTTGAATGCGCACCAGCGTACACTTCGTATGCGCGGGCGGCCTAAGATTGTACTGGCACGTACGTATCAGGAGGCAATGGAAATTTATCATAAGTATCAAAATAATATATTAGGAGTAATCACCGACGTCCGTTTCCCGAAAGTGGAGCGGGGGGAGAAAGACGGTCTGGCAGGTATCAAGCTGTGTGCCGAGATACGCAAGAACGATCCGTTTGTTCCGTTGATTATCCAGTCGTCCGAATCGGAAAATTCGTCTTATGCCGCTAAGTACGGCGCTAGCTTTATTGATAAGAACTCAAAAAAGATGGATGTCGATTTGCGTCGTATCGTTTCCGATGATTTTGGTTTTGGTGATTTTATATTCCGTAACCCGGCTACCGGGGAAGAGATTGCCCGTGTCCGGAATCTGAAAGAACTGCAAAACATTCTTTTTGCCGTACCTGCGGAGTCTTTCTTATATCATATCAGCCGGAATCATGTGTCGCGTTGGTTCTATTCTCGTGCCATGTTCCCGGTAGCCGAGTTTTTAAAACCGATTACCTGGAATAGTCTTCAAGATGTGGATGCTCACCGGAAAATCATCTTTGAGGCGATTGTGAAGTATCGTAAGATGAAGAACCAGGGAGTCGTGGCTGTGTTTAAGCGAGACCGTTTCGACCGTTATTCTAACTTTGCCCGTATCGGGGATGGTTCTTTGGGCGGAAAAGGGCGTGGACTGGCGTTTATTGATAATATGGTGAAGCGTCATCCGGAGTTTGAAGAGTTTGAGAACGCACGTATTGCTATTCCTAAAACGGTGGTGCTTTGTACGGATGTGTTTGATGAATTTATGGACACTAATAATCTGTATCAGATTGCGCTGTCAGATGCGGATGATGCTACGATTCTGAAATACTTTCTGAAGGCAAAGTTGCCTGACCGCTTGGTGGAGGACTTCTTTACTTTCTTCGATGTAGTGAAATCTCCGATTGCCATCCGTTCCTCATCTTTGCTTGAAGATTCTCATTATCAGCCGTTTGCAGGAATCTATAACACATACATGATTCCTTATCTGGATGATCGGTATGAAATGTTGCGCATGCTTTCGGATGCCATCAAAGGGGTGTATGCATCAGTCTATTTCCGTGACAGCAAAGCGTATATGCAGGCTACTTCGAATGTGATCGATCAGGAAAAGATGGCTGTTATCTTGCAGGAGGTAGTTGGCAATCAATATGGCGACCGTTATTATCCGTCTATGTCGGGTGTGGCTCGTTCACTGAATTATTATCCTTTAGGAGATGAAAAAGCCGAAGAAGGAACGGTTAATCTGGCTTTGGGATTAGGGAAATATATTGTAGACGGTGGTATGACCCTTCGTTTTTCTCCCTATCATCCCAATCAGGTGTTGCAAACCAGTGAAATGGAAATCGCTCTGAAAGAGACCCAGACCCGTTTCTATGCTTTGGATTTAAAAAATGCCGGACATGATTTTTCTATTGACGATGGTTTCAATTTACTGAAACTCCATGTCAAAGAGGCGGAAAACGATGGTGCCCTGCGTTATATTGCCTCTACGTATGATCCGTACGATCAGATTATCCGAGATGGTCTGTATCCTGGGGGGCGCAAGGTGATTACTTTTGCCAATATCCTGCAACATGATGTTTTCCCGTTGGCTCGTATTCTGCAGTTGGTCTTGAAATATGGTGAACAGGAGATGCGCCGTCCGGTTGAAATTGAATTTGCAGCAACGTTAAGTCGCGAACATGATAAATCCGGAACCTTCTATCTGTTACAGATACGTCCTATCGTAGACAGTAAAGAAATGCTGGACGAAGATTTGAACGAGATACCGGATGAAGATGTGATTCTCCGCTCATATAATTCGTTGGGACACGGTATCATGAATGATATTTATGATGTGGTCTATGTAAAAACCGATAATTATAGTGCCTCTAACAATCAGGCAATTGCTTGGGAGATAGAAAAGATCAACCAACAGTTCTTGAATGAAGGAAAGAATTATGTGCTTGTCGGTCCGGGACGTTGGGGAAGCAGTGATACATGGCTCGGTATTCCTGTGAAGTGGCCTCATATCTCGGCTGCCCGTGTGATTGTGGAAGCCGGACTGACCAACTATCGGGTAGATCCCAGTCAAGGAACACATTTCTTTCAGAATCTGACTTCGTTCGGGGTTGGATATTTCACTATCAACGCCTTTATGAATGATGGGGTGTATAATCAGGATTTCCTCAATGCGCAACCGGCAGTGGAGGAAACAAAATATCTTCGTCATGTTTGCTTTGAAAAACCGATGATGGTCAAGATGGATGGAAAGAAAAAGCTGGGTGTGGTGATGATACCGGACGCCGGTAGGTAAAACTATTTATTATGGATTGTCTGGCAAGAAATGAATGTATTTTTGATAGATTTGTTTATGAGAGTCTTGAAAAAACATGAATGGATTGGAGGTGACTAATTCTTACTTGCTGCTTTTTGTCTCTTTTTAAATGGAGAATCTTAAAAAAAGAACAGAAATAAGAGAAATAAGCCTTGCATTACGTCTGTAATATTTGTTAATTTGCGATGTCTTTTGAAAAGAGAGAAAGGAACTTTTTCCTTTATTTGGGTAGAAATATTAATTTTAAAAAGAAGGTTATGAAAAGAATTTCGTTTTTTTTATTTGCGATGCTGATCAGTTCAATGAGTTTGTTTACGTCTTGTGGTGACGACGACGATGATGATACTACTGCTTCCGGAATGGTGGCCGGCACGTATGATGGTACTTTAGTCGTTAGTTTAGAAGGACAGCAAGTGGGTAATGAATCTAAATCGTTGGCTTTGGTCAAAAATGGTGATAATGCGGTAGATGTAGTTATCAAGAATTTCAAGTTAAATGTAAATCTTGGAGAAGATGCAGTGATACCGGTGAGTTTGGGTGATTTGAAAGTGGAAAGATGTCTTTTGACACAGAAAGATGGAAAATACACTTTTAATGGCGCTACGGAATTGAAAGGGATAGAAGTGCCGCTGGCTCCAGGAATGAATTTACCTGTTGACTGTAAGGTTAATATCAAAGATGCAACGGTCAATGGCAAGAGTTTGAACTTGCCGATTGTTGTTGGTGTTAGTTCAAATGGTAACGAACTTATGGATGTTGATGTTCAATATATTGGAACGAAACAGTAAAAGTTTCGATTGTTTCATTGGCAAAAATGAATCATTGGTAGATAGTGCTTGCATTGGTATTATAAAATAGACATATTGCGCATACATAAATGTGGGAAAAGCGTGACGAATTAGCGGAAAATAGCGTTCGTTACGCTTTGTTTTTTGGGTGGTAAGCCATAGGATGACTATTTATATGAGAAATTTAAAAATATATCTCATTTGGGGTAGAAAATAGGGAATGTGACTTCCAAATCTTAAAAATAGAATATAAAATACGTAGAATTGACCTTGTGAAGGTAGAAATAAAATTGTTACTTTGCGGTCAATTTTTTATCAAAAAGAAGATTATTAACTAAAATGAAGATTATGAAGAAAAATTTGTTGTATTTGTTTATGCTTATTTGTTCAGTTAGTCTGTTTACGGGATGCAGTGACGATGACGATAATGGTGGGGGAGACCTCGCGATGGCACTTCAAAGTTCAGTGTTAGGGACTTATGAAGGTGATTTGCGTGTAGTTCTTCCCGCACTTCAATTGGATAATACACAGAAACGAAAGATATTTGTGAAAGCTGATGGACAAGAGAATGTACAATTGGTTTTAAGAGACTTTAGTATCGAAGTGGCAGGCAATCCTGTAATAGTAGGTGATATTGATGTATCGGGTATTGTGTTGTCTGGTGATGTCAGCAATGTTCAGTTGGAAGAAAAGAAAGTGACAATTTCACATCCCGATTTGGGCGAACTGCCTGTGACTGTTTCAGGTAATGTGGCTTCTGGTAAAGCTAATTTGAGTATCCAAGTAGTATGGAATTCTATGGATATAGATGTAACGTTTGCTGGTGACCGCATTAGTACAGAGGTTGATGATAGTGATTATGCAAAATCTGTAGGTGCATGGTATGCTCGTATAGATTTGACTGCAATTGGCAATCTTCCTGAAAATTTTAAATTGACATATCCTACAGATGGTGTTGAATTCAATTATGTGGGATATAATAAGGTAAGTATTCCCAAATTTTATCTTTCTTTCCCAGGTGAAAAAAGTCCAACGAGAGATATTACAGTTGAAGAAATGCATATAGATAAGGATGCAGAGGGTAATCTTGTTTTGCTTGAAGTTTCTAAAACAATTGAAGATTCAAAAAAAGGTGATGTTGATATGAAAATGTCTGGAGTAATCAAAGATGGTGTTCTGACATTGAATATTGAACTGAAAGATGATACTTACAATGCTCAATATGTATTTGTAGGAGGTGTAAGACTGACGGGAAATGATATTGAAAGTATGACAGTGGCAGGTGAAGGTGTTTTTGTACAACCGGAATTTTCAGGAAACAATGCCACCTTTTTTGTGACTTCAGGCTGCACAAATCGTTCGTTTATTCCCACTTTCCAAATTTCCGAAGGAGCAACTATCAAGTTAGGAGGAGAAGATTTCGTAGCAGGTACCGCAGTAGATTTTACTCAAACACAAACTTTCGAGATTTATTCTCAGAAAGGTTCGAAACATACCTATAAGATTTCTGTACAAGAGTGGATTGAAACAACTTTTGCACACGATATGAATGAGTGGGAATTGAGAAACGAAACGACCTCTGAAGAAGATAAATTTCAAGAATTTTATGAACCAGCTGGTTGGGCTACCTCCAATGAAGGGTTGAGGTGGATTAAAATGATGTATGACAAATTATATGCTAAGGATGCTCCTTATTTGGTAACGGAAAGCGATGGCGCAGCTCGTTTGGAAACTGTAGATACAAAAGGTCAGCCTGGTTTTGGTGGTTTTATTCCTGCTATTCCTAAGGTGACTTCTGGATCCGTATTTAATGGTTCATTTGTAGTAAATATATCAAATACATTGAAAAGTACTCGTTTTGGAGAATCTTGTCGGAAAGAACCGAAAGCTTTTTCTGGAAAGTATAAATATCAAGCTGGAACAACATATTATTTGTGTGCGGATCCTGTAAAGGCAAACGAAGTTAAAGAAGATGCGTCTAAGACAGATGCTCCGGCTATCAATGCTGTATTATTTGAAGTAGATGCTTATGCATACGATTATCTGGATGGTACTAATCTGCTGACTTCCGATAAAATTGCAGCTATTGCTTCTGTGAAGGATGCGGGAAGTCATGAAAGCTATGTTGATTTCAATGTATCTTTTGAATGGAAAGAAGGTAAATCTTGGGATGCTTCTAAGAAGTATAAACTAGCTATAGTGTGCTCTTCAAGTAAAGATGGAGATAAATTCTCTGGTGCACCGGGCAGCGTATTGTATGTTGATGATTTAAAGGTGTCTTTCTAAAATGTATAGGCAGATATAAACAAATATTCCATATACAATTATTACCCCCACTACAAAAAATGTAGTGGGGGTAATTTGTTCAATATCCATTCTTGTTGCTTTCACGTTATTTTAAGTTTATCCGATAAATCATGAGGGAGAATGTTGCATTTCATACATTTTGCCCTTATTAAAGTTGAACTGCTTTCATCTTTCTTTGGAAAAAATTGTTTATGAGTTTGTTACGGGTGAAAGCAAAGCTGAAAAACGGCTCAAAATTTGCTTTCATCGCTTTCACTGTCTCGTCCTTCAGGTGTAGAAACTACTGTAATGCTAAATGGGGAATTCTTATTTGGGGTAGGTACGACAGAAATTAAAACAATTTCTCAAATATAAAGCGGTGCTTTTGCTATGATAAAGCGGTGCTTTACTATAATGAAATGGCAGTTACAAGTAATGTAAATGAAATACGCTGATTTGCCGGACTTGTTATGACAAGTATTAATATTCAAGCCGACAACTATTAATACTTGAGCCGACAGGTATTAATTCTTATCCGATAAGTTGTTAATACCTGAAATGGTGGGTATATATATCTACCATGGTAGGTATATATGTCCACCGTGCTGGCTATATATGTCTACCAAATCGACAGGGGGAAAGCGGTGAAAGCAGATTTTGAGCCGTTTTTCAACTTTTCTTTTACTCGTAACAACTTCATAAACAAACTGTTACAAAGAAAGGTGAAAGCGATAAAACTTGGTTTAAATGTATAGTGGTAGAATCCGGCAGATGGCAACAGAGTTTGCTGAGCAGAAAGGGAGAGCCGAAGGGACGGCAGTGGAGAAGGGTAAAGCGGAAGAACGTCGTATTATAGTCGGTCAGCTGAAACGAATAGGCATGTCCTTTGATGTTATCCGTGAGGTGACGGGGCTTTCCAATTCGAAAATCGATAAGCTGTAAAGAAATGATTTGGTATTATTGGTGGATTATAATTACACAAATATATAACAGACGATGAATGGATCGTTTTTTATTGAGTTGTTTTTTATATAAATTAAAAAAAGGAGTATCTCCAAATAAAGAGATACGCCCTTTTTGATTTAGAATTTATTGAATTTCTCTACTTTCAAGCGTGACATTTACGGAAGTCTCTTTTTAGAACGCATATCCAAATCCGATATTCAAATAGATGGGGTACATTGCAAACGTGATGGTATCAAAGTCTTTTTTAAAGATATCGTTTAGTCCCCATGTCAGATCCGCATAGACATTAAGGTGTTTGAAAGCTTTCCACTCACCGCCTAATTGAGCTCCCCATTGAAATTTACGTAAGTTGTCGGAGAAATCATAAGTTGCAATACTTTCACCACTGAAGTCAACACGCTGACCTGTTTCATCAGGTGTGCGTAAATGTCCTTCATATACATGTCCGGAGAAGTTTCCTTCAGTCATGTAAGAAAAATAAGGACCAAGTGATATTTTCCAACGATCGCTTATCTTATAATTAGCTAATAAAGGGATGGTGAGATATGAATTTTTCACTTTTGTTTTTACGCCACCAGTCCAAAGACCTTGTAGCTCGCCACCATTAGTGTTGATGATCTTCATACCATAATTTTTTACGGTAGCTTCGGTTGTCATAGTTTTGTTTTCGAGACGTATACCCGCAGTCATTCCCCATTTCTTGTCATTACCGAACCACTTTGTAGCATTTCCTTCAATAGCGATAGCTATGTTTGGAGCATAGCTATCAATACTGCGTATCTCTTTAGGTAGGGGTAAAGGAGAAGTACCTCCAATGCTCAATCCGGCTTTGATACTATACTCCCATCCATGTAAATATGAGTAGATAAGAGCTTTGTTACGTTCGTTTTGGGCATATACCACATGTGAAAAAAGTATTGCGAGGAATACGATCCCTACTACTTTATTATATATTGTTTTCTTCATTATCTTATTAATTGATTGGGTTTATTATTAATTTGCGGGATATTCATTAGGGTTAGAAGTATGTTCAATTACCACTTTGTCTATATAAAGTGTACTGCCAACAGCTCCCTCAAATTTACCACCGTCTACACTGGAAGAGAATACGATGGCAAGTTTGTAGATGCCTTTCTCTAGCTTGTCAGAGTCAATAGATTTGCCATTCTTTGGTTCGAATTTAAAACTGAATTGTTTCCAATTATCTGTTTCAGGAAGTGCATCAAGATTTCGTGCCAAGGCTACAATATTGGGTGAAGTGAGTGAAGTAGAGCCATCAAGAAACTGTACATTATCATCTGTTTCATACAATACTCCATAAATATCACATTTATCTTTTCTCCCTTCTATGATTTCTCCTTTTGATGAGAAGTTGGCACCTGCTTTATATTTATACCATCCTTCCAACTTCAGCGGATAGTAGAAGAATGGAAAGCCAAAGTGAGTGGCTTTCATTGCATTGCTTAAGGCCTGTCCCACTTCAAATGAACCAACGAATAAGTTGCCTGCAGCAATATACATTTTTACCATACTTCCGAAGCTACCTGTGTCTTTCGTTGTCAGTTTTACACATTTGCCACCATCAACTCCTCCATTTACTTGTACTGTGGGGTAGTCTTCAGGTGTTTTTGCCATTTTTGTTAATTCAAATCCTGGGTTTCCACTAGCTAGCTCTAATCGACGGATAACATTTTCAGAAGATTTATCTTCATAAAATTTGTGATAGGGAGCATCAGAACTTAGAGTCTCAAAATCGTATACCAAAGGCATTTCTGTTTGCCAAAGTTTGATTGTATAGGTTGCAGAAAAAGCATCATCTTCTGATGTAACTTTAAATTCTCTAGGGTTTTCATCATTAAAGTTGTAGACGTTAGTTTCGTCTCCGGTTAACTGTCGTACCGGTTTTATAGAAGCTCCAGTAGGGAGGTCGAAGTTGATGTTTATTTTGGATGGGTCAGCAGCTTTTGATACATACAACTGAACGGTGAAGTCATTTCGATCAATTAAATACTGTTGGATGTGGTTCCCGCTGCATCCGTCTATAGCTGCTTCAACATTTTGAGCTTCATCTTGAATGCAGGAAGCAACTGCCAGACATAATATCATTCCGGCGAATAAATTTCTTAGTTTCATCAGTCTGTTATAAATATTAATGAGTAATATGGGGACAAAGATAGTTAAAAGAGTCGAATGAGTATTTCAGTAAAGTGTTAAAAGAAAAATGAAGGATGGCAGTAATATTATACAAAAGTGAGTACCTTGATAATGATTTATAGTTCATATTATACTCTTTGGGGTATGAAAATTCAGGAAGAAGGAGTACCAGTAAAGGAAAGTGATAACAGATTACTTTTTCAAAGTCTCTTGTAAATCAATCCCCAATGCTTTAGCAACTCCCGTTCTGTATAGAATCGGCTTTGTAGCAGTTGCGTGTATGACGTTGTTTGATAAATAGTTCAGCGTCTCCCATGGCACGGGCTGTATTCTCAAACAATAATTGTTGTTTTTCAGCCAGCATCAGTCGGAATAGGTCACCCGGGTGTCGTACATCTTTTTATCGCATAAAAAAACTCCCGCACTTCCTTTCGGAAGGCGGGAGCCTTTAGATAAACTATAGCTTATATATCTTTCGCTGATTATACGATACCTTGTGCCATCATTGCTTTAGCAACCTTCATGAATCCGGCTACGTTAGCACCCTTCACATAGTTTACGTATCCGTCGGCTTCTGTACCGTACTGAACGCAAGCTTCGTGGATATTCTTCATGATACTCTTCAGCTTTTCGTCTACTTCTTCAGCGCTCCAGCTTAATTTGATAGAGTTTTGAGTCATTTCAAGACCTGATACTGACACACCACCGGCATTAGCAGCTTTACCCGGAGCGTAAAGGATCTTAGCATCCTGGAACACTTTGATAGCTTCCGGAGTAGAAGGCATGTTAGCTCCTTCAGATACGGCGATACAGCCGTTTGCTACCAGTTGACGAGCGTGGTCGCCATTCAATTCATTTTGAGTTGCAGAAGGAAGAGCGATATCACATTTTTCACCCCAAGGTTTAGCTCCTTCTACATATTTGCAACCATATTTTTCTGCGTATTCACGGATACGGCCACGGTACAGATTCTTCAGTTCCATGATGTAATCCAGTTTTTCGCGGTCGATACCATCCGGATCGTAGATATAACCGTCAGAGTCAGAGCAAGTAACTACCTTACCACCCAGTTCGATTACTTTTTCGATTGTATATTGAGCAACGTTACCAGAACCGGAAACCAGACAAACTTTACCTTTCAGGTCAGTGCCTTTTGTTTTCAGCATTTCCATCAGGAAGTAGATGTTACCATAACCGGTAGCTTCCGGACGAATCAGTGAACCACCGAATTCGCGGCCCTTACCTGTGAATGTTCCGGTAAATTCATGAGCCAGTTTTTTATACATACCGAACATGAAACCTACTTCACGGCCACCAACACCGATGTCACCGGCAGGAACGTCAGTTTCAGGACCGATGTGACGCCACAGTTCCAGCATGAATGCTTGTACGAAGCGCATTACTTCGGCATTTGACTTTCCACGAGGAGAGAAGTCGGAACCACCTTTACCACCACCCATCGGCAGCGTAGTTAGTGAGTTTTTGAATGTTTGTTCAAAGGCAAGGAACTTCAAGATAGAAAGGTTTACAGATGCATGGAAACGGATACCGCCTTTGTAAGGACCGATCGCGTTGTTGTGCTGAACACGGTAACCCATGTTGGTCTGAATATTACCTTTATCATCCATCCAAGTCACGCGGAACTGATATACTCTATCAGGAATACACAAACGTTCGATCAAGTTTACTTTATCAAACTCCGGGTGTTTGTTGTATTCTTCTTCAATAGTAGAAAGTACTTCTTCTACTGCTTGATGATACTCCGGTTCATTGGGAAATCTTCTTTTCAGATCGTCTAATACCTTTGCTGCATTCATAATCTTTTTTTCTTTAATTGGTTGATATAAAAATAATGTGCTAATTTGACAATTTGCTCATGTGCCGCTCGACTATGTGCTTTTCTGCCGTATAGCAATTTGCACACTTGTATATGGGTACATCGGATTTTTATTTCCGGTTGCAAAAGTAAAGATAAAAATTGAACTGGCAAACATTTTATAAAGAAAAATGCGATAAAACATCAAATTTGATATTTTATCGCATTAAAAATAGGAAAAAAGATATTTATTTGTTCTTTTTGATCGACTTATAAACAGGAATAAATACTAATGCTGCCGAAATGACAAGCATTACTATCGTCATCCCGTCAATTCGTTCGGCTTTTGTTAGAACTAAATAGCAAAGCGCCAACCAAAGCAGGCTGATGCAAACTATTTGTGATTTGGATAACGGGCGTTTCATTTCACTCCTCTTTTCTTTTTGTCAACAATGGCGTCGATCACGGCTACGGCTGTGATATTCACAATGTCACGGACAGAACTTTCGAAATCGGTGAAGTGGATAGGTTTGTTCAATCCCATCTGGATAGGGCCGATGAATTCTGTATCCGGGTCCATTGCCTGCAACAGTTTGTAACCGGCGTTTGCTGAACTTAGATTCGGGAAAATCAATGTATTTACGTCTTTACCTTTCAGGCGGGTAAACGGATATTTGGTATCACGCAATTCGCGGTTCATGGCAAAATTAACCTGCATTTCGCCGTCGATAGCCAATTCCGGATATTCTTCCTGCATATGAGCAACTGCTTCGTGCACTTTCACTGGGCTACCTGCGGTATCAGCGCCGAAGTTAGAGTATGACAACATAGAGATAACCGGTGTGTGATTGAAGAAACGAACTGTTTTATCGGACAGTTTGGCGATATCAATCAATGTTTCCGTATCGGGGTGGCGGTTAATCAATGTGTCTGCCAGGAAGTAAGTACCTTTCTTGGAGTTCAGGATATGCATGGTACCGAAGTGTTTGAAGCCCGGTTGGATGCCGATCACTTCTTTTGCCACTTTGATCGTATTGCTATATCTTGTATAAAGTCCGGTGATGAATGCGTCTGCATCTCCTGTTTCCACCATCATCATACCGAAGTAGTTGCGTTCGAACATCTTGTCGTTGGCTTCTTCGTAGGTAAATCCTTCGCGTGCACGTTTTTCTGCAAGGATGCGGGAGTAACGCTCGCGACGATCTGATTCGTCCGGGTGGCGAAGATTGACGATTTCAATACCTTCCAGACTAAGCTCCATTTCTTCTGCCAGTTTTCCGATAGCTTCGTCGTTTCCTAATAAGATAGGATGACAGATACCTTCGGCTTTTGCTTCAACGGCAGCTTTCAGCATATTCGGGTGGATACCTTCGGCAAATACGACACGTTGCGGTGAGCGGCGGGCAGTATCATACAGTTGGCGGGTCAGTTTGGATTCGTAACCCATCAATTCGCGCAGGTGAACACAGTAAGCGTCCCAGTCTTTGATTTCAGTGCGAGCCACTCCGCTTTCCATAGCAGCTTTTGCCACTGCGCAGGAAACTTCGGTGATGAGGCGTGGATCTACCGGTTTCGGGATAAAGTATTCCGCACCGAAAGAAAGGTTGTTTACGTGGTAGGCTGCGTTGACTACATCAGGTACCGGTTGTTTTGCCAGGTTGGCAATAGCGTGTACGGCCGCAATCTTCATTTCTTCGTTGATTGCTTTAGCTTGAGTGTCCAAAGCACCACGGAAGATATATGGGAAACCGATTACATTATTAATCTGGTTCGGATAGTCGGAACGTCCGGTAGCCATCAGTACGTCAGGACGTGCTGCCATGGCATCTTCGTAAGAGATTTCCGGTGTCGGGTTAGCCAATGCGAACACAATCGGCATCGGAGCCATGCTGCGCACCATATCCTGGCTTAACACATTTCCTTTCGACAGACCGAGGAATACATCTGCACCTTTGATTGCTTCTTCCAGCGTGTGAATATCAGTGCGGTCGGTTGCAAAAAATCTTTTCTGTTCGTTCAGATCCGTGCGCACCTTGCTGATAACACCTTTACTATCCAGCATGACGATGTTTTCGAGACGTGCACCCAGTGACACATACAATTTAGTACAAGATACGGCAGATGCACCTGCACCGTTCACAACGATTTTTACATCTTCGATTTTCTTTCCGGCCACTTGCAGGGCATTCACCAAACCGGCACTGGAGATAATAGCAGTACCGTGCTGGTCGTCGTGCATGACAGGTATATCCAGTTCTTCTTTCAGGCGACGTTCGATTTCAAAACATTCGGGAGCTTTGATGTCTTCCAGGTTGATACCTCCGAAAGTAGGAGCAATAGCCTTTACTGCAGCAATGAATTTCTCCGGATCTTTTTCATCCACTTCGATGTCGAAAACGTCGTGCCCGCGTAAATTTTGAAAAGCAGACCTTTACCTTCCATTACAGGTTTACCGCTCAATGCACCTATATCACCCAGTCCGAGTACGGCTGTACCGTTGGAAATAACGGCCACCAGATTACCTTTAGCCGTATATTTATACGCATCCTGCGGATTCTTTCGATTTCGAGACAAGGTTCTGCTACACCGGGAGAATATGCGAGTGATAAGTCGGTTTGTGTACTATAAGGTTTGGTAGGCACTACCTCAATCTTGCCGGGTTTGCCCTGTGAGTGATAGAGCAAAGCGGCTTCTTTCGTTATTTTAGCCATGGTATATATGTAATTTGTTAATAAGTTATCAATTGGCTGCAAATGTAGGAATAAAAGTTAGAAATTGTTGCTGTTGATTGGTAATTTCTATTAATTTTATAGCAAAATGGCTGAATTTATGATATGAGATACATAGGATATGCATTTATATCCTATTCTTTTTTAAAAGCTTAGATATTGATTTATTGAAATTTTAACAAGCGCTTTGGTTGTCGGCTTTAGTTATTTCGTTATTTTTGAGTCCATATATGATTTAACCTTATTTGATGATGATTACCACCCAACAACTTCAATTATTGAAGGAAGGAAATAAAAATGCTTTTGAAGCGTTGTATCGTGCATACAATGCTCGCATTTCCCCAAATATGGTGTATTATTACGTGAGACGCGAACTCCTACTTCAAAATTATGTGGATAAACTATCAAATGAATACTAAAATTCTTCTAGTTTGCTGATTTTCAGGGAAAATATGAAATAAACAAATGAGACAATTAACCGAATTATAACATTTTAAATAGCTGAATCAAAAAGTGGTTTCAACTGCTGATTCGCATAAAGATATAAGAGATAGGTGACTGGTTGGAAAAAAGTAGAGTTTATGCCGGATAGCTACGGCAGTTTGTTTTCGTAGCCGGATGGCATAAATTCTATTGATTATCAGTTCAATAAATATACAGATAAACAGTCTTCCTATTTTTCTTTTTATCTCCAAACAGTTCTTGTCAAAGAATACTTATTTGTGTTTCATAGGATAAACTACAGTTTCACCTCTTTCGTGAATACTTCTCCGAAACGATTCTTAACCACCACTTTGACAGACTTTGTACCTTTCGCAGGCTGTGCCCGGAAAAGATGCTGTGTATGATAACCGGTTTTCTTTCCTTTCACCATGTTGATGTAATCCTGGTCTTCATCATCAAAAGCCTGCATGGCACCTTTCAATACTCCGTCTTCGTACCAGTTTACCGTATACGTTCTGTCCCAATCCCAGATGTTGGCTACCACATAGTCTTTCTGGCTTTCAAATTCTCCCGGCTTGTAGAGCCGGAACTGATAATCGGGAGAACAGCCTGTCGCTTTGTAACGCCACTTCACATCGTCACCTTTCACTTCTACCACCAGATAACCGTTCGGCGCTCCGCAACGGTTCACGTGTCCTGCCCACCATGCACCGCAGGCAGCTCCGATATTATGTTCATAAATAGTAGGCGCAGGTTGCTGATTTTCATAGAAATGTGTGTGTCCCGAGAAAATATGAACCTGATACGGTCTTAATAGTTGGAAAAGCGCGTTGGCGTTGCGTGCATTTCCACCGGCCGATACCGTGTTGTTGGCTACCGGAGCGTGTACGTTCAGGAATACGGTGCTTCCTTCGGGCACATAACTTAAATCTTTTCTCAACCAGTCCAGATCTTCCGGTGTGAATCGTTCCGTGTATTTCTTATTACCATCGTAGTCGATGTCTTTCATTGCGATTACATGGATTTTTCCAATGTTGAATGAATAGTTGGCCGGACCGAACGACTGGTAATAATTCTGTTCCCCATATCCGTCTGCCGGATGGTCCGTCTGTGTCATGGATTTGTAGAGCAGGTTGAAATCATGGTTTCCCATTAGTTGGAACATTGTGATACCTAAATTAGAGACGGCTTGCCGGTAAGGAGCATATAAGTTCATGGCATCCCACACAAGGTCGCCCAGTCCCATACCAACGATTTCGAAATTCTTTAGAGAGTCGGCAGTCTGTTTCAGGTCGGGCACTGTCTCTGTGCGGAAGCGGTCCAGTTGCTTCTCGTTCCTCACTTGCGGATCGGAAATGGCGATATATACAAATTCATCCGCCGGCTTCTGCCGCTTGGTTAGAACGAAGTTGCACTGATTCTCGCTTTTCTTCGCATCCAAATATTGATAGAAGCCGTCGGCTACACCCTCTTTGGAAGGAAGCTCATAGTCTGCCGGAGTAGAGATGTAAACCATCGGATAACGTGCCGGATCGGTGTTCAAAACATAGTTCCCTTGCGCGTCGGTTGTTTTAAAATGCGCACCGTCAGTTACTACTACACCGCTGACAGGCTTACCTGTGTTATCTTTCACACTGCCTTTCACAACAGTCTGACCAAAAGCGGCAACAACATTTAGCTGGAGACATAAGATTGCCGCAAACAGCATATTTCTATTACATACTTTTTTCATTGCTTATAACTTTCTTAGAGTGACTTGATTGAATAATGCGATAATCTCTTCCGGTTCGTCTGCCGACTTTACAGCCTCTTCGAAAGACTTGCTGTTATCGTCGAAACACATCACATTGGCACAATCCAGAATGTGTGCCATGTTGGATGTAGCAACTTCCCGGCTCACTTCTTCCTTTTTCAGTGCCTTTTTATAATATTTGTTCACCTTGTTGACTGCCTTGTAAATGGAAGGCTTCAAAATCTCAACGGAAGAATCAGTGAATCCGATCGTTACATCATACTCGTGCGTGTAATTCTGGATGAAAGTATTCCATTTTCCGGTAATGTCACTACCTAGATAATGTTCCGTTTCAAACACCGGTTTAGTTGTCGGAATCTCTCCATATACGTCGAATATAAATGTAGCTTTTGGTTTCTTCCCTACGGGAGTCGCTTCTTTCTCCAGTTTGTTTTCTGCTGTATTTCCTACCGTATTCTCCGCAACGTTTCTTGAAACATTTTCCTTTCCGCGGATATTTTCGTTCATGGCAAGTTCTCCTTTCTGTGCCATTGCTGTCATTGTTATATATAACATAACAGCCATACTGATAATTTTCTTCATACACATTGAATTTTAAATTTATGGTTGATACATTTCTTTATTTGCCATATTCCGTTATTGTTGCCACATTAATCGAATATTAAAATCATCACCTCCCATATTCTGCTTAGCAGCCTGATAGTTTTTCAGGTTGGTGCGTTGCAGGGCAGCCGGATATTTGAAACGTTTGGGCATTTGGTTGTTGGCATTCGCGATGCCGGGTCCTACGGGCAACACAGGAAAGCCGGTACGGTTATATTCGAACCACTGCTGATAGTCGCAGAAGAACAGTGCGACGAATTTCTGGTTCATGATACGTTCCAAAGTATCGTCATAAGCCGCTTCCGGATTCTCAAAGTAATTGTCGGGCAATACCTGTCCCCACTGTTCGATAGCTGCCTGCACTCCTTTCTGATACGCTTCTTTGGCAGCGTTGCTTCCTCCGTCGATCACCCCTTTCTTCAGTAGTTCCGCTTTGATAAATTCAACTTCGGCATAAGGCATCATGGCAAGTTTCATGGGAGCTTTCGCCATTTCTTGATTCAGTCCCGAAGCCGTGATAGAGGGCAACGTCTGATAACCGCTGGGCAAGCCTACATAATCCTTTGTCTGGTCGGGTAGAGTGACCTGCGTTGCATACACTTGCAGACGAGGGTCGTTCCATCCTTTTAGCAGGTCGACAAAGAACTCGGAAATCTGAACGTATGAAGTGAAATCCTGCGGCCGGGTGAGCGGAGCTTCCTGCGGATAAGTTCCGCTGATGGCAAGCAGGGCGGCATCATCGTTCGATTCGAATACCGGATAGGTGGCGGGATCGGTTAGCATCGTGCGCAATTCCTGTTTCGCGTTGAACTCCGGAACGTCGATCACGCGGAGCAATGCACGCAGGCGGAGCGAGTTGCAGAACTTCTTCCATTTCTTTATACCGGTTGCATCTCCTTTAGACGTGTTGTACAGCATTTCGCCCGATTGGTTGTAGATCAGTCCGTTAGCTTCGTCAAACAGTTCGTTTGCCGTTTTCAGGTTGTCGATAATTTGTCGGTACACTTGTTGTTGGGTGTCGAACTTCGGTGCGAGTATTCCGTCATCGGCAGAGCAGGCTTCGCTCATCGGGACGTCACCGAAAGCATCGGTTAGAATCTGGTACAGCCAACTTTGCAGTGTGAGTGAGATGGCGTCATAATTGGGCTGTTTGGAAGCCTCCGGGAGTTTTTCGGTGAGACGCGTCATCTCTTTGGCGTTATTGATCCATTTATAAAAGGTAGTCCATGTGCCGTCTCCCTGGCTGTCCGTCATATACCACCATCCGACACCGTTAGTGCTGGAAGTAGATACAGCGCATTGCATCAGGTCGTAGGTGTAGTTGTTGTAGAGTTTCCAGTTGTAGACAGACGTTTCGTAGAGAATCGGGTTGAGCAGCGTGCCGGGATTCACCTCGTCCATGCGGGTGGGGTCCGTATTCAGTTCGTCGAAGCTGGTACAGGAGGTTGTACAGAGTGTTCCGCACACTATTATTCCTCCTGCTATATTCTTTAAAAAATTATAGGTTTTCATGAGTCAGTGTTTAAAAAGATAAGTTAATATTCAATCCGAAAGTACGTGCCGTAGGCAGTGAACCCGTTTCCACACCCGTTACCATCGAACTTCCGTTGAGGGCGGCAGATTCGGGGTCAAATAAAGGATAATCCGTGATGCAGAACAAGTTGCGTGCATAAAATGCTATCGATGCTTTGCTGAAAGGAGTTTTCTTCAGTGTGCTGCCCGGTAATTTATATTCCAGTCTCATTTCACGCAGTTTGAGGAAATCGGTGCTGAAAGTGTTCGTCTCCACGTTTGCCATCCGATAGTACTCTTTATAATAGCTTTCCACGGTTACCACTTTAGTGTTTTTCGAGAAGCTACCGTCGTCGTTTTTCACTACACCCGGGGCAATCATATACATCCCGTCCTGTGGTGAAAGTCCGGCGGTGGCAATGCGCGGATCATCTTTCGACATATAAAATTCCGTTCCCGGCAGACGTCCGTTCAGGGTATGTGCCAGTTTTCCCTGTTCCGTCATTTTGTGGTGAGAGTGCGAATACATTTTTCCTCCCACTTGACCGTCGAGCAGGACGCTAAGAGTAAAGTTTTTGTAGGAAAATTCGTTATACAGTCCGGCTTTCCATTTCGGATAGGCTGTGGCTACGTATTCAATCTCTCCCGAACGTTCGGGCAGTCCGTTGTCATTGATGACAACGTTTCCTTCCGGGTCGCGCACTAGTTTGTAGCCCCAGAGGTCGCCTGTCGTACCTCCCACGCGTCCGATGATGGAGACGTTGCCGATACTGCTGATTAACTGATTCTCGTCTGCTCCTTCCGCCAGCGAAATAATCTTGTTTTCGTTTTTAGACCAGGTAAAAGTGGCGTTCCAGCGGAAATCTCTGCTGACTACCGGGGTAACGTCCAATTGGATTTCATAACCACGGTTGCGGACACATCCCGAATTGATAGTCGCTTTGCTGTAACCTGTAGTCGGGTCCATCGGAGCATCCAGAATTTGGTTTTTGGTGCGGTTGTAATAGAATGTGAAATCGAGTCCGATGCGGTTTTGGAACATACGCAGGTCGAAACCGGCTTCGTAGTTAGTTGAAATTTCCGGTTTGAAGTCCTGATTGTACAGTGTGGAAGCAACGACAGCCGATCCGGGGAAATCGCTCGTGCCGTAGTAGGGCGATGTTTTGTAAGGGTCTGTGTCGTTACCCACCTGGGCGAAAGAACCTCTTACTTTCAACAAATTGATTGGGTCCGGCATTAGGAACAGTTCGTTCATCACTGCGCTGACACTGACCGACGGATAGAAGAAGGAACGGTTGTTCTTCGGTAGGGTAGACGACCAGTCGTTACGTCCGGTGACGTCGAGAAACAGTTTATCCTTATACGCGAAGTTGGCTGTGAAATAAAGACTGTTCAATGCTTTCTTTTTGATGACAGTCTGCACGTTCGGGTTGGAGACACCGTTTGCCAGTTTGTAGACTCCCGGGTAATCCAGTCCCACCACCGAGGCAGCGAGCATATCATAGCTTTGTTGCATCATGTTTCCTCCCGCCGAAGCATTGACGTGCAATCCGTTAGCGAAGGAATCATGGTACGTAAATAAAGCGTCGCTGTTTAATTCATAATCGAACACATTCTGTTTTTTGAAGAATCCGTTGCCAAATACCACATCGCTGATAGGACGGTGTTGTTCGCGCTGGTCGGCTGACAGTTGAATACCGGACCGGATCATGAAATCGAACTTGCTGTTGATACGCAGGTTGGCGGAAACGGAGGAAACGTTACTATGTTTCTCTGACGGATTTTCCGATTCGTATAGAATGACATACGGGTTTCCGATGAAGGAACTGTAAGGCTGGAGCTGTTTCACATTTTCCTGTCCGGTACGCCACATCGGGCGCAGCCAGTCGAGGTTGACATTCGGATTCTGGAAGATAAGGAAGTAAGAGATGGAGTTACTGTTATACCCCAGGGCAGGCGTATTGTTGAGCTTTCGGTAGGTATAGCTCGATTTAAAATTGATGCGCAACGCCCGTGAAATCTGTTGTTGGGCGGAAATCATGGCAGTGATGCGCTGGAAACCTGTATTGGGAAGAATCCATTCGTTTTTGGTGTGGGTGATGGAAGCCCGCACGCTGCCCCGGTCGGATTTTCCGGTCAGGGCTACGGAGTTGGTAATTGTGTAGCCCGTCTGGAACAAATCCTTGCGGTTGTTTTTATACGCTACCCAGGGAGTCGCTTCGGAGGCACGTCCCTGTGTCACCGGATCATATTGGTAGAATTTCCTGTTGGCATCGAAACGTGCCCCGTATGCGCTACTCGTTCCGCTGGTGCTTGCGTAGCTGCCGTCTTCCGCTTTTCCGTAGGAGTAGTATGGCTCGCCCTCATAGATGGACCCTGCCGGACCGATGTTACTCGGCAGTCCCTGTCCGAATTCATACTGATAATCCGGCCACCTCATCACATCGTCTATGCTGAAGTTACCGCTATAAGATACGCCGATACCTTTGGGTGCGCCGGCTCCCGATTTCGTAGTCACCATAATCACGCCGTTGGCTGCACGTGTACCGTACAGAGCCGTCGCGCTGGCTCCTTTCAGTACTTGTATGCTTTCGATATCATCCGGATTGATGTCGGAGAATCCGTTACCGTAGTCTACGGAAAGCTCACTGTTGGAACCTGCACCGTAGGCAACTCCCGGATTGGTCATCGGGCTGCTCATCGGTACACCGTCCACTACCACTAATGCATCGTTCCCGTTCTGATTCAGCGAGACATCTCCTCGCAAGGAGATGCGGCTCGAATTGAGCGGGCCACCGGAAGAGATAACGCTCAATCCGGCTACCTTACCGTTGAGTGCCGTCGACCAGTTGGAGGGCAGGGCGCTGGTAATTTTGTCTCCTTTCACGGTTTCCGTGGCGTATCCCAGTCCTTTTTCTTCACGTTTGATACCCAAGGCAGTCACTACCACATCATTCAGTTGTTGCGACTCTTCTGCCAGTTTTACGTTCATCGTGTTGCCCGTATAGTTCTTTTGTAGCGTTTTATATCCTACATAACTAAATAGGAGCAAATCTTTGGAATTTAATGTTTTCTTAGTTTTCAGAGAGTAGTTGCCGTCGATGTCGGTCACTGTACCGTCTGTTGAGTTTTTTACAGCGATGGTAGCCCCGATTAACGGTTCTCCGCTTTCACTCGTTATTTTTCCTTTCACTGTTGTCTGTGCGTATGCAGAGCCACAGCACAGGAGTCCAACTGCCAGAGAAAGCAGCCATTTGTTCCTTTTCATAATCTTTTTACCTTGCTTCTTTTAATTTATTAAATGCAATAAAGTCGTTAACACCAGTGTTTTTGTTTCACGGTGCAAAGGAAGACAAGGCAGATTAAGATAGTATTACAGATCTGTTAACAAATTGTGTTATATCGTAAACACTAATTAAAGAATCAGTTTGCACTCGTGACAAAGTGGTGGTATGACGGAAAAGGCAGGCAAATTTATCGGATAGTGCATCCGTAATGCTTCAATTATCATTATATTTGCCACTCTATTACCAAGGAAGGTCTCTTTGTTTTGGGGCAATCGGCTGAATGATGCTTGGATAGGAATAACCTATAGTGTTTTTTATCTAAAACGAAAAATAATAAATGGAAATTCAAAATAGTATATTTAACTACGCTACTTTGCTTAAACAAGTCAAAGCACGGGTGGCACTCGCACAAAAAAAAGCGATTTATTCCGCTAATGAAGAAATGCTTTTTATGTATTGGGATATCGGCAAACTTCTTTGTGAAAGCCAGAAGCAGATAGGATGGGGGAACAATGCACTTGAACAGCTTGCCAATGACTTGAAGAATGATTATCCGAAAGTGAAGGGCTTTTCCCCACGAAATTGCAGGTGTATGATTCAGTTTCATAAAGAATATAATCAAGAGCTTACAATTTGGCAACCAGTGGTTGCCAAATTAGAAATGTCAAATTGTGTTCTTCCGATAAAACAGTTAAGCTGGTCACACAACATCACTTTAATACAACGGGTAAAAGACCTGAAAGCCCGCTATTGGTACATGATTCAATGTTTGAAGAGTGGATGGAGTCGTAATTTCTTAATTGAAGCTATCAATCAGGACTACTACCATACTTACGGGGCATTGGCAAACAACTTCGATTCCACTCTCCCGGAAATACAAGCCAAGCAGGTAAAAGAAACCTTAAAAGACCCCTATATTTTTGATATGCTGACTTTCACTGACGAATATAACGAAAGAGATGTAGAGTTAGGGTTGGTTAAGCATATTGAAAAGTTCCTTCTCGAAATGTTATGCAAACCTTTACATAAAAGTTCGAACAAACCTTGCTGAATGCAGGTGTGGAAGTGAACGAGGCACTGGTACAGTATCAGACTGCCCGCGAGAAAGCCGACTACTACGACAAGCAGGTAGCCTCTTTGCAAACAGCCGCTAAGAGCACAAGCCTGTTGATGAAGCATGGCAACACCACTTATCTGGAAGTGCTGACGGCACAACAGACGTTGCTCAACGCGCAACTGTCACAAGTGGCGAACCGCTTTACCGAAATTCAGGGTGTGATTACGTTGTATCAGGCTTTGGGTGGCGACCGTATGTAGGGAGGTATGTTTAAAATGGATGGCATCCGTTACATTGACTAACATCTGGTACCTGATAATTTGAATGTTTGTGTATGAAGAGAAAGAGGTGGGCTACCCTGTGAAGGGGAACTCACCTCTTTTGTTTTAGCTGTCTATGTCATATAGGTTAAGAAGGGTTTCTTTAATTCTGTCTTTTTTTCTCTCTATATCAGAACACTCTTTTTTGTTTACCATCAGGTAAGAACTGATTTCTATAAATTCGTAATGTTCAAAACGTTCTTTACCAAATAATTGGGTAGCCATGTTTTTGTATAATCTGAACCTTTGATCATTGGCTCTTCCTTCTATTTTGTTAGATTCTAAATCTAAACTTTGAGCACCATTTATCACAAATGAAGCTAGTGGGAATTTTTGTAAAATGAGAGGGACAATGCTGGCACAAGTCATAAATATACGTAGAGTTTCTGTATAGTTGTGCATTTTAGTCTTTGACAGATATCTTTTCTGTTTGAGTAGAACTTATAAATATATGCAAAATCAAAAGCGTCACCAACATTTGGTGACGCTTTTTGAATAAATATCATCTTATAAGGCCTTATATTATCCAGCATTACGGTACAAGTCTTATACTTGTATTTACAGGAATATTTGTTTCGTTTACACGATTCCCGTTTCCGACAATTTTTTTGAGAGACACAGTTTTATATTCGCTTATTGATTTCCATCCAAGTCTCTCACCTTTGCTCTTTTTGGTGTTGTTAGCAGCCAATAAAGCTTCTTTCTGTTTTTTTAAACTGTTTCCCATAATTAATGTCTCCTTTAGAGCTATGCCCCAAATATCTGTTTGGAACGTAATAATGTTATTACTCCGCAAAAATAACAAATATATTTGCAAGAGGGGGTGGCTTATTGTGGATTGATGAGTGCTTTTAACTTCTTTTGTCTAATTACTCTATAACTCTTCGATCATGCTTAAAGGTAAATCAGTACATTCGGCAATAGATTGGTTGTCTATCCCTTTGGCTTTCATATTCCGCGCTATTTGTAGTTGGGCTTTTTGGGCGCCTTCTTTTATCCCTTTCTCCATCCCTTCTTTCATCCCTTTTTGTTCAGCTGCATCCATTGTCACCTAATAATCGCGGTACACCTTGACGCTATTGTCGTATCGCTCCCTGTCTTCCGGAGACATGGAAGCCACATCAGCGATATCTTCCAATTTCTCGAAGACAGCTTTTCGTGCCTTCAACGGCAAGATAGGTCGATCTGAAATCTTATTTCCACTCATTCGGGCGTTCTATTACATATCCGTTTGGTAGCTGCACTTTTTGGGGCAATATATGTTTCTTGAATATATTAAAAGCGCCATCAAGTTTACGTGTGCCATCACTTAGGTTCGATAAATTAGATGAATATCTGTTAGGAGGAAAATATACATAGACCTTTTGTAACGGGTTAAATTCTCTTATCAGCTCTACAGGTGGTATTAAATCGCTGTCTGCTGATACAATGATAGCAATGTCACAGCGCTTTTTATAGGCGTCCGACAGAATCTTTGTAGCTATTCGTACATCTGTCTCTTTTTCTTCAAAAGAATGAATGATACCACCACAATAACGGCATTTAATCTCTTTTTTGAGGTATTTACCCAATATCAAGTTAAATTTAGGGTTGCATTTGTTTGCTTGAAATAGTTTATCTTGCCTATCGTGTTTGCCTGCATCTGTTGGACGAGCTGAAAAATAATTGACTTCTACCAATTCTTGATAGGGCTTTAGAAAACTATTAAAGAAGCTGACTAAATCCAGCCAATAACACATTTTCCATTTTTTGGACTTCAGCCCGTAATAGAAATTAAAACCGTCTACATAGACTATTACTTTCTTTTTGTCTTCCATAGCGTTATATATAAAAAAAACCCATCTTTAATTGATGGGTCAGCCTTAGTATTTCTCAACTAAGGGGGGTAATTTGTACCACAAAGGTACAAATCTTTTTTAGAATAACAAATTGATAGGTTCTTTTTCTTCCTTTTTTATGATTTACTCTATTCTTTGGTTTCTCGAGTTACAAATACTGGCTCTACAAGTCGAGGCCTTTTCCTTGTATGATAAAGATGCGATAGTTCTTGGTTTTCTATCTTTCTTTGCCTGAATTTATGATATAAACGAATGATGATGGCATGTTTCGTTTTTATATTCAGACTTTTTCCCGGTTTATCTTCCCCTGATTAGCTTTTTCAGTGTCCCGTTGTATGTGTTTTCAAATTCCGTCGGATGATTGAGCGCCCAAAGAATGTAATCACCCGGTTCGTTCTTTTTGAGCAGGGTAGGGCGGTATTGGGAACTAAGGATTTTCCATAAAATCCCGCCGGGACCTCCCAGTTCTTTACGTCGGGCAAGGGCGGCAATCGCTTTCACTGTCTGTTCGTTCCGGATACCGATTGTTTGCATATTTAGTAGAAGTATAGCTTCCGATCCCCCTCCCGTTTGCATCCCTTCCGAAATCGTTTTCGGAGCTGTTTCTAAGACCGTTTTCGGAGCTGTTCCCGGAGCTGTTTCAGAAATTGTTTCAGAAACCGTCTCCGCAATAGATTCCGTTTTTTCTCTTCCAATCGATTTATCCAAAGACAAACCCTCTACAACGACAGGCGAAGCCTGAAAAACGCTGTTTGACGGAACGGGCGGCATTATCCTCTCATTCTCTTTTTGGCATTTTCCTTGTCTCTCTGTCTCTTTGTCTTTTTTGATTTCAGATTTGATCTCATTTTCCATATCCATTTCCTGTTTACCTTTGATATCTGTATCCGTTTCCTCTTTTGTTTGTGGCATTGTTGTAGCAAAATCATGGGATTCTGTTACATCTTTAAAATCTTCCTTGATAAGCCAGAAATGTTCCAGAGGTAATTTGTATTTTCTCCGGCTGTCGGTGATGATTTTATGATATTGTTCCTGAATGGCCTGTGAGGTCAATACACCGTACTCCTTATATATAAGATCGTCGAACAGCCCCACCGCCAGGCAATCATCAATGATGGCCTGCATTTCCTCCTCCTCGCAACACGCTTCCTGGGCGATGTCGAAGAGCGTGTCTTTGTTCCACGAAATATAATAACCTTTCTCTTTATAAATGAGGCAAAGCAGTGAAGTGAGCGCAGCAATCCCTGCCGCATGGTGGCGACAGGAGATGCGGCGTACTTTTCTGTCTTGCAGAAAATTGACATCGAGGGGAAAATAATCTAATCCGGGTTTGGAAATGCGGGCCATGATGATAAATTACTGATTGTAAATAATTGATAATAAATAACTGATAATTATTGAATAAACTCCGCTTTTACATCGAAGCAGGGGCAGGATTTTATATACTCGTTCGGTGAGATAATACCGTCTCCATTAAGGTCGGGACTGGTGTCCCGATGTCCTATCACCTGTTGCAGAGAAGGGAAGACAAGGCGCAAATCTTCTACCAGCCGGACAAGTGCTTCACGCTGCGCTTCCGTTCGTGTGTCGGCAGGCCGACCGTTCCTGTCCAGTCCGCCAATGTAGCAGATACCGATAGACCGATGATTCCATCCCGTGCAATGTGCTCCGTCGAGGGCAACATCCCTTCCCGGTTCAACCGTGCCGTCGAGACGGACGACGAAGTGATAACCGATAGAACGGAAGCCGCGTTGACGATGCCAGCGGTCGATGTCGGCAGCGGTAAAATCCTGTCCCGCACGAGTGGCGGAACAGTGGATGATGATGGTGTCTCTCATTGTGAAATCCTCCTTTCTTGTTTGCGTATAGTAGGGGAGGTGAATCCGAAGGCGGCAGCCTCCTCTGCAGACAGTTGACGGTAATATTGCTTTGTCACCGAGTGGTGCACCGGAGTGAAAGGAGCGTGAATCGGTGGTACAGCCGTATCCGTTATTGCCGATGAGTTTAAAAAGACAGGCAGTTTGGATAAAGCCGATGAATTGGCAAAGGGAACCTTCATGAAATCGTTTCCCCGATGTTGCCTTGCACGTAGGTTATGTAGCCATACACGATCCGGATGTTTCAGTTGCAGGATGAGCCAGTGTTGGTGTGACGGTTTCAGGCGTTCCTCTCTGCCCATTTCTTTCATAGACGGGTAGGCACGTAAAATGATTCCTTTCGCATCCGTTACGGCGCAGGGAGCTTTACGGGAACCTGTTCCGGTGGGGCGTAATCCTGTGCGGATGGCGTGCATCGTGTTGGTGTATGCATCGCACCATTCAAGGTTTGACACGTGGTTGTTCATCGTGTTTCCGTCAAGGTGGTTTATTTGCGGCAGATGTTTCGGGTTCGGAATAAATGCTTTTGCAATTAAACGGTGGACGTGGTAATCGGTACAAATTCCTTTATTTAGGAGTGATACTGTTTCATAACCGGTCCCGATAATTTTGGTGCAAAGAATTAACTTCGATTTGCCCTTGAAACTCAATACCCGCCCATGATCTGAAATCATATAGTCGGGGTTTTCTTCAATAAATCTCCAATTTTCCATACTTGATACTGATAAATGTTAATAAAATTATACTCTGTTAAAAAATAGTCGCTTCTCTGAATTTAGCAGGGAGAAACGGCGTTCCCTGCATCTGTTAAACGGCGCTTCCTAGTGTGGAAAAGCGGCGTTTCCTGTATGTGTTAAACGGCGTTTCTTGCTGTCTTCATCTTGCTCTGTAGGAGGTTCGAGCCGTTCGGCACAGTGAATGAGAAATTCTAATTCTTCCCGGCAGCCTTGAATCGCTTCTTGCAGGGAGTCTACATTATACTGTCTGCAAAGAGCTTCCCACTCTTTTCGTTCTTGCTGATTCATTCCTTTTTCTTGTAGATTCATTCCACTTCGATATCCAGAAAATTTTCAGCATGAAAGGTGCGCCAGCCTTTGACATCGATGTCGTAATAGACGACAAATGTGTTCTCCGGTTTCGGTGTGTACGGGCGGCGGAAACTATGTTCGTAGCCGATGAGTGTGCCGGTGGCACGACGGATGGTTCCATCCTGCTTGGTATATCGGAAACAGACGTTTCCGTGATGCATTTGTCGGATAAGCTTTCCTATCCGGTGAGCCGTGACGAGTGCATCGTGCCGGCTCATGCCATTACTTTGCCGGATGACAGCGGCCTGCTTCATAAGCCGTATCCGTTGAAGTGAATGATTCTTTTTGATTTCAGTCATTTTCTTATTCGGTTTATTTTTGATTACGGTGGCAAAGGTAGAAGATGAGTTGCGTAAAGGTTGTGCAAGCTTGACGCATAAAAAAAGAATGGATACGAATGTGTCATGCTTGAATGAGTCGATGCGTTAAAAGATTCGACCTGTTTTTTTTTGATTATGGCAGTAAGGTAGAAAATGGGTACCACCAACCCCATCTATATTTGAATTTATTCATGGAATAAGAACGAATGTGTCATGCTTGAACACAAATGTTAAAAGAAATATCGGACTTTTGTGGAATAATATAAAAATAAATTATGAAAAAGGAAAACAAGAAATTTAAAGTAAAAAGTAGGGATAAACAGAGTAAAACAACCGGTGTCCGTCATAGTGACGACGATGTGAAGAAAGCGGTGGTGGATCGTATTTTTAAGATAGAACAGTTGAATAATATTCCGGAAAGATATGTGGCGAACCATTCGAATTGTTCGCGCTCTTCAATAGGACGTATGTGCAAATGTAAATTTGACGGTCAGAGTCCTATCCCCGATTGGACAACTATTCATAATTATTCTGCTTGTATCATTGGAAAGTCTGAATTTATTCCCGGATTTCCCGAAGTGTTGTGTCATGTTTTAAATCTAATTGTTGACGATTCAGCAGATATAGACTGCACGGTGGATAATGACTGCCATATAGACATTGAAATTCGATTTCATACCTCCAAAAAACTGGTTAAGGATCCTATGGAAAAGGAAGGAGATAGGGAGAAAGAGGAACAATAAAAAGTAAAATTAAAGACGAAAATAGAAGGAATGGGCTAATGATTACCAAGTTCTTGATGAACTTGGTACATTACTAATCACGAACTTTCCATCAAGGTCAGTGGTAGTTCCGATAGATGTACCTTTAATTACAACAGATGCCCCTATGACAGGTTGATTGTCTTCCTCGGAGAAGACAACGCCTGTTACCTTTTTAGAGGTTTGGGCAATTGTCAGGCTAATGCTTGCTAATAAGCAAGTTAATAACAGCGTTAGTTTTCTTTTCATATAGTTTTTATATAGTAGAATAGTCTGTTTTGTTATTTAATTATTTGCAAAAGTAAGCACATTTTTAGAAAAACAAAGAGAAATATGAAAAAAAATGCGAAATTGAACTGTATAGACAAAATACTGTTGATAAAAAAGAAATGCAGATGAAACGAGTGTGTAAAAGTGAATTTCTATGCCTTTGTGATGGCTGATAATTCAAAAGAAGTTTCTTTTTGATATTTAAATGTGATAAAATAGCCTGATAAGATGTTTAATAACACATGAAAAATCATTAATTAGCATCTATCGGTAGAAAAAGGATAGTTTTCGGGAAGATTATGAATTTCGTGACCGTTATCTTTTATATTGTCACTTGGAGTTCAGGATAAAAGCTATTTGGGAACTGGAAAGGTCATTATATAAAAGATATTTTCTACCTCTTCAGTAAACCGGTAAAAGACGAAAAAAGTAGATTAAAGGCAAAAAAAGAAGATTATTTTTATCTTATAGTTCCGCATTTGTTTGCTTGTATTCTCTTTAGGTATCTTCTTTTTTATGTTTATTAAAGACTTTATATTTAGATATTTGCGGAGGAATGGGCTATGAAACGTATAAGTTCATCAAGAACTTTGCGAATCACCTATGTCGGCATGAAGCCGCAGGATGTTCCTATTAAGTCGGGGACAATCAAGGTGATGATGAAATCCGACTCCGAAGTATTGCAGGAAGTAGTGGTGACCGGTATGCAAAAGATGGACAAACGCCTGTTTACGGGAGCCACCAAACAATTGGATGCCGATAATGTGAAACTGGACGGTCTGCCCGACATCAGTCGCGGCTTGGAAGGTCGTGCGGCAGGAGTTTCCGTTCAGAACGTTTCGGGTACTTTCGGTACCGCTCCTAAGATTCGTGTGCGCGGTGCTACTTCCATTTACGGAAGTTCCAAGCCTCTTTGGGTAGTAGACGGAGTGATTCTTGAAGATGCCATCGACGTAGGTCCCGACGATCTTTCCTCCGGTGATGCGGAGACATTAATCAGTTCCGCCATAGCCGGGTTGAATTCCGACGACATCGAGAGCTTTCAGATATTGAAAGACGGATCGGCGACTTCCATTTACGGTGCACGTGCGATGGCAGGCGTGATTGTGGTCACCACCAAAAAAGGCCGTGCCGGAGTCAGCAAAATCAGTTATACCGGTGAGTTTACCACCCGTGCCATACCCAGTTACAAAGAATTCAATATCATGAATTCGCAGGAACAGATGGGTATCTATAAAGAGATGGAGCAGAAAGGCTGGCTGAACAGTGCCGACCTTTTCCGTACCAAAGACACGGGAGTGTACGGTCGTATGTATCGTCTCATCGACGAGTATAATAACAGCAACGGCCAGCGCGGACTTCTCAACACCCCCGAATCCCGCAATGCTTATCTCCGTGAAGCGGAAATGCGTAACACCGACTGGTTCGACGTGCTTTTCACCAATGCCATTTCGCAGAATCATTCCGTCAGCGTCACCGCCGGAACGGAAAAATCATCCTTCTATGCCTCGTTGAGCGCTATGCTCGATCCGGGCTGGTACAAGCAGAGCAAAGTGAAGCGTTACACAGCCAATGTAAACACCACCTATAATCTTTATAAAAACCTGTCGATCAACCTGATTTCTAACGCTTCCTACCGTCAGCAAAACGCACCGGGAACGATGAGCTCTACCCTCGACATCGCTTCCGGAAAGATGTCACGCGGATTCGATATCAACCCTTATTCTTACGCGCTCAATACGAGCCGTACGCTCGACCCGTCTGCGGATTATATCAGCAACTACGCTCCATTCAACATTCTTCACGAACTGGATAATAACTACATCGAAATCAACATGGTAGATGTGAAATTTCAAGGCGAGCTGAAATGGAAAGTGATTCAAGGACTTGAATTGAGTGCCCTCGGAGCTGTGAGATACCAGACCTCGTCGCAGGAACACAACGTGCTCGACGATGCCAACCAAGCCGTTGCCTACCGTACCGGTATGGACGACGCCACCATCCGCGAACAAAACGGATTGCTTTATAAAGACCCCGACAATCCATACGCCCTGCCTATCACCCTGCTGCCCGAGGGGGGAATCTACCAGCGCCAGGACCGCCGTATGTTGGGGCTCGATTTCCGCGGAACCCTCTCATGGAATCACCTTTTTGCCGAAAAACACATCACTAACTTCTTTGCCGGTATGGAAGTGAACAGTCTTAAAAAGGCATATTCTTCCTTTCAGGGCTGGGGAATGCAATATTCGATGGGGGAAATTCCTTCCTACGTCTATCAGTTTTTCAAGAACGGAATAGAGTCCGGTTCGCGTTATTACAGTCTGGGGCACTCCGAAACCCGTAGCATTGCGAGCTTTCTCAACGCCACCTATTCTTATGACGGCCGTTACACGCTCAACGGAACGTTTCGTTATGAAGGAACCAACCGCATGGGGCGCAGCCGTTCGTCACGCTGGCTGCCCACGTGGAACTTGTCCGGTGCGTGGAACGTGCATGAGGAAGCTTTTTTTAAAGCGCTCCAACCCACTCTTTCCAACCTGACTCTGAAAGCTTCTTACTCTCTTACTGCCGATCGCGGTCCGGCGGAAGTAACCAATTCGCAAGCCATCATCCGCAGTTTCTCTCCCTATCGTCCTTTTACCGATATTCAGGAAACGGGACTTTACATCGAGGACATCGAGAACAGCGAACTCACCTACGAGAAAAAGCATGAACTGAACATCGGCATCGACCTCGGTTTGCTCGAAAACCGGATCAATTTCTCTGCCGACTGGTATCAGCGCAACAACTATGACCTGATCGGTGTAGTTCCCACGCAGGGAGTGGGCGGTTTCATCAACAAATATGCCAACGTAGCCACGATGAAATCCCACGGTGTGGAGTTCACCCTTTCCACCCGCAACATTCGCACGAAAGATTTTTCGTGGAATACGGACTTTATCTTCTCCTACACCAAAAATGAAGTGACCCAACTGAAAGGACTCACCAGCATGATGGAACTGGTATCCGGCAACGGTTTCGCCCGTGAAGGCTATCCCGTGCGCGGACTGTTTTCCATCCCTTTTGCAGGGCTCGACGCGGACGGTATTCCACAGTATCTGATTGACGGAAAACTGACCACTACCGGTGTCAACTTTCAGGAACGGGAGAAACTTGATTATCTGAAATATGAAGGTCCTACCGACCCTACTGTCACAGGAAGTTTCGGTAACGTATTCACTTACAAAGGCTTCAAACTGAATGTCTTTATGACCTATTCTTTCGGCAACGTAGTTCGACTGGACCCTGTGTTCAACTATAAATACTCCGACCTCACCGCCATGCCGCGTGAGTTTAAGAATCGTTGGACGGTCTCCGGCGATGAGGCGAAAACCAATATACCAGTGATAATAAGCGACCCGCAATATCAGGCGAATACCTCGCTCTATCTTGCTTACAATGCTTACAACTACTCCACGGAGCGTATTGCCAAAGGCGATTTTATCCGTATGAAGGAAATATCACTGATGTATGAGTTCCCGAAAAGCTGGATTGCCCCTGCCAAAATTTCCAACTTGTCGCTTAAGTTGCAGGCCACTAACCTCTTCCTGATTTATGCCGACAAGAAACTGAACGGGCAGGACCCGGAATTTGTGAATACCGGCGGTGTAGCATCGCCCGTACCCCGCCAGTTCACCCTCACCCTGCGCCTGGGACTGTAAGTAAAGAATAGAGAATCAACCTAAAAACATACGAGAGATGAAGAAAAAGATAAACCATATACTCCCTGCACTGGTACTGACCGCAAGTTTAGGTCTGACCACCGTCTCCTGCAACGGCTTTCTGGACGAAATGCCGGACAACCGTACGGAGTTGAACACCGACCAGAAAATAGCCAAACTGCTTGTATCGGCGTATGCCGACGTGTCGCCCAACGAACTATTCGAGCTTTACAGCGATAACTCCGATGACAGTGGCCCTACCTACGGTTACTACAAGCTTTCCGAACAAGAGTGCTACCACTGGCAAGATACCAAGGAAGAATATCAGGACACGCCCAATTCTCTTTGGGGAGGTTACTACAGCGCAATAGCCGCCGCCAATATGGCACTCGATGCCATCGAAGAAAAAGGAAATCCGGCGTCGCTCGACCCGCAGAGGGGCGAAGCGCTCGTGTGCCGTGCCTACTGCCATTTCATGTTGGCGAATATCTTCTGCAACGCCTATGACACTCATGCCTCCCAATCTTTAGGAGTGCCTTATATGGAAGAGGTAGAAACCACCGTATCTCCCCGTTACGAGCGGGGCACGTTGGAAGAAGTGTACCGAAAAGTGGAGCGTGACCTCCTCGAAGGGATCGGCTTGATTTCGGACGACAGCTACTCCGTACCCAAATATCACTTCACCCGTAAAGCCGCTTATGCTTTTGCCGCCCGTTTCTACCTTTATTATATGAAGCCCGATTTCTCCAATTGCGACCGTGTGATTGATTTTGCCACCCGTGTATTGGGGACTAACCCCGACGATCTGCTGCGCAACTGGGAAGCGTTGGGCAATCTTTCCGTGAACGGAAATGTGCAGGCGGATGCCTATATTGCCTCTTCCAACGAAGCCAACCTGTTGATAAGCAGCACCGTTTCCAACTGGGGAGCAATCGGGAGTGACTATCTGATAGGCCCGCGCTACTTCCACAACCAGACGCTCGCCACCAGCGAAACCTGTCTGTCGTCAGGGTTGTGGGGCAGTTCGGATTATTTCTATCTGAAACCTTTCTCCACCAACGGGTTTGTTGCCAGTATTCTGCGTAAGAGCGGACTTTATGAGGGCACATACCTTTATTATATGCCTGTACTGTTTTCTACGGACGAAACCCTGCTCTGTCGTGCCGAAGCATACGCGCTGAAGAAAATGTATGCCCAGTCGGCAGCCGACATCACGAGTTGGCAACGTGCCTATACCCGCAATAAATCGGTGCTGACACCCGAACAGATCAACACCTATTATGATAGGATGAGTTTTTATACTCCCTTCACGCAACAAACACCGAAAAAGAAACTGGCCCCCGACTTTACGATTGAAGAGGGAATGCAGGAAAACTTCATCCATTGTATTCTGCATATCCGTCGTATCACCACCCTGCACGAAGGGATGCGCTGGCCCGACATCAAGCGATATGGCATCCTGATTTATCGCCGTGACATGGCCAACCAGCGTGTCACCGACGAAATGCCTCCGAACGACTTGCGTTATGCAATCCAAATTCCGAGGAGTGTGATCGTGGCGGGAATACAACCCAACCCGAGAAGAAATTAACAAAGAAAAAAGTGGAAGTTATGAAAAAACAGCTCATTTATTTTTTGCTTGCCCTTACCGCAGTCTGCCTGGGAGCTTGCAACAATGACGACGAAATAGATACTGCGCACAGCATTTTCTCCACCGAGCCGGTGGAGAGGAACGCTTTCGACGATTGGTTGCTCGACAACTACACATATCCCTACAACATCGATTTCATGTATCGCATGAAGGACATCGAAAGCGACCATAAATACAATCTTGTACCTGCCGATTATGATAAAGCGGTGGCACTGTCCAAAATCATCAAGCACGTCTGGATGGACGCTTATGTAGAACTGGCTGGAATCGATTTTCTCCGCGTATATGTGCCTAAAACCTTTCATCTCATCGGATCGCCTGCTTACGAAAGTAGCGGGAATATGGTACTCGGTACGGCAGAAGGCGGAAAGAAAATCACGCTTTACAACGTGAACGACCTCAACGTGAAGAAAATCAATATCGAAAAACTGAACAACTATTACTTTGAAACGATGCACCATGAGTTCGCTCATATCCTGCACCAGAAACGGAACTTCGACCCTTCTTTCAACCGGATCTCGGAGGGGAAATATGTGGGAGCCGACTGGTACTACTACATGACTGCAGAGGGAGCCATGCCCCGTACAAACGATATAGCGTGGCCCGACGGCTTCGTGACCGCCTATGCCATGAATCAGGCGAACGAGGATTTCGTGGAAAACATAGCCATGTACGTCACCCACACGCAGACCTACTGGGATAATATGTTGAGGGCTGCCGGAGAAACGGGTGCAGCCACTATCAATAAAAAGTTTGCTATTGTTTACAACTATATGCGGGATACTTGGGGAATCGACCTCAACGAACTGCGCAAAATCGTACTGCGTCGTCAGCAGGAAATTACCGAAATTGACTTGAGTACGATTCAATGAGTATGAATTTTAATTATACATTATCACTATGAAGAATATAACAATATACCTCTTGTTAGCTCTTGCCTGCCTGGGCTTGCAGTCATGTCTCTTTCAGGAGGAGAACTACTTTGACGATTCGTCTGCCAACCGTGCCACAGCCGATGTGAACCGGTGCAGCGAACTTTTGAAAGCGGCTCCGAATGGCTGGGTGATGGAATATTACATCGGCAAGGATTATTCGCTTGGAGGCATCACCCTGCTTTGCAGGTTTGATGGTCAGCGGGTGACAATGGCTTCGCAGATGTCGGAAGCAGATGAGACGGTCAGTTCGCTCTATAGCGTTAAGTCGGAACAGGCGACGATGTTGTCATTCGATACCTATAATTATCTGGTGCATTATTTCGGGCAGCCGCAGGGAAGTATGTCTGACGACCCGAACGGGACGCTCGGAGGCGACTACGAATTTATTATTTCGAGTGCTTCTGCCGAGCGTATCGAACTGAAAGGCAAAAAATACGGCAACCGGATTGTGATGAAGGCACTTACCGAAGACCAGACGTGGAAGCAATATCTCACCAAAATTAAGAAGGTGGAGGACGATGCTTTCTTTTATGAATATGATTTACTGATGGACGGACTCTACACAGGACAAATGATTCGCAGCAACTATACGTTTATCGTGACTTATTACGACGAAATAGGAAAAGTGCATCAGAAAACCGTGCCTTTTATGTTTACCGCCGACGGACTACGTTTCCATGAACCGGTAACGATAGACGGGCAGACGATGCAGAATTTTGTCTGGAAGAACGAGCTTATCAGCTTTGTCTGTACCGACGAAGGGGCTACGGGAGTCAAACTGGCGGGTGTCTACACTGCCGGGTATCAAAGCTATGATTATTATCCGGGCACTTATCAGATGGATTTTTACCGCCTGAACGATGAAACGGGACAACTGGAAGTGGCCTCGCAGGAAGTCCGGCTATTGAAGAACGAAGACGGGAAGAGTTACTGGCTCAAAGGGTTGGAATATGATATTCTGGTGATGTATGACAAGCCGCGTGGCGGACTTTCCGTCTCTCCGCAACTTCTCGAAAAGGTACAGGGCGGATATGTTTATCTGGCTATGTGGGACGTAATGAACGATTATGTGCTCCGTGGTGAGTCTATCGGACTGATTAGCTATGCTACCACTAACGGCATTTACCTGGTGGACAATGGAGTCTGGATGGGGGAAGTTTCCGGATTCATCTTCGGAGTGTACAACTCGCAGGAGGAGGACGCAGCTTTCATCGGATACACGGATGCAGTTGCGTCAATCAGATTGGTAAAAAAACAATAGAAGAATAGTATGATGAACAAGTTATTTATGATAGTAGTATCCGTATGCTGCCTGCTGATGACAGCGTGCGGCACGGAAAACGATGAAACGCCGCAGGGTTTCCGCATTGTGGACACGGATGTCGATCTGGTTGCCGGTGGTGGAACGGTGGAAGTGGCTTTACAGGCTGCCGGAGAACTGACGGCTGTTTCCGGTGCGGACTGGTGCAGGGTGATCGAAGTGACAAACGAGAAAATCACATTACTCGCCAGGGCTAATTATGAATATGTGTCACGTGCCACGCAAGTGACCGTAAGCGATGGTAGCAACGAACAGAAGATTGTGGTGACACAGGCTGGTAATATTTTTGCGCCCGATACCGACCAACAGGTTTTGCGGCTCGGAAATGCTCCTTCACAGACTGTGGTGCGGGTCAACAGTTCGTTTGATTTCAAGGTGAGTATACAGAAAGGAGTCGATTGGGTGGAAGTCCCTACAGCCTCGAAAGAGGAAGGCTTCCTGCTCGTACTGAAAGAGAACAAAACCGGAAATCCGCGTGTCTGCCAACTGATGGTCAGTACGAATGAGGGACGGAAGTTTTTCTATTATGTCTACCAGTATGAAGCGAGTGACTTGCTCGGAGCATGGAGGGACAGCCAGATTTATGTGAAATGGGATACGAAAAAGATAGATAAGGCATATCGTCTCTCGGCTACGGAGGTGACGAAAGATGCGGAAGGTGATGGTTATACGATCAATATGTCGTTAGTCGGTACTCCGGTGGCACCGTATCTGAAAGATCCCTCGAAGGCCACGATTTCATTGCAGGCAACCTACGAGGATGGAGCTTTTGTGGTTCCTATCGGCGCAGCGCAAAAAGATTTTGTCCTGACGCAGGAGGTGGATGAAACAGCCAATAGTGCAATGAACAGGACAGCTGATGACACAGCACTGGAAGAGGATGTCGTTTTACAAACATTATACGGCTTTTCCGTAGCAGCTTCCTCCAACATTTATGCGAAAGGTAATTTCGGATTTGCTCCTGTGCTTTATCAGGATGGTTCTATCGGGATGAGTTATCAGGATGTAGCCGGTGCGCCGGAGAGCGGGTGTTATCTTGCGATAGCACTGTTCGACGGACAGCAGTTTTCTACGGCAGCATTGAAAGACTATATTCTTTTCCCTGACATTGCGCTCTTTAAATAGTTGGAAACTTGCAACTTATGAATCAACCGGATATAACGTTTCCGGAATAGATGTATGAAGAAAAGAACTACCGTTGTGAAACGGAATGAGAGGTTAATAACTCTCTCTTAATTTTAACTTTACATATATGACAGGCGGGGAGGACTACCCGTGTGGAAAACGGGAGTTTTTTTCCCGGGATTACCCCGCCTTTTTTATTGCCTCCAGGGGGACTACGGAAGTTCTTTTTAATGTTGTAACGATATAAAATAACTCTTATATGGATAAAAAATTAATGAATTTATTAGGTGTCTGGCTGTTCGCTGTTGCGTCTGTATGTGCGTTGACCGCTTGCAGCGACAATGACACAGAAAATCCGGAGGGCGAAAAAACCGGCGGAGAAAATGGAAAACCGACTCCTGAAACCGTAGAGTTTATCAACTCCAACCTGGTGTACTGGGGAGATGAAGACGGAGTGGGGACGGATCACTTTGTACTCACTCTTTATACGGATATGGAAGTGGATGCTGCCGGTAATCCGATAGGGCCGGGCAAGATAATGGCGTTCAGCCTGAACGTTCCTCCGTTTGCTTCCGGAACCACGGAGTTTCCGCTTCCCGAAGGAACCTTTGATGCGGCACCGAACGGATACACGTTTAATGAATGGACATTCAACCTTGGATACATGAACCAGATGGATCTGCCGACCGGAAAAGTGGAAGTGCCTGCCGGTACTTTCTATGGTGACGTGAAAGCGTACTCCACAAGTGTTGATGCCGACCTGCTATCCGGAGGTAAAATGACTGTTAAACGGAGTGACGGCGGCGAATATACGATTAGTGGTACGTTGGTAGGTGACTTGTCGCTCAAACGTTATTTCACCTACACGGGAAAACTGACTACTATCGACCGTCACGAAAGCACGGAAGAAACTCCGAACTCTACGCTGACCACCGATCTCGCCCTGAACGAATGGACACAAGCCCGTCTGCAAGATAAGGGCGATTCTTATTACCTGCAAGATGAATCGTGCCGGGTAGTCGAACTTTACCTGGCAGAAGAGGGGATAGGACTTGCCGAAACATGGCCGACAGGCAACGGAAGAGTGCTGAAAGTGGAATTCTTTGTAGAATGGGCTACGGATGTGACACAAGGTATTCCGGCTGGTACGTATAAGGTAGTGGCACGTGACGAAGAGTCGAAGGGTATTCCGCGCGAATTCCTGAAACCGGGAGGTATTGCTTCGGGTTATCCCAATGTATTTACATATCCGCAGGGAACCTGGTACGAGAAAATATCCAACGGAACCATGAAAGAATATGCACGTATAGACAGCGGAACGATGACCGTGGCACGCGATGGGGACAAACATACGCTGACTATTGACTTTATCGATTGTGATAAGGCACACCCGCATCATGTGCGTACCACTTACTCGCAGGATACTCCCGTCAATGTATTCGGCGGTCATCCGTAAAACCGGACGGAGCGCCTCATTTGGCCGAGGCGCATTGGCTGTCCGATGGCGTTATCTGTCCGATGGTATTCTTTTTTTAATCACACGATTTTATAATTAACCCAAAAAATGAGAGATATGAAAACTAGATTTATTTCCTTTTTCTTGTTCATGTTAACAATGAGTTGTTTTGTGGCATGTAGTAGCGATGATCCGGCACCCGAGCCTGAACCGGAGCCTGAACCGGAGCCGGTAGAAACTGTTAATACGTATACGTATAAAGATAAGACGATACAAGCGAAATCTGTGTCTTGTTTTGAACAGGAGGGCATTATATACGTATGTATGAGTCCGTTGCAAAGTCTGGAAACGTTGGAAGACTTTATGGGAAGCGGTAAGGAATATGTAATGATGGGAGTGGATAAGAGTCTGGTAGGCAATCCGGTCACGGTAGGCGGTTCTGATGACGACACTTATGTGGTTTATTACATGGATGCCGACGGAGAGGCCATTGTCACCGTTAGCCCTGATGGATGGGAAGACGTGTTGACGCAGGGAAAGATCACCGTGACAATGGTACCGGGAGAAAATGAAACATCGGCCGTGAAAGCTGTTTTCGACTTTACACTGAAAAGTGGCGGCAAATTTGCGGGTGAGGCGGATTGCGTTTACAAAGCTCCGGAAAAGCTTCCGAGTGAATATTCTTTTGGGGACGAGGTGCGCCCGTTGAAGTCGGTTGTCGCTACCACACTGGGAGGTTTCCAGTATGTTTATTTAAGCCCGGAGACCGGGTTGACTACGGTAGAGGATATATCTGATGCCGAATATCTGATGCTGGCCATTACTCCCGAAATGATCGGACAAGAAATTGATATAACCTCTAGTGGAGACGCGGAGTATGCTTTCTATAATATGACAAACTTGGGAGCCGATGATATTGATGCAGTAGATCCTTACGGATGGTCTGAACTATGTTCGGCTGGTAAGCTCAAAGTAGAAAAGACAGATGAAAGCGTGAAAATAACCTTCAGCTTTACGTTGCTTTCGGGTGACAAGTTCAAAGGCTCTTATGAAGGTAGTTACACTGATATAAAGCAAAGCACTACCAATATTTTGACTTTGAATGGAGAAAATACGCGTGACATCAAGGCTACCTTTTATGAAAAGACCAATGAAGGAGTTGCCTTGTATCTCACTCCGTCAGGGATTTCATCTGCTGCAGATCTGAATAATGTAAATACATATTACGTACGTCTTTTTGTTCCGAATACAGGACTGGACGGACAGGAAGTAGATATAACAACTACGAATCTGGCTTTTGAGTTTACTTATTATAATCCGTATGATGAAGAAAGAATCGAAGTTTCTAAAGGACATCTGGAAGACGCGGCAGGTACATTCAGCGTGTCGAAATCGGCGGATAATGAATACTCGTTGACGCTCGACCTCAAATATTTGGGAGATAATAGTCTTAAAATATCGGGCAACTACAACGGTACTTTCAAAGTATATGATACGACGATCCCGAATCAATATCAGTTGGGGGCGGGCGGCACTCCGGTGACTATCCAGTCGGTAGTGGTAGATAAGACGGATGTGGATATTTGCGTTATTTATATTTCCCGGCAGGCAGGTATCACTACCGTAGCCGGAATGTCGGCAGCGGATGCGGTGGTACGTGTGCCGAAGAGCATGATGGAGGGAGCTGTTCACGGATTTTCCGGTAGCGCGGAAAATGCGAAGATATCGATCGCCTACGAAGGAGTCACTTATAATCAGGCTAATACGACGAACGGTCATTTGGCTGCAGGCGGCAATGCTTCTGTGGCTCTTCAAGGGAGTGAAATTGAAATGACATTCAATATTTTCTCTATTGTACAGTACGATAATAGCAGCTTGTCCGGTTACTATAAGGGGGCGACGACCGTAATAGAATAATGATTAAATGAAGTATATTCATGAAGAAAATTTTACTGAAATATTTGAACCTGTTTGCTTTGTCGGGGCTACTGTTGGCTTTCGTCGGATGCAGCGACGATAATGATTCGGTAACTCCCGGACCGGGCGTGGAGGAAGTGCCTTCCATCGGTACTTATTCTTTTCGGGGAGTGGCGAATAATATTGTGTCCGGTGTGGCTTCTGTGGATGGGGACTATTTAACTTGTGTTCTTTCGCCGGAAAAGATGGAGGAAGGAAAGGCTGATACTTATTTTGTTTTTTCTCTTCATTTGTATTGGGAAGGGCAGGTGGTGGATGCTTCTTCGCTCTATCACAACGACCAGTATGTTTTTATCTACGAAGATCCAATTTATTATTACTCGCAGTATAAAAAGGTCACAGGGACGTTTTATGTGCAGCGTAACAGCGAAACGAATGTAACTGTCAAACTGAATCTGCGGTTTCATGACGGTGTCCGTTTTAAAGCGGAGGTCACTGCCGATTTAATGAAACCGTCGGGAGAAGAACCCTCGGAATAAAGCGGCTTCGGGCGATATTCTTGCCCGGTTATGAATTTATCTTTTAGACGCGGATAACGGACGCGGATTTTTAAATAGCTGTGCAGCTTTAAAAATCCGCGTCATCCGTGTCTAAAAAATGACTTGTAGGCTGAAGGGAAATCCTGCTCGGACACTACGATGTCAAATATCCATTTAAATCACTCTATTTTCATTCCTTTCCGTGCCGTATTTGTTTTTTAGGGTTCTCCCAAAAACTTGAAGAATAGTCCAACTTGAGCCGGAGTAAGTAAGATTGCCTTTTCGCTGTAGCCGGTTTGGGCGAGTGCGGCTTGTAATGCCGTATTTTGGGCAATCCAACTGCGGAGGGTGCGGCGTGCCGAGGCAGGCTGTATGTGAGGCAGATAAAGTGTGGCCAGCTGACTTTTGCTGTAAGTCTGTATGCGGGTAGAGTTTGCCGTCTCCGGCATTTCTTTTGGGCTGACGGAGCTTGCTGTTGTTTCTGTTTTCATTGTCGGTACTTTCTATTATTAGTAGGTGTTCATAATTAGTTTATATCATAATTTAGGCACGGATTACTCCTAAAAAAATAGCCATTAATCAGTGACAGGAACTTATCTGTTTCTTTTAAGTTTATCCTGTGTGAATGCGAAGATACGCTTTTTTATGCCAAGTGGTTCTGCTTTGTACAGAAGCCTCTGTTGGCATAGCTTGTATAGAAATTGTGCCTTTGAGTTGTCTCTTGTGACGAGTTGTCACATTGTGTTCCTCTGCTTTTTTCCTTTCCTATACTTTTGCCTTCGTAATCGGTTACAGATAGAATTTATTCATTAATCATTAAAAAGAAGAAAGGAAAAAAAGTATGCCATTAATTTACAAACCGTATCAGGCAACGCTTGCCAACAAGGAAGGACAGAAACTTTATTATCCCCGTCTGGTGAAATTCGGGAAAATGGTCAATACGCAGAAAATGGCGGAATTGATTGCAGAAAAAGCCTCGCTGACGGCGGGTGATGTTCATAACGTCATTCGTAACCTGATGTCGGTGATGCGTGAACAGTTACTCAATAGCCGCACGGTGCGCCTCGAAGGCTTGGGGACGTTTACTATGATTGCCAAGGCAAACGGGAAAGGGGTAGAGTTGGAAAATAAGGTCAGCAGTTCGCAGATCACTTCATTGCGTTGCCAGTTTACGCCCGAATACACTCGTGCCGCCAACGGAAGTGCTACCCGTGCGTTGACCACCGGAGTGGAGTTTGTGCACATCAAGGATGTAGCGGGTTCGTTTGTGGCCGACGATGCCATTGACAAAGACCCGGATGACGATAATAAACCTGGTGGTGGAAGCGGAGAAGCGCCGGACCCGGCAGCTTAACCGGTAACTTGACTGTCAGCCGGACACGACCGACGGTTGACGGTTGACAGTCAAATCCCAACGGATATATAAACGGATCCCAACGGACATAAAACGGATTATTAACTTTTAAAAAGAAAACGGATGAGACTATTATTGGAGAAGTTGCTGGATATTCTTGAAGCAGTTCTGCGTTTCCGCCACCGGAGAAACGGCAAGGCAGAAAAGGATTAGCTAGCTGGAAAAGGCTTGGCATACCTGAAAAAAAGGTATGAAACGGAATGACGTAAAAACATAGAACGTGCCGTCTGCACGTAGCTCGCGGAACAAGTAAAAATAAACGTGTAGCAACTCATAGAGTAAACATAAGTAAGGAGCAAGTAAAGAAGCTGTCTCGAATGGACGAGGCAGCTTTTCTTTTTTCGTATTCCGAAAATACTTTTTCGGAAACATGGCGGAAATGAGAATTTTGATGATAATTTTTTTAAGACAGAAATATTTCTGAATGAGGCAGCTTTTTTTGTATCCATTTATTTTCTTCTATTCTTGACCGTATTCAACAAAAAAACTCTATCTTTGTTTTATAATTGAGACACAGCATATAATGGGAAGATTTATCAATCCCTTTACCGATTTTGGCTTTAAGTTTTTATTCGGCAGAGAGGTAGAAAAGGAGTTGTTAATCGACTTCTTGAACGATTTGCTCGTAGGCGAGCACGTAATCACCGACATCAGGTTCCTTAACAACGAACAGCCGCCGGAAGTAAAAACAGAACGAGGTCTTATCTACGACATCTATTGCGTAACCGATACCGGTGAACGTATTATCGTAGAAATGCAGAACCGGGAACAGCCTTATTTTAAAGATCGTGCCCTCTTCTATCTTTCTAGGGCCATTACGCAGCAAGCGAAAAGGGGAGTTTGGAACTTCCAGTTGGATGCCGTGTACGGAGTGTTCTTCATGAATTTCGTGATGGATAAGGATATGCCCTCTAAAATCAGAACGGATGTCGTTCTTTCTGACAGGGATACGGGGAAGCTCTTCAGCAACAAGTTCCGGCAGATTTTTATCGAACTACCGAACTTCAACAAAGAAGAGGATGAATGTGAAAATGATTTTGAACGCTGGATTTATATACTAAAGCATATGGATACACTTGACCGGATGCCTTTCAAGGCTCGCAAGGCCGTCTTCGAGCGACTTGAAAAGTTGGCTTCCAAAGCAAATATGACCCAGGAGGAAAGAGCCCAGTATGAAGAAGAATGGAAAGTTTATAACGATTATTTTAATACGTTGGACTTTGCTGAACAGAAGGGCTTACAGAAAGGCTTACAAAAAGGATTACAGAAAGGTTTGCAAAAAGGTAAAGAAGAAACAGCTCGTAATTTGAAAGAATTAGGTGTGGCTGACGATATTATTATGAAATCTACCGGGCTTTCGAAAGAAGAAATAGAAAAATTATAATTTCTTTCATTCCATTGGGAAGAAAGGCTTGTCGAAAGTGAAAAAATAGTCTATAACTTATGAAGCAAAAGATAGTTGTGGAGACTTTTAACACATCCTTTTTTCGTTAAGAGTAAAGTATCTAAAAACTATATATGTCTTTGGGGTGAAATGAACGGATTTGGAATATTATCCACGTTAAAATCAGAAAAAAGTTTTCCGTTTTGGAAAACTTTCTGTATCAGTGAGAAAGAAAAGTTTCCCGAAATTTAATGTTAAAAGCTAACCAAGCTATGATATAATCTCCTATCTTTGTATCCGGTTTCGGAACTAAAAAGAGGTTTAGTCAATGAGGGAACGCTGTGCAAATCGGCGACAGTACCCGCTGCTGTAATTCTCTAAGAATCCGCACAATAGGCCACTGCATCGATGCCGGTGTGGGAAGGTGTTGCGGGGGAGGGATAAGTCAGAAGACCTGCCGAAGAGATTTTCTATTTTTAATTTATTAATGCTTTCGGGAGTTAAAGTTATGAACTACGCGGAAATTTGTATCATCAAACGTGATGGTAAAAGAGAAGATTTCTCTATCAGTAAGATTAAGAATGCAATCAGTAAAGCATTCAGTGCAAGTGGAATTCAGGATGAGCAGCAGTTGGTTGCTGACATCACCATGAATGTTATCAGTCAGTTTGCTACCCCCACGATCACCGTAGAAGAGATTCAAGACTTGGTAGAAAAGTCGTTGATGAAAGTGCGGCCGGAAGTAGCGAAGAAATACATCATCTATCGCGAATGGCGGAATACGGAGCGTGATAAGAAAACCCAGATGAAACAGGTGATGGACGGTATTGTGGCTATCGACAAGAACGATGTCAATTTGAGCAACGCCAACATGAGCAGTCACACGCCTGCCGGACAGATGATGACGTTCGCTTCCGAAGTAACTAAAGATTATACCTATAAATACTTGTTGCCGAAACGTTTTGCCGAAGCACACCAGTTGGGAGACATTCACATCCACGACCTGGATTATTATCCGACAAAGACGACAACCTGCATCCAATATGATATGGATGACCTCTTTGAACGCGGTTTCCGCACAAAGAACGGTAGCATCCGCACCCCGCAAAGCATCCAAAGCTATGCTACGCTGGCTACCATCATCTTTCAGACCAACCAAAATGAGCAGCATGGCGGACAGGCGATTCCGGCTTTCGACTTCTTCATGGCAAAAGGAGTGGCCAAATCTTTCCGCAAGCATCTGGCATCGTTCATCAACTTCTATGTGGCTATGGAAAACGGAAATCAGGCCGATGAAAAATCCATCCGCACGTTGATTAAAGAATACCTTCCGTCTATCAAGTCCACCGAGGCCGAACGCGAAACATTGCGCATCGCTCTGGTCGCTTTACAGATCATTATAGATAAGGAACACCTTGCCCGCATCGTCGAAAAAGCCTACCAGCAGACCCGTAAAGATACACATCAGGCAATGGAAGGATTCATCCACAACCTGAACACGATGCATTCCCGTGGCGGTAACCAAGTGGTATTCAGTTCCATCAACTACGGAACGGACACTTCTGCCGAAGGCCGCATGGTGATCGAAGAACTGCTGAAAGCTACCATTGAAGGCCTCGGCACCAGAGGAGAAGTGCCCGTATTCCCTATCCAGATATTCAAGGTGAAAGACGGCGTTTCTTACTCGGAGAAAGACTTTGAGAAAGCAATGAAAGCGGAGAACATCGAAGCGGCAATGACCGACAGTTACGAGGCTCCCAACTTCGACTTGTTATTAAAGGCTTGCCAGACTACTGCGAAAGCGTTGTTCCCGAACTTCATGTTCCTCGACACATCTTTCAACAAGAACGAGAAATGGAAAGCCGACGATCCGCAGCGTTACATTTACGAGTTGGCAACAATGGGCTGCCGTACCCGTGTTTTTGAAAATGTGGCCGGAGAAAAATCTTCTTTGGGACGTGGAAATCTTTCGTTCACCACACTGAATATGCCAAGACTGGCTATCGAAGCCCGTATCAAAGCGGAAAATCTGGTAGAAGATGAACGCAACAAGGACGCCATCGAACAAAAAGCAAAAGAAATTTTCATCGAATCCGTACACCAAATGTCTGCGCTCGTGGCCGACCAGCTTTACGAACGTTATCAGTATCAGCGTACGGCCCTGGCACGCCAGTTCCCGTTCATGATGGGAAATAATGTGTGGAAAGGCGGTGGCGAACTGAATCCGAACGAACAGGTAGGAGACGCCTTGCGCAGCGGTACACTGGGGATCGGATTTATCGGCGGGCATAACGCGATGGTGGCTCTCTACGGACAAGGTCACGGACACAGCCAGAAAGCATGGGACACGCTGTATGAAGCGGTGATGGAAATGAATAAAGTGGTAGACGAATATAAAGAGAAATATAACCTGAACTACTCCGTTCTGGCTACTCCTGCCGAAGGACTTTCGGGACGTTTCACGAAAATGGACCGCCGGAAATATGGAAAAATCCCCGGAGTGACAGATCGCGACTATTATGTCAACTCTTTCCACGTAGACGTGAAAGAACCGATCAGCATCGTTGAGAAAATCAAGCGTGAAGCTCCGTTTCACGCTATTACACGCGGCGGACACATCACGTATGTGGAGCTGGACGGTGAAGCGCAGAAGAATGTGCGTGCTATTGCCAAGATTGTGAAAGTGATGCACGACGAAGGAATTGGATACGGCTCTATCAATCACCCGGTAGACACTTGTCATAACTGTGGTTACAAGGGAGTTATCTTCGATAAATGCCCTGTATGCCAGAGTGAAAGTATTCTCCGTATGCGTCGTATCACCGGTTATCTGACAGGCGATTTAAGCTCTTGGAACTCTGCCAAACGGGCAGAAGAGAAGGACCGTGTAAAACATTTGTAGAATAAATGTTTGATAATTGATGAATGGATAATGAACGGTGCTTGATGAAAGCGTTACGGTTCATTATCCATTATTCGGTTATTACTTGCAGCACGTTACTCTCATCTTGTACTGTTCTGTAACGAGTATTTATTCCACATTTATATGGTTATCATCCATTCTCAAATCTTCATTTTCCATTAGCTATTAAAGAAGTGAATTTACTAGGAACTTATTCTGAAACGATTGTTGACGGTGAAGGTATCAGGTTTTCTATTTATCTTGCCGGCTGCTCCCATCATTGTCCCGGTTGCCACAACCCGGAGAGTTGGAATCCGGGAGCAGGAGAAGAACTGACGGAGGAGAAAATACAGTCCATCATTCGTGAAATCAAAGCGAATCCTTTGTTGGACGGCGTTACTTTTTCCGGCGGTGATCCGTTTTTTCATCCGGAAGCGTTCCTGCTTTTACTGAAACGGGTGAAAGAGGAAACAGGGATGAACGTGTGGTGCTACACCGGATACACATACGAAGAAATTAAGGCGCAGCCTCGTTTGAGTGCCGCTCTTGATTATATTGATGTATTGGTGGACGGACGCTTCGAACAGGCTCTTTTCTCTCCATATCTGGGTTCAGGGGAAGCAGTAATCAGCGGATTTTGAAGCTGAAGTAAATGTAATTCGACATTTAGAGTAAGTTGAATCCAGTAGTTGAGCACTAAAAAAACTTATTTTTCAAAGGAAACAAAAACACCTGTACCGTTGTTTTGTTTACCTTTACGAAACCAAGTGAATCATTTTTCATCACAGAGTAACGCGGCGCTTTTTGGTAGTCGGTGGGGCTTGCGTCTGTGTTTGTGTCTGCTTGATGGTGAAGAAATAAACGACTACTTACAAGAATAAGTTTTTATGGTACAATCAATAAATCCAACTCAAAAAAACGATGAGACCGATGGCTTGCCAATGCCTAAACGTATTTGGGCGGTGGTGTCTGTCGGCTTCGCTCTTTGTATGTCAGTACTGGATATTAACATCGTCAATATCGTACTACCTACACTTTCGCATGATTTTGGGACTTCTCCCGCTGTAACCACCTGGATTATCAACGGCTATCAGCTGGCCATCGTTATATCGTTACTGTCTTTTTCCGCTTTGGGTGAAATCATCGGTTACCGGAAAGTCTTTCTTTCGGGCATCGGACTGTTTTGCGTCACTTCATTGATCTGTGCCTTGTCCGATTCGTTTTGGACTTTGACGGTTGCCCGTATCTTTCAAGGGTTCAGCGCTTCCGCCATCACTAGTGTGAATACGGCACAGCTGCGTTACATCTATCCGAAGAGCCAGATCGGGCGGGGGATGGGGATCAATGCAATGGTAGTCGCCATATCGGCTGCCGCCGGACCATCTGTGGCGAGCGGTATTCTTTCCATTGCCAGTTGGCACTGGTTGTTTGCCATCAATGTGCCGTTGGGACTCACTGCATTGCTTCTCGGCATCAAACACCTGCCACGACAGGAGGAGCGTACGAAACGTAAATTCGATTATATCAGTGCCATCGCGAATGCGGTCACTTTCGGTCTGCTCATTTACACGCTGGACGGATTTGCCCACCATGAGAAAATGGACTTCCTTTTCATTCAACTGATTGTGTTGGCAGTGGTCGGTACCTACTACGTGCGCCGACAACTGACGCAGACCACTCCGCTGCTCCCTCTTGATCTGCTGCGGATTCCGATTTTCCGGCTGTCCATCCTGACTTCCATCTGTTCTTTCATAGCACAAATGACAGCGATGGTTTCTTTGCCTTTTTTCCTCCAGAACACTTTGGGACACAGCGAAGTCATGACCGGACTTCTACTCACACCGTGGCCGTTGGCTACGCTTGTCACGGCTCCGTTGGCAGGATATCTTGTCGAGCGCATCCACCCCGGTATCTTGGGAAGTGTCGGGATGGCTCTGTTTGCTGTCGGGCTTTTCTCGCTTTCCAGTCTGACTGCGGAGTCGTCCGATATTAGTATCATACTGCGTTTGATGCTGTGTGGGGCAGGCTTCGGATTGTTCCAGACACCGAACAACAGTACGATTATCTCTTCCGCTCCTACGCAACGTTCGGGCGGAGCCAGTGGTATGTTGGGAATGGCCCGCTTGTTGGGACAGACCACCGGGACAACATTGGTCGCATTGCTTTTCAGCTTTGTCGCTCATGACCGGAGTACAGCTGTCTGTCTTATGGTAGGAAGTGGATTTGCTGTTGTGGCGGCTATCGTCAGCAGCTTGAGACTATCGCAGCCTTCCACTCTGAAAAGAAAATAAGAACTGATAAAGTCAGGCTAATTGAAAATAAATAAACTGAGGTTGGTGCCGAAAGCGGAGCTCACTCCGGAACTGGAGGTGTACTACAATTATACTTGTCAGGAGGGCGATTATATCAAAACGTGCACAGTGCCTTCACCCAAGTTGGATGAAACGGATTTGGAAAGGGAAAAAAAGATGTTGAAGATTTAGAAGATTTAAAGGCAAGCAACTATAAAAAAGCATCCCGGATGAGAGAGGAGTGAATACCTGTTCTCATCCGGGATTGTTTTTTATGTCTTTCTTCTGTCGTTTGGTCTGTTAGAAGAAGAACCTTAGAATATCGTTGAAGTTAGCCCATATCAACAGACCGAAGAGTAGAATCATACCGGTCATTTGAGCGTATTCCATAAATTTGTCGCTCGGTTTGCGGCGAGCTATCATCTCGTAGAAGAGGAAGAGCACGTGTCCGCCGTCCAATGCGGGGATCGGAAGAATGTTCATGAAGGCAAGGATGATGGAAAGGAAGGCGGTCATGTACCAGAACTGGTGCCAGTCCCACGTAGCAGGGAAAATGCTTCCGATAGTGCCGAAGCCGCCCAACTGTTTGGCTCCTTCTTTCGAGAAGAGATATTTCATGTTGCCGACGTATCCTTTCAATGTCTTCACACCCAAAGAGACGCCTGCGGGGAAAGATTCAAAGAATGTGTATTCCTTTTTCACCATAGGCAACAGACGATCCGTTGTCAGACTGGCAACTACGCCCATCAGATAAGCGGAATCCACGCGCAGGGAAGTCGTATCGGTCACACCGCCACGCACATACGTCAGCGTAATCAGACGAGGGTCGATGCTGTCTTTCAGAAGTGCTTCGGCGTTTTTCTTGCGTTCCGCCATCATCTGCTTGAAATCAGAGAAGGAGATGGATTTTCCGTCCAATGCGATGATACTGTCGCCCGGCAGAATGCCTGCTGCGCAGCGGGAGAATTAACCATCACGCTGTCAATCACATACGGGAAACGGAAAGAAGCGAAACGAACGCTGTCCGCCATCAGGCGCTGCATCATGTCTTCGGGAATGTAGACGGAGGCTTTCTTGCCGTCACGAAGCACTGATACCTCACGGGCATCGGCTATCTGACTCAGCATATCGCCGTCATAACGTACGAAAGGCACATTGTCGGCAGACAAAAGGATGTCGCCATCCTGAAAACCGACCGCTTTCGCCGTTTCGTTGAAGTCCATACCAAGGGGAGCTTCTTGGACCTTTATATACTGGTCGCCCCAAGCGAAAAGAATCATTGAATAAATAAAGAGCGCCAACAGGAAGTTGAACAGCACACCGCCCACCATGATCAGAAGACGTTGCCAAGCCGGCTTGGAACGGAACTCCCAAGGCTGCTCAGGCTGTTTCATCTGTTCGGTATCCATCGACTCGTCTATCATTCCGGCTATCTTGACGTAACCGCCCAGCGGCAGCCATCCTACTGCATACTCCGTATCACTTCTCTTGGGTTTGAACTTAAACAAGGTAAACCACGGGTCAAAGAACAAGCAGAATTTTTCTACACGCACCTTGAACAACCGGGCAAAAAGGAAATGCCCGCCTTCATGGATAATAACGAGCAAGGATAAGCTCATTATCAGTTGCAGGGCACGAATCAAAAATGTTTCCATATA
>ERZ859817.141-NODE-141-length-55847-cov-6.063773_pt1 | contig 55847 bp, 35 predicted proteins | sample MGYA00509986_ERZ859817 | MGnify/ENA primary metagenome ERZ859817 (study PRJEB30046, sample SAMN00715155) | human gut metagenome | study: EMG produced TPA metagenomics assembly of the A metagenome-wide association study of gut microbiota in type 2...
ATAAAGCGTAAAAGGTAAAAGATTGGAAGCCGTATATATTTCCGTGCTATTATCTTCTTTTACAAAATCAAATATCTGTAGATAACGATTAAGTATTTCGTAATAGCTATCTATCGCATTAGAAGAATGATGCAGGTTGAGGTCGAAAGTCACCTTGTTAGAATGGTGATCGCCGACTACCTGATCGATAGAAATTCCCAATTTGTGAGATATGATGGCTACTTCTTCTATCGAAAAAGATACCTCACCCCGAAGTCTGCGGTATACACTTCTTTGCCCATACATAGGATATCCGCCAAATTACTGGCAAGATTTTGCCCTTTGGGAACCCTCTCTTTCATAACTGTTATTAATTCATTTAGAATACCATTTTTCATTGTCTGTTCCTCGCATTTAATATTAATAATCACTGTGATACATTTTATGCAAAATTAAAGCTTGTAAGTGAAAGATTAGTGTGGAAAAACGGCTATGAGTTGTGTGCTCATTTTCTGATTGGAAAGAAAAAAAAAGAGTGGGGGCATATAATGAAAAAAAGTAGATAATGTGGTTATCTACTTTCATTTATTGTAATTCTATAATTTACTTGCTTCTGTTTTACGAAAAAATGGAAATTAAAGAGTATCAATGATTTCCCGTTGTTGCTTAAAAAAATGAATACGTTGCATTTCACCACTTTCGGATATCAGAGTGGAGAATTTCTTTAATGACTGAATCCATTCTTTTAAACTATGGAATATCTCATGATCCAGGGTAGTCAAAGAATTGATGGAATAAACACGTATCAGGCTAAGCTGTAGCGAATTGGTTTCCACATAACTGTATGTCGCCTCAAAATTGATGTGAGACACATAGATACGGACCGTATTGCCATCTTTGGTTTTTCCTCGTGTAGCAAGTTCTTCCAGTTCGTCTGTAAGCAGAAACAATTCCTCTTTAATCTGCATTTTTGCTTCATCCGAAATGAGATGAACGTCAGAGAAGTATTGGATGTCATTGATGAGATGCTGGAAAATCATACTATCCCAGATATAATCTATAGAATGAATATGACGGGTCATATCCACATAATCTTTCTGGATATTGAGCAATTTCGCAGGAATCTCCAATTCATCGAAATTGTTACACTGAATATATTTGTTTTGGTACATCCATTTGAAAAAACGGAATTTAGCCAAAAGATCATGTTTCAGATAGAGAGTCTGGGGAATAATATTAGAAGAAGTCCCCATGGTAGACTCCGGATCATCCTGCATTGTATTAATCAATGATACATATTTATATAAGGTATTATAGTAACTTTCAAACGGATCATCATAATCTACGATATTTATGTCGAACATTGCATTCGATTTGAAGCTGGTTCCTATAATCTTATCCAGCGATATGCCAAGTTTCCTTGAAACAAGAGCTGCTTCCTGTAGCGTGAAAGGTACCTCACCACGCAATCTTCTATATACGGCTTCTTTACCTATGTATAGTGTGTCCATTAACATATCTGCCAGTTTACCTTTTGCCGGAAGCTTTTCTTTCATCGCCTCTATCAGGTTTGTATTAGGGTCATTTATCGTCATAATAGTCTAAATAAAATGTACTTTTTTATTATAAACATTGTCAGTGGCAAGTTGTTTCGGAAATTGAAACTATTTAAATCTTCTTTTTTTTAAAATATCCTCTCCGAAAATTGTTTATTTTAAGCAAATCGGTTACATTTGTGACCATAAACAAAACGAAGAGACAGCGTCTCTTTAGTAAACAATAGAAATATTTAGAATGAAAAGAATATTGGTAAGTGGCGGAGCCGGTTTTATAGGCTCTCATCTCTGTACACGGCTTATAAACGAAGGTCATGACGTGATATGCCTGGATAATTTTTTTACGGGTTCGAAAGATAATATCATTCACTTGATGGATAATCATCATTTTGAGGTGGTGAGGCATGATGTCACTTATCCTTATTCGGCTGAAGTAGATGAAATCTATAATTTGGCCTGTCCGGCATCTCCCATTCATTATCAACATGACCCGATTCAAACTGCCAAAACATCTGTGATGGGAGCTATTAATATGCTGGGATTGGCAATGAGACTGGATGCCAAGATTCTGCAAGCTTCTACGAGCGAGGTATATGGAGATCCAATCGTTCATCCGCAACCGGAAAGCTATTGGGGAAATGTGAATCCGGTGGGATACCGGTCTTGCTATGATGAGGGAAAGCGTTGTGCAGAAACGTTATTTATGGATTATCACCGTCAGAACAATGTGCGTGTGAAGATTATCCGTATTTTTAATACGTATGGTCCGCGAATGTTGCCGAATGACGGACGGGTTGTTTCTAATTTTATTCTTCAAGCGTTGAATAATGAAGATATAACGATATATGGTGATGGGAAGCAGACGCGCAGCTTCCAGTATATTGATGATTTGATTGAAGGAATGATAAGAATGATGAATACGGAGGACGAGTTTACAGGTCCTATAAACCTGGGGAATCCGAATGAATTTCCGGTATTGGAATTGGCGGAAAGGATCATTTGTATGACCGGTTCATCTTCGAAGATTGTATTTAAGTCTTTACCGGATGATGATCCGAAGCAACGCCAACCGGATATTACATTGGCTAAAGAGAAATTGGGCTGGCAGCCTACTGTTGAACTTGAAGAGGGGTTGAAGCGTATGATTGAATATTTTAAAAATGTCTGAAGCATAAAAAAAGAAAATTATGAATATGGAAATTAATCCTTCTGAATATAAAGTCCTTATTGTGGACGATGTGATTTCAAACGTCCTTTTATTAAAGGTACTTTTGACTAACGAGAAATTCAAAATTGTGACTGCCGGTAATGGAACGCAGGCGTTGGAACAAGTGAAGAAGGAAAATCCGGATCTTGTATTACTGGATGTAATGATGCCGGATATCAGTGGCTTTGAGGTAGCTCAACAAATGAAAGCGGACCCCGAAATGGCTGAAATTCCCATTATCTTCCTGACTGCTCTAAACAGTACGGCGGATATCGTAAAAGGATTTCAGGTGGGTGGTAATGACTTTATTTCAAAGCCATTCAATAAAGAAGAATTGATTATTCGTGTGACGCACCAGATTTCGTTGGTTGCAGCGAAAAGAATCATTGTTGCACAAACGGAAGAGTTGCGTAAGACGATCATGGGACGCGACAAACTCTATTCTGTGATTGCACATGACTTGCGTTCACCAATGGGATCTATCAAGATGGTATTGAACATGCTGATTCTGAATTTGCCGAGTGATACAATCGGTGATGAGATGTATGAATTGCTAACGATGGCTAATCAGACAACAGAAGATGTATTCTCATTGCTTGATAATCTGCTGAAATGGACGAAGAGCCAGATTGGTAAGCTGAAAGTGGTTTATCAGGATATTAATATGGTGGAAGTCGTAGAGGGCGTAAGTGAAATCTTTACGATGGTGGCCAGCCTGAAAAATATTAAGATAGTACAAGATGTGCCTGTAGAGAATGTGGCTGTTCGTGCTGATATTGACATGATTAAGACAGTGATTCGTAATTTGATCAGCAATGCGATTAAGTTTAGCAATGAAGGTTCGGAAGTAGTGGTGTCACTGACAGAGGAAGATGGTATGGCAATCGTAAGTGTGAAAGATAGTGGTTGCGGTATTGATGACGAAAATCAGAAGAAGTTGTTGCACACTGATACTCATTTCAGTACCTTCGGTACAAACAATGAGGAAGGTTCGGGACTCGGATTATTATTGTGTCAGGACTTTGTTGTCAAGAATGGTGGTAAACTGTGGTTTACTTCAAAGAAGGGAGACGGATCTACATTTAGTTTCTCAATTCCATTGCTCGAAAAATAATTGATTCAATGCGTTTTTGTCTCTGTTAAAGGATGCGTTGAAACTTCTTTATATTTTATTCAGGCACGGATTACACGGAATTATACGGTTTAAGATAATTGGGAAAACCGTGATCCGTCTAATTCGTGCCTGAATTTTTAATTTAATCTATCGCTTGCAGATAGCTTTAAAATCGCAATACGAACACTTTTTAGTGTCCTCTGTCTGCATGAAAGGCTCTTTTTCATTAAAGATCTCTTCTAATAATGCCTGTAAGCGTTCACGGAATTCATCTTCAAAAAAGGCGAAGTTGTTTACCGGTATTTTCGGTTTGCGGGGTTCTCCCATTTCAATAACAGGCGAATAGCTTTCCGATGCTGCCCGATGAATGTAGAGCAGGGCAGGAGCTACCATTAATGATTGCTTCCGGCTCATGATAGCGGCATACAGGAAAGTCTGGAAGATATAGTTCGGGCGTGTTTCTGATGGCGTAAACAGTTGCTCGATGTTGGCTGGAATCTTAGGGCTTCCTCCTGTTTTGTAGTCAACAATCCGCAGGGTACTTTCTTTAGCATCCATACGGTCGATTGTCCCACCCAGGCGGAGAGTGAACGGTCCTTGTCCCGTTTGTATGGTTATCTCTTCTGAAACCTTCTTTTCCATGGCGACCATTTCAAAAGGAGTATATTGAAGGTCGTTGCGGAGCAATTGTTTCAGATAGGAAACAATTACTTTGGAGTTGATAAGCTGTATGCCGTTATATTCGGGCTTTTCTTCGGGAGCGACCTTGAATAATTCTTCCTTGAAGGCTTGATCGACATAGCTTTGCAACTTTACTTCATTACGTAATAAGCGTTCAATATCTTCTTTCTGTATCATTTTTCCATTGGCAGTCAGATCGGTGTATGCCAATTGGGCAGAGAGATGGAAAATGGTTCCAAACAAAGCTGAATCAATTTCTGCACTGACTTCATCCGGTGTTTTTAATCCCGCTACGTAACGGTAATAGAATCTCAACCGGCAATCAAGATAAGCATTGAGGGCGGAAGGGGAGAGAATTACCGATGAAGGATTAGTGCTATCGTAAGTACGATAAATTCGTCTTAGTACTTCAGGTGTTTTTTCTATCTGTATCTCTTGGATGCTTTGCGGAGATTGTCCGGCTTCCAGATACTCACGAGTGATATCATGCGGACCTTCCACGAGTAATTGTAGCATGAAGCGGGACTCTTCTCCACGGTTGAGACCGTCCGAGGAAGTATTGTAGAGCAGAGTGATATTTTCTGCCCGCTGTATCAGGCGATAGAAGTAGTAGGCATACACTGCATTCTTATGTTCGATAGTGGTCATGCCAAAAGCTTTCCGGAGGTTATAGGGAATAAAAGAAGATTCTCCTCCGGATTTGGGGAGTTGTCCTTCGTTGAGAGATAATATGATGAGATTCCGGAAGTCCAGATTACGTGTTTCCAGTACTCCCATAACTTGCATTCCGATAGCGGGTTCTCCGTGGAAAGGAATATTGGAAGCTGTCAATACTTTGGTAATCAGTCGTTTCAGGGTGTCGGTGCGTATACTTAGTTCTCCGCTTTCAATCAAACTGTAGAGACGGTTGATTTTGGTATGGCTTTGGAAGAGGGATTCTCTATAAAGTTGATTAAAAATATCATTGTATTCCCCTTCTTTGCGATAAATGGTTGAAATATCTTTGATTAATTCAATCAGATAATCGCATAGCTCTTTAATGCCATTACGGGGAGTGAAGAGGGTAGCCAGGAAATCATCTTGCTTCAGTTCCGATGGAAGTGGATAGAAGCGGTTTGTTTTGGTTAGTTCGCGTTCCAGTGGACCGGCATGGGATGAGATTTGCCGGGTATAGGGATGTTTCAATATGGCTGATACCGCCTCGTAAGTGAATCGGCCGGTATCGGAGCGATAACCGTTGGTTTGTAGCTCCATAGCGGCATTGATAAAGCTATAAACAGGAGTTTGAGCCAGTGGGAATCCCATGGTGATATTGACATTCTTCACTTCCTGCGGAATGGAATGAAGTACGGGAAGCAGCAGGGCTTCATTACAAAGTACTACGGCATTTTCTTTTTCCTTTTCTTCAGCGATTTGTGAATGATTGTCCGTAATCATTTTGATCCATTCGGGGAGGAAGCGGGCTTGTGCATTCTCGGTGGAAGCGGAAATATAACGTATTTTTTTCGGTTCTTTGAAGATGTCGAAAAAGCTTTCCGGGAGTTCGTTCGGAAATTCCCCCAGATTACGTTTCAGAAATTCTCCGGCTTCATGTTTTCTGATTTGTTGGGTGTAGAAAATATCGTAGTCCCAATAAAAGAGTGCTTTGCCTGCATCTTTCAGCTTTCTGAAAAATTCGTTTTCTACTTTGTTCAGTACATTGAAACCGACAAATATGTATTTGTCGTATTTGAGTTGATCGGTATCGAGTTGCTCAATCACATTCCGGTAGAGCATGCCTTCGTATGCGATGCCTAGCTCTGTCAGGTTTTCCCGGTAATGATGGTAGATAGTGCCTAGTTTGTCCCAAAGGGAAATAAATTTCTCTTTGAGTTCGGTTCGTCTTTCAATGGAGAAATTCTGAAAAAACTGTTGAATGGCTTCTTCCTGTTCTTTGTCGAGGAATTCATAGTCGTCCATCAGGTTCTTCAGATCTTGCAGATTACTGAATAGTTTGTCGGCATCAACCATATTCTTATCCACATCATCAAAATCACTAATCAACAACTCTCCCCAGAAGTAGAAATCATCCAATGTTTCCTGACTCTGTGTTTCCTCTTTGAATACTTTATAAAGCTCACAAACCAATCGAATAGGGTCACCGCTTTTTTGTACTGATAGTTTCTGAAACAGGTCGCTGATACTCATGGCGGCTGGTGACCAGATCGGTTGATCGGATTCTCCTGCCAAATATTCATTGAAAAACAAGTTAGCACGTTTATTGGGGAAAATGAGTGCTGTACGTGACAGGTCATTTCCTATTTTGGCATATAAATCGTGAGCGACTAGTTGGAGAAATGATTGCATATTGATTAAGTTTTTTCTAATTCATATATTTATTGTGCCCGGAACATAACTGGAACGGTGAAATAAACGGCTACTTTAGTACCATCTTCCAGTTCTCCCGGCTTCCATTTGGGCATTTGGTTGATGATGCGCAATGCTTCTTTATCCAAGTAAGGATCTACGCTGCGTACAACTTTGGGGTTGACTACATTTCCTTCCTTATCAACAACAAACCGGATAATAACACGTCCCTGTGGTCCCATCTCTCCTTGAGCGACTGTCGGATACTTTATTTTTTTTCCAAGGAATTGTATTAATGCTTGTTGACCTCCCGGGAATTCCGGCATAACCGGAGCTACTTCCAGTGTATCACTAGCCGACAGTGAAGTATTTGATATATCGGGGGCAACAAATCCAACTACTACAGGTGGTTCTTCACAAATATCTCCTTCTAGCACATCATCGGGTGTTGGCGCTGGTGGCGGGGGAGGTGGTGCATCTTTTATGGAGGCAATGATGGTGTCTTCTGCCGGAGTGGGGACAGGCTCTCCCATAATGAGATTTTCATAGGAAGTTGTATCACTAGACACTTCTTTATTCATTCCTTTATTAGCCGAATTAGTGCATGAAGTCATTGGAGTCATGGCTATCAGCCCTGCAGATATGCCTAATACTGTGATTGCTTTTCCCGCTATCTGTTTTCGTTCAAGCTGCTGCTCCAAATAACGAACTTCCGCTTCGCATTTGGGACAAGTGCCCAAACAGTCTCCCTGATACTGACATTCAGAGGTGATGAATTCAATATCATTCGCTTCAGCTATCTGCCGACGAATCTCTTTTAAAATTTTGCAAGTTTGTTTTCCTCGTACCATGTCATTAATCATTAGGGGTTTTATAAGTGAACCGGTCGAACTGGGTAATTCCCATTTCTTTCAGAAGTTCTATGCTTTGGTCAATATCCTTCTCCGTATTATAGGAGGGGATGAGTGGTGTCCGAATAACGATTTGCTTGGTTTTGTCTTGCCCGATTAAATACCGTAAATTACCTAAGACGTTTTCATTATTCTTTCCGGTATATTGCTGATAGATGTCATTATTCATATCTTTGATGTCGATTATGTAATTATCTATAATAGAAATCAGTTCTTCTACATTCTGTTGCGGAACATTGAGAGAGGTTTCGACAGTGATTCTCCATTCCGGGCCACAGAGTTGGCGGAATTGCCTGATAAATTCGCTTTGTAATAAAGGTTCTCCACCTCCAAATGTGACTCCGCCGCAACTCGCCAAAAAGTAAAGTTCATCTTTGCGTACTTCCTCGTAGAGCTGGTTACAATTATAGCTCTCCCAAACACCGTTAGGCTGCAAAGATGTCGGGTTGAGACAGTATTTGCAACGCAATGGGCAGCCGTGAAATGCAACTAGTGTTGTAACTCCTTCACCGTCAATTGTTAGTCGATGGCGGGCGATGCCGATGAGGGGAACTGCTTTCATACTTTTTCTATTTTTTCTTCATCCACATACCACAAGTAACCGGTGATATTCTTATATCCCATCTTGGTAAGTAGCTGCATGTAGCCTTTTACCTGTTTATTATATTTAGGGTTTTCCTTACCAAATTTGAAATCAACTACAACAACCTGGTTGTCTTTCATCATTACGCGGTCCGGGCGACGGGTTTGCAGCACTCCTTTTTCTTTATAGATAATGGCACACTCATTAAATAATGTCCACTTCCCGGAATACCAATCTTGAATTTCAGGAGAAGAAAAAGCTTTCGTTGCAACTTCGCGGGCTACTTTTTCTTTCTCATCATTTCTGATCACTCCTTCAAAAATAAGTCGTTCGATGGCCGGATCTATATCTTCTGCTGTTTCGATAACAGAAAACAGGGTGTGTAACATACGCCCGCGGTTGATAAAGCGGTCGTCCGAGTCTTCTTCCTCAATTCCCTGGATGAAGTCCGCTGAACGGTTGGACTGACGAAACTCAATATCATGGCGCATGGATTCCATCCGGATAGGGAGCTTTTCCGGTTTCTGGGTTAGCTTGTTGGTCGATGTCTTTGTTCTTTCTTTTTCTGACGGACATAGTTGTCCTTGTTCGTAACAGTCTTCTTCCCAATCAATACCTTCTTCCTTAGCTACGATTGGGAGAGTGTTTGCCAACAGTTCGGACATGGTACCTTTTTGATTTTTTCTGCTCCAGATAATAAGGTTTTTTCCTGCACGGGTAAAAGCAACGTATAACAGATTGAGGTTATCTACCCAAAGTTGGAGACGCTCTTGCAGGTAGTCGTTTCCATAAATAGATTCTGCCATTTGGGTGGAGTAGTTGATAGGGAGAATATCCAACGCGTCGAATGGTGCTGCTTGCGGGGTACACCATACAAGTTGGTTATTGGTCTCATTCTCCAGTTTCCAGTCGCAGAAAGGGAGGAGCACGGTATGGAATTCCAATCCTTTGGATTTGTGTATGGAGAAAATCCGGATTCCTTCTACTTCTCCGCTTGGAATTGTTTTACTGCATAACGTTTCATTCCAATACCGGATGAATCCGTCGAGTTCGGAAGAGTTACTTTGTAGATAGTCAGTGACAGCATCGAAGAATGCGAATAAGTAGGCATCCTGGTCTTTGATAAGATTCATCTCGAATATACTGAAAAGCTCTTCCAATAGCTCATAGAGAGGCATTAGCCTTAATTCTTTTATCTTTTCAAGAAAAGCGGCGGGAAGATAATTCTCGGCAGGGAGGAGTAGGAGGGTATTCCAATCCAATCCTTTTTGTAAAACTTCGTTTTGATAGGCTATGGCCAGCTGGGCACGTGCTATTTTATTGTTTTCGTCGGAAAGAAATCGCAAGGCGTCCAGCATCATACAAATGGCAAGAGAGGCGTCAAGGCGAAAGGCTTCGTCTGATACCACTTTGTAGTGTAGCTCCTTATCAAAGTAATCGGCAATACGGGGAATACTTTTATTTTTTCGTACTAAGATGGCGATGTCATTAAGCTGTACTCCGGAGGCGAGGAGGTTTTCCACTTCTGCTCCCAGGCTAATAAGTGTCTGCTCGGTATAGTCATGTTCTTCGTCGGGTTCGAGAAAAGAGACTTTAACGTATCCTTTTTCTGTACTTCGGGGAGATTCCTGCACAACGTCGGCATAGGCTTTCTGCAAATCCTCACAATCTTTGCCTAATTGCTGTTTATACACTCCGTTCAGATAGTTGGCAGCAGCTGTGAAGATTCGATTGTTAAACCGGATGACATTCGTTTCACTTCTCCGATTGGTGGCTAACGTCTTGACGCGGATCGGGAAATGCTCGATGTGGTCATTCAGGCTGTTGAGAATTCCCCAATCACCATTCCGCCAACGATAAATGGACTGTTTGACGTCTCCTACAATCAAACTGTCTGCTCCTTGAGACAGCCCTTCGAGCAAAAGCAGTTTGAAGTTGCCCCATTGCATTCGGCTGGTATCCTGAAACTCGTCTATCATGACATTATGGATATTTGTCCCTATCTTTTCGAATACAAAAGAGGAGTCACCGTCTTTCACCAGTTGGTGAAGCAGGGCGTTCGTGTCTGACAACAGAAAACGGTTGTTGTCGTGGTTCAACTGACGTACTTCTTCGTCGATATTGGCGAGAAGTTGCACTTTATTGAGATGTTGCAAGGATAACCGGCAACTATTCAGTAACAAATTATTCTTGGGACGCAACTTTTCAGCATCTTCCAGAATTTGTATAAGGCTGGAATTAGCCAGGTTGATGATATCCGCATAACGGGGAGAAGTCTTGGTTGCCCAATTTTTGGCATCTTCCAGACATTTCTCTACTGTGGCATTACGGATATCATTGCTTAAAACGCCATTATTCAGTTTACGGAAATAACTTCCGATTCCCCGTGAACCGTTTTTCAGATCATCAGCAGTTAATGCGTGACCATCCAGTTCTCCTTCGAATTGGTCGTAGAATCCTTTCATTTGCTCCAGTATTTCCGTTTCCAGAGCTTTCAGTTGTTTGCGGTATTCTTTGATGGTGTTCGGATTACGCAGTCGTTGCCGAAGTCCTTCTCCTTTTTCAATATAGCCTTCATCGAAAATATTGCGTCCGAAACTTTTAACTTCGTCTGATACATTCCATCGTTTATCATCGGCAATTCGTTCGTTGATATAGTCTAATAACCATGCGAGGACAGGGGAAGTGGGACCTAACTTCTCGATCATACTATCTACGGCGTCACTAAGAACTTCGGTATTGTTTAACTCGATATTCAGATTCGGGCTAAGTTCCAGTTCCCGTGCGAGATTACGCATGACAGATTGGAAAAATGAGTCAATAGTCTCTACCCTGAACCGGCTGTAATCATGCAGCATATAGTTAAGGGCGACACCTGCCGCTTCCCGTATCTCCTGTTCGGTTTTTCCAGTCTCTTCTTTGATACGGTTGAGATAGGCTTCCGAATCTTTATCACCTATCTGTATGCCGAAAAGCTGACTAAGAATACGTTCCTTCATTTCTGCTGTTGCCTTATTGGTAAAGGTTACAGCGAGAATTTGCCGGTAGGCACGGGGATTGAAAATTAATAGTTTGATGTATTCCACGGCCAGGGTAAATGTTTTACCCGAACCTGCAGAGGCTTTATAGACTAAAAGTTCACTCATGTTTTTGTTTAAGGGATATATTCGATTTTAGCAACGATTACTCGTATCTCTTCCGGTTCTTTCCCGGCTTTTACTAATGCCTGATGGAAGTTTTTAGGGAAGAACATGAAGAATGTGTCCGGAGTGGAATCTACATATTTTATTTTCTTGGCTTTGTAGAAAGTAACATCCGGTTTATATTCGGTGATAGGCTCCGCATATTCGGCTGAAGTAATTCCGAAACGTTCAGTACCTTTTACTACATATTGCAGATCGATGCCGTGGCGGTGTGCTTCAATTTTACGTTTACTGACATCTTGTGTTGTTGCATCCTGTACATTGATGTAGCAATGTTCACCATCTACTTCGTATCGTCCGGCAGGCATATTTACGAGGTCGTGGGTAGCTAGCCATTGGAAAGTCTTGTCCCACACTTTCTTGTTCTTGTGATATTGTGAGGCAAACTCCTGATAATCGGTTGTCTTATGAGGCATTGCCTTCAGCCCGTTCGCCCATTCTTGTTTCTGTGTCCATTGGCGGGCTTGTTTAAGAGTCCAGTTGTCAGCAGATTCTTGTGAATATACATTTTCTGTGAAGAAGAAAAGAAAAAGTCCGATAAACAGGCTTGAACTACTAAATACGAAGTTTGATTTCATGATTGTTCGAAAAAATTAGGTCCGAAAATAAGTATGAATAAAGGTAGATAGTCTTTTAAAGCTACTCGTAATAGCTTTAAAGCTTGTCCAATTCTGTAATTAATCGTTTGTGGAGATACATTCAGTTTCTCGGCAATTTCTTTATGCGTCAGATGTTGATTACGGTTCATCTCGTAGGCTTCGAGATATTCTTTCGGAAGTCTTTTTAATGCTTCTTCATATAGACGGAAAAGCTCATCACTCAAATAGAAGTCCGGGTTATTGAGCTCACTATCATATTTATCTACGATTTCCTGATGTACTTTTCGTTTAATCTCAAAATGGGAAAGACGGTTGAGGGCTTTGTTCTTGACAATCGTAAAAAGAAGAGTTTTGAGTGTCAGATCTTCCATCAGAGTACAACGGTTTTCCCACAGCCACATCATTGTTTCCTGCACAATCTCCTCTATTTCTTCCTGCTCACTTACGTATTGAGAACAAAAAGCACATAGCCTACGGAAATAATGTCTGTAGACGACGTCAAAAACTTTTTCTTCTCCTGCTTTTAGGGCAGTAATAACGGACTTATTATTATTAATATCCAAATATATCGGAGATTGTGACATTCTCTTTTAATTTATGTAAGACAAAAATAATGAAAGAAGTAGATAAATGAAATAAAAATGCGAGAAAAAATATTTTTTTCTTTTTTCGTTTAGTATATTTGTACTCACAACTGTATTACTACAAAGGTTTTATAGTTTTTTTATTGTAAAAGGTCAAATGAGCATGGATGAAACTATCTTGTTGAATTATCTGCAGGGTGAATGTAATGATGAAGAAGCTGCCCGGGTGGAAACTTGGTGCGAGGAAGAACCGGGGAATCGGAAAACTTTAGAGCAACTTTATTATACTCTTTTTGTAGGTGAACGTATAGCGGTGATGAATGCTGTAGATACAGAGGCGTCATTAGATAAATTTAAGTCGGCTATCAGAGAAAAGGAGAGAAATACTAAACAGAAAAATATCTCAATCCGTTGGGGGCGTTATGCTACTGTGGCTGCTGCTTTTCTTACCGGACTTGTTTTTGCCGGTGGAATTGCCTGGGGATTACTTTCCAATAAACTTTCAGATTATGAGGTGATAACTGCTGCCGGACAGAGAGCACAGACTGTACTGCCGGATGGTAGTAGGGTATGGCTGAATGCATCTTCTAAATTAGTTTATCATAATTCTTTCTGGAGTTCGGATCGCCAAATCGATTTGTCGGGTGAAGCTTATTTCGAGGTTTCCCATGATAAACATGCTCCATTTATCGTAAACAGTAAACAAATCAAGACTTGTGTGCTTGGTACGAAATTTAATGTGCGTGCGCGTGAAGAAGAGAATAGGGTAGTGACTACCTTGCTTCAAGGTTTGGTGCGGGTGGATTCTCCACGAACGGAAGAGAATGGCTATTTACTGAAACCGGGACAGACATTGAATGTGAATACGGATACTTATCAGGCAGAGTTGATTGAATATAACCAGCCTACGGATGTGCTCCTGTGGATGAAAGGTAAGTTGGAATTCAAACAACATTCTTTATTGGAAATAACCAATATTATGGAGAAGTTGTATGATATTAAATTTATCTATAAGGATGATGCTTTGAAATCAGAACGGTTTACCGGTGAATTCTCTACTGATAGCACTGCTGATGAAATATTGAATGTTTTGATGCATACAAATCATTTTTCTTATAAGAAAGACGGACGGATTATTCGGGTGATGAAGAAATAAGATATAAACATAAGTCTTTTTACAGGGGGATTCTTAACTCATTAAGAATCCCCCTTTCCTTTATGGCTTTCTTAGATCATTAGAGAAACAAGTGTTTGATCGAAAATTTTGTTTTGGTGCAGTTTTGAACAAACTTCACCGTGATGAGCCCATCTAAATAGAATTAGTTAAAAACCGCATTCAGCTTTCAGTCTACTTAAAAAGTTCCTTTTCATCGGTGCTTTTGGCTGAACGCGAACCTGAAAACAAAAAGGAGATGTAAATAGTCTCTTTTTTAGAGTCTCTATTTACCTTCAATAGAGCCGCTGTTTGAGTGAAACATAGCCTTCGTTTTATGCGAATAGAGACTCTGATTTACTAACCCGGCATGTCGACGACTTTAACCCGACATGTCAATGTCGCTCTTTATCAAGGCGTTTACGAACAAGACTGAAACGGCTGAAACCGGATGATAGCGTAAAGATTCAGTAGGAGAAATTTAATTCAAAACCATAAGTCATAAGAAAGATGTACGAAGATGAACTAACAAGTAGAGATCTGGAGTATTCTTTTGGGAGATAGATTGATAGTCTGGAAGTATGTTTGTGAAGTATGTTTCTAAAATAGAGGGTAATCCATTGGATTACCCTCTATTTTATCATTTCTATGTTACCTATTCATTATGTTTATTCACTTTTGGGTTCGTAAACATTAAATTCTGTAACATCCGTACGACCGTTTGTAGAGATAGTGATAATCTGATATTTTAGATATCGCGTAGTAATAGGAGAGATGAACGTGATGTTTTGTGTACTACTACCGGGTATTGCTAATGAACTTAATGATTTCCATGTCATACCATTTTCAGACTGTAATATTTCCACTTCTCTAGGAGCATATGCATTTCCCCAGTGATTCGTTTTGATGCCTGTTAAAACCTTAGTTTCTCCTAAATCAACGGTGAACCAGAAGCCTTTATTATTTAGAGCAACGTCAGTTCCAGTCTTGCCATCAATTAAATTATTAGGTGCGCCGTCTACTCCTTCTTCCACATTAACAATCCAACCTGCACGATTACTGATAAGTTGGCTATTGCTAGGAGTACCACTTTTTAGATTACAGTAGGCAGCTTTATTAATGATGACAGGTAAGATACTTAAATTACTGCTAATGACAGTGTTCTTATCATTGGTAGTTACATTACTGATTGATACACTGAAAGAGAAACTTGTTTTTTCCATGATACTGGCGAATATCGTTGGATCGACCGTTGCAGTGATTTCTTCAGAAGTCATCTGTCCTTCTTTGAGAGTAACCTGTGAGGAACTTAAAACGATCTGGCTTGCATCAAGCCCTTCTGTTTCACTTTTTGCACTTAATGCGATAACCATATCTGTAGAGACTGCTTTCTGTGTTTTTACAGTAAAAGCCATCTTAATTTCATCTCCTCCGATTCCATTCGCATCATGAGTCAGATTGAACTTTTTTACATTCCCCGATAAATAGTCATTTCTCTGTAGAGACACATACGTAGCATTCCACTCGTTAAAAACTTCTTCATCATCACTACAGGACGAAATGAATGGGACAAACAAGCCGAGTAGAGTTGCTATTGATAGTGATTGAAATATATTTTTCATATACATATACAATTTAATTTTTACTATTTCCATTCAGTAGCCTTATCTGTAGATAAAATACCGTCAATCCAGGTAGGAGTAGCAGAAGTTGTCAAAGTATGACCTTTACCGGTTGCATCTTCGAACACATTACCTTGTCCTTCATTGAATCGCCAATAAGCTTCCAAACCTACAGATTTAGGGCTAACTTGCGTCATGTTATTCTGAATTTGAGAAGCGGAACGAACTACGGACCAAATACGTGCTTCACTCATCAAAATTTTACAGTTTCCCCATCTACTATAAGAATCATCACCTAAGCAGAACCAATTTACATCAGAGAAAGTTGTTGCTCCTGTTGGTATACTCAACACACCCGAATCAACTCCGTTTATGTAAAGTCGATAGTTGGAACCATCACAGACCAATGCTAAATGTTGCCATTCGTTTGGCTTGAAAGAATTACTTGGATTCAAATAAAGCCGGTTACGTCCTACAATCTGTACTAATGAATGTGCCTTATAATTTTCATTGTCACTTTGAGGATCCTCAAAACGTAAAAGGATGAAGTTTGCATCATCTCCTCCGTTCTTAAATACTGCACGGTCACGGTCAGCTGTGTTGGCTACCTGAAAACGAACCTCTATCGTATATTGTGAATACGTTTCGGGAGATTCTGTGAATTTATTAGCTTTTAAACTAGGAGCGCCAACAAACATTGGAGCTGAAAATTCGATAATACTTTCTGCCAAGATAACAAAGGTTCCGGTATTTTCCATCGGTGAAATACTTCCATCTTGCGATACTAGTTTTACAGGCAGTGCATATGATTCTCCCGATTTCATCATTTCCTGACTGAAAGCTTTCAAAGCGATGGAGAGGGCATCGGCTGCATATTGTCCTGCTTTTACAGTAATCGTTTCCGGCAACGTATAATAATCTTTGGGCAACATTATATATCCGGTTCCATTAATATGGTTATAAGTGTCCAGTACTGATTGATCTGTAACCAATTTATAATGATTGTCTGTAGAAGAAAGATTACTTAGATGCACATTTAGGGTAGTAAAACTTTCTCCAGTAGCCTGTACGGTCACTTTTTGACTTGTACTGGAAAGAGCTTCTTCAATATAAGCATGTGTATCTAAAGTATCGTATTTTGCATCTCCACAACTTACTATACTTCCTAAGCCTGTTATGACTGCGGAGAAGCATAAAATTTTTATATAATTCATACGTTTCATAGTTTACATTAATTTTTAAGTAATGAATGTGATGACGGGTTCATAATTTGAATAGCACGGCGTATATTTTTATATTCTGGTGAAGTTCCATACTCTGCTTCCATATGATAGGTTCCTGCACCACCTTTACGGAATCCGTTACTTGGTTGCCAGCGTGCCATTCCTTCGAGAGATTTCATTTTGTTACCATAACGATCAGTGTAATCATATCCACCGTCCATAGCAGCATCGGTAGCCTCGAAATTCTCGGTCATGATGGTCATCTTCGTGATTTGTTCTTCAGACATGACACTGCTATACGTCTGAACAAGTCCTGCACCTGCTACGCCGCCTGTGATAAGACGTTTATCGAGTTTAGAATCACTGCCAGGACTACTATTATTGTAAGCCTGAATGATAAAATAGTCAAAATATAACCCGACTTCAGGTCTACCTGTTATGCTCTGTGGTTCGCCATCGATAACTAATAAATTACCAGTTCCTGATTTCGGACCGAAATATTTGCCTAGTTCATCAACAAATGCAAACATTCTATCGTCTTCGTCTACGATATTACCGGGGTTGCCAAAATTAGGTTCATAATCGATATCAAAGCCGTCGTAACCATATTTGTTTACTGTATCGGCAATGGCGCTTGCATATTTGCGAATGGATGCTTCTATTGCTTCCTTATTTGATTCATCGGAAGGCCATCCCCAAAAATCATTCACAGCTTCTTTTTCGGATGAAAATCCCATATTTTCCCAATTTTCACGAATATTCTGCGGAGTAATTTGATCGCCTACACTTCTGATAATAAAACACATGGTAAAACGAGTACCTTTAACTTGTTGGCAAAATTCCAGATCTTTTTTTTGAGCTTCTGTAATGTTCGACCAATTTCCCCAAATAGAAACAATATCTACACTATCAGGAATACCGGCTAAAGAACTTTTCATATAGGCACCTTCACCACTCCAGCCACCAAACCAGCCAAAGGCAACTTGGTGATCTGTCTGCTTATAGGCACGCAAGGCCGCATAATATTCATCCGATACGATCGATTCGGGAAAAGTTTTTGCTTCTGACTCCGTCCAGTCACTGCAACCGATCAATGAGGTCGTTGCCAGTGATATGAGTACAATGTATAATAAATAAATTTTCTTCATAAAAGTCCTTTTTATGCATTATATAAATTAGTTCTTTTTAGCCCACTTTAAGTCAGTAGCTTCGTTATCAGCACCGCCTAGTTCTGCTACTCCCAGATCATAATTGGCTTTATTGTTTTGTGCCTCTGTATAAGGGAAACTTAGACGACGCATACCGCGTTGGCTGCTCACACCACAATCTGATAGATTGTCGATACAAGGATAAAGTTCCGGATAACCTGTACGGCGATATTCAGCCCATGCTTCCAATCCTAATGGATAATTGGCGATCCATTTTTGAGTAATGACACGTTGGAAATTCTTTCCATTTACGTTGTCAGCCTCGCTGTCATCCCACATTACACTCACAGTATTGGTAATTGTAGCAGTAGCATTTTGCACAACATCACTTTCATGTGATACGACAGGAGCCTCGTCAATCTTCATGTATTCAGTGGCTGAAACCTGATATTGTTCCATTGATAAATTAATACCATCTTCGTAATAGGCTTTTGCTGTTTTAGAACCGACATTCCAACCACGCAATTTTCCTTCTGCACGTAAAAACGCTGTCTCTGCAGCACAGAAAACCATTAATTTAGAAGTTGCCGTATATGCAGGAATAGAGAATCCTGCTGCATCTGCCTTTTTAAAATCAGCATCTCCAGTACGCATACCTACATATTTATCTGTTTTCCCGGCAAGGGTAGACTTATTAAAGAACTTCGGCATACGTGGATCGCCATATGCATTCATATAATCTACAATATTTGCATTCACACGCAGATCACCCCAACTTACAGCTGCCAGTTGATAGGGATTACTCTGCGTGCCACAAGAAAGCATAGCATTATCCGAATTACTTTCAATCAATCCTGCTTTATGTGTTACTGCTGCTTCAGCTGCCTCTTGAGCAATGCCAGGCCATGTTCCGCTGATTCGCATTGCAACACGTAAACGCATTGAATTGGCTAGCTTAGCCCAACCTGAATAATTTCCATCGAAAACCGGGTCATTGGCACCTAATGGTGCGTTACCATTAGTCTCTACATAATAATTATAAAGAACGTCAGCAGCATTAGCTAAATCACTTAATATATTTGCATAAACTTGTTCCTGAGTATCATAAGAAACATAAAAATTACCCTTCTTTACTTGGCTGTAAGGCATCGGTCCATAACAATCCGCAACGCGAAGCATTGTTATTGCACGTATCATACACGCAAAAGCATAATAATGTCCCGTAGAATTTGTCGCTTCTTGTATTTGGAAAAAGTTTCCATATATTTTTTCAAACGGAGTGTTCCAGGGGGTAGCATTCCAGGCATCACTCTGATTGAATGTGCTGAAGTTTGTACCACTCCATGTGTTAGAACAGCATAGATAGCCACCTAACTGTCCCACCATCTGATCTTGCATTTGAGAGTCATTCTGCTGAATATTCACAATTGTTTCAATCATAGACTTCATCAAAGTCGCAGGGTCTGCATCATGAATTTGATATTGATTCGTATTATACTCCTCAAATTTATCGGTACAACTTCCTGCCAGTAACAACAGAGCGGCACCGACTGTGATATTTCTTAAATATTTTCTCATAACATTAGCTTTTTCTTTTAGAATTGAACTTTCACATTAAAACCGAAGTTACGCAAGCTGGGTTGCATAAAGTAGTCTACATTCATATAATAGTTACTGGAGGTAGAGGCAGACAATTCCGGGTCAAATGGGGCTTTACAATAAATCATCCATAAATTACGTCCTACAATACCCAAAGTAACATTCGCCACATTTTTAAACCATCTTTTAGGAAGTGTATAGTTTAGACTCAATTCCTGCAAACGTACATTGGTTGCACTATATAGATAATAACGACCATAGCCACCTTCACCCGTACCAATAGTCTGGTAATACTTTTGGGCGTTAACTTTGCCGTTATTAATAGGTATACCACCATTATCACGAGCTGTTGCAGATGTTTCGGATACTCCATAATAATCTAAAATACCTTGAGTAGCCGAATAAGCTAATCCGCCTACACGGGCTGATAATACAATTCCTAAATCAATTCCTTTATAAGTGAAATGATTGGTCCATCCGAGGTTGAAATCAGCATCCAGATTACCTACTTTTACCGGAGTGTTTGATGAAGTGATACCCAGATTACCATTCTGATCGACTTTTATATTACCGTTATTGTCTTTTGTCAGCTGGTTGTATACATAGATATCAGTCATGGAGCCTCCTTCTGTCAGGATGACGCGAGGAGCTACATTCTCTTTACCTAACCAACCCACATTCATTTCATCCATTTGGATAGCTTCTCCTGTCACAGGATTCACGCTACCGCTTGCCAGTCGTTTCACCTTGTTACGGTTTAGAGTGAAGGTTGCATTAGAAGACCATCCGAATCCTGCCCATTTATCACTGAATCCTAAAGCTAATTCAATACCCTGATTTTGCACGTTACCAGCTTGTACAATCGCTTGTTTATATCCGGAAGAAGAGGGGATATCTACCTTAAATGTTTGGTTCAGTGTATTAGAACGATAGTAAGTAGCGTCTAAATTAAAACGATTTCCCCAGAATTTCAAGTTCAAACCGATTTCCCAGGATTTAGTCTTTTCAGGTTTCATATTGTCCATCGGATATACGGTCGGATTTGCCCAGTTATGTGTCTGGCTGTTGTATTCGTACCCCGGATTAGTAAGGAAACGATCGAAAGAAGAGGCTACCACTGTATACGAACCGCGTATTTTAGCATAAGAAATCACCTCTGGTAGTTTAACCATTTCTGATAATAAAGCCGATAAACCGACTGACGGATAAAAGAACGATTTTTGTTTGGAGAATGCGAGTTTTGAATCCCAGTCATTACGTCCGGTTACGGTTAGATACAGTTGATTTTTCCAACTTAATTCAGCACTGGCAAAAATACTTTGAATTTCATCTTCATATCCGGTAGGGTCCGGTTTATAGTTGGCGGAGAAATTAATATTGTTGATCTGGAAGAAGTTGGGAATAACCAGGTCACCTGCAATATATAACTGATCCATTGAAGTATGATATATGGAAGCACCAACATTGGCTGTTAAATGAAAATCACCAAATGTTTTATCTATATTAGCCAGGAAATCGGCATATAAAGAACGTTCCTGACGCATGGCATCTTCAAAACCACCGCTTACACCACAGAATGTTGTTAATGTAGAAGCAGATTTTTCGTTTTTATTCCGGTAGTCGGAGTTGTCCAGATTGACACGACCGACAACATTGAGCCAATCTGTAGCCTGCCATTTCAAAGAAGCGTTCATCATATAACGTTTCTTGTTGGAGGTACGGTTGATGCGATTTTGTATCCAATATGGATTTTGTAATGACAAACTTGCATCACCATAAGGCCAATATTGTTCCATATAGCCGTAGTTAGTATTATAACGTTCATACAAACGAATTTCGTCAAAGTTGTCTCCACGAGGGAATAGATACAGTGATGGGAGAGGATTATAATACTGTCCTTGAGAAACCATGTTTTTGTTGTTCTGAACGATATATTGTGCACCGATATCCAGAGTAAGTTTATCATTCAGGAAATGGGTGGTATTACGTGCCGTAAAATTATAACGGTTATAGGAGTTATTCGGAAGAATTCCACCGGAGTTAGTTGTAGAAGCAGAAAGATAGGTCTGGTTTTTGGTATTTCCTGTAGATAATGCTACCGAATTGATAACATTGGAGCCTGTTTCAAAGAAGTCAGATGGGTTATATCGACGGTTTGTCAATTCTCCCCAGCTGAATAATCCGGAACTTGTACCATAACGGTTCTGCATATCCGGCATAATATATGCTTTAGAGAAAGTAGTACTGTTGGATACTGTTATGGTAGTTTTCTCTGTTTGGCCTTTTTTAGTAGTAATTAAAACAACACCGTTTGCCGCAGCAGAACCATATAATGCTGCCGCAGAAGGACCGGTCATCATACTAATACTAGCAATATCGTCCGGATTTAAGTCAGCAACAGCATCTGATCCTCCCATCTCTCCAAATAATCCTTCGCCACCGCTTTTTCCTGTATTAAAAATAGGTACACCATCAATTACATACAATGCATTGTTATCTTTAGTCAGAGATTTCATACCACGCATAACAACACGTGTGGCACCACCAGCACCGGTTGCACCACTATTAATTTGAACACCGGCAACCTTTCCTGATAGTGAATTCATAAAATTGGCGTCCTTTACAGCTGTCAATTCGTCACCTTTTACCTCTTGTACATTATAACTTAACGCCTTAGTTGCACGCTTGATACCCAATGCAGTAACAACTACTTCGTCCAATACTTGCGTATCTTCTCCTAAGGTTACTTTTATAGGTTGTGCGTTGGCAAGCGTGATTGTTTGGGAGGCATAACCGATATAGGATACTTCAAGTACATCACCTTTAGCTGCTTGTATTTTGAAATTTCCATCCATATCAGTGATAGTACCATTTGAAGTTCCTTTTATCAAAATACTAACTCCAATCAATGGTTCTCCTTTTGAATCAGTAACAGTACCACTTGCAGTAATTGGTGTTTTTTTCTGCTGCTCTTCTTTATTACTCTTCGCAGAAAGTACAATATGATTATCTACTATTGAAAAACTGACATTAACTCCTCTGAATAACTGATTCATTACATTATTCAAAGATTCTTTTGTTACCTTGATAGATATGACACGATTTATATCGACATCATTTGTGTTATAGACTACTGACATTGAAGTTTGTTTCTCAATTTCTTTCAAAGCAGTGTTCAAGGGTACTTTCGATAGATTAAGAGTGATCGTTCGTTCTTGCCCATAAGCTGAAGCAAAACACGAAACCAACAAAAGGAAGAATAACAAGTGTGAGAACTTGTGTTTTATAATTTCTTTCATCTTATTCTTTTTAATTAGAAATAGTTTTTAGAGAGTTTGTAATTAGAAGCGGTAAATGTGATTACCGTTTTCACACAAAGGTTTCATGTATCTCTGTTTCTCATAATTAATAAATTTAAAGGTTACACTTAAAATAAATTCCATAAGCGCTTATTCAATAGTAATACATTTTATGTTGTAACCTTACTAAACGAAGATAAGATTTTTTTTATCAAAAAAATAGAATAGGTAGATTCTTATTTGAAAAATAAATACTCAAATATTTGATAAATAGAATCTTATGTACTTATTAAAATCAGACTGATTTATTACATTTGCATACATTTTGCATACAATATATGTATGCTTTACCTATTGTATAGATATAAATATTCACTAGTGTCCCGTTAAAATCGGGACGAGTTATTAATTAATCAAATAATCCCGGAATAAGGGGATTAAATTGTTCTTTGACATCATTGAAATTAGTCTTATTAAACAGCTCTTGTAAAGGCGTTTTATCTGTTAATGAGATGCTAAGAATCTGCAAGACCTCATAAGTTGAACGATTCAGTTGCATATCATATTGTACAATAGCTACTAAACAATAGGTGATGATAGCAACACTAATCTGTATTCGAACCGCATTCTCGGTAGTACCCCAGAACCTTTTTATCTTAAGGTGTTGTTTCAGCCATTTGAAGAAAAGTTCCACGAACCATCTTTTCTTATAAAGATTGGCAATATCAAGTGCAGATATGTGTTTGGCATTCGTCAGGAATGTGAATTCACGATCATCCTCTTTATCATAGAAACGGATGACTCTGAATGATTCAGGATACTTCTTTTCAGAAGTGTACCCTATCAGTTTCACTTCCGCATCTGAAAGGATATTCTTCGGCATTCTACGCTTCCATTTACAGAACTTGCATTTCAGATTAGACTTCGCTCTGACTACAAAGAAAGAACCTGTAAGATGAATCCGATAAAGTTCTTTAAACGAGTCATACGCTCTGTCAAATATATAATAAGCATTTGGCTCATAATTAATTGCGGACATTTCTGTTGAATCATGCCTGGATGCTGTAGTTACTGTATAAAAGGCTGGAAGTTGTGCTTCTATGTCATAAAGGACATGAGCCTTAACTCCACCTTTTTTCTTACGGAACTTCGCCCAAGGGAATGTAGCCAAACATAAAGGAATCGTAGTGGAATCAAACGCATACTTCCTTCCTGGAATATCCAAGATGTGAGTCGATCGTTTTTCACATGCTTCCTTCATCATATAGAAAGCAAAATCTTCGAAGATTCTGTAATCCCGATTCTGATTGGCAGATGCAAGCGTAGTTTTGGCAATGGGCTCACGACCCAATCCCAAATGATAACGCTTTCCTTGATGTGCTTCCAAAGCTACAATCAAGTCACGAAGACTTTCACGATTACTGAGTTGACCGAACATCATTGCAAGTAACTGACTCCAGCAAGTGAAATGTTTCACATAACGATTGCCATCATACTTGTCTACAAGTCTTCTGAACTTATCATTGTTCAAGAATTCTACTAACTGAGCGAAAACATATTTATCTTGGTTCATTTGAGGTCACCTTAATTGACCTCAAAGGTATGATTTCAAATCGTCGCGCCTAAAAAGTAGTATCTAATAGACTATATTTCAATTATTTCAAAGAACTATTTATCCACTTTTACGGGACAGTAATGATAAATATTCATTTTATGTTCAAATATTCAAAAGATGGAATTTCGGTTTTAACCATATTAGATACCAGAAGAGCAAAAAAGAGTGGACAATTTCCTGTTAAAGTTCAAGTGGTATATAGAAGAAAGCAAAAATATTACTCAACTGGGAAGGAATTGTCAAAAGAAGATTGGGCAAGGTTATTAAAAGTAAAAAGCCGGTTATTGGCAGAAATTCGATCAGATATAGAGAGTAGTTTTTCAACTATTAAGCAACAAGTTAATGAACTGATAACAAAAGGAGAATTTAGTATTGAAACATTAAGCGTCAGGTTAGGAAGGCAGATGAATGATATGACTTTGCGCAGTGCTTTTCGCTTAAAAATGAAAGAACTGGAAGCCTATGAACAAGCAAACACGTACCTAAATTATCAAAGTGCTTTAAAAAGTTTAGAAGATTTCGGAGGTTCCACTATACCTTTGGAAAACATTACAATTGATTGGCTTAAACGTTGTGAAAAATTTTGGATATCAGAAGGTAAAAGCTATTCAAGCATAAGTATTTATTTCCGAGCTTTAAAGTGTGTCTTAAATCGTGCTGTACATGATGGTATCATAAAAGAATCATCTTTTCCTTTTGGAAAGAATAAATATGAAATTCCTGAAGGGTGTGGACGTAAATTAGCACTTACTCTTTCTGAAATAAAAAAAGTAATGTCCTATCAATGTGAAACAAAAGATATAGAAGAATTTAGGGATCTCTGGGTGTTTTCTTATTTATGTAATGGTATTAATTTTATGGATTTATTATTTCTTCAGTATTCAAATATTATGGATGGAGAAATATGCTTTGTACGCTCTAAGACATCTCGAACTACCAAACATAACAAAGAGATACATGCAATCATTACTCCTGAAATGTGGAATATTATTCAAAAATGGGGTAATCCAAGATTAAGCCCGCAAACGTATATTTTTAAATATGCTAGAGGAACTGAAGATGCCTTTGAAAAGATTAGATTGGTACGGCGTATTATAACCAAATGTAACAGAAGACTTAAAAAAATAGCCCAAGACATTGGAATTTTTCAGTTGACGACTTACACGGCAAGGCATTCTTTTGCTACAGTATTAAAACGTGGAGGTGCGAAAACCTCATATATTTCTGAAAGCTTGGGACACTCTAACTTATCTGTAACCGAGCACTATTTAGCATACTTTGAAAAAGAGGAAAGAATAAGGAATGCTCAATTATTGACTAACTTTAATCTCTAGATTAATACATTTGCATGCAAATTGTATGTACAATGAAAAATGGACCAATAATTGATATAGGATAAAAGTGAGTATAATATTAAAAAACGCATATTCAGATTACCTATAATTTAGAATATGCATCTTGTTATCAGGAGTGTTTCGAAAACCGCAGGGATTTCCACTTTAGCCAAACGTAATTCAAATAAAAAAAGGATGATATTATTGCAATTTATTCTTTTTATCGCCCGCGTAGTGATAGAATAATATCTAATATTGATAATATTAATCAAATGAAAAGATTCCGTTCTTTGTATTATCGGCACTAACTAGAAGAAAACAACTACTATAAAGCAAGTTATTATTATTCTTTAAATGATTTGTTAGGTTCCATTTAAAGAATCAAAATGTTCCACACCGAGAAACGAAATGATTCTCGGTGTAGAACATTCCTGAAAAAACGTCTTTTATCGAATATTCATACCGCATATATGAATAAAAACAAGTTGATTACTGCATATTCATGCGCAATCTTACTAACTTTTTCTCTCATTCATTGAATTTACTTAATTGTATTTAGTCTGACATCTTAAAAATAGAACATCTAATCTATTTATCAAACAAGAATTGAATTTAGGGAAAGTATATGAAACTGATTTTCTCCCAAGCAATCACACTTACCAACGCACAACCCTTGAAAGTTACCCTAGGAGAAGATACGCAAGTATTGGATGAAGTAGTTGTTACTGCATTGGGTATCAAGCGGTCAGAGAAAGCATTGACGTATAATGTACAACAGGTGAAAGGGGATGAACTTACAACTGTAAAGAGTACTAACTTTATGGGAGCACTGGCTGGTAAAGCAGCAGGGGTACAGATTAATTCTAGTGCTTCAGGTCCAGGCGGTGGTGTAAAGGTTGTAATGCGAGGTGCTAAATCTATTACGCAGAATAATAACGCTCTCTATGTGATTGATGGTATTCCAATGTATAATCGTGCTTCTTCCGGGGGTGATGGAGCTATGGCTACACAACCGAGCAGTGAATCAATAGCTGACATTAATCCGGATGATATTGAGAGCATGTCGTTGTTGACAGGACCTTCTGCAGCTGCATTGTATGGATATGAAGGAGCTAATGGAGTAGTATTAATTACTACCAAGAAGGGACGTGCTGATAAGACAACCGTGACTTATAGTAATAATACCACATTCAGTGATCCTATGATGATGCCTAAGTTTCAAAACACTTATGGTAATATGACAGGTGAAATGATGAGCTGGGGATTAGAAACTGATAAGAGATACGATTCTGCAAATTTTTTTAATACAGGAAGCAATGTATCCAATGCACTTTCTCTCTCTACAGGTAATGATAAGAGTCAAAGCTATATCTCTGTAGCCACAACTAATGCAACAGGCATTATGCCCAATAATGACTATGATAGATATAATTTCTCATTCCGTAATACTACCAACTTCTTGAATAATAAGTTTATTTTGGATACAAGTGCTAACTATATTATTCAAAACGATAAGAATATGGTATCGCAAGGGCAGTATTTTAACCCGCTTACTTCTTTGTACTTGTTCCCACGTGGCGAAGATTTTTCTGATGTAGCTGTATACGAACGTTATGATGATTTGTCGGGTGTAAATACTCAGTATTGGCCATATGGTGATTTAGGCGGTGTTTCGTCTCAAAATCCTTATTGGATTATGAATCGTATGAATCGTGAGAACGATAGAAGACGTTATAAATTGGCTGCTAGTCTACAATATAATATCATTGAAGGGCTAAATGTACAAGGACGTGTGAGCATCGATAACACCGAAAGTAAATACACCGAAAAATTCCACGCAGGTACGGTCGGTAATTTTGCTGGTCCAAAAGGGCGATATAAAGAAGAAAACCGTCTAGACAGACAAGTGTATGCTGATGTATTGGCGAACTTCAATAAAACGTTCAATGAATTTAATGTAACGGCCAATTTGGGTGCTTCTATTAAGGATCTTCGTATGGAGTTGACTTCTTTACATGGAGACTTGAACAATGTAACTAATCATTTTACCATCGAAAACCTTACACGCAGTGGTTATTATAAAGTAAATGCTGATGGTTTAAAGCGTCAGACACAATCAGTTTTTGCCAATGCGGAAATAGGCTGGAGAAGTTTTCTCTACTTAAGTCTCACCGGACGTGCTGACTGGGATTCTTCTCTGGCTCTTTCAGAAAGAGGAAATAAACCGTTTTTCTATCCTTCTATTGGTCTTTCAAGCATTTTGAGTGAAGTTATTGATTTGCCTGAATGGTTCTCATTCTTAAAAGCACGTTTTTCTTTCACTTCGGTGGGTAATGCCTATGATCCATATTTGACAAAGGTACGTTATGTTTATGATGATCAGCTTGACCAATATAAAGCAGAATCCTTGTATCCAAACTCTGATTTGAAACCAGAAATTACTAAATCTTATGAGGCGGGATTGAATATGCGTTTCTTCAAGAATACATTGAATTTTGATATTACTTATTACAACTCTGATACACGTAACCAAACATTCGCTGCGCCTCTTCCGGCAAGTTCTGGGTATACGGCTGTTAACATCCAAGCAGGTAGTGTACAGAACCAAGGTATAGAGATGGCCTTAGGATATAAAAATGAGTGGCGTGATTTCGGTTGGTCCAGTAATTTTACTTTTACTTATAATAAGAATAAAATTAAAAGATTGGCTGATGGTGTTACAAACAGAATTACGGGAGAACCGATTGAAATGCCTTATGTAGACAAAGCAAGATTAGGAGGCTCTACTTCACCGGTAGTACGCCTGACAGAAGGTGGTTCTATGGGAGACCTGTATATCAACCGTGACTTTAAACGCGATAATAATGGTTATATCTATTTGGATGCCAAGACAGGTTTGCCAAGTATGGTGGAAACCGAATATAAGAAAATCGGTTCATTGCTTCCAAAGGTTAATTTAGGATGGAGAAACTCATTTACTTATAAAGGTTTACGTCTGAATATATTGTTAAGCGGACGTTTTGGTGGTTTGGTTGTATCTAATACACAAGCTTTCCTTGATCGTTGTGGTGTTTCCGAATATAGCGCACAACTTCGTCAGGCTGGAGGAGTAACCATCAATAACAGAAATGTATCCGCTAAGGATTATCTCGGCATAGTAGCGGCTGGTACTGGTGAAGGTGACCACTATGTATATGAAGCAACCAATATTCGTTTGCAGGAGGTTAGTCTTGAATATACACTCCCTAAAAAGTGGTTGTATAACATTGCTGATGTAACATTAGGTTTAATCGGAAATAATCTGGGCATGATATATTGTAAGGCACCGTTCGATCCTGAATTGGTTGCGTCATCTACCAGTACATTCTATACTGGTGTGGATTATTTCATGCAACCTAGCTTGAGAAACATGGGATTTAGTATAAAAGTACAATTCTAATAAAGCAACGAATGATGAAAAGATTCAATATAATTAAGACTGTAAGCGTGGCAGCTTTCACTACTACTCTGCTATTCGCTTCATGTACGGGAAACTTTGACGAATTAAACACACATCCAACAGACGTGTATCCCGAAGATATGACTCCGACGGAACGGGTCGGTACGTTGTTTGTGGCTATGACTCGCTTATTGAATGCCTGTCAGGAAAATAACAGTCAACACACTGAACAAATGGTAGGGCAGTATGGCGGGTATTTTGCAACAACTGCTCCTTGGAATGGTACTAATTTTGGAACATTCAATCCTAGTGCTGACTGGGTAGATGTTCCTTATAAAGATATGTTTACAGAGTTTTATCCGAATTTCCAGACAATAAAAGAATCTACAGGAGGTACCGGATATATTTATGCGTGGGCATCTATTCTGCGGGTCGGTGTTATGCTTCGTGTAGCTGATATTTATGGTCCTATCCCTTACTCTGAAATGGGAAAAGGAGAATTCCAAGTGGCATATGACGATGTGAAAACACTCTATCATAATATGTTTGATGATTTGACACGTAGTATCAATGTACTTTCGGCATTTGTTCAGGAAAATGAAGGAAAAGAGGTACCTGTTGCCGAATATGATATCATATATAATGGTGATTTTAGCAAATGGATCAAATACGCTAACTCTTTAAAACTTCGTATGGCCGTACGTATCGCTTCTAATACTGAAGATACAGAATATGCCAAACAAATGATGGCGGAAGCGATTGATGGCGGAGTAATAGAATCTAATGATGATAATGCCTTTTTTCCATCTATGCCATATAACCCATTTTGGATTGCTTCAGATTGGGGTGATTTAGCTATCAATGCAACACTTTCTGCATACATGAATGGATATAATGATCCACGTATCAGCAAATATATGAATACTTCGACTTCGTATAGAGAGTATCGTGGTGTACGTATGGGTATTAAAGATACAAGTAAAAGCGTTGAAGGTAGTGCTGCAAGGTACTCTAAACCAGCTGTAACAGATGCTTCTCCTATGCCAGTTTTTTATGCGGCAGAGACTTATTTCTTAAAAGCTGAAGCGGCTTTACAAGGATGGATTGCAGGTGGAACAGCGGCAGCTAAGAGTTACTATGAACAAGGTATTCAAATTTCAATGAATCAATATGGCGTAGAGATTGGTGATTATCTTTCAAGTACAGTTGTTCCTCAAGGGTATACAGATCGATGGAACTCTCAAAATAATATTTCATTTACTGATGTTCCTACTGTTGCATGGGAAAACGGAAGTAATAAACTTCAGAAGATTATTACTCAAAAATGGATTGCCAACTATCCATTGGGAATCGAAGCGTGGTGTGATTATCGCCGAACTGGTTATCCTGAATTGTTTACGGCGCGAGATAATCTAAGCTCTGTTGGTTATATCGGTGATATTGATAGTAAACGTATGGTACGTCGTTTACCATATCCTACAACGGAAAAATCTAGTAACTCAGCCAATGTAGAAGCAGCTATTGCAACTATGTTAGGTGGTCCGGACACCGGAGCTACAGATTTGTGGTGGGCGAAAAAGAATTAATTTTTAACCTGATAAAATATAGAATATGAATATAAAGCATATAAAAAATGCATTCGGATTTGCATTTGCCGCTATATTCTTCGTTGGATGTACGGATGTGGAATCTATTAATGATGTTGATTTGAATCAAACAATTAAAACTGATGAGTATTATGCTGCTTTGCGCAAGTGGAAAGAAACACCGGGACTTCCACAAGTGTTCGTTTGGTTCGACAATTGGACAGGAACTTCCCCTACCGGTGAAAATAGCTTGAGAGGTCTACCTGATTCTGTAACCATTGCTTCCAACTGGGGTGGGCATCCGAAATTTGAATTAACTTCGGAGCGAAAGGCTGATATGGAATATGTACAAAAAGTGAAAGGCACAAAGGTTGTTGTTACCTTATTTTCTCAAAATATAGGCGACGACCTTCCAGATAAAGAAATTTATCACGAAGCTGGAACCAGTAGTGATCCGGAAAAGGTGAGACCTGCAATTAAAGCCTATGCAGAGGATATTTATAAAGCTTGTCTTGAATGTGGATATGATGGTTATGACTGGGATTATGAGCCTGGTGGTGGAATGGGAGTTGGTCCGCTTTGGTCAAATAAAGTACAGAGAACTATTTTTGTCGAGGAACTTTCCTACTGGTTTGGACATGGTGCTATGGATCCTAACCGCGATCGTGGAGATCGCCCTATGCCAGAGAAACGCCTTCTTTTCTTGATTGACGGTGAGGTTGGAATCCGAACAGGTATGGATAAAGAATGGCTTTCATACTATGTAGACTATTTTGTATTGCAAGCTTATGGTGGAATGGCAGATTATAGAATGACAGGCGTGTTGCGTGATATGGATGATTGGATACAACAGGGGATTATTACTCCGGATGAAATTGTCCGTAGAACCATAGCTACCGAGAATTTTGAATCGTATGCTAATACTGGAGGAGGATTCCTGGGTATGTCAAACTACGTATATAAAAATACTTATACTGTTAATGGAAAACCTTATGAAATAGACCAGTTAATTGGTGGATGTGGTCTTTATCGTGTAGGCTTTGACTATGCACAAGGTAAGGGCGATTATGATGGTTCACCGGAATATTATTTCTTGCGTCAGGGAATTACAAACATATATAGGAATTTCTATGATCGCATGAATGCTGCCAACGAAGAATAATGATTAAACGAATTTTATAAGAATGAAAATTATGAAATATATCTATTTATCAAGTCTTATGATTGCATTGTCAGCATTCTTTCTTATAGGATGTGAGAATGCAGAATACAAGGCACAGTCAAACAGCCTTTACATAACAGATGCGGCTGGTACAAACAATGCTACTACTGTTACCATGGATGATGGTGCAGACATTAACGTTGTTGTGCGTTTAGCTCAAAAAGTTATGGAAGATGTGGAAGTGGAAATCCAGTTCTCTCCTGAATTACTGGCTGAATACAATGCAACTAGCGGTACGGAATATGAAGTCTTGCCAGCCGATATGCTTCCAAAGAATGCGACAGTGATAATTCCGGCAGGTGAAATTAGTGCTAATTATCGACTTCATGTGGATGATTTTGTGACTAATGGTATTACTTATGCCATTCCTCTTACATTAGGAAATGTTATAAAAGGTAATATTGTAAAATCAAAAGCTCAAAGTAAATTTATTTATGTATTAGCTAAGCCTTTGAATGTTTCTGTTCCTGTATTACGTGGTAATGCCGGAAATGTAACAACACTTCCTGAAACGGATTGGGGAATTACAGTAGATGCATGGACATTGGAAGCATGGGTACGTATGGATGGTTATAGTATAAATAATCAGGCTATTTTCACTTCCGGAAGTAATGATCATGAAATCTATATCCGTTTTGGAGATGCCAATAGGCCTTACAATTATCTACAGATAAAGTCTTTGGGAGGTCAAAAACAAACAGCCAGTGATTTGGAAGCAAACACTTGGTATCATTGGGCTTTCGTTTATAATGGAACAACACTTACCATTTATAGGAATGGAAAACAAGATACCTTCTTTGATCCTCCTGCACCGAAAGGTGGAAGCGTACGCTTTGATTTTATGAAAATAGTGGATAGTGGTAGCTATTTCCGTAATAATTGTGCTATGAGTCAGGTTCGCCTATGGAAAGTAGCTCGTACAGAATCGGAGATCGCAAACAATATGTATTTTGAAGTTAATCCTAAGAATCCTAATTTGATTGCCCTTTGGCCAATGGATGAAGGAGATGGCACTTCCTTTAGAGATGCTACAGGAAACGGACACAATGCAACATCTAATGGTGCACTTCAAAGGTGGGAACATAATATCCGATTTGATAAATAAAATGTTTTAGGCTAATAAATCATTGAAAGAGGAGGATATGTCGCAGAGGCATATCCTCTTTTTTATATGTTAAAGTATCCATAATTTATTAGAACTTTATTCTCCTGAATTGTACTTCTAGTAAATGCTCATATAAACTTAAATTCTAACAAACATGAAACATTGGTTATTATCTGTTTTGCTGGTGGTATGTGGTACTGTTTCAGCACAAATAACACTCGTAAAAGATGGCAAAAGTAGTGCTCGCATCATTGTGCAGGACAAGATGCCAAATAGTAAGACGTCAGCGCAATTCTTACAACGTTTTCTTACTGAAATTTCGGGAGTTGCACTTCCTATTGAAAATGATAAAACTCCTCGAAAAGGAGATATTCTCATTGGTGGTCAATCTTCGGCGGAAGTAACAGAGGACGGATTCTCTATTTCTACTCAAGATGGTATTCTAAAAATATCTGGTAAAGAAAACGGTGTTGTATATGGGGTTGTTACTTTATTGGAGCAATATTTGGGTATCGATTATTGGGGAGAGAATGAATATTCTCTTACCCCTTCAAAAACGGTGAACTTACCCTTCATTAATAAAGTCGAGAATCCGGGCTTTCGTTATCGTCAGACACAATGTTATGCTATCCATACAGACTCTATTTATAAGTGGTGGAATCGTTTAGAGGAACCGAATGAAGTGTTTGCTGCCGGTTATTGGGTGCATACTTTTGATAAGCTTCTGCCTTCATCCATTTATGGGAAAGAACATCCGGAATATTATTCTTACTTCAAAGGAAAACGCCACCCGGGAAAGGCCAGTCAGTGGTGTTTGAGTAATCCGGAGGTTTTTGAGATTGTTGCTCAACGTGTTGATTCTATTTTCAAAGCAAATCCAGATAAACATATCATGTCTGTAAGTCAGAATGATGGTAATTATACAAATTGTACGTGTGATGCTTGTAAGGCAATTGATGATTATGAAGGAGCATTATCAGGAAGTATCATCACTTTTCTGAATAAGTTGGCTGCCCGTTTCCCGGATAAAGAATTTTCCACATTGGCTTATCTATATACTATGAATCCTCCGAAACATGTGAAACCTTTGCCGAATGTGAATATTATGTTGTGTGATATTGACTGTGACCGTGAAGTAACTTTGACGGAGAATGCTTCGGGAAAAGAGTTTGTGAAAGCCATGGAAGGATGGTCTAAGATTACCAATAATATTTTCGTGTGGGATTACGGTATTAACTTTGATAATTATCTGGCTCCATTTCCTAATTTCCATATTTTACAGGACAATATCCGTCTTTTCAAAAAGAATCATGCCACCATGCATTTCTCTCAAATAGCAGGGAGCAGGGGAGGAGATTTTGCAGAACTTCGCGCTTATTTAGTGTCAAAGTTAATGTGGAATCCAGAAGTTAATGTAGACTCATTGATGCAACATTTTCTGCATGGATATTATGGGGAAGCAGCGCCATATCTTTATCAGTACATAAAGATAATGGAAGGCGCATTAATCGGTAGTGGACAGAGGTTGTGGATATATGATTCACCCGTATCACATAAATATGGCATGCTAAAGCCTGCTTTGATGCGTCGTTATAATCATTTATTTGATTTGGCTGAAAAGGCTGTTGCAGCAGAACCAGATTTCTTAAAACGAGTTCAACGGGCACGCCTGCCAATTCAGTATTCAGAACTGGAAATAGCACGAACGGAGACAGAAAAAGATTTGGTAGATATCAATAAAAAGTTAGACCTTTTTGAGGAACGCGTGAAAGAGTTTCAAGTTCCTACATTGAATGAACGTTCCAATTCACCGGTAGACTATTGCAAATTGTATAGGGAACGTTACATGCCGCAAAAAGAAAAAAGTTTGGCTTTGGGCGCAAAAGTTACTTATCTAATTCCTCCTACGGGAAAATATGCGGCATTAGGAAAAAACGCATTGGTTGACGGTTTGTTTGGTGGAGCAACCTTTGTTGATAGCTGGATTGGTTGGGAAGGAACCGATGGCGCATTCGTTATAGATTTGGGCGAAGCGAAAGAGATACATAGTGTGGAAACAGATTTTCTTCATCAAATAGGGGCCTGGATTCTTTTTCCTCTAAAGGTGGTTTATTCATACGCTGAAGACGGTGAACATTATACGCATTGGAGAACGATTGATTTACCGGAAGAACGTACGGGTGAGGTAAAATTCCGTGGAGTCAAGACTGAATCAGCCGAACCGATAAAAACTCGTTATGTGAAAGTAGAAGTCACCGGAACGAAAGAATGTCCGACCTGGCATTATGGTGTAGGCCATCCTTCGTGGTTTTTTATAGACGAAGTGATAATAAAATAAAAAAAGTAGGGGGGAGACGTTAGTAGTTTCCCCCTTTTAGTTGTATTATATATAGATGGGTCAGAAAAACGTTTTTTTTCATCTATATACTATGATTTATGCAACAGAATAAAACTGCTTCTCAACGAAAAACTATTAACCCGGCTTGCTGGGTACCTACTGCTTATTTTGCAATGGGACTTCCCTTTATTGCTATTAATCTGGTTTCTGTTTTCATGTTTAAGGATCTTGGAATTTCGGATACGCAAATTGCATTCTGGACTTCTCTGATTATGATGCCTTGGACACTGAAATTTTTGTGGAGCCCTTTTCTTGAAATGTATCGGACGAAAAAATTCTTCGTATTGATTACAGAATTATTGAGTGGTGTATTGTTTGGAGTAGTAGCCTTTTCTTTGTTTTTCGATTACTTTTTCGCCATAAGTATCTCTACGATGGCAGTGATTGCTTTTAGTGGAGCAACGCACGATATTGCTTGTGATGGTGTATATATGGCTGAATTGAACAAAGAAGATCAGGCAAAATATATCGGAGTGCAAGGTGCTTTTTATAATGTAGCCAAATTGGTTGCTAATGGAGGATTAGTTGCTATGGCAGGAGCATTGGCAGAGCACTTCGGAGCAATAGAAGGTGCTTCGATAGATGCTAACAAAGGAGCGTATTCATCTGCATGGATGATTATTTTCGGCGTAATTGCGGCAATAATGGTACTGATCGGTATTTATCATATAAAAATGTTACCTTCTACACAGGTTCCGTCAACAACAAAGAAAACTGCATCGGAGGTTGGGCACGAATTGGTAGCAGTCATTGCTAACTTCTTTACTAAAAAGCATATTCTTTATTACATCTGTTTTATTATTTTATATCGTTTGGCAGAAGGCTTTATCATGAAAATAGCTCCGCTGTTTTTACGTGCGTCAAGAGATGTAGGCGGCTTAGGACTGTCGTTAACAGAGATCGGTACGCTAAATGGTATCTTTGGTTCCGCTGCTTTCGTTTTAGGCTCATTGTTGGCAGGTATTTATGTCTCTAAGTTCGGATTGAAAAAGACACTATTTACTCTCTGCTGTATTTTTAATCTTCCGTTTGTAGCCTATACCTTTTTGGCAGTTGCACAGCCTACTAATGTATATCTGATCGGAACTTGTATAACAATGGAATATTTTGGTTATGGCTTTGGTTTTGTCGGACTGACGTTGTTTATGATGCAACAGATTGCTCCAGGCAAACATCAAATGTCACATTACGCATTTGCTTCAGGAATCATGAATCTGGGAGTGATGCTTCCGGGAATGGTTAGTGGTTATCTTAGTGACTTATTAGGATATCGTAATTTCTTTATCTATGTGTTAATCGCAACTATTCCAGCTTTTCTGATTACTTATTTCATACCTTTCACGTATGATGACTCAAAAAATAAATAATATAAAATCAACGATTATGAATAAAATTCAAATTCCTTGGGAAGATCGTCCTGTCGGATGTACGGACGTTATGTGGCGTTACTCACAAAATCCAGTTATCGGACGTTATCATATTCCTTCATCTAATAGTATTTTCAATAGTGCTGTTGTTCCTTTTGAGGATGGTTTTGCAGGCGTATTCCGTTGTGATAACAAAGCTGTACAGATGAATATCTTTGCAGGTTTTAGTAAGGACGGAATTCATTGGGATATCAATCATGAACCTATTCAGTTTAAAGCAGGTAACACGGAAATGATTGAGTCGGAATATAAATACGATCCTCGTGTTACATGGATTGAAGACCGTTATTGGGTGACTTGGTGTAATGGCTATCATGGCCCTACGATTGGTATTGCCTATACTTTTGACTTTAAGGAGTTTTTCCAGTGCGAGAATGCTTTCTTGCCTTTCAATCGTAATGGTGTACTTTTCCCGCAGAAGATCGATGGCAAGTATGCGATGTTGAGTCGTCCCAGTGATAATGGACATACTCCGTTTGGCGATATATACATCAGCTATAGCCCGGATATGAAATATTGGGGTGAACACCGCTGTGTAATGAAAGTGACTCCTTTCCCGGAAAGCGCTTGGCAGTGTACAAAGATTGGTGCAGGTTCAGTTCCTTTCCTTACAGATGAAGGCTGGTTGCTGTTCTATCACGGTGTAATCACTACTTGTAATGGTTTCCGTTACGCTATGGGAGCTGCCATATTGGATAAAGATCATCCGGAAAAAGTTCTTTATCGTACACGTGAATATCTGATAGGTCCGGCTGCTCCCTACGAACTTCAGGGTGACGTTCCTAATGTAGTATTCCCCTGTGCTGCTTTGCAAGATGGTGAACGTGTTGCTGTTTATTATGGTGCGGCAGATACTGTGGTAGGTATGGCCTTCGGATATATAAAAGAGATTATCGATTTTACGAAACGAACGAGTATCATTTAATAAAGATATGAAACGTATTATATTAACTTACACACTTGCTTTTTCCCTTCTTTCCGCCTATGCGGGGGAAGGGGGGAGCCCTCCCCTTAAAAATACGGATAAAAGTCTTTTGATAGATTATGTGAATCCTTTTATCGGAACTACAAATTTCGGAACGACCAATCCGGGAGCGATTTGCCCCAATGGTATGATGTCTGTGGTTCCTTTCAATGTGATGGGATCTCCCGAAAACACATACGATAAAGATGCCCGATGGTGGTCTACGCCTTATGAATATACAAATTGTTTCTTTACCGGATATGCTCATGTGAATTTGAGTGGAGTCGGTTGTCCGGAATTAGGTTCTTTATTATTGATGCCTACTACCGGAGAACTGAATGTGGATTATAAAGAATATGGTAGTAAGTATAAGGATGAACAGGCCTCACCGGGCTATTATTCTAATTATCTGACTAAATATAATGTAAAAACAGAAGTTTCGGCTACTCCGCGTAGCGGTATTGCCCGGTTTACTTTCCCGAAAGGGAAAAGCCATATCCTGCTGAATCTGGGTGAGGGGTTAACGAATGAGAGTGGTGCTATGCTTCGTCGTATAAGCGATAGCGAAGTGGAAGGAGTCAAACTACTTGGTACATTTTGTTATAATCCTCAAGCTGTATTCCCCATTTACTTTGTATTGCGGGTTAAGAAGAATCCTTCTGCAACAGGGTATTGGAAGAAACAGCGTCCAATGATGGGTGTTGAGGCTGAATGGGATAAGGATCAGGGAAAGTATAAACTTTATACTCGTTACGGAAAAGAAATAGCAGGAGATGACATTGGTACTTATTTCTCCTTCGATACAGAAGAAGGTGAACAGGTAGAAGTGCAAATGGGAGTTTCTTTTGTAAGCGTAGAAAATGCCCGTTTGAATCTGGATCGTGAACAGGCTGGAAAGGATTTTGAGAAGATCCATGCGGAAGCACGTTCCAAATGGAATGATGACTTGTCACGCATAACAGTGGAAGGTGGTACAGATGCCCAAAAGACTGTGTTATATACAGCGCTTTATCATTTGCTGATTCATCCTAATATTTTGCAGGATGTAAACGGAGAATATCCGGCAATGGAAAGTGATAAAATCCTGACAACCAAAGGTGATCGCTATACCGTATTTTCTCTTTGGGATACCTACCGTAATGTTCATCAATTGCTGACCTTGGTTTACCCGGAACGTCAGATGGAAATGGTACGTACAATGCTTGATATGTATCGTGAACATGGATGGTTGCCTAAGTGGGAATTATATGGCAGAGAAACATTGACAATGGAAGGTGATCCGAGTATTCCGGTAATTGTAGATACTTGGATGAAAGGTTTGCGTGACTTTGATGTTGATTTGGCTTATGAGGCAATGTACAAATCTGCTACATTACCGGGGGCGGAAAACTTGATGCGTCCTGATAATGATGATTATATGTCTAAAGGATATGTACCCCTTCGTGAACAGTATGACAATTCCGTCTCTCATGCATTGGAATATTATATTGCCGATTTTGCATTGTCTCGTTTTGCAGCTGCTTTAGGTAAAAAGAAAGATGCGGAGATGTTCTATAAACGTTCTTTAGGATACAAACATTATTATAGTAAAGAATTTGGTACTTTCCGTCCGATTCTCCCCGATGGGACGTTTTATAGCCCGTTTAATCCGAGACAAGGAGAGAATTTTGAACCGAATCCCGGTTTCCATGAAGGTAATTCCTGGAATTATACGTTCTATGTACCACATGATGTATATGGCTTGGCGAAATTAATGGGTGGAAAGAAACCTTTTATCGATAAACTACAAATGGTTTTTGATGAAGGACTTTACGACCCGGCAAATGAACCGGATATTGCTTATGCTCATTTATTCTCATACTTTAAAGGTGAAGAATGGCGTACACAGAAAGAGACGCAGCGTTTATTAGATAAGTACTTTACAACAAAACCTGATGGTATTCCAGGAAATGATGATACGGGAACGATGTCTTCCTGGGCTATTTTCAATATGATCGGTTTTTATCCGGATTGTCCCGGACTGCCCGAATATACATTGACGACTCCGGTCTTTAATAAGGTAACGATCCGGTTAGATCCGAAATGGTATAAAGAGAACGAATTGGTGATTGAAACCAATCGTACTCAACCAGGAGCTTTATATATTGATAAGGTACTATTGAATGGCAAGAAGTTCAATAAATATCATATCACACATGATGAACTTGTTCACGGCAAATATTTAAAGTTTGATTTGAAATAACACACAGTGTTTCATAGGTATCGTTTTTGGGTTGACAGGGCTGTCGGACTTCTTATAGTCCGGCAGCCCATTTTTTTACATTTACTTCTGTTATTACTTCTTCGAAAATAGTGACGGTATATGCCCGGGATAGTGACGGTATCGGACCAAGATAGCGTCACTATTTGTCTTGGATACCGTCACTATCTTACTTTTATTAAATTATACTCCGTAGTATTTTTAGTTATTCTCTGTTTTATAGGTGATTACAAAAATCTATTCCATACGTCTACTATGTAAATCGTATGCAATAAAATAAAAAATGAGAAGAAATTTATTTAAACATATCCTTTGGATATTGATACTTGCAGAGTGTTTTCCTCTATTGGCAATTGCCGGATCGCAGCAAAAGGAACAACGTTATAAAATAGCCGTATGTGACTGGATGATTCTGAAACGTCAGAAAATCGGTTCATTCCAATTGGTACATGAATTGAATGGTGACGGTGTAGAATTGGATATGGGTGGTCTTGGCAAGAGGGAAATGTTTGATAATAAATTGCGCGAGCCCCATTTCCAACAGTTATTTCGTGAAACTGCTCAAAAATATCAATTAGAAGTTTCTTCTATTGCTATGTCCGGTTTCTATGGACAGTCTTTTCTGGAACGAGCTAATTATAAAGATTTAGTTCAGGATTGCCTTCATGCCATGAAAGTGATGAATGCCAAAGTAGCCTTTCTTCCTTTGGGAGGAATCAAAGCCGGATGGGAAAAGATTCCGGCACTACGGACAGAAGTTGTAAAACGCTTGAAGGAGGTAGGAGATATGGCAGCTTCTGAAGGAGTGGTGATTGGTATTGAAACTCAACTGGATGCAAAAGGAGATGTGAAACTACTGAAAGAAATTAATTCTCCCGGAATCAAGATCTATTTTAAATTTCAAAATGCATTGGAGAATGGAAGGGATTTGTGCAAGGAGTTGAAGATTCTGGGGAAAAAGAGGATTTGCCAGATTCACTGTACGGACACAGATGGAGTGACTTTACCTTATAATGAACGATTGGACATGAATAAGGTGAAAAAGACACTGGATAAGATGGGATGGAGTGGATGGCTGGTGGTAGAACGTTCGCGTGACAAGGATGACGTGCGGAACGTGAAAAAGAATTATGGTACGAATATTAAGTATTTGAAAGAAGTGTTTCAATAGTAATTTTCGAGAGTCATAATCAAGTGGTGGTTTGTATCAAAATCCATGATTAATTACTCCTCAACCTATGATTGACTATGGTGGAATATATGATCGAATATTTTTTCTAAGATAAACCAAACGAAAAAATTAAGAACGTTTTTTTATTTAAGTGATTACATATTTTGTAGTCATACGTCTTTCCTAATGAAGTACATTTTAGGATTTAGATATATAATATATTATTTTTGTTTATTAAAAATTTAATCTATGAAGGGTAAATTAAAGTTTGAGAAACCAATTGTCGTAAGTGCGGTTTGCTTATCGATGATTCTTTCAGTTGGCTCTTGTGCAGGAGATGGTTTTGATGAAGAAACCTTTTCTGGAGGTGTGACGAATACCCAGTTGGAGTCACCGGACGCTTCCAAAGTGTCTTTTGAAAAACTTGCAGGAAAGCCTAGTGTGAAAGTTGAATGGCCGGTGATAATGGGCGCTGGTGGTTATTTGTTTTCTATGTATATTGTAGATGACCCTACAAATCCTGTAGCGGTAGTGAAAGACTCTATTATAGATGGTTGTTCGGTTGCTTGTACATATTTGGATGATACTAACTATAAGGTAGAAATTAAGACATTAGGCAATGATAAATATAATAATAAGGATGCCGCTTCTGTGTCTGAGGTAACTTGGTCAACATTAGTTCCAGCTACGCCTATTCCGGCTGGAACAGATTTAAATACTTATTTTGAGAATAATCCCATTACTTCCGGAAAAGATGTAGAAGTTGCGTACGAGCTAGAAGCTGGTGGTTCATATACTATTTCCGGTGATCTAAACTTGGGAGTTAACAACGTTCAATTGCGTGGAAATAAAGTGAATCATGCGAAAGTGACATTCACAGGCTCTGGTGCTATCGTTTCGAGTGGAGGTGGTATGGCATTGAAATTTATAGATTTCGATTGTGATGTGGTGTCAAAAGGTTCTTTTGTGAAGTTTGGAGATGTGCCGGAAGAAATAAAAGGTATGAATAGTTATGGGATAGTTACGAATCCGATGATTATTCAATCGTGTGAGATTCGAAATGTACGTCATTATCTTGTTAATATTAATGGTAAGAAATATGCTATTCAAAATTTTATAGTTAGAGATTGTCTCATTAAATTTTATCAAGATGCTGAAATTTTTAATTTTAATAGTAATAATTCTTTTGTAAAAGACTTTGAACTTAGTAGTTCTACTCTATATAATCTTTCAGAAGCTAGTAATGGACGTTTTATGCGTGTTGCTGGAGGAAAAGGTGCTGATGTCGGTTGGGCTGACTGTTCCATGAATTTTACGAGTAATACTTTTTATAATATATCTTGCGACCAGGAGGCGTTTAACTCTAATGTTTGGAATAGACAGAAGAATACTGTCAATTTGAGTAAGAATATATTCTACGATTCTTGTAAAGGTGAATTTAACCGTAGAATTGTCGGAGGACGTACTGATAATGCCAAAACATGTGACAATAATTGCTATTGGTATAAAGGTGGAAGTGGTCTTGAAAAAGAAGCTAATGGTAATTATGGTGATAAAAGTACCACAGCTTATGGTGTAGATCCTGGTTTCAAAGATCCTGTTAACGGAGATTTTACTGTTAGTAGCTCAGAAGTAATCAGTCATGGTAGCGGTGACCCGCGTTGGTTAAAATAAATAAGTAAAGAAACATTAATACAATAGAGATGATACATAAGAATACATTTAAACTATGTTTAGGTATACTTCTTTCGTTTATGATGTTATTGCCGACATTGGCGCAAAATAGCAAATCTTTTAAAGGAGTTGTGGTAGACGAAATTGGAGAACCTATTATCGGTGCTGCCGTAAAAGTTGTAGATACAACTATTGGAACTATTACTGACTTAAATGGAAATTTTACAATAAATGTTCCTGCTGGTAAATTGGTGGAAATATCATATATCGGATATGTTTCGCAAAGGATCTCAGATTTTAAATTGACTAAGGTCATATTAAAAGAGGATACACAACAGTTGGATGAGGTGGTAGTTGTAGGTTACGGAACACAAAAGAAGGCACATCTGACAGGTGCTATTGCTACTGTTCCGATGGACGATATACAAGATATTTCAAGTGGTAGTTTAGCTAATACGTTAAGCGGTCTTGTAAATGGAGTTTCCGTTAGTGGAGGTAACTCTCGTCCAGGGGAAAATGCTCGAATTACGATTCGTCAGAATGATGTATTGGCAAGTATGGGTAATAATAATTTAGAGCCTTTGTATGTGATTGATGGATATATATATCCAACGGAAGTTAAGGTTGGCTCTTCTATTGAAAACTTGGGAGCTACAGCTTTTAATAACTTAGATCCTTCTATGATTGAAAGCATTTCTGTTCTGAAAGATGCTGCTGCTGCTGTATATGGAGCACGTGCTGCAAATGGTGTTATTTTGGTTACAACCCAAAAAGGTAAGCTTGGTGCACCACAAATTTCGTATAGCGGAACTTTCGGTATTGCAGACGAAGTATCTCGTCCTAAAATGTTGAACGCCTATGAATATGGTAGATTGTGGAATGCAGTGCGAGCAGCAGACCCAACGGATACTTCTATTAATTTGCTGGAAGATTTGTTTCAAGCAGACGAATTGAATGCAATGAAGGGACTTAATTATGATTTGTTGGACAAATATTGGAAATCTGCATTGACACAGCAGCATAGTGTGAATTTAAGTGGTGCTACGGAAAAAGCTAATTATTTTGCTGGTATCTCTTATTTTAATCAGGATGGAAATTTAGGTAACTTGGATTATGACAGATGGACTTACCGTGCAGGTGTAAATGTAAAAGTGAGTAAATGGTTGAGTGCAGGTTTGCAAGTCTCCGGTGATTATGGAAAGAAAAATACTCCTTTGAATAAAGTTGGAGGTTCTAAAACAGAAGATTACAATACATTGTTAACACACCCATATTATATTCCGGAAGAAATTAATGGTTTGCCGGTCGCAGCTTTTGGTATTAGTAATTCACAGGTTAGCAATGTACAGAAATATAACTTTTCAGCTATTCAAAATAATGGAGATTATAGTAGGAATATGACTTCTAATATGAACATTAATGCTCATTTGGAATATGATTTTGGATGGAGCAAATGGTTGAAGGGATTGAAAATGAGATTTACTTATTCAAAAAGTATCAATTCGGCTAAAACAAACCAATATGGTTCTTCATATGACCTTTATTATATGGCTGACCGTGCTGGTAGTGGAAAACATTTGTATACACCTATACCGGGACAGGAAGATGCTTATGATCTTTTGCTTGCTGCCAATAATTTCCTGTATGCCAATAATGGTAAACCGGTTGTGAATGGTGATACCTCTTTCTTAAGCAGAAATATGAATCGTACAGATAACTATCAGATGAATTTTACGGTATCTTACAATAGATCTTTTGGAGATCATACTTTGGGAGGATTGTTCTCGATCGAGCGTTCGGAGGCAGAAAGTGAGTATGTTGAGGGTAGTATAACTTATCCTTATGAATTTACTAATGGTCAATCTAATACAATGAGTGCGGATGGTAAAGGCAACACTTCATTCTCTCGTGCCGAATCTGGTACATTATCTTATATCGGTCGTATTAATTATGCATATGCAGATAAGTATTTGTTAGAGTTTTTGCTTCGGTCGGATGCTTCTACCAAATTTGCACCGGAAAATTACTGGGGTGTTTTTCCATCCGTGTCCGCAGGTTGGGTGATTTCTCAAGAAGAGTGGTTTAAGAAATATGTAAAAAGGGTAGATTATCTAAAATTAAGAGCCTCCTTCGGTCTAACCGGTCGTGACAATACGCTTCCATGGCAGTGGGCACAAAATTATGCTATGGATAAAGATAAAGGATTTATTTTTGGTACAGGTACAGATGTGAATGCAGGTAGTCATATTACGATTAACAAAAATATATCTGCTGTTAATCGCAATGCACATTGGGATAAATCTTACAAAGCTAATTTTGGGTTAGATTTTAACATTTTAAATAATCGACTTGCTTTTACTATTGACGGTTACTATGATTGGAATCGTGAAATGTTACTTCCATACAAATCTTCTATACCTGGTACAGTTGGAACGCAGTCTGCGCATGTGAATTATGGAGAGATGGATGCTTATGGAGTAGAACTTTCAGTAACATGGAGAGATAAGATTGGAAAAGATTTTAAATATAAAATACAAATAAATACCGGATATACGGATAATAAAATATTAGTAGCGGATTGGGATAATCCATTAACCTATAATAGCTTACGTAAGGGAGATCGGTCGGATATCGGCACATGGGGATTACAGTGTATAGGCATGTTCCGTAGTTATCAAGATATTGATGAATATTTTGAAAAATATAACATTACAAAATATATGGATATGACCAAAGAACAGGTCAGACCGGGTATGTTGATTTATAAAGATGTACGAGGAGAATTGCAACCTGATGGAACGTATGCAGGGCCTGACGGTGTGGTAGACAAAGAAAATGATCAAGTACGAATGGCTAACCGTAATAATCCATACGGATTTACCACTAATTTGAGTGCTGAATATAAAGGATTTTCTATTAGCGCACAATTGAATGCAAGTTGGGGAGGATATAGCTTTGTACCAACAAGCGCGATTAAGTTAGGCAACAAAGGCGATGGAGCCAACAGTTACCAAGATTTAGAATATGCCAATATGCCTTCATTCTGGAATGTAGACAATATGTATGTTTATCATGATGTGTTGGATGCTGGAGGAAATGTTGTAGTAAAAGCTAATCATGATGCTAGGTATCCTAGTTTGAGATATGCTTCCGTAAACAGTGTTGAATCAACATTTTGGAGAGTTAGTGGTACACGTATTCAATTGAATCGTTTGACGTTGGCATATAAAATTCCATCTAAGTATACTAAAATGATAGGCATTGAGAGTTGTCGTTTTAATGTGACAGGACAAAATTTATTAAGTTTCTACAATCCATATCCAGACAATTTCATGGATCCGATGATTTCTTACGGTACATATCCTACATTGCGTAAGTTTACGATTGGTGTGAATGTAACATTCTAAAAGAAAAAACAATGAAAAAAAAATATATACTTATTCTAAGTGTTGCTCTTATGGCAACATCCTTACTAGAATCGTGTAGCGATGAGTTTCTACAAGATAAGAAGAATTATGACTATGCCAGCCCGCAAGATGCCTATAATAACTATAGTGGAGCTTTGGCCCGTGTGAATGATATTTATAAGTTTGTAATGCCCGATGTAAAGGGAGCACCTAGTTTCCAGTATAACAGTACCGGAGATTCAGATGCTCAGTCTCAGTCAACGGAAGAGTATAGCGGTTTTGGAACGTTTGTTGATCCGCGTGCGCCATTGACTTATCAAGCGGGTAATAATCCTGTACCAGACTATTTTCATGGTTCAAGTGGAAATATCCAGACAATGACATATGGTATTATCCGGAACTGTAATGATGCGATAGAAGGAATTGAAGGAAGTACATTATCACAAGAACAGAAAAATGAATTATTAGGGCAATTATATTTCCTGCGTGCATGGCGTTATTATAATCTGCTCAAATGGTATGGTGGTGTTCCTATTGTGGATAAAGTACAGGAAGTGACAGCGGAATCAGTAACTCCTCGTTCTACAACTAAAGCGTGTATTGATTTTATTTGCAATGATTTAAAAAACTCATCTGAATTGTTAGCTCCTTTCACGCAAAACGGAGGATGGACCGGTAAGGATTTGGGACGTGTAACTTCCGGTACAGCTGAAGCGTTACTTGGACGTGTTCGTCTGCTTTATGCTAGTCCGCTTTTCAATCGTTCTAATGATGTGAGTCGCTGGCAGCAAGCTTATGATGATATTAAAGCGTCTTTAGCAGTGTTGGAAGCTTGTGGAAACGGATTACAAAATTTCGAAACACCAGGGAAGAATGCTGCTGGATGGGCAAAGCTTTTTTCAGAAGTTGATAACAACCGGGAAGCTGTCATGATAACTCTTTATAATACAACCGCTTCAACTAGTGCTGCGGATTACAGTAAGAACAATCCTTGGGAACGCGGTATTCGTCCGAAAAACACTTTGGGAAATGGAGGGAAAACGCCGTCAGGAATGATGGTAGATTTGTTTCCGATGGCAGATGGTAAACGCCCTGCAACATACGGAAGTTATACAAAATTGGAAACCTCTGAATATACATATGATACTAATCCGGAGTCTCCGGCATGTACTCCTGTTTTTATGAATCGTGATCCCCGTTTTTATCGCACATTCGCTTTCCCTGGTGTACGTTGGCATTTTAAGGGAGATCCGAGAAATGATAAAAATAACAATCCGTATGAAGGTTCGTCTTATGAATTGTGGAATTATGTATGGTATACTTCTGAGAAAGACAGAGATGATATCGAAAGTGGAAACACCTATGGAGCGGATAATTTGTTGGATAATGTGAAAGGGCTTTATATACGTAAACGCTCAGATGATCTTCAGATTAATTCAAATCCAAGGTATCAATATTCACAGGAGAATGGATTTACATATAATGCAAACCCATATATTGAAATCCGCTATGCGGAAGTTTTGCTCAACTATGCTGAAGCAGCTTGTGGATTGGCATATGCTAAAGGTGGAGACAATGCTTTATTGAAAGAAGCGGTAGACCAGTTAAAGCAGATTCGCCAGCGTGTAGGATATACAGGGGATTGCGGTTTGCAAGCTAGTCTTGAGAGTGATCCTGCTGCATGTATGTCAGCCATATTATATGAACGCCAGATTGAACTGGCTTATGAAGGTAAACGTTTTGACGATTGTCGTCGTTGGCTGTTATATGATGGCGATGGAATGGGAGGCGGACTTTACACTGATGATTTACCTGCTTCATGGAAGCTGACAGGTTGGAATGGAAATACATGCAATTGGTTGGGGGTTGTTCCACTTAACGGACAACGACGTGACAATATCGAATATCGTGTAAGAAACGATTATAATAATGGCTTGGGAGGTAATTCATGGCCGGTGGGAGATGCAAGTAAGAATCCAGATCCATTGAAGGACATAAAACGTCCGAAAGCTTTAGACCTGAACGAGGATATTTCTACATCGCAGGAAACATTGAAAGAGTTTTATGATACATATTTGATTCGTAAGAAAAAGAAAGGTGATTCTTATGATTCCAATAAAGGTGAATATAAAATAACTTTCTACCCTAGATATTATTTTCTTGGTTTGAACCAAGGTGCTCAAGGCGCAAATTCGGCAGTACAGCAAACAATTGGTTGGGGAGATTACAACAATGGTGGTGCAAATGGAACATTTGATCCATTGGCAGAATAACGAAAATATTTGAAACAGTAAGTTAAGTGGGTGTGTCGGAAGTTTATTATACTTTCCGGTACACTCACAATTTTTTGTATAGTATATATTTCTATTCCTCTATAGGTGTAGAAGCTAGCATATGATGCGAATATTAAAAAATGTATGTTTACTGATTACAAATCTTTTCTTCTTTCGTCTTATTATTGTATTTTTGAATTAACAACTTCACAAAACCAAATAAAAATGAAGAAGAAACAGGTACTTTTAGCAGTTTTTGCTGCAACAATGTTGACTCCGACCGTTGCATGGGCGCAATACCCACAAATATCTGGCGAAGCCAAAGAAAACTATACAAAAATGATGACTGAAGAGCGGAAACGCTCTGATGAAGCATGGGCAAAAGCGTTGCCGATAGTACAAAAAGAAGCTAGAGAAGGACGTCCATATATTCCTTGGGCTGGTCGTCCGTACGATTTGCCGCAGGCTGATATCCCTTCATTCCCAGGTGCTGAAGGTGGTGGTATGTACAGTTTCGGTGGTCGTGGAGGTAAAGTGATAACTGTCACAAATCTGAATGATCGTGGACCGGGTTCTTTCCGTGAAGCATGTGAAACAGGTGGTGCACGTATTATCGTTTTTAATGTTGCTGGTATCATCCGTCTGGAATCTCCGATTATCGTCCGTGCTCCTTACGTAACTATTGCCGGACAAACAGCTCCGGGAGACGGTGTTTGTATTGCTGGAGAATCATTTTGGGTAGATACACATGATGTGGTGGTACGTCATATGCGTTTCCGTCGTGGAGAAACGAAAGTATGGCATCGTGATGACTCTTTCGGAGGTAACCCTGTTGGTAATATAATGATCGACCACTGTTCCTGTACATGGGGATTGGATGAAAACATTTCTTTCTATCGCCACATGTACGACCCGAGTGAAGGACAATATGAAAGCAAAGACTTGAAACTTCCTACTGTAAACGTAACTATTCAAAACACGATCTCTGCAAAAGCGTTGGATACATACAATCATGCGTTCGGTAGTACGTTAGGTGGTGAGAACTGTGCATTTGCCCGTAACCTTTGGGCTAGCAATGCCGGACGTAATCCTTCTATCGGTTGGAATGGCATATTCAATTTCGTTAATAATGTAGTATTCAACTGGGTACACCGTTCTTCCGATGGTGGTGATTATACCGCGATGTTCAATATGATTAACAACTACTACAAACCGGGACCTGCTACTCCTAAGGATTCCAATGTGGGACATCGTATCTTGAAACCGGAAGCAGGACGTAGTAAGCTGGATCATAAAGAATATGGACGAGTATATGCCGACGGAAATATAATGGAAGGCTATCCTGAAATAACTAAAGACAACTGGAATGGCGGTATTCAGATTGAAACTCAACCGAACACTGACGGATATACTGAATACATGCGTAGCTATCAGCCGTTCGAAATGCCGTATATCAATATCATGGGGGCTAAAGATGCTTATGATTATGTATTGAAACATGTAGGCGCGAATATTCCTTGTCGTGATATTGTTGACGAACGTGTGATTGAAGAAGTAAGAACAGGTATTCCTTATTATGAAAAGAAACTTCCTAAAGACGCTTATGGTGACTTAACAGGTTTGTCTCCTAAGTCAATGGGAGAAGACGGACAGTTCAAGTATCGTCGTTTACCGAAAGATTCTTATAAGCAGGGTATTATTACTGATATTCGCCAGATGGGTGGTTATCCTGAATACAAAGGTACTCCTTATGTTGATACAGACAAAGATGGTATGCCGGACGAATGGGAAATTGCTAACGGATTAAATCCGAATGACCCGAGTGATGCCAATAAAGACTGTACTGGTGACGGATATACGAATATTGAAAAATATATCAACGGTATCAGCACAAAGCATAAAGTAGATTGGAGAGATATGAAGAACAACTACGATACATTGGCTGAAAAAGGAAAATTAATGTAATTATGAAAAAGATACTGATACTATCATTGCTTTTTATTTCCGGTTGGATGTCTGCGCAGGCAGTCGACTTAAATAAAGAGAATCGTGATCCTGAATATGTAAAGTCTATTGTCGGCCGATCACAAAAGATCGTTGATAAACTCGGGCTTACAGATGCGAAAACAGCCGAAGATGTTCGCAATGTCATAGCCAATCGTTACTTCGAATTAAATGATATTTATGAGGTACGGGATGCGAAAGTCAAGAAAGTAAAAGAATCCGGGTTGACTGGTGAGGCTAAAAATGAAGCTTTGAAAGCTGCGGAAAATGAAAAAGATGCGGCGCTATATCGTTCACATTTCGCTTTTCCTGCCAATTTATCTCTCTTTCTTGATGAAAAGCAAATAGAAACTGTTAAAGATGGCATGACTTATGGAGTAGTAAAAGTGACTTATGACTCACATCTGGACATGATCCCTACTTTGAAAGAAGAAGAAAAAGCTCAAATCTATGCTTGGTTGATAGAGGCTCGTGAATTTGCGTTGGATGCAGAAAATTCGAATAAGAAACACGCTGCTTTCGGAAAATACAAAGGACGTATCAACAACTATCTGGCTAAACGTGGATATGACCTGAAGAAAGAACGAGAGGAATGGTATAAACGTATAAAAGCCCGTGGAGGTTCTATATAATTAAAAAATAAGATACTATAAAAAGAAGTGAAATTCTTTCCCATTGTAAATGGTTAGTTTGTTTGATGGTGGAAAGGGTGGCTCGGAGAGTCGCCCTTTTATCGTATATAAATTTTGAATCTACTGATTCTTCTAGTATATTTGAGTACAAATGACGCTTTCCATCGTCTCCTCTGTATAAAAGATACAAATATAGAATATACAAATGAAAAAGTTAAGAAATACATTAGCCGCAATAAGTCTTCTGTTTCTGGCTTCTTGTGGGGGGAACAAAGACTACTACATGTTCACTTCGTTTCATGAACCGGCTGATGAGGGGTTGAGATACTTATATAGTGAGGACGGAATGCATTGGGACAGTATTCCGGGAGTTTGGCTAAAGCCGGAACTGGGACAGCACCAGCTCATGCGGGACCCCTCGATGGTACGTACTCCGGATGGAACCTACCATTTGGTCTGGACTACAAGTTGGAAAGGTGATTTAGGATTTGGCTACGCACATTCCAAAGATCTGATCCATTGGTCGGAACAACAGATGATTCCTGTAATGGCAGACGAACCGACTACCATTAATGTATGGGCTCCGGAAATTTTCTATGACGACGAGAATGATCAGTTTATGGTAGTATGGGCTTCCTGTGTCCCCGGGCGTTTCGAAAAGGGAATAGAAGAAGAGAATAATAATCATCGTTTATACTATATCACTACAAAAGATTTTAAAACCGTTTCGAAAGCAAAACTTTTGTACGATCCGGGATTCAGTACCATTGATGCCGTTATCGTGAAACGGGCAAAGAATGACTATGTAATGGTACTCAAGGATAACACCCGACCGGAACGTAATCTGAAAATCGCTTTTTCCGATTCTATGACCGGACCTTATTCGCCCGCATCCCAGCCTTTCACAGAATCCTTTGTAGAAGGACCATCTGTAGAGAAAGTGGGGGACGATTATCTAATCTATTTTGATGTATATAAGAAAAAAATATATGGCGCTATGCGTACGAAGGATTTCCGGAACTTTACAGATGTAACAGAAGAGGTAAGCATCCCTGTAGGGCATAAGCATGGAACCATATTTACGGCTCCGGAATCAGTCGTAAAAGCATTATTGGAAGAAAAGAAATAAATCCGGAAACAATTTTAAATCAGAATAAATCATGAACAACTCTGCTAAAATTCTTTTTGTACTGGCTGCCGGTTGGCTGACTACTACAGCCTTTGCACAAGATAGAATTCATTATACAGGAAAAGAATTATCGAACCCTGCTTGTCACGACGGACAACTGTCTCCGGTAGTCGGAGTACATAACATTCAGTTGGTGCGTGCCAATCGTGAACATCCCGATGCTTCGAACGGCAATGGATGGACGTATAATCATCAGCCGATGCTGGCTTATTGGAATGGACAGTTTTTCTATCAATACCTGGCAGATCCTTCTGACGAACACGTACCGCCTTCACAGACTTTTCTGATGACGTCGAAAGATGGATATCGCTGGACAAATCCGGAAATTGTGTTTCCTCCTTATCAAGTTCCTGATGGATACACCAAAGAGTCTCGTCCGGGTGTGCAGGCCAAAGAACTGATTGCCATTATGCACCAGCGTGTCGGATTCTATGTCTCTAAATCCGGCAAGCTGATTACAATGGGAAATTATGGAGTTGCTTTGGATAAAAAAGATGATCCCAATGATGGAAACGGTATTGGCCGGGTGGTTCGTGAAATAAAGAAAGACGGTTCTTACGGACCGATCTATTTCATTTATTATAATCATGGATTTAATGAAAAGAATACTGATTATCCGTATTTTAAGAAAAGCAAGGATCGGGAGTTTGTGAAGGCTTGCCAGGAAATTCTTGACAATCCGCTGTATATGATGCAGTGGGTGGAAGAAGCCGACCGTGAAGATCCTATTCTCCCGCTGAAGAAAGGATACAAAGCATTCAATTGTTATACATTGCCGGATGGACGTATTGCCAGTCTTTGGAAACATGCGCTTACCTCTATCAGTGAGGATGGCGGACATACTTGGGCAGAGCCTGTGCTTCGTGCAAAAGGTTTCGTCAATAGCAACGCGAAAATTTGGGGACAGCGTTTAAGTGATGGTACATACGCTACTGTATATAATCCGTCGGAATTTCGTTGGCCGCTGGCTATATCTTTGAGTAAAGATGGATTGGAATATACAACATTGAATTTGGTGCATGGTGAAATCACTCCTATGCGTTATGGAGGAAATTATAAATCATACGGTCCTCAATATCCGCGTGGTATTCAAGAAGGTAATGGAGTACCTGCCGATGGTGATTTGTGGGTTTCTTACAGTGTGAACAAGGAAGATATGTGGATTTCCCGTATTCCTGTCCCGGTGGAAATAAATGCTTCAGCACATGCGGATGATGATTTCTCTAAAAATAAATCAATTGCGGAACTGACTGACTGGAATATTTATTCTCCGGTTTGGGCCCCTGTTTCTTTGGAGGATCAATGGTTGAAGTTGCAGGATAAAGATCCGTTTGATTATGCCAAAGTGGAACGTAAAATTCCGGCTTCTAAAGAATTGAAAGTATCATTTGATTTGAAAGCCGCCCAGAATAATAAAGGCACACTCCAGATTGAATTTCTGGATGAGAATGGAATAGCCTGTTCTCGTATGGAACTTACTGATGATGGCATTTTCCGATTGAAAGGCGGCTCCCGGTTTGCAAATATGATGAAATATGAAGCAGGAAAGATTTATCATGTAGAAGCAGTCCTTTCTACTGTTGATCGTAATATTCAAGTATATGTAGATGGCAAGAGAGTAGGGTTGCGTATGTTCTATGCGCCCGTGGCTGCTGTGGAGCGAATCGTATTCCGTACTGGCGTACCTCGTACATTCCCGACTGTAGATACTCCTGCCGACCAGACTTATGATTTGCCGAATGCAGGTGCACAAGATCCATTGGCTGAATATGGCATTGCCAATGTAAAAACATCTTCTACAGATAAGGATGCGTCTTCTGCTTTTTTAAAGTATGCTGACTTCAGTCATTATGCAGACTATTTCAACGGTATGGAAGACGAAAATATTGTTCAGGCAATTCCCAATGCAAAAGCTTCGGAATGGATGGAGGAAAATATTCCTTTGTTCGAGTGTCCGCAACATAACTTTGAAGAAATGTATTATTATCGTTGGTGGTCATTGCGTAAGCATATCAAAGAGACTCCTGTTGGCTATGGCATGACCGAGTTTCTCGTTCAGCGTTCTTATTCAGATAAATATAATTTGATTGCTTGTGCTATTGGACATCACATTTATGAAAGCCGTTGGTTGCGTGATCCGAAATATTTGGATCAGATTATTCATACATGGTATCGTGGCAATGATGGCGGTCCGATGAAGAAAATGGATAAGTTCAGCTCATGGAACGCAGATGCTGTTTTGGCTCGTTACATGGTAGATGGTGATAAGGACTATCTGCTGGATATGAAGAAAGATCTGGAAACCGAATACCAGCGTTGGGAACGTACGAACCGTTTGAAGAACGGATTGTATTGGCAGGGTGACGTACAGGATGGTATGGAAGAATCAATCAGTGGCGGACGGAGGAAGAAATATGCCCGGCCGACAATCAATAGTTATATGTATGGCAATGCTAAAGCACTTTCATGTATAGGAATTCTTTCCGGTGATGAGGGGATGGCTATGAAATATGGCATGAGAGCAGATACTTTGAAAAATCTGGTAGAAAATGAATTGTGGAATACACGTCATCAGTTTTTTGAAACGATGCGTACGGACTCTTCTGCAAATGTGCGTGAAGCAATCGGATATATTCCCTGGTATTTCAACCTGCCGGATACCACCCAAAAGTATGAAATTGCCTGGAAAGAAATTATGGATGAAAAAGGCTTTTCTGCTCCTTATGGACTGACAACCGCAGAACGTCGTCATCCGGAATTTCGTACACGTGGAGTAGGCAAGTGTGAGTGGGACGGTGCTATCTGGCCGTTTGCTTCCGCACAGACATTGACAGCAATGGCTAACTTTATGAATAATTATCCGCAGACTGTATTGTCTGACAGTGTATATTTCCGTCAGATGGAATTGTATGTGGAATCACAGTACCATCGTGGTCGTCCCTATATTGGTGAATATTTGGATGAGATGACCGGTTATTGGCTGAAAGGAGATCAGGAACGTAGCCGTTATTATAATCATTCCACTTTCAACGACCTGATAATTACAGGATTGATCGGACTTCGTCCACGTTTGGATAATACGATTGAAGTGAACCCCTTAATTCCTGCCGACAAGTGGGATTGGTTCTGCCTGGATAATGTATTATATCACGGTCATAATCTGACGATTCTTTGGGATAAGAATGGTGATCGCTATCATTGCGGAAAAGGATTGCGCATTTTTGTAGATGGTAAGGAAGTAGGGCAGGCGAATACATTGACAAAAATCGTTTGTGAAAATGCACTTAAATGATAATTTTGCGGGGTGCCCTGAAAGGGCTTAATTATATAGCGTAGGGCA
>ERZ859817.146-NODE-146-length-54854-cov-2.759412_pt1 | contig 54854 bp, 49 predicted proteins | sample MGYA00509986_ERZ859817 | MGnify/ENA primary metagenome ERZ859817 (study PRJEB30046, sample SAMN00715155) | human gut metagenome | study: EMG produced TPA metagenomics assembly of the A metagenome-wide association study of gut microbiota in type 2...
GGCTGGCGTAGGTATGGCGGGTGGTGTAGGGCGTATAGGTGGCAAGCTTCCCGGCAAACTCCGGTTTGCGCTTACCATTTTCGTCGTAAGGATTCGGCTGGATGCCGATTTCCTCCAGGAAAGGATAGAACTTGCGGTTACGCCAGTTCTTTTCGTTCCAGAAACCGCCTTTTCCATTGGGAAAGAGCGGACCATTTTCCACAGAGGTGGCATACGCATGTTCAAAAACCGGAATGCCAAAGTCGAGAATGGGAATGATGCGGTTGCGTCCGGCTTCGGTCTTGCAGCCGCCGATCAGATAAGCACCGGATTCCGTGCGGTGAAAATCTTCGTGTTTGAAGTGCAGCAGCTCATAGATACGCACTCCGCAGGCCAGAAGAGCAATTACCATCTGCCCGGTGGGCGTGTTCTTCTGGCTCAGGATCAGCGTCACCTGTTCGTCCGTGAAAATCTCGCGTTCCGGAGATTTGCGTCCTTCGACTTTCAGGACAGATGCAAGGTTGGCATCCACGACACGCCAGCCAATGGCTGTGCGATACAGCTTACTGATAAGAGTACGCTCTTTTTCCAACATACTTTGAGACAGGCCGTTATCGGCCATCTTGTCTAAGATGTTTTGAAAGTCCTGCGCATAGAGGGCGGCAATTTTGAAGTGCCACAGCGGACGGAGATATTTCCACGCAATGTCATAGAGCTCGCGAGCCTTATCGGACCGGCCCTTATATTCACGGGACTCTTTGAACATCCGGAAGCAGTCCTGCAGGGTAGAGTCCTGATAGGGTGTAGCCGGACGCTTCATCATCTCTGCGCGGACAGCTTCTGCTTCTTCACGGGTGACGTAGGTGCCAACAGCCTTCATGACTGTAATTCCGGTGTGAGGATCAGGGATTGGCATTCGGAGCAGCCATGGCTTCCGGCGTGTCCCGGACATTTTCGTGATGCTGCCATTGCCAGACGAGGCTTTCAGCCGGGGCGATTCTCGTTTGGCTGGAACGGCAGGTGGAGCTACTGTACCGGGGGATGGCGCTGTGCCAACGGGATGACCGCAGGCAGAGCAGAATTTAGCGGTATCTGAGATTTGATGACCGCAATTTTCACAGAACATAGATTTGAACCTCCTGCTTCAAAAAATGCCCTCAGCATCGGAGGATACTGAGGGCGAACGGTTAGATCAGTTACGGGCGCGGGAGAGCTGGTAGTCCAGGCTCTGCTCAGCCGTGAGCCCCTTCTGGAGAAAGCGGATTACATTGGGGTAAAACACGTAGATACGTGATCCGTTCGGTACGTGACTTATGTAACCGGCGGCTACGAGATTGCGGAGACTGTGGTATGTTATATCATAACCTTCGCTCCGTGCACGGCGGGCCGCACCTGTTAGTGTAAGAAAATCCTGTTGCTTATCAATCATAACTTTTCTCTCCTTTCGCAAAATGATGGAAAGCACAGGTGGCTTTTCATAATAAGCATATCTTTTTGAGATATGGGACTCTTAAAGAGGGATTAAGGGTACCAAGGAAGATCTGGCATTTTTGAAAAATCATAACGCTCCAAAGAATGCAAATCGGGTTGTACTTCCTCATATTGGGCGTTTAAAGGGGGAACGACATAGCCGCAGTTAAAGAAGAGGCTCTGGTCATGCAACGGGACGCCATCACAATCGATGTATCCACAATCGCCGGAGTGGCAACATGGAGGCTCTGTAAAGTAAATTGGAGCGCCCATAGTTGAAAGCAGATCAGCGTACTCGGGAGAAACAGGGTTTTCAAAAAATCCATCTGGGATGTTCATGATAAATCCTCCTTAAAAATGATTGACAAGCGAAGCATTTAAAGCTTTACTTATATTACAAGAGTACTTGGTTATAAATTTTTGCCGTTGAATGCTGGCAATGGAATCAGGTGCTCGATTTCGACAATGAAGCCGATGCAATATCTTCCAGATGACTGACGTTCACACAAATAGGAGCGCGAGTGGGTTTGGAGTCTTCTCCAATATAGATAGGGCCTTGAAAAACGCACTGCCCAACCTCCAGATTCCGTAAAAGGTCAGAAATCTCAGCCCGATGCTGTGGAGATGCGAGAAGCTCGGCATAATACTTTACTTCTAGGAGAGCAGGGTGAAAGAGAAGTTTGTGGTTTGCTTGGCAGAGCATCGTTCTTTCGGACGCGTTAAACTCACGGATACTCTGGCTGGCAAGGATCACATTCAGAGAGTATTTTCTTCCTTCTGTCAGGATTTTGCCAAGATAACAGTCCTTGTCGATGGAGAGGTTCTGCATCTCATCTATGTAGATGTAGCGTGGCGGTTGTCCTCCCTGTGATGCAGTGCGAAACTCATCAAAAAGAAGTAAGTCAACAATCACGTTCTTGAAGAGGGGCGGAAACTTGCTTAGGCTGATGTTTTCGATTCCGAAAGAATAGTTGACAGACTGATGTCTAAAAATATTGTGCCGCAGGAGAGGCGCAAGATAAGCCATTGCGTTTCTTGATGCTTTCGTGTCAAATTCTTCAAGGGCTTTGAGAACTGCTGGAAAAATGTCTGGATTATTGTCGCGGTCTGAAATTGCATATTCAAGAGATTCTGAGAGGGCGGTTGTTGAAGAACGGCTTAACCTGAGATGGCGAGCTATAATATTGGAAAGCGTATAACTTAAATCTGCAGGTGATTCCATAGTTCCATCCGCATAGTGCAGTGGCTCGAAAAGCGTTGTTGGAATTGGCGTGTTGTATGCATCAATTTGTGAGGACAGATGTTCAAATGACTTTCTGAAAATTGGAAAGAGATGTTCCGGGGCAGAGGAGTTATGAATATCGATGCTGCGGACGCTATAGCTCTGATTGGCCTTTTGCAGCACGATACTTTGGGCAGCAACACTCTTTCCGTAGCCGGATTCACCGAGGATGACATAAGAATCGTTATCCTGTCCGGGGATACTTTTTGTGGAAACGGATAGTTCTTGGCTGCCCTCATAGTACTTTCCTATGTAGGTTTGCGATAGCATAGACATAATAATCAAACTCCTTTTTATTTTTAGATTTCAACAAGGTCACGACTTCCGGGTTGATGTAGGCTACTTCTCAGAAGTGTTCGAAAGCGAAAATCCTTTGATTCATTTGGTGCAAAGGTGAGCGTTTTGGGGACTGATCCCGAAAGAACCCCGGCAGTTTTCAGACGATTGAGCACGTCGGACGGCATATAGGATCGCAGCTGCACCTTAATAATTTTCTTCAAAAGGGCAGTCGATGTATAATAATAGGTATCATCATATAGAATCTCCTTCTGACATTCAAAACTGCTATCGACATCTTCGAGTGGACGAAAACAAATCATATCACATCGCCGGGCTGCATAGAGTGCGTTTCGGAAAGGTGTAAGGATGTTGCCATCGTTGATTCTTTCCCAGTAGCGAGTGTATGTTTCAAGGTATTCGTCACAGCGGACGGAAAGCGTTTGTGGAGGCACTTGCATGGAGTAATGCCACTTTACAACATCAGCTATCATAGATAGTGCTGCGATTTCCCGTTGTACAGAACAATCTTCGCCAAGATCATCGAAGACTTTTGTAAAAGAACGTTCCACTGTCGAATTGAACGCATCCGCATTATTCAGAATCGACTTTATCAGACATCCAACAGAATTGATAGACCCAGCCCCAGTACAAGGCTCGATAAAATCTTGTATTGGTAAACAAAAGGTTCGTTGCCGTGGGGTAAGATCGGCGGAGACAACTATATACAGCGGATGCTTTTGACTGCTTTGCATGGAATCCAGAAGTGCTTGATAATTCTTATCACGACTGTAAGCATTGGCAGATTCATTGAAGCTTGTGTCTTCAGCACGAATCCATATAATGGGGCGGTCACGTAAGTTTTCTAGCTCCTTCTTAAAGATGAGGGGTGTTTTATCAATGCTCAAATCTGTACATTGATACTTATGGGTCAGTATGCAGAGTGGGCGACGAATCCACATCTTAGAGGGTAATCGCCCTTGAAGGATTGCGTATAGTGATACAAGCTGGTACATTATCACATCGGGTGTGAGTGAAATCGTGAAGCTCAGTAGCACAGTATTAAGGTCAACCCATTCACTCTCTTGAAATCCCCAGTGCTTTTCAGAAAAATACCATCCGGGAGAGTATTTTATCTGTGGTGGAATGGAATCGCGTGTAGCTGCGGTATGCCGGGCAATCAGCTCGCCACAAACGGTAGGAAGAAGATGTGCGATGACAATAAATCCGTTGTCGCGTAGCAAATTGTAACGGTGCAGGGCACTGCAAGTAGCATCGACTATGACGCTTTTGTGTTCTCCTGTAGGAGTATCGAACGTATATTTGATGGATTCTTTTTTTGTGTCATGTTCTATGATTTTTTGCGCTCGTAGATTTCGGCAAGGGCTAAATGGTTTTACAATAGTATTTTCCCCATTGCTGCACTGGTAAGTTAAACAACCCTGAAAGTCCTCAACTAAAGCACAGTTATCAAATCGAAGTCGCTGTTTTCTGAAAGCTTTCTGGACATCGCTCTCCCATTCCTCTTGCAGCTTTTGAATTTTGGCTTCAACAGGATTGTTTTGAAAAGCAGCACTGGGTTGAGCCTGCATGACAGATTGTTGGGAGTAAGGCGAGAACGATGGCTGCGGTTGGTTCAAAGATGCAGATGGTATATAGTTAGGTGGGAACTGCTGTGGCGTAATAGTTTGTGATTTGGAACGAACGATTCTTTTTTGTGGCGGAGTGGGTGTAGCTGAATCATCGTAGGGGCTTCCATCAGGTTTTTGAATGGCGGAAATCATGCCACTATTATTTAAGGAATTCATAGTGAGGCTCCTTTCATATAGGATGAATGGCGGACTGCGGGCAGTTTGTCCGGTCACTTTCCGGGGATATGCTGCTCGCTAATTTAGTTGTCAAGGGACGGAGAAGAAGAGGCTGAAGGCTTTCTTCTGTAAATAGGATAACACATTGACAACTGGGACAAATGGGGTGAATTTACATTGAGTGGGTGTAAATATGTAAAAACAGTATTGTTTGAGATTGATATGCGATTAACAATCTTTGGTGACGTCTCAAGTCTATAACAGGAGCTCTAGAAAGGAAAATTAAGCGGTATGAATGGCATTGACAATCTGACTCTCTATAAAACTGTAGATGAACTCCAAGAAAGTAAAAATAGTATTGAAAGGCATACGGGAATTGATTTTTCAAAAAATGTCCAACAATTCGATTTGCTGCTGGATATCGTTGAGGAAGAAACATCAGAAAACGAAGAAAAAAGACAAGTTGAAGTAGTTGAACGGATATTGGAAGCAGTATGGCCTGAAAATTTATTTGAAGCATATTGCAGTGATAAAGACAACATCGTGCAAGCCGTATATTCCAATATGATTGCAATGGTCTTGTTTTCGTTGCAATACCTTTTGGCAGATGAAATTATTGATGACGAGTATGATTCAAAATTACAACGGTGGCTTGATATGGAAAGCGATGAAGAGGCAGAAACGTTTGAATGTTATGAGAGCATGAAAAGAACAGTATCAAATAAAATAAAAAAGATTGCTAAAAAAACTCAAAAAAGTAAGGAAGACTATGAACAAAACTTAAGGTTGCCAATCCAATTGCCACAAAGCACACATAAAAAGAAAATTTTAAAATCACTTATGAAAAAAATAGTTGAATTGGAGGCGAATTCGGCACAAGAAAATGGTGCTGACAGCAAGTCGGATTCAAAGCAGAAAAAGAGAACAAATAGCATAAGTTGGAACATTCTAAAACTAGCAGAAAAAGAAGAAAATGTTGCAAATTTTAAGAAAATAAACGCTAATGAAAAAAGAAGTATAAAAAAGATATATGAAACTTTATGTAGAGAAATCACAGAAGTTTCAATGGAAGATACAGATAAAGCTGAAAAGGTAATGTTAGAGCTTGCGTATGAGTGTGTTTTTCATGCCAAAAGTATTTCTGCATTAGAAGATGGAGATGGAACAGAAATTGACTTATTGGGGAGGACGATTGTTCCGATAGGGTTTTATGTGCGAAAGTTCAAATTTGGCAACGAGGAACAGTGCATCGGCTTTCGGAATATTTACTGCGCTACATTAAAAAGCATGATGATTTATGTTGTTGAATACGCAGGTAGTGTCCTGCAAAAGAAGCAGAAGGAAATTTCACAAAAAGATAAAGTTTTGATGGCATATGAGATTGTATGTAATTATGTGAAAAGTAGATATAAGGAATATTATGAGGCAGCATTTGACGAAAAAAATAAAATAAAACTTGATCTTAACGCACCAAATATTGGCGAACATATTTGGGCTGTTATGAACATTCTCTTTTACTGTGAAAAGTATAATAAGGAAAATCAATATTTATGTAGCATTGAAACGGAAGGCGTTCCATATATTCGTCCAGAATTTCCCAAAGTAGCCAAATGCAATGAAAGTAAGAAATGCGGAAAAATAAAATACAAGGTTCCTGAAAGCAAAGGAAAAAAGCTGGAAATATATTTTTCAGTGATGACATCTGATGGCATTTTAGATGAGATAAAAGAGCTCAATGCAATAAAAGTGGCGAGAGAAAATGAAGTGAGTCGATTAAGGGAGATTTTTGAAGAAAACCAAAATAATGAGGGCGATTTGTTTCAAAAAGATATCTTGGCATTTGAAAATTGGGAGAAAGGGTTCTCATTAAGTGATTTTAGGGTTGAGATATTTTCGGATGATAAATTTACACTTGTTATATCAGGAAAACAGTCTCCTAATATAATGAAAAGTATATTAACCGCTTGTGGAATGAAAGTGGATGGACGAACTAAAAAGATTTCAGCAAATCAAATGACACTGATAACATTATGTCAGGTTATGGATAAAGCTGAAATAATGTGTGATCCATGGGCCGAAAGGACGGTGCTAAAGGTTCGACTAGGCAAATTGAATTTGGGAGGGTTGATGAATTTTGAACTTGGAATAGAAGAAAGGACAGTGCTTACCAATAGAGATAAAATTGCTAGAGATAGCTTTGAAAAGTACAATTTATTAGAGACTTCCGACACTTCTAAAAAAAATCCGGAACTAAAATGACTAAAAAACTAGTCAAACTAGTTGAACGAGGAAAAGTTCTTTTTTAGAACTGTAGGAACAGTATTTATATAACAGGGTATTAGGCATAAAAGAGGGCAACCACGCAAGTGGTTGCCCTTTCTCTGTATCTGGTATGATTTGACATTCGGCAACAGTATAGTAAACCATCAAAGGAGGATTAGCCGTTATGTTTGATTATTATGATACTCTGATAACCCCGGAAGAAGTTGCCGATATGCTGGGATGTGGTATGAATACCACCTATAAGCTTTTGAAGTCGGGAAAAATAAAAGCTATGAGGATCGGTCGAGTTTGGAAAATTCCTAAGAGAGCAGTACAAGAATATATTGTGCAGGAAGCTCATATGAAAGCTACTGGATGGTAATACGAAAAATTCCCACATGGATAATGACTCCATGTGGGTTTTCTGTTGCTTGAAAATAATGTTTGATAGAGGAATGCACATGTAGATAATCCAATGTTAATGCTAAATAATGCATGGAGCAGAAGGAAGGTGGAAGTTGATCTTTATTAAAGGCACTAACATTAGAATAAAGCGGCCGAATGGAATAGTTGTAGTACAAACGGTCGCACAAGAACAACCGAATGTGTAGTGTATATACATTTGGCTATTCTTGCTAGGGGGGAGGCGGATGCCGTCATAAATAATTTTTTGTTTTTGTTTTTCTGAATTTGTTCGCATGAAACTCTATGGATAGAAAGAAGGCAATTATAATGGGAGATACTGTTAATATACGATTGACCGCTGAAGATAAAATTCATCTACAACAGAGAATGGATGAAACTGGTAAAAAAGCAACAGAAGTATTTAAGAGTGCAATCTACTTTACTGAAATAGATGCAGACCTTGTTGATGAAATCATATCTAATATTGGAAATTATGCGAGTGAAAAAAATTGGGAAGGAGTAAAAGAGGAGGTTCATAGGTATGTGTTGTATCGAACTCAAAAATGATAAGTATGAAACTTCGGAGGACTTAAAACATTTATTGCAATATATTCTTAGATTAGATAAGACAGCAGAAGATAGTCAAAGAGCGAATACTATAACAAATACCTTAGCAGGTTGTCAGCCAGCGATGATTCCCAATGAATATTTGTGTGATCCAAGTGCAGTTTATCACCTGATGCTTTTTGAAGTTAAGAGAAGACAGAAAGGAACTACGCAGTTTGCAAAACATCGCATTGTTTCGTTTGCAGTAACAGATTGTATTCTGCCACAGGATGTAGTATCTCTGGCAGAAAGAATAGCAAGTATCTATGCGAAGAACGGCTTTATTACAGCTTATGGAATTCATGCGGATAGATTTAATGTACATATTCATTTTGCAGTTTGTGCAGTATCGTTTCAAACACAGAATATGTTTCATATTCAGTGGGAAGCTGAGAGAAAAATGCTCGTGTCAGTAACAAATCAGTGGAAATCTGAGTTCGACGAGATGCTTCAAAATAATATCCAAATGAGGCAGTCAAGAGAAGCCGCATTGTATGGTGACGATATCGTTCGATACGGAAGCGTTCCGATAACTGCAAAAGGTCAAATGGTGCAAAATAGACGAGCTAAAATAGGTAAATAAAAAAGGAGATAGCACAATGGATAAGTTTGATGAAAAAGTGATCGGTTACGATTCGATAAAAGAAACGTTGCGGCAGATAGCAGATGTTCTTAAACGGCCTGAGGCTTATAAAGAAAAAGGGGTGTCCATGCCAAGAGGACTTCTGATGGAGTCTGCCCCCGGACTAGGAAAGAGCCTGATGGCATCGATATTGATGGAAGAGTCTGGACGAAAATCCTTCGTCTTTCGAAGGATCAACGAAGGAAATACATTTCTGGGTGAGATGAAAGATATCTTTGACGTTGCAAAAGAAGAGGCACCGAGTATACTGCTCTTAGAAGATCTGAACCTTTATGTGGAATCCAATTCTCCCTATGCTCCGGAATGGGCTTGTTTACAAGCCTGTATTGACGAGACAAGCGATGCGGATATCTTTGTAATTGCCACGACAAATGATACAAGGTACATGCCGCAGAGTTTATTAAGACCGGGAAGATTTGACTATATTCTGAATTTGAATCCACCACTTGGTAAAACGGCAGAAGACATTGTAAGCTATTATCTTTGTGATAAAAATCTGGCGAAAGATGTACAGATCTCTGATATCGTAAAGGCTATGCCGCAGGTGAGCTGCGCAACGCTTGAAACGGTAATGAATCTCGCGGCAATCAATAGTGTCTATCGTGATCATGCACATGTTCAGAAGGAAGACATTATAGATGCACTTTTAAAAGTGGTCTATAATCTCAGAAAAACGGACTGTGAGGAGGATCCGCAGGAACACCAGATGATTGCCGTGCACGAGGCTGCGCATGCTGTTGTGGGAGAGGTTCTGCATTCTGGTAGCATTGGGATTATTACAATTCGCGGAAGTCATGGTGCTATTGGTGGTATGGAGAGTGGGTTTGCTGTTTATGCTAAGAGCGAAGAAGAATTTCAGGATGAGATCATAAAAACCTTGGCAGGCAAGGCGGGAACTGTTTTGATCTATGGAATCATGGACATTCGTGCAGCGGCTGATATTAAGAAAGCAGACCAGCTTTTGGATATCTGGCTGTGTCACTTTGCTGGTGGAGGTTTTTCAGGAGTTGAACCTAGCGAAAATAGATTGTCTGAACCAAGACTTTCCTATAATGAAGCAATTAAATCAGCAAAATTGGAAGAACTTTACCGCAGAGCCTATAAGATTCTCTATGACAACAGAGATTTCCTGCTTGCTGTCCAGAAAGAGCTTCTGGAACATGAAACGCTGCTGAACAGTGATCTGGCAAAAATCCGGGAATCCTGTACCTAAACACTATTATTCAAAATGATAAAACGGTCAAGTCCTTCATGGGCTTGACCGCTTTTATCTGGCAATATGCAGTTGAAACTCAGGGTTCTTCCTCTATATATAGGAAAGCACACAGCATTTTAGTAACTGCCTCTCTTTGAACAGGAGAGAGCTTAGCCCAGAGATCAAGAAGCTTCTTTTGCTCCTTCGTCAGATAAACTGAGTCCTCCTCCTGAAAGAACTGAGAGAGGGTAATGCCGAAGCCTGCACAGATTTTCTCGATAGAAGCAACATTCGGCTGAAGATTTCTTCTTCTCCATGTTGAGATGGTGGATTGGGTCAGCCCGGAGTTTTCTGCAAGGGCATACTCAGACCAGCTACGGGAAAGGCGTTCCTGTTCAATGCGCCCTAAAATATCAAATGTGGGCTTTTCTCGTTCCATGGTTGACCTCCTTGTAAAAATCGTAGTGATTACTTACGATTTTATTGTTCCAAGGCTTGACCGTTAATTGCATTAGTCGTATACTTTCAATAGTATATATCGTAGCAATTGAACCCTTTTTAGAAATCTCGCACAGATTTTAGAACCAAAAACTTTTTGATAGACAAAAAAGAAGATAGACAATGCCTGTCCACCACGGTTGTTATAATGGGGCTGAACCAAAGAGGAGGACAAGCCAATGACAGCAGACACCTTAAAAACGACCCGTGTTTTGGAACTTTATCAGGACTTCCTTTCTGGCAAGCTCATCAATAAGCAACAGGCCGCAGAGCAGTATCATGTGAACGTCCGCTCCATTCAGAGAGACATTGATAGTATCCGGGATTTTCTTTCGGAACAGTGTGCCAAGGAAGGCATCGTACGGAAGATCGAATACGACAAAAAGGAAAACGGCTACCATCTGGTCACACAGGAGATCGAGCAGCTTTCCAAAGGTGAGGTTCTGGCCCTGTGCAAGATTCTGCTGGAAAGCCGAGCTTTTACCAAAGAGCAGATCGAGAAGCAGTTGCAAATTATCCTGAACCTTTGTGTATCGCAGAGGGAAAAGGCCGACATTGAGTGGTTCATCAGCAATGAGCTGTTCCACTACCATGACCCGGCTCATGCAGCCGTTGACCCGGACAATCTGTGGATGGTGGCACAGGCGATCCGAAATCAGTCGGTGCTGGAAATTGAGTATCAGAAGCTGAAAGAGCGTCAGATCGTAAAACGGACGGTTGAGCCGGTGGGATTGATGTTCTCAGAGTATTATTTCTATCTCATGGGTGTTATCACAGATCACTCCACCAGAGAGGCTTTCCACAAAAAGAACGATCCTTATCCCACCATTTATCGGCTTGATAGGATACATTCCATCAAGGAAACCGGAGAGAAGTTCTCTGTATCCTATAAAGAACGCTTCAAAGAGGGCGAGTATAAGAACCGCACTCAGTTCATGTTCGGCGGTGAACCGCAGAACATCAGCTTCAACTACTATGGCCCATCGGTGGAAGCTGTGCTGGACAAGTTCCCCATGGCAAAAGTCGTAGATGAAAAAGAGGGTGTCTGCTATATTGAAGCCGAAGTCTTTGGCACAGGCGTGAAAATGTGGCTGCTCAGTCAAGGTAGCAAAGTTAAGGTGACTGCACCGGAAACGCTGGTGCAGGAGATGAAGCAGGAAATCGAACGGATGAACAACCAATACTAAGGAGGCTGTTTTATGAAGATGGTTGCAAACGAGACTGAACTGCGCAATGCTCTGAAAGAAAGGGCACCGGAAATCACGATTGTAACATCGTACGCGGATACGGTAAAGAAAAAATATGGATTGGATTTGAAAGCAAATCCACTTGGAAAGATGCTTGTAACGGGTTTTGGGCCAGTTGTGAATCACTTTATGAACCCGATGGGCGAAGAACTGTCTTGGTATAAAATTCAATTTTACACGCCGGGAAAGCTTGTAATTGAACGAGAAAAATAACGTAAAGGAGCCTCGATATGGATTTCAAATCATTACGGAGTGATAAGCTCAAACTTACGCAGGAAGAATTTGCAAATCTCTACGGAATCAGTATTCAGGAAGTTCAGGAACTCGATAAGACCGGGAAACCTGATATGGACTTGATTGTCAAAATAGCAACCAAGTCTGGGTTGGACTTTAATACGATCCTTTCTTATGAAAAGCCGCGGGTCAAACCTATCAGTGCAAAAGATACTTGGGAGAAAACGAACTTTACCAAAAAGAGTTTGTCAGGCTATCTTAATTCTGCGCTGGAACAGATGGATATTCCCGATGATATGCGAAAAAATTACATAGACGACCTTGAAATCGGCATCATGTCGAAGTTCGTTAAACCTACTGTGGCCATCGTGGGTCGCTCGGACACCGGGAAAAGCACTCTCATCAATTCACTGATTGGTGCTGAAAAAATGCCAGCGAAATGGACACCGACCACTTCAACGGCAGTTTATGTAAAGCACATTAAAGATCGCCCTGCGTTCATCCATGATGAAGCATGGATTTTCAAAAGAGAGTGCGGCAACGAGAAATTTTGGAACTCCAAACGACTTTATGATGAAAAATACTGCGAAAAGTGGAAGGTTGCCGGAGGAGATTTGAGCCTTCTGGAAACCTATTCTACCCGTCAAGGCGGTGGATTAAAGACAGAGGCTGGTTCCGCAGTTGTTTTCGTTGATGCTCCGATTCTTTTGAATTGCGATATTATCGACTTGCCGGGATATGGAACGGAAACAGCAAGCGATGATGTTATTACGGCAAAAACTGCTGCACACGCAGATGTTTTGATTTACCTATCGCTGGCAAGTGGTTTTTTGAGAATTGAAGATATTGAATATCTGAAGAACAATGTCCGTACGCTCCCTGTTTTAGAGAAAAAAGGCGAAAATGGTCTTAAACCGTTGGCAAACCTGTTTGTTGTAGCTTCTCATGCAGATTCTGTTGATAATGGCAATGAAATTTCTCTTGCCAATATTTTGAAGAGTGGCTGTGAGCGATATATGTCTACGCTGTCGGACAGCTATTGGAAAAGCCGTGCAGAAGAATCTGGCTATGACTATTCTCCCGCTGTAATTCAGAGCCGCTTCTTTACTTATACAACTGATATTCCTGCGCTCTGCGAAAAATTTAGAAATAACCTAGAAGCTGTTCTGGAGACAATTCCCGAAATCGTTGATACGGAATGCAAAGAATCGGTTCGGGCGTATGTTGCCAGAAAAGAGCCGAATTTGGAAGCTGAAATCCAAAAGTACGAGGCACTTGTCGAAGATCGGCAGAAATACGTTGAGCTTTTGAAAGATATTCAGGATTCTGATTTGGAACGAACTGCTGAGAACGATAACAAAAAGCGTGAAATCAAAGATTTGATTCATTCTCTCAACGGGGAATCTCTGAATGAATGCACAAAGTATTGCACATCGGCGCTGACCGTTGATGAGATTACACGAAGAATCAAATCCAAGGGTATCAAAAATAAAAAAGAGGACATTCAGCAATTTGCAAGCCAGTTGCAGGATGAAATGCAAAGTAAATGTTCCGATTTGCTGAAAGAGAGATCGGAACAGTTGTCTGTGAAAGTCAAAGAATATGTGAGCGATTATCAGGAGGGTGTTCAGGCTTCGTTTCAAGAAGCAAATCTTAATGCAGACTTTGATGCTGGTTATGCGTTTGCATCTTCACTTGCTAAAATCGGAATTATCGGAGGACTGGGAGCTTTTCTAGCTGCTGATGCAGCATTTGCTTTTGGAAGCTGGGCTTTCCTCTTTGGCATAGGTGGTCAGATTGCGTTGTTTGCCAATTTCCTTGGCCCGATTGGTATTGTGGCAGGTGCGCTGATTAGTGCCGGACTGGGCATTATGAAACTTTTTGGCGGCGGCTGGGAAAAGAGTGTCGCTAAAAAGCTGGTGAATGCTTATGAAGAAAAAGGTGTTACTGACCAGTACAGAAAAGCCATCAATGAATATTGGGCACAGACGGAAACTGCATTTGACCAAGCAGCCGAGCAGCTCGATCAGGCGTGGACTGCTTATGTGGAACGGTTGCAGACAACTGTCGATAGTTACGATATTGAGCAAATTGAAACTTCGCTTACTGCGGCGAAAGGTATTCAGAATTTTTTCGAGCATATCCCATTGTAAGGAAATGGTTTCGTGACCTCTACAACTGGGATTTGGAATGAAAGGAAATTGCTATGAATCCGATGTTCAATGAATACAAGGATGCTGGTAAAATTCAGGAAGCATTGCTGATTGGACGCAACATGGTGAATAAAGCTCCGGGAGACTCGGAGTGCGTAAATGCCTATTTGGATTTCCTGCTGATGCTGGCTGAAAAATTGCCTCGTACCGATGAACGTAAGAGTTTTGCAGACCAAGCAAATCTTGTTCTCTCTTTTTATGAAGAAAATGCAGATCTTACGGATGACATCATCAACGACATTCATGTGTACCATAATCGACTTGGTGCAGTAGTTACGGACATTGCACAGCTCGAACAGGAAGAATACGAAAAACAGAAAAGAGCAATCGAGGCCACCAACACCACGCAAATCAAAAAGCTCTATACCATAAAGCAGAAGTTGGAAAATGCCAAGACCCATGCAGAGTTTGACAAGCTCTTGCAGGAAATTAGTGCTGTGGATGCTGAAATTGACCATGATAACTTAACGTCAGAGCAGAAAACACATTATGACCAGTTGAACAAGAGCTGCACTGATACCATCAGTGCCAAGATGCGCCAGTTGGAGTACAAGGACAATATCGACTATAACAAAAAAGCGGTCAATGCGTATAATTCTGCCTTTACCAGTTTCAAGAACAATGAATCTCGGTATAAGGATAAGAGCCAGCTTTTTAGCCTTGTTTCCACAACGCTGTTTGCGTATGATGCAGGACGGCTGTTTAATGAGACGTTGATTTTCTACAACCATGTCTACTCCTATATTTTTAACAAACTGGACGATAACGGAAAGTTGGAACTGACGAAGTATTCGATTGAGTGTGAGCGAAAGCAGGGGTGAACCTTATGCTGACAGCGATAAAAAACAATAAAAGTTTAAGTTTTTATCAGAACATTGCTGAGCCACGTCAACGAAAGGCAGATTCACTGCCGATTGCTGGAATGATTTCTCCTACTATAGGAAGCATGACGTATTCGACTGTAACTTATACCAATGACGTAAATCAGGCTTTTTCCGATTTAGTTGCGAATGTGTCACGCCGTGGAATGCAGTATGCAAATAACACTGTTGCCTCACGAGGAGGCTATATGGCAGAAAACTTTGTGGCTGATAGTTATAATCTTGATGCTACAATTAAAAGATCTGATGCTCCAAGGGCAACTGTTCCAGAAGAAAATGGCCTTTCATCCCCTGATATTCAGTATGGTGATGAACAAGCCAGTTTGAAGTTTTATAAAGATGCAAAATCTAGTGCCATGAGACAATCCGATCCGGGATATGGAGATCAACACCGAATTGTTCCAAGTGATCAGGTTGATGATGCGAAAGCTGAACTGGCTAAAAAAGCACAAGAAAACAGGGCTAAAGGTCGAGAGAATGCTGCTACGCAGCAGGAAAAGACTCGTGATCTGATTGATGACCGAATCCGTGGTAAGGATGGGACAGAATCAACTCCCATGACCAAAAACAGAATGATGACCTATCCAAAACCATAAAAAAGGATGAGAACGGAAATGCCTATGTTGATCATGAGGCAATGGATAAAGTCATGGAAGATACCGGCATCAAAGGCAAGGTAAAGAATGCAATCCGTAAAAATGAAATTCAGGGCCTTGCAAGTGCTGTTGCGATTGGTGCAGGAATTGGATTTACCATTGGTTTTGCAGTATCTTTGGCGCAATCGGGTATCACACCTGATTCGGTAAAATATGCGTTTGTTAATGGTGGGAAATCTGGCGTAGCATCTGGCGTACAGTCTGTTGTTGGCTACGGTATCGGAAGAACTATTGGTCAAATAGCAACAAATGCTATTGAAGGTGTCCTGTCTAACGCTGGTCTTGAAATCACAGCTAATATTTCCAAAATGTGCACAATAGGAACGGTTGGAGCCATTACCGTTGCCGTATTCTCCACGGTACAATTTGTAAAGCTTATTTACCATGGAGAATGTTTGAAGTCTGCGGCCATTCAAGTCGGTAAACAGGCACTCTTTTCACTGTCTCTTTTGGCAATCTCGATTGCTGCACAGGGAATGTGGGGAGGCCCCGCAGGTATTATCGTATCTATTGGCACAGGGATAGTGATTGTGTCGTATACAATTGCTGATGCAGTACACCAACGCACCTTTGCTGAAGAGTGTCACATTAAAACTATTGAAGAATATGGACGTTTGGCGTTACGACACTTAAACGAGCTACAATTTGCTTAAAAAATAATCCGGGACGGCTTTTGGGGGCTGCCCCGGATTATTTTTAGGTAAAGGACTTGAGCACTTCTTTCAGTGCTTCACGCTGCTCCGGGGATAGCTGGGCCAGAAGCTTCAAAAATTCCTGCTGTTCCTCTGGGGTGAGCCGGTTCTCAGGCTCAGAATGATTTTGGCGGTTCATAAAAGATACTTGCTCCTTTCGGCAAATCCTGTTCAGCTATCAGTTCAGCACGAATCTGACGCTTGTACTTGTAATAGGTATTCCGGGCAAGACCGGTGAGCTTCATGCACTCGGCATCGTCGAGTGTGCCGCCAAAGGTCTTGCAATGGGTGCGGATGATCTGCTTGGCTTCTCTGGCTTTTTTCGTTTCAAATCCAACACCCTTTTTGCGACCAACCTGCTTTCCGTTCAGCCGGGCAGTCAAAAGGCCCTCACGGGTGCGCTGGTGCAGATCGGCAACTTCTTTTTCGGACTGTTCAAAGGCCAGCTTGATCTGCTCCTTTGCCAAGGCCATCAGATACTCGTTGATGCCCTTCAATATGAAGTCCACATTTGTCCCTGTCATGGCAATGCTGCCGGACAGGGCTTTTTTGTAGGTCTCGGTGTCGATGTGGTGCTCTTTCAAAAACACCAATCGGACGCCCTTATGATAGAGGTCTTCGTACAGAGCAAAACCTTCTTCTGCATTTCTGGACATCCGGGACACCGAATCGAACACCACCGTATCCCCGGATTTTAGAATCCGATAGAGCTTTAGCCATTCCGGGCGAAAAATGGATGTGCCAGTATAGGCTTCCTGCACGATATGGGCAGTCGGGTATTCGGCCCTGATGTTGCGGATCTGACGGTCAATGCTCTGCTTTGCCGTAGAGATGCGGCAATAGCCATAGATGTTCATGCGTCTCCTTTCTGGCTCAAAGATAACGAGCGACATTTTTAAGACTGTGTTTTGCACCTTGAAATGGCCTGAAAACGGCTGATTTTAATACAAAACAGAATATACGGTATTTTTAATACAGTTTTAGTGGGCATAGGCAGTCATAAAATCAGAAATGGTAGTGCACGGTTTGTGATGGGTGGTGCCCTCGCCATCCAAAGGAGCGTAGTTCCAGTCGGTATCCTCGTCAATATATCGCCGCCCATCATCCGGCAGTTCCAGCGGTTCCGCAAGGATGATGGTGCCCCAGTGGTTGACCATCACGAAGGGTGCGATCTCACAAGGGATGCCCCGGCACTCATCATCGTGCCGGACATCGTAGGCGTACAGGCCGTCCGGGATGGTATCTCTCTTGATGCGGATGCTGGTGAACAGTGCAGGCTTTCCGCAAACCGTGATCTCCTCGTAGTGTTCGGTCATTGCATGAAAGGTCATAATCTGTCCTCCTTAGATTTCAATGATAAAAGCTCTGAATTTCTCTTTGTAGAAATCCATTGTACTCTGCGGCAGGGAAGTCAGATTCCCTTCGTTGTCACATCCGGCCAGAAATCCCGGCCCGGCAAGAACATCGGCTCCATCCCACAGCGGACGATTGAGCGGCAGGCCAAGCAGCTTGCCTTCATCGTTGCAGACTAGTGTGACCTCTGAACCGGTGTCACTCAATGTAATGCATTCGATCAGCCCGCCTACAAATTTCTGCATGGCTTCAAGAGTGTTGTCCAGCTCAATCTCCTTTGGCAGTTCCATTGGCAGGAGCGCAAGGACTTTTATTTTTTCTTCTTTCATTGTGTACCTCCAAATAAAAACAGGACAATCCAAATGGATTGTCCTGTAAAAAGTGAAGGGGAGCATCCGAAGATACTCCCCAGTAGATAATTATTTTTTTCTTACCATGCAACGCTTTTTGAAGAATGCGATGCCATAACAGAGGATGTCATCATAGTCATCCCGGAAGTCCGCTGCGTACATCCGGTCATTGATCTGCTGAATGGCAGTATCACAGGCATCCGGCAGAGCATCCAGAGTTTTGGCATACTTGGCTTCAAAAATTGCCACACGACCATTGCGGATGTCCTTTACAATAACGTCGCTGCGACCCTCGCCGTGCTCTTTGTTGGATTCTACCACATAGCCAGCACCAGTAAAGATGCCTGCAAGGAAAGCGTGGTAAAAATCCTCCCGGTAGTCGTGGTAGCTGATGGTCATACGCAGCAGCTTGGTCATCTCTTTTGTCAGAGCTTCGCTGTTTCCGCTCCAGACTGCATCAAACAACGGGCTGCGGTTCCATGCCTTTGCACTGTCGTCAAACCATTTGCTTACAGTGGTTTCAAAAATTTCCCGAATCTCTGCATTGGGAATCATCAGCGCAGAGCAGCCATCCGGCAGCGAATCTGTCAGATCCTTATCCCGCACCTTGGTCAGATAGCCTGTCAGATACAGCACACTCCAAAGATTTTCCTCAGAGGAGTGTAGATAATCGTAGGTCAGGTTTTCTTCAATATGCTGAACAATAGAGTCACCAGCCATCAGAGTTTCGAGCTTCGTGGTGATACTGTCACCTGCATAGTCGATAAAAGAACGGATAATAGCATTATCGCTGGTGTTTTTCCAATAGCTTTTCGGCTTCTGTGCTACACCATACTGGAAATCTCGCAGATAACTGATCACATCCCACGGACAATAAATGTCTGCATCGCCAAAATGATAACCGTCGTACCATGCCTTGATTTCAGCAGACTGCGATTCAAGACCAGCATCTTTCAGCATTTGATCTACATCTGCCTGTGTGAAACCAAAGGATTCGCTCAACCGGGGAGAAAGAATCGTATCCGAAACAAAATTGTTCGTCCCGGTAAAAATGCTTTCTTTGGCAATTTTCAGACAGCCGGTAACAACAGCAAAGTCGAGCGAAGTATTGTCTTTGAGCGTGGTGCTCATCATAGCCCGCATCACGTCCAGCATCTGCGAATAATATCCGTTGCTGCTGGCTTTTGCAATGGGAACATCATACTCATCCAGAATGACGACCGCCGACTTTTTGAAATGGATTTCCAGCATCCGGGTCAACAGCAAAAAGCAGCTTTTTGTTTCATCCATGGATGCAGTGCGTCCCAGAATCCGCTTAAAGATGCCTTTGTCATCGTCAGAAATAGCATCGTCATCCAAAAGAAACTGATAATCCTGAAACGCAAATGCCAGTTTCATGCACAGCATTCCATAGGCACTTTCAAAGGTCAGACCGTCCGTGTCCTTGAAAGAGAAAAATACCACCGGACACTGGTTCATCCATTTTTTGCAAAGTTCTGTATTTTTGGAGATCGCCAATCCCTCAAACAGTTGCTTGCTGTCTTTGCGGATATCCAGAAAATTTGCGAGAGTGCTCATACCAAGGGATTTTCCGAAGCGACGAGGGCGAGTAATCAATGTTACTTCAGCGATACCTCCGCTAAGAAGTTCAGAAATCAGATTGGTCTTGTCGATATAATAATACCCGCCTTCTCGAATCTTTTCAAAATTCGAGATTCCAACAGGAAACTGCAAATCTTTCATGCAATGCTCCTTTCCGCTCACAGAGGAGAGCTTTCAGAACTCACTACTGTAAGTGTACCATGAAATATAGAATCATACAAGAATCAAGTGACATCGAAATAGAGCAGTTTTATTATGCTACGTTCAATCTGGTGGCTTTGTAGCAGTCTGCGCACATTCCCTCATGGGTGGCTGCAAACTCTGCCGCCTGCATGATGGAGCCATCTTTCAGCTTGACCCTCTTGATAGGCTGGTTGCACCGGGCACAGATGCAGGGCACAGGCGGCTGTTCCTGCTTCGGGGCAGCGGATCTCGGTTTCGGCTGCTTTTGCGGCTCTGCCTCCGGCTGTGGTGCAGCATCTTCCGGCAAATCCTCTCCGGCATAAACGTACAGGCCCAGACCAAACATAGCGAGGTTCTTTACCAAGCACCGCATGATAGCCTTATTCACATCGAACATGGAGGCTGCTTCTACGGTGCGTTCTTCCATGCCGACTTTCTCACGGCGGCGGGTCTGCGGATTGTAATCCCATTTCGGGGTGGTGTAGGTGTAAGGCACAGCTTTCATGGCTTTGTTTGCGCCATCCAGTACAGGTAGCCACATTTCGTGCGAAACGCCCTCAATCGTGACCGAGGTATACACCATGAAGCCGGTTATGGGGTCATAAACATAGGGCAGGCCGTTAAATTTCTTGACTTCGTAGCTGGCAGAAGGATACAGCTTTTTCACCTCTGCCCAGGCATACGCCCAGCTTACATATTTCAGTTCCGTGCTGCCGGACTTTTTGACTTCCAGATGATCTTTGAAGTCGATAGCAAATAATTTTACGAATGGATTTTCCATAAGAATGCCTCCAATTCTGATAAAGAAAAAAGGGCACAACAGCGTCAACTGTTGTGCCCCATGATGTGAAAATTACGGATTGAGCAGAAAATCAATGATGTTTCGATGAATGATTCCGTTTCGGCTTAAATTCACCAAATCACCACTGATAACATACTTAGGATAGTTGTCGTGCAGCCGCTCAAGATTACCGAACTCCCGTTCTTCATCGGCGGGAGTGATCAGGTAAGCAACCTGAATATAGAGCTTTTCATCTCCACGGTAGCAGATAAAATCAATTTCGGTGTCGTCCAGCTTGCCGACCTGAACTTCATAGCCACGGCTCCGCATTTCCAGATATACGATGTTCTCATACAGCTTGTTGCTGTCAAGTTTTTCGCTTTTCTTGATAACGTTCCGCAGGCCAAGATCGACTGCATAGTACTTTTCTGTGCTGGACAGGAGCGCTTTTCCTTTGATATCATAGCGGCTTGCATTCAGAAGGATAAAGGCTTCCTTGAAATAATCAACGTAGTTCAGTACGGTAGCAGTGGTTGTCTTGATTCCTTCCGAAACCATGTGTCCACTGATATTACGGGCAGAAAACGGATTGCCGATATTATCCAGCAGGAATGCAAGGACATTACGTAATGCGGTCTGTTCGCGAATATTGTGGCGCAGCATGATGTCACGGACAATGATAGCCTCGTAAAGATCGTCCAGATAGGTGGTGATTGAATGATCGTCAGGGAGGAAGAAACGCTGCGGAAAACCGCCGTACTTCAAATAGTCTGCGAAGAGCTTTTCATCCGAAGTATAGGTTCCGTTTTCAATGCATTGCTGTTTTGCTTCGGCCAGCGAAAAGGGGAAAACCTGAATCTGGATGTATCGTCCGGAAAGATAGGTTGCCAGTTCGCCGGAAAGCAGCTTGGAATTGGAGCCGGTCAGGTAAATATCACAATCGAAATCGACACGAAGAGAATTGATTGCAATCTGCCAGCGCTCCACCTCCTGAATCTCATCCAGAAGAATATAGATTTTGCCGGTACAGCCTTCCGCTTTTTCTGCGATGTAGTCGTAAAGCGTTTCTGCAGTACGGGTGTTGCGGAAGCGCATGGACTCAAAATTGGCCTGAATAATGTTCTGTGCGGGAATGTTGCGCTGGAGGAGCACGTCCTTGATCTGACCGAGAAGGACTGTTTTTCCACAGCGCCGGATTCCAACCAGAACTTTGATCAGATCCTGATCGATAAAAGGAATGATCTTATCCAAATAACTTTTGCGCAGAACCATCGTGCATCACCTCATATTCTTATCTTAGCATACAATTATTATTGTGTAAACAGTATTGCGCTTTTCTATTAAACAAAAATAGCTGAAGCACAAATTTTGTGTGCCTATAGGCGTACAAAAATTATGCTGCATGGATAATGGTAAACCTGCGGCTGCTTACATTCTTGCTGTACCGATTGAAAATATCGGGCTGTTCTTTCTTCAAACGCTGGGAGTCCACACGCTTGCTTTCGGAGGATACCCAGGACACCTTGTAGCCCGGTGCTGTACCATAGGCGGCGTCTTGCATCTCCAACTTCACCTGCTGTTCAATAGAGGCTTTTTCCTGCTCCAGCTGTTCGATCTGATCAGAAAGCTCCTGCCGCTTATCCAACAGGTCGCGGATGGGATTCAGATCGGCAGTTTTGTTTCGATCATCTATAGAGTACAGCTGATTGATCTGCTGTGTATCCCCCTCGCTTCCGGTAGGTACAGGCGGAATTTCGGGCATCACGTTGTATTTCCAGAAGTGCTCTTCCTTGGCAATGAGGTTGTTCAGAACTTCTTTGTCGGTTGTGATCTTGTGAATCACCAGCTCTTTTCCGAAAATAAGAGCAGCAATGTACCAGCAGTCAAAACCGCTGACAGCCAGTAGTGATTGATCTGAGCCATGTAATGTGCAGGGATTTTTCCATCAGCCCATTTGTCCGCAGAAAACGGCGAGACTGTCTTGCACTCCAGCCCGGCCTTCTGTCCAACGATCAGGCGGTCAAAATCTGCCAGAAGCAGCGGATGTTCCTCGCTCTGATAGATAGCGTTTGCACGGCGCACCTTCAGACCGGTGGCCTCTGTGAAGCGTTGCGCCACATAATCCTCCAAATCACGGCCCTGCCGCATGGCTTCGTTGTCGATATTTTCAATGGTGTCGCTGATTTTATCATGGTATACCTGAAATGCCGAGCGGTAGGGATTTACACCCAGAATGGCACCTGCATCGGTGCCGGTAATACCGCACTTGCGGTAGCGGAGCCAATCCTCTTTGGACAGGTTCAAAGTTGAAATCAATCTTTTCATGCGCTTTGCATCCTTTCTTTCATAATAGATTCGGTAATGATGAAGTCGTATTCCACCAAGTCTTTCATGATGGTGGAAAAGTCGCTGGCCAATGAATGGCAAGAACCAACCCACAGGGCATAAAGAAAATCCAGAATATTATTTTGCACCCTGAGATGGTTCCAGTAGCGCTCCTCCAGTCTGCCCTCGGATTCCAAAACAATAATGGCGGTGCTGATGGTACTTTTCATCGTGATCTCATAAGCCATGGTAACGCTGATTTCAGAAGCACTCTTCTCAACGTTGTCAAAAAATTCCGTGAATTCCTTGAAAATGCGGTTATTTACATCATTCATGGCTTGCTCCTTTATGCTGCTGCCAGCACCATCTTGTAAGCCTTGTCGATCATGGGGTTGCCCTCTGCAGTGCGCAGGAACAGGTTCTCGTTGTAGTTTTTGGTCTTGCGGAGAGGATCTGCGTGGGTGGCAAAATCGGAGACTGCGTTGATAAAGCGCCAACCGTTTTTGCCGACCCATTCCAGATCCGGTGCGTTATAATAGCGAGCCTTCAGATCTTCCTGCAAGCGCAGGTTATTCTTCCGCTGGCAATCGGACAGGTCCTCAGAAATTGGGAAAAACTCATTGATGAATTCCTGCACCTTGTGATCGGATAAATCGATACGAGCCAGCTCTTCGCCACGGTTGCCGAGTTCAACCATATAGTTGCTGGCCAGCTGCAGGGTTTCACGGGCATCCTGCACGCGGAGCAGAACATTTTCGGTGTGGCGTGCAGTCCAGCTGCGCTTTGCTGTATTCAGCGCAAGGTTCAGCGTGTTCTGGCAGACTACACGGATCGGAGTCATGGCTACTTTCACACCAGAACTTCCGTCATGACTGTTGAAGATCACAAGATATGGTACTACCTGATCTCCAGCGATAAGATATTTCCTCGGAAGCCTTGCCAGCATCCAGACCTTCTTGCCGCCCTGCAAAGAACCGGCAGTTTCGTAAGTAACACCTTCACCCAGCAGGTCATCGGTGAACTGAAATGCTTCTTCGTTCTGCACAATGCGGTAGCGGTCGGATACCACACCCAGAACAGCATCATCGGTGCTGCGGACGTTAGCCCGATAACCGGGAATCATAGCACCCGTGCCGGAATAGATATTACGGCTCTCCACCTGCCAATCCAGACCGGCCAGCTCCAAGGCTTCACGGCTTGCAGGGGCATCCATGATGATACGGCCAAGGCCGTGCCAAGGGGTCTCACGGACAGAGAACATCGTTTCAACATTTGCGGGCATAGTAAAATCTCCTTTTCAATGTATTTTGTTCAATCGTTGTTTTCCATTTCTTCAGCGATGCGGACGAGGACTTCCACCAGGACGGTGCCAACCTCTTTGACGATTTCGGACCAAAAGTTCATAATGCTTTCTCCTTTCTGCGCAGCTGCGCTTTAAAATACGATGGTAATAATGATAGTGATGGTGCGGAATAACAAAGTGCTCACCTCCAAACATAAAAAAGCCCCTGAGTCTTTCGACTCAGAGGCTTTGGATCATGATTATTATATCTGGGTGAAAAATGGAAATTTGAGAAAGCTAAAGAGAGGGATTTATCATAAAAAATTATAATGCAGGACGAAGTTGCGCTAAAAGAAGTTGGTCCGCCGGAAGCCACGGAACAGAATCAAGCTCCTCTTTAGTCAGCCAGCGTGCAGCCTCGGCTTCTTTCAGCACCAGTTTGCCGGAGACTACCTCACACCAGAAACAGTCCATGGAAAGATGAAAGGTCGGATAATCGTATTCAATGGTACCAATCAAATCGCCTACCGCAATCTCGGTATCCAGCTCTTCCCGGATCTCTCGTTTCAGTGCCTGCTGCGGGGTTTCACCCGGCTCGATTTTGCCGCCCGGGAACTCCCATCCGCCCTTGTACTCGCCGTAGCCGCGGGCGGTGGCATAAATTTTATGTTTCGTCTGAATATCGTCGCAGATCACGGCTGCAACAACGCGAATCATTTTCATGAAAATCTCCTGAATTATTTTTCATAATAGAGTGGACAACCCAGTTTTCTCAATTTGGATTCGATTGCTCCTGTAGAACGTTTTAGAATCAAAGAAATTCGTTTGACGCTGTTCCCCTGCTGGTAGAGCCGCAATAATTCACGTTCTTCTTTTTGTGACCATGCTGTTCCAGCGCGAGAATAACGCTCTGCCTTTTTGTTTCGAGGAAGAGACTTCAGATATTCAGCGGTAGATTCAATGGAGCAATGTTCCAATACGATTTTTAATGCTTCTTGAATTTCTTCCTGAGCACAACTATCATTTTCAGACAGAATCCAACCGGTTAAAGGATTAATACCTTTTGCAAGAGTTTCAATTATGGTGCGAGCCAGCATATCGTCCATAGTATGTTACCCCACGATCAATTTGTTGGTCTTTTTGAGGAACTTTGCAGGAATCAGGCGGTCCAGCTTCCATGTGATATTCATGGGACGGGAGCCCTCATGCTTCACATAGTTCACCGTGCCCAGATAGGTATACGCTCCTGCACCGCCAAAACGGGCATCTGCCTTGAACTCACGCACGAACAGCAACACCCGGCTTCCTTTTTCCCGGTGATGGATGTACCGCTGCCCGGTGGCAGAGCTTTCGGCGGTGGTGCTCTGGCTCTGCCAGTGGAACAGGCTCTCGTTGATGGAATAATCCTTGTACATGGTGGTGGGCGAGTAATCCTTGTCTGCTTTGTTCAGGGTCACAAAGAATACGTCCAGCTGCTTTTCCGGTAGCCACTTCACGCCCTCGCGGACAGTGGCAGGCTTCAAAAAGTCCAGCGCTACTAGCAGCTGGTCGCGGGTATAGGTGCAGTGTAGGTCCAGCGGACAATCAAAGCCCACACTCACCGGCTCGTCGATAAAATCAATGCGGTCATATTGATACTGCAAAAGTGCCTGCAGTTCCCCCAGCAAAACGGGACTGTCCGAGAGAGCATACAGGTTATCGAGAACTTCTTCATCCTCCCAGCTTTCTGCAGTTTTGCCCCAGAGAGTCACATAGAACATTTGCAGCATCCGCTTCTCTACTGGCGATAGAGCCGCAAAGTCGGTGTTATCCAATTTTGGCAGAAGCCCCAGCAAAAAACGGATCCACCTGCGGGAATCCACGACTGCAAAGCGTGCAAGGGCTTTGGTCATGGTCTCTTCCAAAGGCTCTGCAAAATCGGATGTCGCCCCTGCGCGGACGCACAGCCTGCTGAAGCAGACCTTTTTGCTGTAGATGGCCCGGGGGTCAAGATGGTAGTAGTCGAGGAGGTTCCCAAGTGTCAGGGGCAGACCAGTATCCTCTGTGAAGGCAGCCGCCCGCGCCACAAGCCCGGAGGTGCGGTCATAGGAGGCGCTGATATTATCCAGCACATACTTTGCGGCAATTTTCTCCAGCTGAATGTAGCAGCTCTTAGGCGCAGAGACAAAGCCCTCTTTGAGCTCCCGACTGACGCTGCGGGTGGTGTTGGAGAGCAGTGCTGCGAATTTCTCCTCAAAATTATACTTTTTGTTGGCCTGCCCGATGAAATCCAAAACGGTCAGGCAATCCTTGTTTTCTGCCAGACGTAAGCCGCGCCCCAGCTGCTGTAAAAACACAGTCAGCGACTCGGTAGGGCGCAGGAACAGCACCGTGTTCACCTCGGGGATATCCACACCCTCGTTGTAAATGTCCACCACAAAGAGGAATCGGAGTTCCCCGGAAACCAGCCGCTGTTTGGCGGCGTTGCGCTCCTCGTCAGGAGAATCGCCGGTCAGTGCCATAGATGGAATGCCGTGGGTATTAAAGTAGCGCGCCATAAATTGGGCATGAGCGATGGAAACGCAGAAGCCCAGACCCTTCACCTCGTTGATATCGGTGACATATTTCAGGATGGAGTTCACCACAAGGTCAGCGCGGCGCTCCGCCACCATGCCGCTGAGGGTGTACAGGTTGGACAATTCGTTTTTATCGTAGCCGCCGGTGCGCCATTTCAGGCTGCTCAGATCTGCGGTGTCGGTGACGCCGAAATATTGGAAGGGACAAAGTAGTTTCCGGTCAATGGCCTTCGGCAGACGGATCTCGGCGGCAATGCGCCCGCCGAAATAGTCCAGAACGTTTTTGCCGTCCATACGTTCCGGGGTAGCAGTCAGCCCCAGAAGGACCTTCGGCTGGTAGTATTCCAGCAGCTTCTGGTAGGTGGGTGCAGCTGCACGGTGGAACTCGTCCACAACGATGTAATCGTAAAAATCTGCTGCCGTTTTGGCGGCAAGCTCCTGAAAATTGAAGGTCTGGATGGAAACAAACAGATGATCGATGCTGTCGGCTTTGTGGCTGCCTACATATAGTTCACCGAAATTGGCATCCTTCAGTACCGCCCGGAAGGTGTACAGGCTCTGCTTCAGGATTTCCTCCCGGTGTGCCACAAACAGCAGACGGCAGGGCTGCCCCGGATGCTGCCTGCAGAAGCGCTTGTAATCCAGAGCGGAGATCACAGTTTTGCCGGTGCCGGTAGCTGCGACCACCAAGTTGCGGTTATATCCCCGAACGGTGCGTTCGGCATCCAGTCGGTCCAGAATTTCCTGCTGGTAGGAATAGGGCAGAATATCCAGGGTGTAGATCCCGCTGTGGTCGGTCTCGCTGTATTTTTCGGCTTTCAGGGCGCGGGTCAGCCGTTCCTGCTGTCCTTCATCGTAATATTCAAACTCGCTGGAGTTCCAGTAGCTTTCAAAGGTGGCTGCGATCTTTTCAATGGTCTCCGGCAGGTCCTTTTGGGTCACCTTGACGTTCCATTCCAGACCGCTGGAAATTGCCGCATTGGACAGGTTGGAGGAGCCTACATACGCCGTAGTAAAACCGGTGTCCCGGTAAAACACATAGGTCTTTGCGTGGAGCCGGGTGCGCTTGGTGTCGTAGCTGACCTTGATCTTCGTATTGGGCAGCGCGCACAGCTCCTCGATGGCTTTTACGTCCGTAGCGCCCATATAAGAGGTGGTGATGATGCGCAACTCACCGCCGCTTTGCGCAAACTGCCGCAGCTCGTCCATGATGAGGCGTAAGCCGCTCCACTTGATAAAGGAGACCAGCATATCAATGCGGTCGGCGGAAACGATCTCCTTTTTCAGCTCCGTGTACATCTGCGGCTCATGGATAGCGCCGGTAAACAGGGAACTTTGCGCAATGGAGGTCTCCGGGCGGTCAAGGTCCTTTGCGCTTTTTCCTGTAGCAAGGCGCGGGTCATTCTGCTGCAAAAGCGCAAGAAGCTGCTCTGCCCGCTGGTCAACACTGAGCGCGGCAAAGTCAGCTTCCTGTGTGGTGCTCTGGATGGTGGTCACGATCTGGTTTGCCAGCTGGATCTGCGCCTCGATGCCGCCGCCGTTATCCTGTACATTCTCAAGACCCTTCTGCACCACATCGGTCAGATACTGCGCCAGCACCTTGGCAGCCTCCGCCGTGTCGATGGGCGCAGTGGACTTGCGGGCTTCCGGGATCTCTGCAAGCTCGCTGTTTAGTGCGTTGTTGATGACCTGTTCGTACAGTCCGGGGTAGAGCATCGGTGCACTTCCTTACCGTTTTCTTTTATTATAGCGCCCGTTAGAAGAATATTCAATGATCGAGGGTATGAGATATGCTTTGCGATTCTCTACCACTTAGATCAGGATGACGACTCGCATGATGTCAGCCTTGCGCAGTTTGCCACAACAATGCATCCTTTCAGCCCGTATTCAGCCAATTTTAGCTCTAGTTAAACATGAGCGTTATCGGGAAGAAAATAACAGTATTTATATTTCGAACAATAGGAGCGGAACCTTGAAAAGAGACTCCACGCTTATTGTTGAACGAGTGGGAACGGTGTATTTGATATACAAAAACCATTCCGAGATTTGTAAGACCTTTGCATTGATTTCATTCGTTTGTTGGAGTAAAATAAAAATGGTTTGTTATAGACCGCCACCATCCGTGAATGAACGATGTTGAGGGTTACTATGGAATACGTATCAATTAAACAAATCTCTGAAAAATGGGGCATTTGTGCAAGACGAGTGCAGACCTTGTGTACAGAAGGCCGCATCGAAGGAGCACAGCGTGTTGGACACCAGTGGATCATTCCTGCAGATGCTCCAAAACCAAAAGATGCTAGAGTCAAGAGCGGAAAATACATCAAATCGAAGAATGAAAATGGAGAAGGTATAGATGAACAGAAAACCATATAGTGCAGGTGCAGTGAAATTTTCATTCTGGTTTATTGAGTTTCGGAAAACGGTCCAGTTACTGGCAGAGGGCAAAAGCTTTTCGGAAATAAAACTGCTGAACGAGCAAGAGAATATTTACAGCGCATCCACAAAGGCACGGGCACAGATGATCTACTCTACCGTTACGGCGCGCATAAAGATGCTGGACCCCAGCTTTTACCCGGTTTTCCTGAGCAGCGATATTGCAACGCAGAAGATGTTTGCGCTGGTAGCAGCACTTGCACACGATACGCTTTTCTTTGACTTTGTGTACGAAGTTGTGCGGGAAAAGATGATCCTTGGAGTGGACGAACTGATTGATGCGGATATCCGGGTGTTCTTCAAGGACAAGCAGGCGCAAAGCGAGAAAGTAGCAGCCTTTCAGGACTACACGCTGCATCGGCTGGGAGCGGCATACAAAACGCAGCTCTACGAGGCAGGAATGCTGGACGGAAACAAGGGCAGCTCACGCAAGATTCTGCGCCCGATTTTGGACATTGCGCTGGAACGCTGGCTGCAAGACAATGGATATGCCATTATGGTCAATGCGCTTACGGGGGTAAGATAAGATGGAAACTGTGAATGGATGCCTGAGCGACCGGCTGGATGAGATGGAAGCGGCAATCCGGAAAACGTCCTTCCGCAAGGGAACCGGCAGAGCCAACGAGGTGAACTACTGGGTTTTTGACTATCCACCGGAAAAAGAGCTGGAAGTTCGTGCTCGAATCGAGTATATGAAAGGCAAAAATGCCCGTGGCGATGATGACTTTGATCTGGTGGTATTTGATCTCTACGATGTCATCATTGATTTTCTGGAGAAGAAGCACTTTTTGGAAAAGTGTTATGACTTTGAAAAGAAAAACGGGATGGAGCGGATCACCAAAGCGGTTACCAACGCCATGAAGATCAATGACAACGACAGCCTCATCGTGCAGTATATCAAGGAACATACGCCGGAGAACGCCATCGTGTTTTTGACGGGTATCGGAAAGTGCTATCCGATCTTGCGGTCCCATAAGGTTCTGAACAACCTGCATCAGGCATTTGTCCGCTGCCCGGTCGTAATGTTCTTTCCGGGCACCTACAACGAACAGGAACTGATCTTGTTCAACGAGATTAAGGACGATAACTATTACCGGGCATTCCGGCTGGTGAAATAAAGGGAGGATACAGTAGCTATGCAGATCAAGGAGATGTTCCGTAAGGAGATCGACCGTGAACTTCAGGGTGTTATCGTAGTCGGTCAGGGCGCAGAGACCAATGTTGCACAGGAACTGGAAGAGTATGTGGTGACCCGTGAATTGCAGCGGCACTTTGCGGATTTTTTTGCGGCTTATAAAAAAGGTATTCTGGGCACTACGCCGAAAATGGGCGTATGGATCTCCGGCTTCTTTGGAAGCGGTAAATCTCACTTCCTGAAGATCCTGTCCTATCTGCTGGAAAACAAGCAGGTGGGCGACAAGCACGCACTGGATTTCTTTATCGACGATAAAAAGATCACAAACCAGATGGTTCTGGCAGATATGAAGCTGGCAGCAGACACGCCGACGGATGTGATTTTGTTCAATATCGACTCCAAAAGCGAATCCAACAGCAAGGAAAACAAGGACGCCATCGTGAACGTGTTCCTGAAGGTGTTCAACGAGATGCAGGGCTTCTGCGGCTCCATGCCCTACCTTGCGGATTTGGAACGCCACCTTGCTGAGGCAGATCAGCTTGCTGCGTTCAAGGAAAAGTTTGAGGATGCCTACGGCGATGCGTGGGAGGATTCCCGGCAGGACTTTGATTTCATTCAGGACACCGTTGTGGAGGTTCTGGTGGATATGGGCATGAGCGAGCCTGCCGCCCGCAACTGGTGCGAAAAGGCAACGGAGCCCTACCAGATCAGCATCGAGGACTTTGCCAAGCGGGTGAAGACCTATCTGGATAAGAAGGGCGGCAACCACCATGTTGTCTTTTTGGTGGATGAGATCGGTCAGTATATCGGCGATGACTCCAAGCTGATGCTGAACCTCCAGACTGTGACCGAGGAACTGGGCAAGGAATGTCAGGGCAAGGCGTGGGTCATTGTGACCTCTCAGCAGGATATCGACTCCATCACTAAGGTGAAGGGCAACGATTTCTCCAAGATTCAGGGTCGCTTTGACACCCGTTTGTCCCTGTCTTCTGCAAACGTGGATGCCGTTATCAAAAAGCGTATTCTGGAAAAGACCGACACCGCAGCCCAGAGCCTGCGGTTGATCTACGACCAGAAGGGCACCATCATCAAGAACCTCATTGTTTTCAACGACGGTGTGGAGAAAAAGCTGTATGCCAATGCGGAGGATTTTGCAGAGGTGTACCCCTTTGTGCCCTATCAGTTCAACCTTCTGGCAAGTGTGCTGACCAGCATCCGTACCCACGGTGCATCCGGCAAGCATCTGTCCGAGGGCGAGCGCTCCATGCTGGCACTGTTCAAAGAATCTGCCATGCAGCTGATGAACGAGGAAACCGGTGCCATTGTGCCGTTCCATAAGTTCTACGATGAGCTGGAAAACTTCCTTGACCACAGCCACAGCAGCGTGATCATTCGTGCCTACGATAACAGCTACATCAACCCGGAAAAGAAGGAAAGAGACGTCTTTGCCATCAACGTGCTGAAGACCCTGTTCCTGATCAAATATGTGGTGGAGATCGAGGCAAATGTGGACAACATCACCAGCCTGATGATCTCCAACATCGACGATGACCGCCTTGCCCTGAAAGCAGAGGTAGAGGAAGCTCTGAAGGTGCTGATGCGCCAGATGCTGATCCAGAAAAACGGCAGCGTCTATGTGTTCCTGACCGATGAGGAGCAGGAGATCAACAACGAGATCGAAAAAGAAAACGTGGAGATGCCGGAAGTCCTCACGAAGATCGCTGAGATGATCTTTGAGGACATCTTCCCCAGCAAAAAGTACCAGTATCCGGCATTCGGCGGACGGTACACCTTCCCGTTCAACCAGATGGTGGATGACCGCCCCTACAAGGCAAATCAAAGCTACGATATCGGGCTGCGTGTGCTGACCCCGTGGTATGAGGGTGGTGTGGAGGACTCTACCCTGCGGATGATCTCCGGGCAGGGCAAGGAAGTGCTGGTGGCACTGCCCAACGATGACTCCTTCCTGACCGAAATGCGTGCCTACCTGAAGATCGAGCGCTTCCTGCGCAAGAACACCTCGATGCAGCTTGCAAAATACGAGGCCATCAAGGAGGCAAAGCGGGTGGAGATGCGGGAGCGCAATAGCAACGCCAAGCTCTACCTGACCGAGGCGCTGAAGGATGCCACCATCTATGTAAACGGCGATGTGCTGCGCACCTCCGGCAAGGAGGTGAACAGCCGCATCAACGAGGCAATCGGTCGTCTGGTGCAGACGGTCTACCATAAACTGTCCTACATTACCGCCCCCATGGGCGAGACTGACATCCGCAAGCTGTTCCGCAGCAGCAACCAGCTCTCCCTCACCTTGGAGGACAGCTCTGAGGCAAATGTCCATGCGCTGGATGACGTTCTGCAATTTATCGGCGGCAACTCCCGGATGCACATGAAGACCTCCATGAAAACCATCAAGGATCGGTTCATGAAAGCTCCCTACGGCTTTGTGGAGGACGATGTGCAGTGGCTGGTGGCACGGCTGTTCAAACGGGGCGATCTTGCCTTTACTGTGAACGGCGAAAGTGTGAACGCCAACAATCGCACCGAGGAAGAGCTTGTGGGCTACATCACCAAAAAGCAGTTTGTGGACAAGCTGCTGATGGAGGTTCGTGTCCGGGTGCCGGAAAAGCAGAAAAAGGCTGTCCGCATCATTATGAAGGAGCTGTTCAACGTGCTGCCCACGGCAGAGGACGAGGACACCATGATGAGCGAGTTCCGGCACTACTGCGAGCGCACCATCACCTCCATCGACCGTCTGGAGCCCCGGTATCAGCTTTACGCCTACCCCGGCAGACAGGTCCTTGCCGAGGGCAAAAAGCTGATGAGCAGCCTGCTGCAGATCAACGCTCCGCTGGAATTTTTCAAGGAAGTCAGCGACGGGCAGGATGAGCTGCTGGATTTTGGCGAGGATTTTGAGCCGGTGCAGAAATTCTTCAGCCCCAACAGCGAGCAGGAGCAGATCTTCCGCCGTGCACTGGATATGCTGGGCATTTACGATGACAGCAAGACCTATATCGTGAACACCGCGCTGGAGGATGTTGTCCGGCAGATGCGCGGCATCGTGGCCATGAAAGCACCCTACCGTGAGATCCCCAAGCTGCCGGAGCTGCGGGAAAAGTTCATGTCCCTGTACAACGAGATTCTGGAAGAACAGTCCGCACCGGTAGTAAAGGCCATCAAGGACGACCGCAACCGTGTGTTGGAGGTGCTGAACGACAAGCCCTACAAGGACGCAAAGCACAGTGGCTACATGGAGCGGTTCGAGGAGCTGCTGGACGGTGCTGTGCACTGCAACAATGTGTCGGTGCTGCGCAGCTATCAGGATAAGTCCGATGCGCTGAAGATCCGTCTGCTGAACGAGATGGTGGACGAGGACAACCGCTTGGCACAGCAGGCACTTGCACAGGCAGAAGCGGAACAGAAGCGTTTGGAAGAGGAAGCCCGCAAGCGTGGCGAGACGGTGGCTGTGCCGCGGCCGAAGACGGAACAACCTGCCGTCAAGATGCGCAATACCAAGAACCTGTCCATCAAGACGGTGGCAAAGGCTGCATCCTGGAGGTTGGAAAGCGCGGCGGATGTAGATAAGTATCTGGATGCCCTGCGTGAAAATCTCTTGAAAGAAATTGCCGATGATTCGATTCTGAATGTAGAACTGTGAGGTTGATTTTATGAAACCTGAAAGTATTGCGGAACAGTTGTTGTATAGCACTGTTAGATTGGAAGCGTTAGATGGCTCATCAGGAACAGGTTTTTTCTTCAATTTTTCAGTTAATGGAAAGCGTGTTACGATTCTACTTACAAATAAGCACGTGGTAAACTATGATCCGAATGCAACTATGCGTTTCTTTCTTCATTTGATAGATGACAATGGAGAAACCATGGAAGATAACTATCAGGTAGAGTATTCAACAAAATGGATATTCCATCCAGAAAAGGATATTTGCTTTACATATGTAATTCCGCTGTTCGTCAATATTAAAATGCGAACCGGTAAAAACGTATTTTTCCGTGCGTGTGATGAAGCTATGATTTATGGCAGCGAGCGGCTTAAGGAGTTGGACGTAGCGGAAAGCGTTTCCATGATTGGATATCCAACTGGACTATGGGATAGACTTCATAACTATCCGATATTTAGGCATGGATTTACTGCAAGTCACCCAGCCTATGATTTTAATGAAAACGGGATAGGCTTAGTCGATATGGCCTGTTTTCCCGGCTCATCTGGATCCCCCATTTTTATCCTTGACCAAAATGGATATACGAACAAGAAAGGAACCCATTACTTGGGCGAAAGTCGTATGATTTTCTTGGGTGTGCTATTTGCAGGACCCACAATGAACATAAATGGACAAATTACAATTGTTGATATTCCGACACAGCAACATGCAATTGCTCAATCACAGACTATGATTAATCTCGGATATTATATTAAAGCATATGAGCTTTTAAAATTCAGAGAAATCATTAAAAACGATATTGATGAAGACGAGCGGAGACGTAGCCATGAACAAAACAGCCATTAAAAACTTTGCCATCTGGGCGCGGAACAAGCTGATCGCAGATATCTGCTACCGTGCCGGACTGATGGGCATTACTGAAAAGGGCATCGCAGACCCTCTGCCCCAGAGCACGTTGGATGCCCAGTTCTATGATATTGGCACAGCGGAGCCGTATCTGGTGGCAGGCGAGGCCATCAAGCAGCGGCGGCAGCTTGTGAGCGCCATTCGGGAGAAGGAGGCCGACACCGATTACGCCACCGCCTACCAGTACATCATGGAGGAGGTTGCCTATACATGGTTCAACCGCCTGATCGCTGTGCGGTTCATGGAGGTCAACGACTATCTGCCCTCCCACCTGCGGGTGCTTAGCTCCGAGAGCGGCAAGGTGGAGCCGGATCTGGTCACCACCCCCTTTGATGCCGAACTTCCCTTTACCGCCGAGGAAGAAGCCCAGATCATCCAATGGAAGCAGGATAACAAGCTGGACGAGCTGTTCCGCTTTTTGTTCATCAAGCAGTGCAATGCGCTGAATGAGATCCTGCCCGGTCTGTTTGAAAAGACTACCGATTACACCGAAGTCCTGCTGAACCTTTCGGTGGTGGATCAGGAGGGCGTGGTGTACAAGCTGACCCACGATATCCCGGAAAAGGACTTCAACATCGAGCAGGGCGGTCAGGTGGAGATCATCGGCTGGCTGTATCAATACTACAACACCGAGCCCAAAGCCGCTGCCTTTGCCAAAAACGGCAAGATCACCAAGGAAGAGATCCCGGCGGTAACTCAGTTGTTCACTCCGGACTGGATCGTCCGCTACATGGTGGAAAACAGCCTTGGCCGCTTGTGGGTAGAGGGTCACCCGGACAGCGACCTGCGGAAAAACTGGAAGTATTATCTGGACGAAGCCCCGCAGGAGCCGGAGGTGCAGGCAAAGCTGGCGACGATCCGCAAGGAGTACGCCGCCCTGAACCCGGAAGACCTGACCCTTATCGACCCCTGCATGGGTTCCGGGCATATTCTGGTCTATGCCTTTGACGTGCTGATGCAAATCTACACCAGTGTGGGCTACAGTGAGCGGGATGCCGCCAAGAGCATTCTGGAACACAACCTCTACGGTCTGGACATTGACGACCGTGCCTATCAGCTTGCCTACTTTGCCGTAATGATGAAGGCACGGCAGTACAACCGCCGCATCCTCAACGGCGAAAACACCTGCCATGTCTACGCATTCGGGAAAGCAACTCCATCAACCGGGCTCACCTCAAGTTCTTTGGGGCGGGCCTTTCGGACTTGGAAAAGAACACCGCCAAAATGCAGTTGGAAGGTCTGCTGGATATCTTGACCGATGCCAAGGAGTACGGCTCCATCCTCAATGTACCGGAGTATAACTGGGCATTGCTGCGCCGGTTTGTAAGTGGCATTGACGATGAGGTGCAGATCTCGCTGGAAAGTGCCGGTGTGGAGCAGACCGCCGAGGAGCTGCGAAAGCTCGTTGACCTTGGCGAGACCATGGGGCGGAAGTATTGGGTTACCTGCACCAATCCCCCCTATGCCGGAACCAGCAACCTGAGCGCAAACGTCAACAACTTCGTTAAGAAGAATTACCCGGACAGCAAGGCCGACCTGTTTGCCGTGTTTATTGAGCGTTGCCGTGCTATGACCGCCAACAATGGTTTTCAGGCAATGATCACGCAGCATAGTTGGATGTTTATTGCTAGCTATGAAAATTTGAGGAAAAAATTGCTCAGAAGTAATATTGTGAATTTGGTTCATTTGGGAGCACGTGCATTTGATGAAATACAAGGGGAAGTAGTGCAAACGGTAGCATTTGTGCTTTGTAATAGTGCGGTATGTGGGTATGAAAATCTATATGTAAGGCTGTTGGAAGGAAAAACAGAGGAAGAAAAGCGGCTAGGATTTTCAGAAGAAAAAAATAGATACATTCTAAGACAGGAAATATTTGGAAAAATACCGAGATGTGAGTATGTCTATTGGGTGAGTGATGCGTTGGTGGCTGACTTTGAAAATTACAAGAAAGTTCGAGATTTTTGCACTGTTCGTAATGGATTGACGACAGGTGACAATGATAGATTTTTGAGGTTGTGGTTTGAAATAGATGAAATGCAAGAAGGAAAAAAATGGTTCCCGTGCAATAAAGGCGGTGCATTTCGCAGATGGTATGGAAACAAGGACTATTTAATTAACTGGCAGGATGATGGATATGAATTGAAACATTTTTATGATTTGAAAACTAAAAAGTTGAGATCAACATTGCGAAATATTGATTTTAATTTTAGAAGTTCTATTGTTGTTGGACATGTGGCATCTGGAGATTTGCCGTATCGACTGGTTGATAAAGGGGCAATCTCAGAAAGTGCAGTAAATAGCATTTATACATTAGATGATAGAATAAATTTGAAATATATGCTCGGTGTTTTTAATTCAAAACCATGTAATTATATTTCTAGGATGCTTAGTCCTACACTTGGAGTATCGCCAGAAGATGTTCTGAATATCCCAGTACCCGAAGTAGAGAAGATGGACTTCATAGAAATTGTGAACGATAATCTTTGTTTATCAAAAGAAGACTGGGACTCTTTTGAAACAAGCTGGGATTTTAAGAAGCACCCGCTGGTGTGAGGTTTGTTTATGACGTTATTTGATTTGTATAATACAGACACGAAGTCGTATTACGACATCCAATATATTGCAGATAAACTTTTCCCGGGTACATCGGCAGAAGATGAAGCACGGGAATGTGAACGCTTTTTATATGAACACTATATGGAGGGAAAAAAGCTGGAATTGCTTCGCGGCGACTTGTACAAACAGTACGAAAAGAAGGGAAAACATGTTCATTCTGCATCCCTCTATCTGCTGGGTAAGGCTCTGATGCCCTGCTTTCAGGAGAAACTGAATGCGGCATTGTCTGCATTTCTTCCGAATTATGAGGCATGGAACGATGGTTCACGTGACCTGCTGTATACATGGTATCTTCCTTCGATGTTTCATGATTATGCAAGCTGTATAGAGCTTGACATGATACAGCCGGGCGAAGTGGAACAGTTGAACTATGCAAACCACCGCAATTTATTGGATTCGCATCTTAAAAATCAGAGGATACAGTATTCGCTGTATGGGGATTATCCGTATCATGTTTCATCGGTCCCTGTCCGCTTTTCGCAGGAATTGGTCGCGGATTATTTTTATTATCGGGCCTGCGAGGGTAGCTGTGAGCATGGAATCCTTGCGGGATATTTGTTCTTCGACCATTTTGTAAAACTTTTTCGGGAAAAAACAAAAAACGCAATATTTGAGAAAGATGGAAATTGTAGAGCATTCGGCTTGATATGGAATAAAGAATTAGTTTCCTATGCAGCGTATGCCGCAGATGCAATCATCTGTCATAATATCTGGATGGCTGGACCAGGTGCAAAGGAAAAATATGAGAAGTATGGTCTTGGCCAACTGCTATGGAATGACCACCCGGAAAACAAATTGAATATCCACAAATATCCCCTGCAATTCATGCTTTGCCTGTTGGATACGATTGAGCCGACAAAGCGGTTTCCCTCGATGCTTGCATATGAAATATTACATAAAATCTCCATTTTGGAAGATACGGAGAAGAGCGGATTTACGATTGCATGGAAAGACCTCTTAACGGAAAGCAATGAGTTCAAGGATTGGCATAAGAACATCATGGGACTGAAAGACTGGATGGATATCGAGTGCAAAGCAGATGACAGCAACAGCATGATTCAAATTAAATGGTACTAAAAGGTGTGATATACTATGGGAAAACTCATCGCAGATAAATTTGCCGCATGGCAGGAAGAATGTGAGCAGCGTTTTCAGAAACTGAAAGCTAATGAGGAAGAACTGAACCGCATCTTTATTGATATTTACGGCTTGCAGGACGAACTGACCCCGGAAGTGGAAGATAAGGATGTGACCGTGTGCCGCGCCGACCTGACCCGTGAGATCAAAAGCCTGCTCAGCTATGCCGTGGGATGTATGTTTGGCCGCTACTCGCTGGATGTGCCCGGCCTTGTGTTGGCTGGTCAGCCCTTTGAGGAGAAGTTTGTCCACGCCAGCAATGTTGTGACCGGAACTGGCGTTTTGGGTGCACCGGGTCTGCTGCGTGCGCCGGGCGCACTGTACCTCCGCACCGAGGATGGCGTAAAACAGTGCACCTTTGCCCCGGATGTGGATAATGTGATCCCCATTACAGACGAGGAATATTTGGAGGACGATATCATTGCCCGCCTGTGCGACTGGCTGAAGGTGGTGTACGGTGCGGATACGCTGGAAGCAAACCTGGATTACATTGCCAAGGCGTTGGGCAACAAGGGCAGCACCAGCCGGGAGGTCATCCGCAACTACTTTGTGAACGATTTCTTCAAGGATCACTGCCAGACCTACTCGGTCACCGGCTCCGGCAAGCGCCCCATCTACTGGCTGTTTGATAGCGGCAAGCAGAATGGCTTTAAGGCGCTAGTCTACCTCCACCGCTACACCCCGGATACCATCGGCACCCTGCGTGTGGACTACCTGCACAAGATGCAGCGTGTGTACGAATCCGAGATTAACCGGATGCAGGACATGATGGACCACACCACCAACGCCCGGGAAGCTGCTGCCGCCTCCAAGCGCAAGGACAAGCTGACCAAGCAGTTGAAGGAGTGCCGGGACTACGACGAAAAGATCAGCCATCTGGCACTTTCCCGCATTGCGCTGGACCTCGACGACGGCGTGAAGGTGAACTACCGCAAGCTCCAGACCGCCGCCGATGGCAAGTTCTACGAGGTGCTGGCGGATAGCAAGAACATCATGGCGAAAGAGAAGAAATGAGGGAGTACTATGAGTTTCAGAATTCAGTCGCTTCATCTTAAAAACTACGGCAACCTGCCGGAGTTCCACTGCGAAAAATTTACCGGGTTGAATCTGATCATTGGTGAAAATGCCACCGGCAAGACCTTTTTGCTGAAATCGCTCTATTCGGCTGTTCGTGCTATGGAGGATTACAAGCGCGGTGATGATATCCGCCCTATGGTGGACATCCTTTCGGATAAGCTGCGCTGGACCTTTCAGGCCGATAAACTGGGCGACCTTGTTACCCGTTCGGCAGCCGAGGGCCTGACCTTTAAAATGCAGTCTGACCAGCAGGATATGGCGCTGGAATATCAGTTTTCCCAGAGTGCGGCTTCCAAGGTGGGCACTGCTGTAGCTCCCGCTGCACAGAAACCGGGCAACTCTATCTTCCTGCCGGCGAAAGAAGTGCTGTCGCTGTTCCCCATCATCCTGAAATCCCGTGAGGTGGATCGCAGCTTCGGCTTTGACGATACCTACTATGATCTGGTAAAAGCACTTCAGATCGCACCGTCTAAGGGCAAGAACTTTACGGCTTTTGCGGAGGCTCGGAAAGAGCTGAGCCATGTGGTAGACGGTAAAGTGGATTTTGACAATGACTCCGGCAAGTGGTACTACAAAAATTCCAGCGGACAGAAATTCTCTATCGGTGCTACTGCAGAGGGTGTAAAGAAGATCTCTATTATGGATCGGCTGCTGGCAAATGGCTACCTGAGCAAAGATTCGGTGATCTTTATTGATGAACTGGAATCGGCTTTGCATCCTACAGCGATCTGTAAGTTTCTGGATATGCTGGCACAGGTGTCCAAGGAAATGGGCATTCAGGTGTTCATCTCCACACATTCCTACTTTGTCATCAAGAAGATGTACCTGATCGCACTCAAACAGCCGGAAGCTGTCACCTGCATTTCTCTTAGCAGGGGACAAGAGCCGCTGATCTGCAACCTCTATGACGGTATGCCCGACAATTCGATCATCCAGACGTCCATAAAGCTCTATGAACAGGAAATCGACGAGGAATTGTAACGATGAAAATTACAGAATCTCACATGGAATTTGGAGAGTTCGAGGAGTCTAATGTTTTCCATATCGAGGAAAGTTCACAGTATAAGTTGATAAAAACACATGGAGTTTCCTGCTGTGAATTTATTCTATTGAGAGATGATAAGCTCTTTTTGGTTGAAGCCAAAGAATCTTGCCCACGAGCAGTAAGGGAAGGATATCCAGAAGGTGAAAAGGAAAAGCAACTCAAAAACTTTCAGGATTTCATCACGGAAATTACCACGAAAATGCGGCACACGCTGGAGTTATATGGAAGCGTTTTGCTAAATCGTCAGCCGCAGGACTCGCTTTCTGAGTTGATGCGTGAAAAGGGATTGCATGTGGCAGAAATCAAGCCTGTGCTGGTTGTAAACACCAAAGGTAAAGGGTGGAGTCCCGACCATGAAATTCAGGAAGCACTTCAGATGAAAATGAATCCCGAGTCGAGAATTTGGAAGGTTAGACCGATTCTGGTAATCAACGAGGTCAAAGCCAGAGAAAAGCATTTGATTATTTGATAAGTGAATTATTTACATAAAAAGGACAACCGTATGGCCGAATTAAACCTAAAACAAATCATAGACCGTCTGAATGCAGAGTTTACCGGCGATACCCGCAAACTGGTGTTCTGGTACGATGACAAGGCAGACTTTGCCGAGGATCTGGAAAACGTGGAACTGGAAAATGCAAAGATCTACCGCCTCCAGCCCGATAACCAGTTCTATACCAAATACTTTCTGGAACGGGTGGACACCACCACCAATTACCTTGTCTACGCCCCGTTCCCCAAGCCCGATGTGCGGGAAAACCACTTGGAGGACACCCTGCTGTACTCCCGGCGGTTCTTTGCCGACCGTGCCTCGCTGCTGTCGGTAGACCTTGGTATTGAGGAGAAGTATAAGCCTATCCTCGAAAAGCACATCAAGTTCTTTGCCGATAAAAAGCGCACCCAGCGGTTCTACGATCTGGAGATCGAGAACTTCAACAAGGAAAACATCCTCACCGGGCTGCTCAGCGCCATCTGCAAAGCACGCACCTGCTCCTTTGAAGAGGTGGTGCGTGTCGTGCTCACCGAGGGTAGTCTGTCGGAGAATGCCTACTTGCAGCAGTTTGAACAGTACGACCTGCTGCCGTCCTTCTGGCGGCTGTGCGAGCAGCATTTCGGCTATACGGACGTAAAGCCTACACTGGAACGGCTGCTGGTGACCCTTTTCGTCACCTATACCGCCCGCTATGTGCAGACGGAGCTGCCTGCGGCGTGGAAGTCCTTTGTCTCCTACAAGGCAGGCAACATCATTGCCTTCCTCGACAGCCTGATGAACAGCGTCCTCTACCGGGACAAGTACGATGAACTTTCGGATCATGTGGCAAAGGGGCTGAACGTCTATCAGGCGTTCTCCGGCTGCCGTGCCGATGATCTGGTGGAGTGCGATACCTTCCTTGCAGTGGATCAGGTGCTGGTCAAGTGGCTGATGGGGCGGCTTCTTGCCGAGGATACCGGGGCAAAGCTCAACGAGCTGACCATCCCGGAGGTGTGCGAAAAGCGTGCCAAGATGCACTTTGGCAGAAAGACCGACAAGACCTACCAGTTGCTGCAAAGCGCCTATTGCATGGTGCAGGCGGCAAACTATCGCAGCGCCGAGGGCTTCAAAGCCATTGTGGACCGGTATCTTTCCGCAGATCATCAGATAGACCAGCAGTACCGGAAGTTCTACTTCTATTACGACAAGCTGGAAAACACCGAAGCCTTTGAGCCGCTGCGGGAACTGGTGGAGAACATCTACACCAACGAATACCTTGACACCCTTCTCCCAGCATGGAATGAGGGGCTCCGGCAGGAGGATGCCTTGTCGGTGCTGCCCTTGCAGCGGGATTTCTACAACGCCAACCTGCGCTACACCAAGGAGCGCACCGTGGTCATCATCTCCGATGCTATGCGGTATGAGGTAGGGCAGGAGCTTTTTGCCCGGATGCAGGATGACCCCAAGTGCTCGGCGCAGTTGAACGTGCAGTTGGGCGTGCTGCCCTCCTATACCCGGCTGGGCATGGCTGCGCTTCTCCCGCACCGCACGCTGGAAATGACCGATGACTTTCAGGTTCTGGTGGATGGCACCCTCTGCGATACGCTGGCAGGGCGTCAGCAGGTGCTGCAAAGCTATGTGCCGGACAGTGTCTGTATCCAGTTTGACGAGATCAAGAGCATGAAGGTGGCAGACCTGCGGGATGTCCTTACCAAGCGGCAGGTCATCTATGTGTACCACAACCAGATCGATGCCCGTGGCGACAAGCCCAACACCGAGGATGAGGTGTTCAACGCCTGTGAGGAAGCCGTGCAGGAGATCATGGATCTGATCCGCCGCATCAATGGCAGCGGAAACACCCATCACTTTATCGTAACGGCAGACCACGGCTTTATCTATAGGCGAGATAAGCTGTCCGAGAGGGAGAAAATCGCAGGCAAGAGCATGGAAAATGCTTTTGTCAACCGCCGCTTTGTGGTGTCCGCTGCTCCGCTTCAGGATGACGGCATCGGGCACATGAGCATGGGCGCAGTACTGGGCAATCAGGATGCCAAGGTGGTTTCCTACCCGGTCAGCAGCAACGTGTTCAAGGTTGCTGGCGGCGGTGCCAACTACGTCCACGGCGGCTCCTCGCCGCAGGAGATGCTGGTGCCAGTGCTGGATATCAAAATGGAGCGTGGACATCAGGAGACCAAGAATGCAGAGATCGCACTGGTCAGCATTCTCCACAAGATCACGAACCTGATCACCTCCATGGATTTTGTCCAGTCGGAAGCCGTCAGCGATACTGTGAAACCGGCAAAATATCGGGTGTTCTTCATCTCGGAGGATAACGAGAAGATCTCCAACGAAAATACCTATGTGGCAGACAACCGGGAGCTCAGCGCACAAAAGCGCATTTTCCGGCTGCGTTTTACCTTTAAGAACAAGAAGTACGATAAAGACAAGCAGTATTATCTTGTGGTCTACGATGAGGATACAGGTCTGGAACAGTGGCGGCATCCGGTGATGATGGATATTGCCTTTGCAGACGATTTTGGCTTTGGATTCTAACAAAAAGGAAGGCGGGTACACCGTATGCTAATGATGGATCAGGCAGCAGAGGGAAACCGGGAAGAACTGCGCCGGAAACTGCGGGAAAACTTTGATGGTCGTATCGTCCGTAAGGATCTGACCAAAAAGATCAAGGAAGGTGCCAACGTACCGGTCTATGTGCTGGAGTTTCTGCTGGGGCAGTATTGCAGCTCGGACGATGAGGAGATCATCGAGCAGGGCGTGCAGAACGTAAAGCATATTCTGGCAGATAACTTTGTGCGCCCGGATGAGGCGCAGAAGGTGCTTTCTCAGTTGCGCCGGAACGGCAGCCACACCATTATTGATATGGTGACCGTGCATCTGGATATCAAGAAAGACTGCTTCTTTGCAGAGTTTTCCAATTTGGGGCTCTCCAATGTGCCCATTACGGATGACTACCCGGAAAAATTTGACCGTTTGCTCTGCGGCGGCATCTGGTGCATCGTCCAACTGGAATATGAATCCGAGGGTGACAGCACCTTTGGCATGGAGGACTTTGATAGCGAACCCCGGCAGAAAAAGCAGAAGGATGTTTCGCCTATCAGCATCCGCAAGCTGACCCCCATCCAGATGCCCCATATCGATATTGAGGAAGTACGCACCGGGCGTAAAGCCTTCACGCAGGACGAGTGGATGGATGTAATGCTGCGTTCTTGCGGTTATGAGCCGGAGCAGTTGAACCAGCGGGAGAAATGGCTCTTGTTGGCACGTATGCTGCCACTGGTGGAGAACAACTTCAACCTCTGTGAGCTTGGTCCTCGCAGCACCGGTAAATCCCACATCTATAAGGAAATCAGCCCCAACAGCATTCTGGTGTCCGGTGGACAAACGACTGTGGCAAACCTGTTCTACAACATGGGACGAAAGACCGTTGGTTTAGTGGGTCTGTGGGACTGTGTGGCTTTTGATGAGGTTGCTGGTATCAAGTTCAAGGACAAAGACGGCATCCAGATCATGAAGGACTATATGGCTTCCGGCTCCTTTGCCCGTGGCAAAGAGGAAAAGGCGGCCTCGGCCTCGATGGTCTTTGTGGGAAATATTAACCAGAGTGTGGATGTGCTGCTAAAAACCTCCAGCTTGTTTGACCCGTTCCCGCCTGAAATGGGAACAGACACTGCATTTTTGGATCGCTTGCATTGTTACATTCCCGGCTGGGAGATCCCAAAATTCCGCCCGGAGCATTTCACCAACGACTACGGCTTCATCACGGATTATCTTGCTGAATTTATCCGGGAACTGCGTAAGGAGCAGTACGGCGATGCACTAGATAAGTATTTCCGCCTTGGTAAAAATCTGAACCAGCGCGATACGATTGCAGTGCGTAAGATTGTAGGCGGCTATGTAAAGCTGCTGTACCCGGATGGTGAGTTTACCAAAGAGCAACTGGAGGAAATCCTTGTCTTTGCGCTGGAAATGCGCCGTCGAGTGAAAGAGCAACTGAAAAAGCTGGGTGGTATGGAGTTCTATGATGTGAATTTCAGCTACATTGATCTGGATACCTTTGAAGAAAAGTTTGTGTCGGTTCCCGAACAGGGCGGCGGCAAGCTGATCCCGGATGGAATGTGCAATCCGGGACAGGTCTATACCGTTTCTCGTGGAAAAAGCGGTATGATCGGTGTATTCCGGTTGGAAAGTCAGATGTTGCCGGGCAGCGGAAAGTTTGAGCGCACCGGTCTTGGCAGCGACCGTGACTGCAGAGAATCCACCAACACAGCCTTCAACTTCCTGAAAGCAAATGGAAACCGCATCAGCGGTGGCATCAGCACGGCATCTAAGGACTACATCATCAACTATCAGGATCTTCAGGGCATTGGTATGACAGGAAAGCTGGCACTGCCCACCTTGATTGCATTGTGCAGCATTGCTCTTGGTCGTCCTACGGTCAGCACTCTTGCAGTTCTGGGCGAGATCAGCATCAGTGGAACGATCTTGAAGGTAGATGAGCTTGCCAACAGCCTGCAGGTCTGCCTCGATAGCGGTGCAAAGAAGGTTCTGCTGCCGATTTCAAGTGCTGTTGATCTGGGGACTGTTCCACCGGAATTGGTGGGTAGCTTCAATCTGATCTTCTACAGCAGCGCAGAGGATGCGGTGTTTAAAGCGTTAGGAGTAGAGTGATAGGAGAGGGTACAAATGGCCATTGAGAGGGTAATCATTAAAAACTTTAAAAAATTCAAAGATCCGTTTGAAATTAGATTTAATGAAAACATCAACCTTTTAGTTGGTGATAATGAATCTGGAAAATCTACTATTCTTGAAGCTATTCATGTGGCCTTAATGGGTATATATGCTGGTCGAAATATTAGAAATCAACTGTCGGCATATTTGTTTAATAGAGAAATCGTTGCGGAATATCTGGCATCTGTGGAGATGAGACATCCGATTGCACCTCCGGAGATAATGATTGAGTTATACTTTAAGAGTGGGACATTGCCAGAATTTGAAGGAAATGGTAATTCCGAAAATATTGATGGTATAGAAGGAATTAAATTCTTGATTGGATTTTCTGATAAATTTAATGCGGAATATGAAAGTTTGCTTAAAACACAGAAACTCACAAGTTTACCCATTGAGTTTTATGAAGCAAGATGGTTCTCTTTTAGTCGAGATGAGAAAATGCCCAGATTCATACCAATACGATCTGTAATGATCGATTCATCAAATTACAGATACCAAAATGGATCGGATGTCTACATTTCTAAAGTAGTAAAAGATTTTCTTGAGCCAGAGGACATAACAGCAATAACACAAGCCCATAGAACTATGATAGATGAATTTGCACAAAATGAAGCAATTCGATCAATAAACAAAAAAATTAGTTCAGCTTCGACGATTATGGGCGGAAAGATATCATTAAGTGCGGATCAAGGGGTTCAGAACTCTTGGGAGTCAAGTTTGGTTACACAGGTAGATGGGATACCTTTTGTTCATGCGGGAAAAGGCGCGCAATGCATCATAAAAACGCAATTAGCTTTAAGCCATAAACAGGCAGAAAAGGCAAGTATTATTTTGATTGAAGAACCAGAGAGCCATTTGTCTTTTTCTCGTTTAAGTGAATTGATGAGCGTCGTTAAAAAGGCTGCCTCTGGTAGACAAATTATAGCATCAACGCATAGTAGCTTTGTCGCTAATAAACTTGGACTGGAAAATTTAATTTTGCTTTCAGGCAATAATTGCTGCTCGATGAAATCACTCAAAAAGGAAACTTTTGAATTTTTCAGAAAAGTGGCCGGTTATGATACTTTGCGCCTGATTCTTTGTAAAAGATCAATCTTGGTAGAGGGTGACTCAGATGAACTGGTTGTCCAGCGAGCTTATATGGATACTCATGAAGGACGTCTTCCTATCCAAGATGGAATAGATGTAATGACCGTAGGAGGAGTGGCTTTTAAGAGGTATCTTGAAATTGCACAGACGTTGAACAAAGCAACAGCTGTTGTTACGGATAACGATGGAGATATTGAAGCTGTTAAGAAAAAGTACAAAGAATATGAAGAAATACCGTGTATCCACATATGCGTTGATAATGTAGTAGATACAGGTGATTTAAAATTGTCAAATAAGGATTTTAATTACAATACATTAGAACCAAAAATATTGAAGGAAAATGGACGGGAAGTGATGAACAATATTTTTGGAACCAACTACAATACTGATGATGAGATGCACAAATATATGCACGCGCATAAAACGGATTGCGCAATAGCAATTTTTGAATCGGCTACGAAAATTAAATATCCTGAATATATAATGAGGGCAATAAAAAATGAGTAGTCTAATTGTTGCGGCGGCAGGAGCGGGGAAAACAACATTTCTTGTAAGGCGAGCGTTGGAGATTTCTGAAAATATTTTGATAACGACTTATACTGACGCAAATGAACAAAGTATTAGAGAAAAATTCTATGAGGTAAATGGTTGCATTCCATCCAATGTGACTATTATTCCATGGTTTTCACTACTTATTAGGCATGGGATACGGCCTTATCAAAGCTATCTTATAACTAATAGAGTGTCTGGTGTATTATTAGTGAATAAAGCAGATAAAAACCTGTTGAAGCTAAAGGATACAAATGAGAAAAAATATGTGACAGCCTCAGGTAATATATATTCAAACATGATTTCAAAATTGTCATGCGTTTTGGATGATTTGTCAAAAGGCTGCGTTTTTCAACGAATACGAAAAATTTTTCCTTATGTTTTTGTAGATGAAATACAGGATTTTGCTGGATACGATTTAGAAGTCATAAGAAAACTACACGAGGTCGGCTGCAGCGTGACTTTAGTAGGAGATCCTCGTCAGACGACATATCGAACTCATTATGAGGCAAAATACAAAAAGTATGCAGGTGGAAAAATAATAAACTTTGTACAGGAGAACATTCCTGAAATGAACATTGATTCCACGACATTATCGACATCGTATCGCAACAATCAGATCATATGTAATCTTGCAAATAAGATGTATCCTGACATGGAGCCATGTGATTCCGCAATGAATGTAAAAACAGAACATGACGGAATATTTTGGATTGAAGAAAAGGATATTGATAACTACATGGAAACATATAAGCCAATGCAGCTTAGATATGACAGAAGAACCAAGGTAAATGCAAAGTTTAGGGTGATGACTTTTGGCTCGGCAAAGGGACTTACGTTCGATAGAGTTTTGATATATCCAACACAGCCAATGCTAACATGGCTGTCAGGAAAATCAAAAGGACTGAAAGGCGAAAGCCTTTCAAAGTTTTATGTGGCAGTTACCAGAGCAAAGTATAGTGTGGGATTTATATATAAGACAAAGAAGATCCCTTCGGAAATTATTGGAATAAAATGGACACCTAATATAGACGAATAGAATCGATCCAATAATTCCAAACTTTCTGACGAAATAGCCCTCCGGTAATGCAGTGAGATGATTACATTAAGGAACAACGCCTTACGGTCAACCAACCAATGCGCATTTTTTTGTGTTAGTTGGAAATCTGAAAAAAGCAGTGGAATATGCACAGGGTTAGCGGTCCGATATGGAACATTACCTGAAAGATCCTCGCTGTGACATCTCCAACAATCGAGCGGAAAACAAGATCCGTCCCTTTTCAGCGGGAAGAGAGAACTGGCTGTTCGGTGATATGCCTGCCGAACCAAAAGTGAGTACAGTATGGTAGAAACAGCAAAGGCAAACAACCTTGCACCAATAGATTACATTCAGTTCCTTTTGAAAACCTGTTGGACATGGAAATTCTGATTCATCCGAAGATGCTAGGGGAAAACTCGTCTGGGTCTGGGATGATGTTGTGTAACAAGTAAAAATGAGACATACGATTTTTACGTCGGATGCCGATTGTTTTGGCGGGGACATGCTTTCACTGGGCGGATACTGATGTTTCACACTGTGGCCCAGAGCTGGCAATTGAAGAATGGAAAGAGCTGCACAGGCAAAAGAAACACTCTAAAAAAATAAACCGTGCAGGGTAACATGATGCCACTCCACTTGGTTTTACTTAAACTAGAAATGCAATAGAAAAATGCGCTTGCTTCTGTGGATGGCAACTGGGTATATATCAGAGACTAAAAGCTTTTTGCATCTTGTTTTGCAGTAGAAAAGACGGTACAATAATAGAAAAGAAAGCGTGCACCAGTCAATAAGGTGGTGAAGACAATGAGCGAAGCAACAGTCTATCATATCATGCACATGGAAAAGTGTGTGGCACAAGTAAGCACGGCTGGTGAATGCAAAATTCACCTTAAAGATTTTATGCCATACGATTTAGTGCTGGAAGAATCGGATGATTTTGATGATCGAATCAATAATGTAACGAATTTCTATTATTGGTGTGCATCCCGTATGCTAACGCTGGATCGTACCTATGCGAAAGAGATTCTGAATAGTATAGGCGCACCTCAGAGTGTTACGGACCGTGAGCGCGCCCAGATTGCGCTTTCGTACCATTGCCTGTCACTGCTGGATGTGTTCTGGGTAAAAGGAGAAAAAGAGAATATCCTGTTTGAGGATATCAATCTCTACACACACTCTTTAAGCAATGCTCTTGTGGATATTGCACTGCGTGGGCATCAGATGACTGTGACAAATGCACATCTCTTGGCAAATGATTTGTCCACTGGTGGATGTTATCCTAAAGCGTGGGTGCGCAGAGAGGATGGCTTCTATCTTTATAAAGATGGCGGACAGGATGCAGTCGAGCGTGAAGTGTTGGCAAGTAAAATCTGCCGATGCTTTGACTGCCATCAAGTTCTGTATGAGCAGGGAATGTTTGAAAATGAGCCGGTTTCTATCAGCAAAATTATGACCTCGCAGCGATATAGTCTAGTGACTTATGCAGCCTACGATGTCTACTGTACAAATCATGATTGGAACACGCTGGATAAAATTTTGGAACTGGATGCCCACGGATACTATATGATGAACATTCTGGATTATCTGGTGGGTAATACCGACCGCCATTGGGAAAACTGGGGCCTGTTGGTGGACAATGAGACGAATCAGCCTGTTCGCCTGCATGATCTGATGGACTTTAATCGAGCGTTCCAGCAGTATGATACACTGGATGGCGCAAACTGCTTGACCGTTGGAAAGCGGCATTTGAGCCAGAGAGAAGCAGCGATGGAAGCAGTTAAAAATATTGAACTGAATCAAAAAGTTGATATATATGAAGTGGAATTTTATGGCTGGAAGCAATGGCATAGAATGTTTCAAGCGAGGCTGCACCTACTGAAGATGATTTTGCATTAGAATGTAAATGAAATGAGGAATCAATATTCGGAGTTTTAATTTATATGTGCTGTATTTTTGGATGATAAGGAGTTTACAACATGTTTGATGAATATGCTGAAGCTGTAGTAAATCGCACAAATTTTACAAATATAAGAGCGTTTTCGATTTTTAAGCTGTTTGGAAGATACAATGTTTCTTTGAGATTTGATAAAGAAGTGAATATTTATGTTGGCGAAAATGGATTGGGAAAGACGACCATTCTAAACTGTTTATATGCGGTTCTAAATAAAAAGTTTTCACTACTGGAAGACATTGACTTTTTAAAAATTGAAATTAGTTTCAGAAGAAGCCCAAAACTGCTCGTTGTGACAAAAAGTGATTTTATTGAATATAGCAGGCGAAATGGAAAAATACACAGAAGCTTTTATGAAAATGAGGAATATGTAGATTATATACTCTCTCATATATCTCCAAATGAATTGAAGAATCTTTCGGATGAAGAAATGCAGATGATAGTTCGTGAAACTGCACATGAACAAGGCATTCCTCCACAGATGATGAGGAGATTTTTTTATGAACTACGGGATGAAGAAAACTATAAAGGAAGAGTAAAGGGCGATAAAAGAAAAGTTATAGACTTGATAAAGGCAATTGATGAAAATATTAAAGAAAAAATAATTTATTTGCCGACGTATAGAAGAATAGAGAATGACTCAACAAAGTTTAATATTAGAAATGATAGCATGAATAATGCAGAGATGTTGATTAAGTTCGGTATGGGAGATGTTCAAAAATCAATTGATTCGATTTTAAAGACAATTCGTGACTTGGCGGTTGAAAATTATAATGAAATGTCTGGCATATTGCTAAAGCAATATGTAGAGGGAAATGAATGGGCGTCTGAATTGGATAATAGCATTGATGTGGAAGCAGTGATGATTGTTCTAAATAGATTGGGTGCTCAAATATCTAAAGAAACAAAATTTAAAATTTTAACTATTGTAGAAAGTGGCACGATTTATGAAAGAAAATATTTGTATTTGAGAAATCTTCTGAGCAAATTGATTTCAAATTATGATGCGCAGAGACATTATGACGATCGAATTAACGGATTTGTTAATACTTGCAATAGATATTTTGTGGATAAAGAACTACGGTATGATCCAAGTAGTCTGAAGTTGAATGTGTGCTTAAAAACTACGAATAGTAATTTAAAAACCATTGAGTTGACACAACTGTCTTCCGGTGAAAAACAAATCGTTTCACTGTTTTCAAAGATGTATTTAGAAAGTGAAGGAAAAAATATAATTATCATTGATGAACCGGAACTGTCACTTTCACTTAAATGGCAACAAATGCTTTTACCTGATATAATGAGAAGCGGAAATTGTGGATTGCTGATTACTGTTACACATTCTCCATTTATTTTTGAAAATGAGTTTGATATGGATGCTAAAGAAATTAGAATGTGTATGACACTTGGTTAATGGGAGAAAAATTATGCCAGAAGGAAGTGTCTCGCTGTTACAAAACATGCGGGAACATCGAAAAGATGCAGAAGTGATCTTTACAAAATTTACGCAAGATAAAAATAGGTATGAGGGTTATGCGTTTTGTTTTTATGAAGGAGAAGATGCAAAGTATTATAATCAGCGTGTAGAGAAAGTATTTGGAGACAAATATATTGCTTATATAGCTGGAAGCAAGAGAGAGGTGATTAGAGCATTAGGAATAATAAGAAGAGAAAAAATGTATTCAAATCTTTGTACAATGTTTTTTATAGACAGAGATTATGATGAATCAATGAAAGATTATGATTCAGATCTTTTTGAAACGCCGTGTTATTCAATTGAAAATCTATATGCAAGGCAGGAAGTATATGAAAGAGTTTTAAGATCGGAATTTGGTCTGAATGTATCAGACGATGATTATGGAAAATGCGTGGGAATATACCAAAACAGATTGCATGAATATAATGAATTAATTGTAAAGTTCAATGCATTATTGAAATATAAACATGATTTACTTCCAGATGCAAGGTGTTCTTTTAGTGGTATAAGAATGACATGTATTGCTAAAATTACGTTGGATGCGGTTGAAAAGTCACGAAAATACGATGAGACCATTGAATCACTCCATACAAAAATGAATGTAAATGAAGTAGAACTAGAAAAAATAGAACAGTATTTAACCCAAGGAAAGCAACTTGAGAATGTGTTACGCGGAAAAAACCAGCTTGATTTTTTTGTGGAGTTGATAAAAAGGCTTAAAGAAGCAAATGAAACTGGAGAGTTTTTTGCACAGAAGATGGAACATGTACGTATCAACATAACAGACAATAGGCTAAGTGAGCTGAGTCAATATGCTTCAACACCAATAGAACTGGAGGTCTTTTTACAAAGGCATTTCGATCAACTAAAAAGCTATGGGAGAACATGATTTGTAGCAGATCTGTAGCAAATCGCTTCGATTTAACGAATTAGCGATATAAAAATCGAAAAGTCATCATGCATCACACGCAGGGGGTCTGGGGTTCGAGTCCCTAATTCTCCACCAAACAGTTCGTACTCGAACCCGAGAGGGTTTGGGTGCGTTTTTTGTTTATCGGAGGGTTTGCCTGCGCAACAGAGCGGCAAACAGGCAAAGGCAGGGCATCGCGCACGACACATATTATAAACAAAGCAGGGGCTGCTGCACAGGGAAGAAATCTTGTGCAGCAGCCCCTTATATTATATGTAGGAAGGATCAGTCTTTCTTCTCTGCGGTGCGGGCAAAGAAGTTGGCAAGGACAGCGCCGGAAATGTTATGCCACACCGAGAACACAGCGCCGGGGATGGTTGCCAGCGGATACTGTGCAAAGTGGGCGGCAGCCAGAGAGGTGGCAAGACCAGAGTTCTGCATACCCACCTCGATGGAGATCGCGCGGCACTTGGTGGAATCCAGCTTCAGCAGCTTGCCCACGCCAAAACCGGTGAGATAGCCCAGCAGGTTGTGCAGGATGACCACGGCAAGGATCAGCAGGCCGCTGGTCATGATCTTAGCGGAGTTGGCAGACACAACGGCGCAGATGATCAGCACGATGGCGGTGGTGGAGATCAGCGGCAGCACGCGGACGGCGTTCTGGGTGAAGGCATGAAAGAAGTGGTTGACCACAAAGCCCAGTGCGATGGGCACCAGCACCACCTTGACGATGGACAGGAACATATTTACAGGGCTCACATCCACGCGCTGGCCGGCATACAGCAGGGTGAGCAGCGGGGTGAGGAAGGGTGCCAGCACGGTGGAAACGGCAGTCATGCCAACGGACAGTGCAACGTCGCCCTTGGAAAGGTAGGTCATCACGTTAGAGGAAGTGCCGCCGGGGCAGGTGCCCACCAGAATGACGCCGATGGCCAGCTCGGTGGGCAGGTGGAACAGCTGCGTCAGCGCCCATGCAAGGAAGGGCATCAGGGTGAACTGTGCAATGCAGCCGATGATCACGTCCTTCGGGCGGCTGAATACAACCTTGAAATCCTCCGGCTTCAGGGTAAGACCCATGCCGAACATGACGATGCCCAGCAGGGTGTTGACCCACGCGGTCTTTACCACGCTGAAGGTGGCGGGGAACAGCAGCGCCAGCGCCGCCACCACAATGACGATGACGGCCATGTACTTGCCCACAAAATCGCTTACTTTTTCCAATGTTTTCATGATGATACTCCTTTTTCCTGAACACTTATTTTTGCGGATGTAAAGGCAATGAAACATCCGGGAAATGGCTTTCCCGCAAACAAAAACGCCTTTGTCCCTTACGGTTCGTAAGAGACAAAGGCGTATAAACTCCTCTGCGGTACCACTCTTATTGCCGGTGCAAAGCCCGGCCCCTCAGTGCGCATCCAACAATGCGCGGCTCGTGATAACGGAAGCCTGCCGTTCCCGCTTACTGGGGCGTATACACCGCCCATTCAGCAGGAAAGCTCGGAGAGGATCTTCCCACGGACGCCCTGCACTGCCTTGCACCAGCCGGCAGCTCTCTGCAGCATTCTTTCCGGGTACTCTTTCTCGTCATAGCCGAATATTTCACTGCCACGGAGTATACTCCCCCTAAAGGCGGAAGTCAAGGGATGCGGCCTGTCTGCTTTTTCACCTGATTCACATCAAAGGTGAACACAGCTCATGCTGTGCTGCCTTGCCATGGGCTGCGCCGCGCAGCGCGGTGTCCGGCACGGCGCGGGGCGGCAAGTCCGCTGCCACGGCCAACGGCAGCACCGGCACGTCCGAAGCGGCAGCGCTGC
>ERZ859817.152-NODE-152-length-54420-cov-6.874331_pt1 | contig 54420 bp, 36 predicted proteins | sample MGYA00509986_ERZ859817 | MGnify/ENA primary metagenome ERZ859817 (study PRJEB30046, sample SAMN00715155) | human gut metagenome | study: EMG produced TPA metagenomics assembly of the A metagenome-wide association study of gut microbiota in type 2...
TTACGTGTGTCGGGAACTTGTTTTGCCAATACAACAATTTTCAAACTCATGCTATAAATTTTAGTATTAGTATTTCTACAAGTTAGCAGCCAGTAGTCAAGTAGTAATCTCTTGCTATCCAAACTATCCGGTTAACTATCAGCGTGCAAATTTACTCAAACGCTTGGTTCTGACAAGAAATCCGAGTAAAAAATGCACAGGTTTAAGAATTTTGAGCAAAATAGGAGGGTTTTTATAGATTTAATTCAAGGTTCCTCTTTAATAACTTATAATTAATGTGCATTCATAAACCTTTCATTCTTCCTCCTATTAAGTTGGTGATACTTTTACCCTCACACCCTCACCCTCTGGCTCAATCCATTTATTCATCGGGGTTGTAGGTGTGAGGGTAAAGGTGAGGGTAGGTGAGGGTAAAAAGTTACCCTCACCCAAAATAATATTGGCATCACTTTATGTTGGTTTTAAAGTAACTATTCTTGTTATGTATTCTCTTAGGTATTTATGCGTTAATGCTTAGTAGTTCTTTTGTTAAGCTCTAATGCTTTGCAAGGGCTCACCAATGTGAACAAAGCTGTTTACGTATGTGGATATATTTGTTTACAACTGATAGCCTGTTTGTTCACACAGGTGAGCCCTTGATAACTATTAAGCAAAGACACATAAACAATAAGGGAAATGCATATGAAATGCGGGTATTTGTCAGATGAGATGCTTGCTTCCTGGAAGATGAGCGTAAGAGTGATGATAACATGACTCAAGCGTTTGACTCCTTCAGCAGAACTTCGATGGCTCCAATAAAGTCAGTTGCTTTAGGCATCAATTCGTCTATTTCTTCCTCGCTTGAATAGGCAAAATCATCATAATCACTACTATGCCGACGTTCGAAAAGTAGGGAAAAACAACGTCCCAATTCACGTGACATACGACCGGTAGCGACGAAATGCAATCCTATCATCTGTTTGACACCTGCATGGGTACCAGGATTTATCTCGTGTTTAATAAGCAGAGCGACTGCTGCATAATAACAGGCATAATAAAGACGGTTTACAGCTGTATTATAATAGCCTTGTTGTTTTAGATAGGGTATTTCTTTCAGCGTTTCTTTAGCACGTAGAAAACGGTAAGCTGACAGTGCCTCAATATTTTCCCTGTTTAATTGTTCTTTCATAGTACGATCCCCTCTTTCATTACATTCATACCAAAAGGTGTCTGAAAAGGACGGTTTTCCCAAATCTTTTTCAGCAAGACACGTGCATTTATTTGCACTCCCGTTTCTATTTCTATATCGTAGAGCGGAGTGATGATACGGTCTTCTTCTTTGACGGTCAATTTATTACCGTCAACCAATATCAATAAATCAATATCGCTATCAGGACGGGCATCCCCACGTGCCTCACTACCATATAAAATAGCTTGCGCTTCCGGTGCCACCTGTGTTAAAGCCTTCCGTATTCGTTCTACAATTTGTGGACGTTTCATATTTATTGCTTTTTATTTACGAACAAAGTTATATAAATTATTCGAGAAGCCAAGAGATACAGCTATTTATTCTCTTTAAGTGTTAAAATGACAGTTACTTATTTTATTGTATACCGATTTCGGCCAGTCCCATCGGTTCACTATCATGTATCATCCGTGTTGCTTTCAACTGAACATAGCGGGCGTTTACCGGAGTAAAGTAAACCGATTGCAGAATCGGATTATTCTTTATGTTGGAAAATTCATCTTTGGCTACTAGCTGGTTGACAGCATTGCTGTCCGTACCTACAGATATTTCGTAGGCCGCAATTACCCCTTTGTTATATTCACTCTGGTCGGGGAGATAATGGAAGGAGGTAATTGTGCGTTCCTCTCCCAAATCAATCAATAATGTATTTCCGTTGATGAAGCAGGTGGTCTGATTGTTTTTATCCATACATTTTTGTGCTTCCTCCGCATCTACTCCGGTGAGCGTGAACGGATAGCTCTTCAACTCTTCTGCTTTTGCAGTATATGTATCGGAAGTCTCTCCTGCATAGTAGGCTTCTATGTTATTGATACAGAGGCAAGCTCGCGAATCTGTAAAACGGACACGGATCTTATCTGTGGTGACTGTCTCGAAACGAAGAAGGCGTTTATATCCGATAGTGGTCGTTTCTTCATTCAATTTTACCGGAAGCCATTCGCCTTCCTGGTTGTATTCTACAACGAATGATTTGACACGTTGCCCCAGAGGTATATATTCCTGTAACATCATGCGGTTAATCTTTTCCGTTTGAGGCAGGTCAAACTCGATGGTGGCAGAGTTGACGCCGTCATTGGTAGCCCAATAAGTATCATACTCACCATCGGTCACCGCTTTTGCAGAGAATGTTTTTCCCCGTTCGTCCGAGGCTTTGGGAGAAAGTCTGGCCAATAGGTTGTGTGCCAGTTGCTTTTGTACGTTCTGGTGGAAGTTTACGGCGTTGGCTGAGTCTGTCGGATGGATCAGTCCGTCACGATCGACCGGGAAGTTGAGTAACAATGTTGCGTTATGACCTACGCTACGGTAATACAGATCGGTCAATGCATCCGCTGTTTTCACACGGTCGTCTTCTTCCGGATGATAGAACCATCCCGGACGGATGGATACATCACATTCTGCGGCTACCCATTGGTTGCCGTCGGCATGGCCATATTGCAATTCACGATATTTGGGGTAACCTGGATAAACTTCTCCGGCACGGAGAAAAGACCAGTTGGTAGCTCCTGCAAATCCGTTTTCGTTACCTACCCAACGGCAGCCCGGACCTCCATCCGAGAAGATAACAGCTTGTGGTTGCAACTCGTCGATCAATTTATAGGCTCGCGGATAATCGTAATAAGTTTTGCGGTCGATAGTACGGCTGTCTCTTGCTCCGCCATACCAGCCGTCTCCGCCATTGGCACCGTCAAACCAGATTTCAAAAACATCACCATAGTTGGTTAATAACTCGTTGAGTTGTTTATAGAAGTATTCTACGTATTCGGGAGAACCGTAGTTGGCTTGATGCCTGTCCCAGGGAGACAGATAAACTGCGAATTTAATGCCGTACTTCTTGCAGGCATCCGATAGTTCGCGAACGATGTCGCCTTTTCCGTCTTTATACGGGGTGTTGCGGATACAATATTCTGTCAGGTGAGTAGGCCACAGGCAGAATCCGTCGTGATGTTTGGCTGTCAGGATCACTCCTTTCATGCCGGATTTCACAAAGGTTTGTACCCATTGCTCGCAATCCAGTCGGGTAGGATTGAATGTTTTAGGATCGGAATCACCGTATCCCCATTCGCGGTCGTTGAATGTGTTAAGTCCGAAGTGTACGAAAGCGTATGTTTCCATTTTTTGCCATTCTACCTGCTTGGCTTCGGGAATGGGCAAGATAGCTTCCGGTGCTTTGACCGAATTACAGGCACTTAATAGAAGGAGGCCTGCTCCGAAAATAAGAATGTGTTTTTTCATGGGGGTAATTTATTAGTTAATAATTGAGTGTAAGAATCATCTACAACGTAATTCCGAATACAAAATAAAGTTGCTCTTCATAGGGGTTGGCTATTAGCTTTCCGAATATGGGCAGAGAGAAGTTGGACGTTATTTTGATTTCTTTCGTTGCGGATAATCCGATATTGACTACATTGAATTTGTCGGAGTACATACTCTCCCAAGGGGTAAAACCTGCTTCGACGCTCATGTTTACATCTTTCACGCTGAACGGATAACTCAATTCGCAATAGCTGGACCAGGCACGTTTTCCGTTTTCACGATAGTCGTTTCCGGCAAAGGTGGTGTACCAGCTGACTGACAATGGGAATTTCTCACTAAGCACATATCCGGCTCCTACTTCAAAAGTATGTCCCGTGGAATGTGAACTGTAATTGAAGTATTTGAAAGGTTCTTCTTCTGTTTGGGTAAAATAGTTGTTGGCGTAGAGAGTCAGGTTTTTGTATTCGTACTCCAGTGACAAGTCTATTTCATTATTCTTTTTGCGAAATTCGGTGGAACCCCATGCATAGACGGTCAATCCTTTCCAGTTGAGGCCGAGCGAGGGTTGTACACTTGCATTGCCGTTTTCTATACCACGCCAGATGTAGCTACTTACAAAATCTGCGGTTACAAAAACTTCTTGTGCCTGTGCAAAGGCTGTACATAATAAGATAGCAATAAGTATGATTTGTTTTTTCATTTTATCGATTGTTCCTTTCATTTACAGATGCCAAAGATACAAAAAATGCATGAATCGTAACTGACTAATTATGTTCTGTCAAAATGATAGGAATGAAAAATTGCTATTTTATCGGTATACATACCAATACTTTGCAGCCCTTAGTGTAACAGGTGTCAATACTTATACTACCGCCGAGCCGTTGGATAATGATACGGCAAATGTAAAGTCCAAGCCCTGTACCGGGTTTGAAATCATCTACTTTGGTAAACCGTTCGAATACCCACTCTTGCTTGTCGGTCGGTATGCCTATTCCCGTGTCAGTTATGGAAATAACCACTACTCCCTGTTCTTCGTCAATCCGACAGGTTAATGTGATTGTTCCCTTTTCAGTGAACTTAGCTGCATTACCCAATAAGTTACCGATCACTCGTGAGAGGTAAAAAGCGTTAGTCGGTATGATTATTTCTTTCTTATCTGCTTCGGTGATACATAATATGTCAGGATTCAATATCCTGCCTTTCAGTATTTCCATTTCTTCTATACAAAGTCCGTGTATGTCGGTAGGTTCAACCGGTAATGGTTCGTAAGAACTGACAAGTTCGGATAGTTCCAGTATATTGTTCACCATAGAAAGCAATACGGTGGAATTGTTTAGTATTAATTCTTTGAATTCTTCACGAGTCGCAGTATCCAGAGAATCATCCGTGATTAGTTCGGAAAATCCGGCTATAGAATTCAATGGAGTCCGTATCTCATGGCAGATAGAATTAAGAAAAGCGGTTTTCATTTTTTCGCTTTCGGTAGCTTTCTCACTTTGTCTTTTGACCTCTTCATTGGCGACCATCAATTTCCGATGCATCTTTTTCAGTCGTTTTACCATATAGCGTTGGTAGATACTCCACGCAATTAGTCCTATTAATAAAATACAGGAAGCGATGAGCGCTATTTGTTTGTTTTTATAGGCAAGGCTCATTTTCTCCAGTTCCAGTTTGCTGACATCAAAGCGTGTCTGCATTTCCGCCATTTGTTGTTCCCTCTTTGTTGATTTGTTTTTTGTTTGCAGTCTATTGCCCTCTTTTAAAGTCAGATATGCGTTTTTATAATCTTTCATTTTGTAGTAGAGCCCTGCTTTTACTGTGTAGAGCGGGATAAGGACTTCCGGTTCATACTGTTTCGTAAGGATAGTAGAATCGATGTAGGTGATGGAGGCTTGGTAGTCTCCAATCGTTTTATAGTATCTTGCCCTGGTTTCGTATGTACTTTTCATCTTGTTTTTCTTTCGGGCTATTCCGATGTATTTTTCATAATACTTTTGGGTTTCCTTTTTATCAATAAGGTCTCCGAGAAAAATGATTAATGAATATTGCTTCATATAATAGTCTGATTCGTCAAGAAACTTTCTCTCGAAAGAGGTATTCAGACTGTTCCATTCTCTGTTTAATTCAATCATTTTGTTTATTTCATCCGCTGCCTTTTTATCCTCTGTTGCCGTGTATAAGTCCGACAATTCGTAACGGCATAATATTTCAAAATGGATTCTGTCTTTCATAGGGAATTTTGAAACTTTGTCCAGTGCTCGTTCTATATAAGGTATAGCTTTGCCGATTTCGCGGTATGCATGAGTCAGTAGAGATAAATAATCCAACGATACTCCTGTGAGGTATTCCCACCGGATTTGTTCCTCAACTGTCATTGCTTTCACTTCTTCATCTTTCAGTTCATTCAGTTCCTGTTCGATAAGTTCCAATGAGTTGTTTTTTCTCATTTCCATCCAAATATTGTAACAATACAGATAATTGACGAATAGCGTGTTGTGGCTTTCCGGAAGCACACGTCTGGCGATATCTATATACTGTTTCACTTTTTCCTCATCCTTCGCGGCATAGCTTTTGACGAGTGCGTCCAAAGCAAGTTTCGTAATATATTCGTCTTTAGCCTTGACCGCTTCGGTGAGTGCTTCGTTCCAATATGTAGGAGCGATATTTATGCTATCGACATAAATATCAGCCAGATGTACGTAGATGACAGCCCTCTTTCCGGCATCCGGGCAATCTTTTAATAAGTTTCGTAAACTATCTGCTGGGGTAGATATTGCCGTTGCAAACAGAATGCATGGAATCATAAGTAAAATTCCGGAGATAAAGCTGATTTGTACTTTTAGGTTGTTCATAAGCGTATCTGTCTATGAAAATTATATCATACGGCATCTTCTGCCGGTAATTTTGAGTATGGATATGTGATAATAATAGCCGGTTCTTCTTTCAGATTGGAAATAACCGTGTATGTCCCTCCGAAATATTCGATCGTCAGACGATTAATCCGATGGCGGACATCCGTTTTTCGGATCTGAAACTCCACATCTGCAAGTGGAGTATTTATGATACGGAATACAAGTAGCTTTTCCTGTTCATTACGATACAGGGAGAATGTGACGTGTCTTTGCAAGTCACAGGAAACCGGATAAATGAGCGTGCTTAGAATGACCTGTGTGAGGCGGGCGATATCCAGTTGGAAAGCCTGCTCTTTGACAGTGGTTTGGAAATCAATCTGTATCTTTCCACTGTTTCTCATTTGCGCTATGCTGACAATGTCCGAGCATAAAGGAATAATGTCATACTCCTGTATTTGCCATTTTGTTTTTCCGGCTTCCAGTCTCGACAAGTCAAGTACGTCATTCACCAGTTGTATCAGTTCGGTCGAATTGGTTTGGATAATTTCGGAGTACTCTTCCCACTGGTTGGCTTCTATGCTGTCGGGGTCTTGGGTCATCAATTGTGAGAAGCCCAGTACGTTGTTGAGCGTACTGCGGATGTCATAGCTCATGTTGGAAAGAAAATGGCTTTTCACTTCATTTGCTTCTTCTGCTATATGAGTCATTTTCCTGATTTCTTCCTCCTCCTTTTTCAGCCTTTTTTTTACGTAAAAGATGCGGATAGTAGCAGGTATCAGAATGATTAATGCAATAATGATTAATACCAGTTCAATTGTTTGGATAATCGACCGGTGCTTCTCCTTTTCAAGGAGCAATTCATCTATTTCTTTCATTTCGTAGATTTCTTCTATTTGGGTGGTGGACAAGTGCCGGTAGAAGGTATCTTTCTTAGCCAACAGACTGCGGAATAAGGGAATAGCTTCATCTGTCCGTCCTGCGTCGGCAAGTATTCCTGCCCGTTTTATCCGGTAGTCTAGCCCGTTGTTGTCCGACACTCCTGAAAGCAGATTGACGGCGGAGTCTGCATAAATCAGTGCTTTGTCATACATTTGCGTAATTTGGTAATATTGGGCATATACGTCGTAATAGAGTCCGCGGCAGGGGATATAATCCGTAGGAGAGAAATATCCGTTCATCTTCTTGAGGTGAATACGGGCTTCGTCTATTTTTCCGTTTTGCAGATAATACTTGGCGTATAAAGTTTCCAATAAGAGATAACCGGTGTGATGAACCTTTAATTTGAATTTCTTATCTTGTTGGGACAGTTTGTCCAGCACAGTCTCAAATTCTTTTAGATATTTCAGCGACTCTTCGCTCTCTATCGATGCGCATGCCAGGGATATCTCCTGTAAGATATCCTTTCTTTCTTCAAGAGAAGCGGTGGCAGGCAGCAGGCGATAAGCCTCAAATCCTGCGTTTTCTCCTTCCTTATATCGGGCGGACATCAGATAAGCGTTCATCAGGCATAGTTTCGCATAACGCATTCCTTTTATATTATTTGTTTTAGAGGCGAGACGATACATTTCTTCAGCCTGTGTGATGCTGTATTCTATTTTGTGTTCTATGATATGTATCAATATCTCCGCCCGTTTGGCAGAAAAATAAGAATTATAGTATTTATACTTCAGGGCTATTTCGGTCAGTTTGTCCATCCATAATTTGGCGTTTTTCCCGTCTTGGTGATTGAAATAATAGATAACATACGCATACATGGCAAGACACTGGTACTTTTTGTCATCTTGCGCGGCCGCTTCTTTCAGCAGCCGGTCCAGGTAATTGAGACAGGACGGTGACATGGGGTCTTGGTAAGCTAATAAATACAGGACGTCCAGCCTTGCCTCGTTGGCGGGTATGGTATCCAGTACATGTATCAGGCTGTCTTTGACAGTCATTGCTTGGGCTGACTGGATTTTTATTAGTCCCAATAATATGATGCAGAATATGCTGATTCGTTTCATGCCTGTTCCTCCTTTCTTTCTTCCACCGGGCGGACAGGGTGTGTGAAACAGAATCTGCATCCGCCGGTATATGCCGGGTCTATCCATATTTTTCCACCAATGCGTTCTATAATCAGTTGGCAGATAGACAAACCGAGTCCCGATCCCTGTGCCGTTTCGTTCAGCTTTTCGAAACGGCTGAAGATGTTCGCCTGTTTTTCCAAAGGAATCCCGCAGCCTGTATCCGTCACGGAAAAAAATGCATACTCATCCGATTGCAATCCTACTTCAAGGGTAATGCTGCCTTCGGCAGTGAATTTGGTGGCGTTGATGAGAAGATTGATGAGCAACTGTTGCAAACGTGAATCATCTGTGTATAGTTGCAGTGAGGTGAGCGGTGTTTTAAAGCGGAGTTCAGCCCGGGTTTGTTTTACTTTGTTGACGGTGTCGATAACATTGTTGCAGACGGCAATAGCATCGTGGTAGCCGAAGCTGAACTTCATTTTGCCTACTTCCAGATTAGTCAGGTCGATTACGTCATTAATCAGTTTAAGCAGCAAGTCCGAATTTTGTTGTATGACATCACTGCATTGCCGACGAGTTTCCGTATCCAGTTTCTGGTCGGTCAGCAGATTGGAGAAACCGGAAAGGGCACTAAGCGGAGTACGGATTTCATGACTCATGTTGGAGAGAAAAAGGCTTTTGGCGTGCATGGCACTTTCCGCATTTAGCCGTGACTGCTCAAGGAGTTTTTTTGATTCGGCAATCTTCTTGTTTTGTTTCAATATATGTAACGCCAGATAAATAATGACAGCCAGGATGACAGTTCCGATAAGGATACCGCCCATGAAAATACGATTGTGCTCAATCTTGTTCTCCACTTTCATCCGGCTTTCCTGATAAGAGGCGCGCAGGCTGTTGATGCGGTGTGTATAACTGGGAGAAGCGATAGAATCGGTGATATGGCTGATTTTATCGTATAGTCGGGCGGCTTCTTGAGGGTTTCCGGTTTTTGCGAGCAAGTCTGCTTTCAGGTAGGATACCTGTAAGTAGCTTATCGACTGCATTTTTTGTTTGATACTTTGCAACACGTTGTCATAACATGACAAGGCGAGTTCGTTTTCCCCGATTGCTTCGTAGTATAATCCTCGGGAGCAGAGCAAAGGGGAGTAATAATAGGGCTCTTTGCAGGAGTCATAAATCTTTTCCGCTTCATGGAAACTGTCTTGTGCTTTCTGCAGTTCTCCTACCATTATATAATATGCCGCATCGGAACAATAATGGAAGAACAGGATGGTTCGGTTGGTATGTATGGCATCCGATTTCAGTAACATTTCCCTGTAGACTTTCGCTTCTTTCGGGTTGCGTTCCCTGATAAAGATAGCCTTCAGGTGCAATATAGCCATTTCTTTGTAATAGTTGCCTTCCGAAGAAGATACGGGCTGAAGGATTGCTTCTTTGTAAGCGTCGATTGCCTCCTTGGACATATTTGAACAGTAATAGGCATCTCCGATAGCTGTATTGGAAAGTGCTATTCCTAAATCATATTTCAGGGTTTCGGCTTTTTCATACATAAGTCGTGCTTCATCGATAGCTTGTCCGATGTTGCCATGTAAAGAGTGTACATGTACTAGTAGTTGTTTGATTCGGAAGAAAAGTTCTGTTTGGTTCTCTTGTTCGAGTATCGGGCTTAGCTGCTGTTCCCAGATAATGATACTGTCTATAGGGGCTATCGAATCATAAGCAAGGTTGGCGTTGATAAGATGCTGTAAGGTGTACAAATGTTCGGAAATCCTGTCCTTTGAATGTAATGGAATACATACAAGCAGGTTGATGATAAATGATATGTAAACAGCCTTTTTCATTTTGGGGATGTTTTGTTGCGTGAGTGTTTATTATTTCTCCCCAAAAATAAGCAAAAAAAGTAATAACTGCCCTACAAATTACGACAATTATTACTTTTTCTTTCCTTTAGAATGTCACGTCCATCTTCAGTACGAAAGTACGTGGAGCGGCTACTGCCATCGGACGGTAACTGTATTCCTTGTTGAACAGGTTGTTTACCATAAATTGGAATGCCACTTCTTTGGTTGCTTTCACACCGAAGCGGAAATCAACGGTAGCATAGGGCGTGTTATGCTTGTCCCAGTAAGTAGCCAGCGTCTCGCCTTTTGAATAACCGAAGAGGATACCGCGTACGTAATCCATCAGGTCATTTTGCATTTTGGGACGTTCGTCCATCATCAGGTAATCCACTGCAAGAATCTTGCTCTTCCATGCCACGTTGGCACCTACGTTGATACGTTTCCACTGGAAATCTACCGTAGCTTTGAAGTTATGTTTCGGGCGGTATTTCAGATACTTTCCGGTATTTGATTTCTCTTTCATTTGCAATGGGTCGGTATAAAGACCTTCCACGGCATTGCGTTCCTGATAATCTGCGTCGCGGGGTTCAGTATATACATATCCCAAGTTATAGAACAGCTTCGTATTCTTATTGAAGTTGTACACGCCATTTGTCGAGATTTCAACTCCGTAGATTTGAGCTTTCGATACGTTGTGGAATTGGGCACCGATGCCGAAACCTTTGCCGTCCGACAACATTTGGATGGCATCACCGATGCTGTTAATCATCGTATAATTGGCATTGTTGAACAGTCCGAACTGGAATTCAACCATGTCCTTATATTGTGTATAGAATCCGGCAACGTCTACAAATCCCTGGAAATTACCAATCTTATATCCTTGTTTGAATCCAAGTTCTGCATTGAATCCTTTTTCGGGGTTGATGTTCAAGTTAGGATAAACACCGACACCACCAATATCCTTACGCAGATATTTCTCATTGATGGACGGGTTGCGGTAACCTTGTCCGAAGCTGGCGCGGATAAAGCTGTAATCTGCCAACTGGTAGTTCAATCCTGCACGGAATACGGGACGGAACGGAACTTTGGTTCCGAATATCTTAGTTTCCGCTTCGCGGTGGTGGTTGTTCACACGGTAGTATTCGGCACGTACGCCGGCGGATACACTCAAGCGATCCCAGAAACGTTGGTCGTACTGGAAGAAAGCGGCGATGTTATCGCTTTTGTACACTTCATCCATGATGGCAGAATCATAACGGATATGTTCAAAAGTAGCTCCGGTAGTGATTTGTGCTCCACCGTCCCATTTCTTGTTGAACTGGTAGTCGAGATAATAGTCGAAGTTCTTGTCAGTCTGAGTTTTCGGATTGTTACGTGAGGGATTGATTACATTGGATAACCAGGGAACAAGGTCGCTCGGTAATTTTCCATCCTGTACTAACTTGTCCAAATCACTCGGTAATCCGTTATCCATTGTCCATGAGATAAGGTCGCAGTAATCGGCGGTTGTTGCGTTCGGGAAGATGTTGCCCAGTGAAGTGAATACTCCGTTCATGGCATCTTCCAAATTTCCGTTGATAAGTCCTGAACCGATACCTACCAGTGCCGGATAGAGCGAACTGTAATCACCGCCTGCGATATTCTGTATGGTTTGGGCGTCTGTTCCCATATTTCCTAAAATATCAGTAATGGATGCTCCGTCGGTCGGGCGCACGATATTGTCGGCACTATAATAGAAACGTCCTTTAATCTTATGTGATGTACCGTTTTCGGGATTCACGTAGTTGATGAACGGGTCGATATGGAAGTTGTTCTCTTCACGTCCCATGTTGGTGAAAGGAGAGGGCTTGTACACTTCCGTCGGTGAACGCCAGATGAAGAAGTCACCATACTGGTTGGAAAGGAAATCCACATTAAATCCATAATTCAGGATTTTCATTCCCATATCCGGTTGGTGGTAAGTCAGGCTGCCACCCATGCGGAAACGTTTGTTGTATCCTTGTTGACGATATCCTTCGTCCGTGAAAAGATTGATACCGCCACTGACATCAAAATTACCGATGCGGCGGGAGTGGGAGAGGTCGAATCCTTCATAAATCGGATTCCGTACACCGCTAAGAAGGCTTCCGCGCAGAATCGGTTTCACTGCATACTTGTCGTCTTTCCAAAAGCTTTTGTCACTCCATTGATATTCGTCATTCTCTGCATCTCCATATACACCGACGTATGCGCTGAAACGTGTTTTCGGTGTCAATCCAGGACGTGCGGTACGGATATTGATAATACCGTTCAAAGCTGACGAACCATATAGTACGGAAGAAGCTCCTTTAATCACTTCCACTTGCTCCACATTTTCCAAAGGAACGGTGTTCCAGTTTATTTCTCCTGTTTTCGGATTGAGCGTGCTCATGCCGTCTACTAAAATCTGGCTGCGTGCACCTACTCCGTAAGTCCATCCGCTACCACCACGCATAGAAGGCTGTTTGTCTACAATGTCTACACCGGGAAGCGTGCGGAGAGTAGAAGAAATATCCGTTGGCGCCTGGCGGGCAATGTCTCCTGATTTGATAACGTCCATAGAAACGGTGACATCACTCAATTTCTGTTCGAAACGTCCGGCACTGACCACTACTTCTTCCAGTAGTTTAGTGCTTTCTTTCATGTAGACGTCCTTAGTGATTACTTCACGTTTGCCAATGACGATAGGCATCAGTACATCATCATAACCTACATAACTGAATACAAGGTCAACTCCGCCTTCGGGCAGTTTGATTTCATATTCTCCGTTGATGTTGGATACTACTCCCTGGTTGCCGTGGAGTTTGTAGGTAACGGCTGCTCCCACCAATGGTTCGTTGGTTTTGGCGTCGTATATATGTCCTTTCAGAGTCTGTGCAGTGGCGCAGACGGAGAAAAGAGTGAGAAAAGTTAATAGTGTATATAGTTTTTTCATTGTTCTATATTATGAAATAGGAGTTACTTGAATAAATCACATTTAATTAAAAACAGCAGTTATGGTGCCGGAAGGTGTTCCAGTAATCCGCAAATATATTCCTTGGCAAGAATTTGCGTTAATATAACAATCTTGTGTGAAGGTTACAGGATAGCCCATGGCTGTTGATTTTGTACCCTTTGGAATCTTAATTCCGTCATAAGTCAAATCAGTCATAGTCAGATCAATAGGTATTTCTAAAATTGTGAGACCACTAATAGATAAGCTGATTGTGTTACCATTAGGAGTCGCTGTTACCGTAGCCGAACCATTAGATAAGGGTAATAGACCTGCCTTTACATTCAGATTTCCATTAAATGTCCAATCCTCGTTTAGAGAATTGTTGATTGTACTTTCCGGTTTCACAGTGGTGTGAGTTTCCGCGTTCATACTTGCTCCTGCAAGGAGAACAGTCAACATAATCAAATATATCTTCTTCATATTCGTTACAGTTTTATTGTTTTGATTTATATAAGTAAACTCCTATTTTTATGTTCGATTCGTTCAAATCTTTTCTAAGTGTAGGTAATAAATCGGTGATCTTCTGATTTCCTAGGGTCGGTTTCAACATAGGAGGAAGCATATCACCTGCCAACTCACCAATTGTCTTATCCAGCATATCGGGAGCAACTAGCTTCAGTATGTCGGGGAGTATATCAAGTATAGGTATCAGAACTTTTATTTCCGAAGGATCCATATATATAATGTAATCACCTTTTATCTTGGTTTGCTCGAATTCGTCACCTACAAAATCACGCATTGGATTTTCTTCAATATGAAACTTAATTCCGGTCGTTGTCCATTGAGCCAGTTTGGAATACAAATCTTTTAATATATCTATTGATATGCTGCGTGTTTCTGTTTTATCACTTTGTATCTGACGTAAAATCATATCAATATTGGGAATTATATAAAAAGTAGAAGCGTCTTCCATATAATAATTCGCAAGATTGATGCCGGATAGTTTATAATCCGAATCAGGACGTTCGTTTACGTAAAGTCCTCCTGTGGTTGTAGGACTGGTGGGTAGAATATCTGTGAATGTTACTCCTTCAGGAAATCCGGCATAATGAGCTGTAATATTCCCGTCAGATTGAAAAGTTATATCATTTAGCATAATGCTGAAGATATTATCCAATAAAGGCTTTGCGAAAAAGGCGAAGATCCAATTGATTGTGTTTGTTTTGTCATTCTGATAATAGCTTGAATAAGAATATGTTGTCAACAAAACTAAATCCTCATTCTCTTCATCTTCTGTTGGAGCATTATGCACCAAGTACCATGTTCCGTTTCCACCATTACCGGACAGCATGTTTCCCGGCAGTTTCACCTCACTCACATTTAATGTCAGTTTGCCTTTTGTCACCTTTCCTTCATACTTGAACGAGATATTTCTCGCCGTGGTCAAGTTACCTGAAAAAGAATATCCTTCTTCATCTCCGATGATAGGAACATTAGTCAGTTTCAGTGTTTCTTCTCTAGGGATAATATTATATAGAGTGATGTTAGCATCCTCTCCTTTCACTGTACTGAAGTCGACTGATTTGCCAATCAATTCTTCTCCACTGTATGTCAATGCCAGATTGGGATTCGGATTGGTTAATTTGTTAGAGTAGTTTGCGGTTACTTCTACCGGATCGGGGCCGGGATAGTCTTCATCACAGGACGTGATGAAAGGAACTGTAAGGCAGAGCAGGCTGCCGAACAAAAATATTGATATCTTTTTCATTGTTTTTTCTTTTATAATTATAGGTTGTTATTCAGTGATAGGGACAATATTTAAGCCCACATTGAATGTCTGTAGAAATTTCCAACCGTCAAATAATAAGGATAATTCTAATGGTTCTCCTTCTCCAAGACTGATTTTGACTCCTGATAGAACATTAATAATGGGAGTCAAAGTTTGGTAATCAAGATATAGGTAAATATGTTTGTCTTCGGATTGGATAGCATTCAAAGGAATTCCATTTTTGATACAATCGAATAGAGATAAAAATGTAACGTTGTCAGTATTTACTAAATAACCCAACATTTTGTTATTTAATAAACTGTTTATGATGCTTAACATGCTCTTTAATTTTAAAGGATCACTTTTTAGGATGGCATCCGTAATTCCTGCTATTAACTGAGGTTCTATATTTTGGTTGCTGTTTTTTGCAACTTCTGTGATAATTGCCGGAAGATTTAGTTTCACAAGTAACTTGTTACCTGTTTTACTCCAAAATGCTAATCCTTTGGGAGAAGGCTGATACTTTCTGCTTTTAATTTTTGTAACCATTTCTTCTGTTGATATCATATCCATAATTTCATCCATATCTAACGGATCAGAAGAATAGTTAGCTATGATATTCCCGTCGGGGGCGAGTGTAATATCTTGTAGAACTTGTGGCAAAACCTGATTTAAAATAGGAGGTAATAATTGGACTATTATTGAGAAGAATCCCAGGTTATCTTCTTCTCCTTCTTTAATTATTATTTCATTGAAATAGCCACCCACTGTCGAATAATCTTCCGGATTCCAAACATATGTGTTTAATTCATATGTTGCAGCCAGTTTAGCTTTATCAGATATTTGAGTATTTATATCCAACTTCATCGCTTTCGGAGTAATGCTACCGCTATACTTTACCGTAGCTCCCCCCATCGTGATATTAGTTCCACTGAACGTGTAGTTACCCTTTTCTTCATTCTCATAAAGTTTGATACCATTAATAGGAGTACTGGCTTCCCCCGGAATCACATCATTCAGTGTCAACGTCCCCGTCTCGCTGTCTTCTGTCTTAAAACTGACAGTTTTTCCAATTAACTTCTCTCCACTGTAGGTTAGGTCTAACGTATATGGCTTAATATACGAGCCATATTCCTGGCTGATTTCTCCCGGCCAAAATAGCTTGTCATTGTAAGTCTCTTCGCATGCTGTAAAGAAAAACACTGTGCAGGCTATACAAAATAGTTTCCGTAAGTTTCTCATTTTGTTTTTTGCTTTTATTGTGTATTTAATAAACATTGCAAAGTTCGGCTAACAATTATTTATTAGCAAGGTCTGTATTTCTTTTTAATGTTCTATTTTTAATTATTGCTGGATTAACTGCTTGAAAAGAATAATTATTATGTTCTATTTTTAATATATATTGTTCTTCTTTTAAGAACAGATCATAAAAAAGAGAAAGAAGCATTAGGAAAAAAGAAACGGTTTCCCACCTGTAAACACAAGTGAGAAACCGTTTGCCTTTTGTTTATATATCTGACTGTTGATAGCTTTTTAGAATGTAATATCCATCTTAACAACAAACGTGCGTGGAGCGGCAACTGCCATCGGGCGGTAGCTGTATTCTTTATTTAACAAGTTGTTGACCATAAACTGAAAAGCTACCTCTTTGGACGCTTTTACTCCAAGGCGCATATCCACAGTGGCGTAGTCCGTATTATGTTTTTTCCAATAAGTAGCCAAAGTCTCTCCTTTAGAATAACCGAAAGCGATGCCGCGAACGTAATCCATCAAGTCGAGTTGTGCTTTCGGACGTTCATCCATCATCAGGTAATCCACTGCGAGGATTTTACTCTTCCAGGCAACGTTTGCACCCAGATTGATACGTTTCCACTGGAAATCTACCGTCGCTTTAAAACTGTGTTTCGGACGATACTTCAAATACTTTCCGGTGTTCGATTTTTCTTTCATTTGAAGAGGATCAGTATAAAGATCTTCCGCTTCATTGCGTTCCTTATAATCCGCGTCACGGGGTTCGGTGTATACATACCCTAAGTTATAGAACCACTTTGTGTTCTTATTGAAGTTATAAACACCGTTTGTCGATATTTCCATCCCGTAGATTTGTGCTTTCGATACGTTATGAAACTGTGCTCCGATTCCGAAACCTTGACCACCGGTTATCATCCGGATGGCATCACTGATGCTGTTAATCATCGTATAGTCTGCATTATTGAATAGTCCGAACTGGAATTCGACCATATCCTTATATTGTGTATAGAATCCTGCAACATCTACAAATCCCTGGAAATTGCCAATCTTATATCCTTGCTTGAATCCCAATTCCGCATTAAACCCTTTTTCCGGTTTGATATCCAGATTCGGGTAAACGCCGACTCCTCCAATATCCTTGCGCAGGTATTTCTCGTTGATGGACGGGTTACGGTAACCTTGTCCGAAGCTGGCACGGATAAAACTGTAATCAGCCAACTGATAGTTCAGTCCGGCACGGAACACGGGGCGGAATGGAACTTTAGTTCCGAATATCTTTGTTTCTGCTTCACGATGGTGATTGTTTACACGATAGTATTCGGCACGTACGCCGGCAGATACGCTTAGACGATCCCAAAAACGTTGGTCGTATTGGAAGAAAGCAGCTATGTTATCGCTTTTGTAGACTTCGTCCATGATGGCCGAATTATACCGTACATGCTCATAAGTGGCTCCGGTAGTGATTTGTGCGCCACTGTCCCATTTCTTGTTGAACTGATAATCGAGATAATAGTTAGTGCTTTTATCAGTCTGCGTCTTAGGAGTGTTTCGTGAAGGATTGAGTACGTCGGACACCCAGGGAATCAGGTCACCAGGCAATTGTCCGTTCGTCAGTCCTCCCAAATCACTGGGTAGTCCGTTGTCCATCACCCAGGAAATCAGATCACAATAATCGGCAGTTGTCGCGTTAGGGAAGATATTGCCTAATGAAGTGAATACTCCATTCATGGCGTCTTCCAGATTACCATTGATTAGTCCTGAACCGATTCCCACCAATGCCGGATAGAGCGAGCTGTAATCACCGCCTGCAATATTCTGTATCGTTTGGGCATCTGTCCCCATATTGCCCAGAATATCCATGATGGATGCTCCCTGGGTAGGACGTACGATATTGTCGGCACTATAATAGAAACGTCCCTTGATCTTATGTGACGTACCGTTTTCCGGATTCACGTAGTTGACAAACGGGTCGATATGGAAATTATTATCTTCCCTGCCCATGTTGGTGAAAGGAGAGGGCTTGTACACCTCTGTCGGTGAACGCCAGATAAAAAAGTCACCATATTGATTAGACAGGAAATCAATATTAAAACCATAGTTCAACAGTTTCATTCCCATGTCCGGTTGGTGATAGGTTAGGTTACCTCCCATGCGGAAACGTTTGTTATATCCTTGCTGGCGGTATCCTTCATCGGTGAAAAGATTGAGGCTGCCACTGACGTCGAAATTACCGATACGACGGGCGTGGGAGAGATCGAATCCTTCGTAAATCGGATTACGCACACCACTAAGAAGATTTCCGCGCAGAATCGGTTTGACCGAATATTTATCTTCTTTCCAGAAACTCTTGTCACTCCATTGGTATTCGTCATTCTCCGCGTCGCCATAGATACCGAGATATGCGCTGAAACGTGTTTTCGGAGCTAACCCCGGACGTGCGGTGCGGATATTGATGATACCATTCAAAGCCGATGAACCATATAAAACGGAAGAGGCTCCTTTGATTACTTCAATCTGCTCGATATTCTCCAAAGGTACGGTGTTCCAGTTGATTTCACCTGTCTTGGGATTCAGGGTACTCATACCATCCACCAGAATCTGACTGCGTGCACCTACTCCGTATGTCCATCCGCTACCACCACGTATGGAAGGTTGTTTGTCTACAATATCCACTCCCGGAAGAGTGCGGAGGGTGGACGATATATCCGTTGGTGCCTGACGGGCAATGTCACCCGCTTTCACTACATCCATGGAAACAGTGACATTACTCAATTTCTGTTCAAAGCGTCCGGCGCTGACCACGACTTCCTCCAGCAGCTTGGTGCTTTCTTTCATGTAGACGTTTTTGGTGATTACCTCACGCCTGTCGATTACGATCGGCATCAGTACATCTTCGTAGCCCACATAACTGAATACGAGATCGACACCCCCTTCGGGCAGCTTGATTTCATAAGCCCCATGAATGTCGGACACTACTCCCTGATTACCCTGTAACTTATACGTAACGGCTGCTCCCACCAATGGCTCATTGGTATTTGCATCATATATATGTCCTTTCAGCGTTTGGGCAAAACTACTCCCAAGGCTGGTGAAGCATAGTAGCAAAGTTAGAATATATATTTTCTTCATTGTTTTCTTTTTTGATATTCATAGTTGATGTTTATTCTTGTGGCAGAAGATCCAATCCTAGGTCAATAGTATTGGCTGCATTCCATAAAACCGGCAGACCGTTTTCGTCATTTCCCATGAGAAGTCCGAGCAGGTTTTTAAATACAGTATTGTTAGCCATGCTTTCCGGCAACATTCCTTCCACTATCGGTTGTAGCCCGGGCAATAATTGAATGAAAGCAGTTGTCGACTCTTTGGTTAAGTAAAGATGGGTATGTCCGTCTTCCTCTTCTATATGAAAGATAATTCCTTCAGTCAGTAAGTAGAATACCTGCTGGAAGTTCGCCGTATCCATGCTGGTTATGATACCGAGTAGTGGATTGTCGATCATGGAGTTTACGATTCCGAGCAACAGTTTCAGTTGCACAGGATTGGATTGGGCAAGAGCTTCCATAATTCCGGAAACCAGTCCTGAATCGATAGGAGTTTCACCGTCCTTGGTTGCCAGACTGATAATTGCCGGTAAGTTCAGGTTTATTTTAAGTCTACCGCTCTCCTCTGTCCAGGTGATTAGATTAATTGGTGAAGCGGTCCACGTACGGTCTGTCAATGCATTATTGATATCTTTTTCCGTCAGTAAACCAATCATAAACTTAGTGACAAATGTTGCGATGGTACCGACGTCTTTATCCGGATCTATGTTATTGATCGGTACGCTGCCGATGTAAACGGGACTCGTCGTATAATTGGCTACAAGGTTACCGTCGGGTTGTAGGGTGATTGTCTGAAGAAGTTGCGGTATGAAATAGCAAAGTGCATTTTGAATCAGTTTCATCCTTAAAAACAGTGTACTGCCCGCTTTGGTCAGTTCCACGTCATCCAGATGGACATAGAATCCTCCGGTTAAGATTTCATTCGTTTCTTTCCATACATATTGCCCTCCGCTGTAAGTGACAGTCATTTTCTTTCCTTTAGTGAAATTGGATATGCCATAACTTTTCTTCCATTTACTTTGCGGTATTACTACGTCCAAATCCAGTTTCATTGTTTTCGGAGTGATGGCACCGCTGTATGTCACGGTTGCTCCTCCCATCGTGACGTTTTTGCCGCTAAATGTATAAGAGTCTTCCTGTTCGCACAGACTGATTGGAAGAGGAGTTTGTTTTTCTCCCGGGATAATGTCATTCAGTGTCAAGGTTCCTTTTTCACTGTCTTCTGTTTTAAAGTCGACAGTTTTTCCAACGAGTTTCTCCCCGCTGTAGGTCAGGTTCAAGGTAGCCGGTTTGATGTATGAGCCATACTCCTGGCAGAGTTCACCCGGCCAGAATAGCTTGTCATTATAGGTTTCCTCGCAAGATGTAAGGAGGAAAGCCGTACAAGCTACATAAAAAAGTCTTTTTAAAGTTCTCATTCTCTTCTAGGTTTTATTTCAACATATTTATTAAAACGATGCAAAGTACGGCTAATAGGTGACTGCCGTCAAGCTCCATTCTTGGGATTCAATATTCTATATTTGCTATTTTCTTAAATACAATCCTAATAAAGAAGAAAATAATGTTCTATTTGTAGGATATAATATACCATTTTTGAACTTGTTGCCCGGAATCCGGATGAAATGGATATTTTTGGTAAATTAAAAAAGAACTGACGATGACAACGAACGAATCCTTTCCTAAATTTGACCTTCCGGTTGATTTTATAGCAGATGACAGTATCACCGGAGATATCTTAAACTACTATGGTAATTTCCCCTGCAAAATAAAAGCCGGTGTCTTTGTGCTTTGTACGGAAGGGATGGTCAGAGCTACCATTAATTTGTTGGAGATTGTCATTCGTAAGAATGATTTCATCGTTGTTCTTCCTAATTCATTCATTCAGATACACGAAGTTTCGTCTGATACCCGTATTTCTTTTGCCGGTTTCTCGTCCGATTTTATGCTTTCGGGCAATTATGTGGAAATCCTGCTGGACTTTATGCCTATGATATTGAACAGTCCGGTCATCTCTCTGCAAGAGGATGTTGCCGGCTTATACCGGAATGTATATCTTTTACTGATTCGTGCTTATACACTCCCACATTCATTAGAAAATAAAGAGATCATACGTTCCGTACTGGCTATTTTTTTGCAGGGAACGAAAGAATTGTATAAACGCTATGGCAAGAAGCTCGATGAACCTTTGAGAAGAGAACAGGAGTTGTACAGGCAGTTTATACAGTTGTTGATGGCTCATTATACCAAAGAGCATGAAGTGGCGTTTTATGCGGAGAAGTGTGGGGTTACTGCGGCACATTTCTCAAGTGCCATCCGTCGGGCAAGCGGATACAGTCCGTTGGCAATCATTACAGAAATTATTATTATGAATGCGAAGGCCCAATTGAAAACCACCCGGTTGCCGGTGAAAGAAATAGCTTTCTCGTTAGGCTTTAACAATCATTCTTTTTTCAATAAATACTTTCGTAAAAAGGTGAAGATGACTCCGCTGGAATATCGCGAGAAATAAATCTGCGTCTGCTTAAAATTGGACTATACATAAAAATGGGATGTTTTATACATTCTCCCTGCTGTCAATCAGAGCCGGTATGCAAGAGGTTGATAAAAAATCGCTTAAATATGTATCAGGGAAATGCGAAAAGACAGCGCTTTGCTGATGGAAGATCCTTTTGGTACTTATTTGCTTTCAGAGTCGGAGTAAATGAATGATTCTTTTCCTATTATATAGCTATTTGCTATATAAAGAATCAATGGATTCTGAAGTGAAATAACTTGGAAATAGCTCTTCTTTCAGCCCAAAAATCCTTTCTCACCGATGAACGCTGGCTTGGTCGGTGAGCAAGGATGCGTTTCTCACCGACCAAGCCTGCGTTTCATTAAAAGCAAGGGTGCATTTATACCATAAAGACCGTCTGTTTTTCCTTGTATTTATGCATAATAAGGGGCTGTATGTGTATAATCTTGCATTAATTTATGCATTTTATTCTCTGCTTGATTTGATTCATAGCCACTGTCAAACGGTAGAATCTTAAAAATAGAACAAAACTGTTTACCGTTGAAATCCGTTCTTTGGTCGATTCTATTTGGAGGAAGAAAACAGCAGTCTTACTTTTGTTTCGATAACATGGAGTAATCCCGGAAAATAACTGCTTAAAAAAGCCTCAGAAGCTATTTGTAGCTAATGAGGCTTTTTATTTATAAAGGACGGGTACTCGTTTATTTGATTCCCAGTTTTTTAGCAATCTCTTTAGGCAGTGCGTCTTTGTGTACAAGAATATTCATAGTCTTGTAAGCAACGAATGCTTTGGAAGCATACCAGATACCATTGTATTTGCCTGATTTACCCCAAGAATTCTTCACCATGAAGTATTCTTTTCCGTTTTGGTCTTTAGCGATACCGTAGATTACCATTCCGTGGTCGTCCGTAGTTTCCCAATTGTCGAAAGCAACTTGGCGCATTTCTTGAGTGACGTCGATTTCCGGGTATGGTTTGGTTGTCATCATTTGACGTTTGTTAGCAGCAGTCAGGCCGGTCCAGCGAGCCATATCCGAACCGGAAAGTTCAGATTCTTTGTTTACATCCGGCATAACGGCGATACCGTCACGTGTGAATCCCTGTTCGCTGACGTCGCTACCCCATGCAAAAGTATAACCTTTCTTTATAGCATTGTCCATTACAGCCATCAGCTCTTCGATAGGCAGGTTGTAGGATAAACCATTGCGCCAATTATCCTGAATCTCGATTGCGAATTGAGAATAGAATGGATGATGTGTATAAGAAGTCAGTGATACATAGTCGTCACAGTTCAATCCCAGTGATTCAGAAAAAGTCTTCGGAGTATATTCTTTGCCTTTGTATGTGAACTTCTCCGGGCATGCTCCCAGATAAGTATCATAAATAGCGCTTAGTCCGTTTTTCCATACCGGAGTCAGTTTGCTCAACTTACCTTTCGCAATAGCATTGATGTAACCGGAAGCAACAGCATCCAGTTCGTTATGCACCGGCAACGTGTCACCGTACATGATACCCGGCATCACCTCTTGAGGAACAATACCATAATTCTTGATGCAGTACATTACATCATAAAAACTTCCGCCCGGGGAGAAAGAACTGTCACCATGATAGCGTACATAGTTTACTCCGCGATCCTGCATCGTTTTGTGTACGACAAACATTTCAGACAGGTCATACTCGCCTTTACCTAAGCGAAGCAATTCTGATTCAATGAATCCGAGAGTTGAGAAACTCCAGCAAGTGCTCGAACGATTTTGATTCTTGATAGAAGTAATCGGGTTTTCTTTCACTGTCGTGAAAACAAAACCTTCTTCAGGTTTTGCATCTTGTGCCATGATGTTTAGGCTGAACAAGCCTAAAGCAGCAATAAGGATTGTCTTTTTCATTCCTATGAAATTAATATTAAATTGTTTTGGCTACAAATATAGGAAAGTTTCACCACAGATTACACAGATTTACACAGATTATTTCACCACAGAGGACGCAGAGGACACAGAGGAAGATAAAGGAAAATTGAGATTAGGACAGACTGCAGGAAGCAGTTACCGCTCTAACTACTGGATTTACGACCCTTTGACAGACCTGTGGGATGGGGAGGATTTGACCGATTTCGAAGGAAGCACACGCTCGAAAGCTGTATGTTTTTCTACCGGAAAACGGGGAATTATAGCTACAGGAGGATCTTCCACTTATTATTACGATGATACCTGGGAGTTGAAACCATACGAATATGAAGAGAAATAAAAAAGTAATAGGTGTTAGTTGCTTTGTCTTACTGCTTTTAGTGGGAATCATGTATGTGTATGTGCATCCGGTAAATAGATACCGTTTGGAAGTGACCCGGGTTGGAGGTAGTGGGTACGGCTATAAAATTTATGAGAGAGAGCGTTTGATAATTGTTCAACCTTTTTTATTGGCACAATCATGCCACCTTACTGGCACGACTGTGTCAATATGGTGGCACTGGAGTGCCAATACGATGGCACAAGGTAAAGCATTAAGTACAGATTATTTGTTCTCTTCTTCTTTGGGTGCTACTACATAATCTTCTTTGATAAACTCATCATACACACGCTTGGGATGATCGAATGGAGCGGTTCCATTCTTCTGTTCATTGAAGTTTTCCCGGCGGAATTGTTTCAGTTTCAGGTTATCTTCCGCATACTCTCTCAATTTCTTATGCTCATTTCCGTAGAGCGAACTTTCAGTCACGTCAGAATTGAGCAGGTTTTCTTTAGGAGTAATAGTAGGTAGGAGCACTTGTTCCAACAGACCACGATAGGCACCGTTATATTCGCACCATACAATATCGTTGGTTACAAATATACGATAGGAGTACTTTGACCATGCGGTTTTGATTTCAATAGATGTAGCATAAATTTCAATGGTAGCTTCTGAACCATACGCTTGGTCACGGATCACAACGGTCGTCCGACCGCTCAGTTCTTCCTTCACGGAAGTTTGCCACTTATCAGAGTGTAAGATTTCTTCGATAATTTCCGGCAAATTTTCTTTAATCTCAAACTGTATTCTCATGGTGCTTGCCTGCGGGCAGGACTTTTTTGATTTTTTCCTCCTTAAACAATTAAGCTAGCCTAAAGTTACATAGATTGAAGCAAAAAAACAAGATTTTGTTTGAGAATTTGTTATTTTCGCCAAACTATCTGCCTTTTTCGTTTGTTTTTACCATAAATATGCACAAATCGTAAAAATAAAGTTTATGCGGAACAGGGCCCGGAAGAATTATGTCATTTATGTACTGATGTTACTCCTGTTTGGAGGGTTGATTTATGTTGCTATTGAAGAGGGTGACCGGTTTTCGCACTATGCGGTAAATGCGCAGAACATAGTACAGGGGAATCCATTCACTATGTTTCTCCAGTTTATACAGGATAATCTTCATCATCCGCTCACTACCTTGTTGATTCAGATTATAGCCGTACTGCTGATGGTGCGTCTTTTTGGCTATTTGTTCAGTCTGATCGGGCAACCGGGAGTGATTGGAGAGATTGTTGCCGGTATTGTGTTAGGACCTTCCGTACTCGGCTTTTTCTTTCCGGATGCTTTTCATTTCCTTTTTCCGGTACACTCGCTTACCAATCTTGAACTGTTGAGTCAGGTGGGACTGATCCTTTTTATGTTTGTCATCGGTATGGAGCTGGATTTCAGTGTACTGAAAAATAAAATCAATGAAACGCTGGTGATTAGCCATGCCGGAATCCTAGTACCCTTCTTTCTGGGCATCTTGTCTTCTTACTGGGTGTACGAAGAATATGCAGCTGCCCAAACTCCGTTTCTTCCATTTGCTTTGTTTATAGGTATTTCTATGAGTATCACCGCTTTTCCGGTATTGGCGCGCATCATTCAGGAGCGGAATATGACGAAGACTCCTTTAGGGACGCTGACCATTGCTTCCGCTGCCAATGATGATGTGACAGCCTGGTGTCTGTTGGCAGTGGTGATTGCTATCTCCAAAGCAGGAAGTTTTGCCAGTGCACTTTATTCAGTGGGGCTGGCAGTTGTCTATATTGCGGTCATGTTTTTGGTCGTTCGCCCATTTCTGAAGAAAGTGGGAGAAGTATATGCCAACCGGGAAGCAATCAATAAAACATTCGTGGCATTTATTCTGCTCATTCTTATTATTTCTTCTTGTCTGACCGAAATTATTGGTATTCATGCACTATTCGGAGCCTTTATGGCAGGGGTAGTGATGCCGTCCAATCTGGGTTTCCGGAAGGTGATGATGGAAAAGGTGGAGGATATTTCATTAGTATTCTTTTTACCTCTGTTCTTTGCCTTCACCGGATTGCGCACGGAAATCGGTTTGATAAACAGTCCGGAGTTGTGGATGGTATGTTTACTGTTGGTGACGGTTGCTGTTGTCGGCAAACTGGGTGGATGTGCCATTGCCGCCCGTTTGGTGGGTGAGTCGTGGAAGGATAGTCTGACGATAGGGACATTGATGAATACACGGGGATTGATGGAGCTTGTCGCTTTGAATATCGGTTATGAAATGGGAGTTCTTCCTCCCTCTATATTCGTAATTTTGGTCATTATGGCGCTAGTTACGACCTTTATGACTACTCCTTTGCTTCATTTGGTGGAACATATTTTCGTACGTCGGGAAGAAAAATTATCTTTGAAGCACAAATTGATATTTTGTTTCGGGCGTCCGGAATCCGGGCGTGTGTTGCTGTCCATTTATGATTTGTTATTTGGAAAGCAATTGAAGAAAAATCATTTGATTGCAGCACACTATACGGTGGGCACGGATCTGAATCCGTTGAATGCCGAACATTATGCCAGCGAGAGTTTTGCTTTGCTCAATCAACAGGCGGCGAAATTGAATATCCAGGTAGATAACCATTATCGGGTGACAGACAAACTTGTACAGGAAATCATCCATTTTGTCCGTAACGAACATCCTGATATGCTACTTTTGGGAGCCGGGAGTCATTATCGTTCGGATATGCCGGGAACTCCGGGAGCAATTTTATGGTTAACGCTCTTCCGGGATAAGATTGATGAGATTATGGAGCAGGTGAAGTGTCCGGTGGCCGTATTTGTCAATCGTCAGTATCGGGAAGGCGCGACAGTCAGTTTCGTGCTTGGCGGAATGATTGATCTGTTTCTTTTTTCCTATTTGGATAAGATGTTGCAGAACGGACATTCGGTGCGTCTTTTTCTTTTTGATACGGACGATGAAGAGTTCCGTGGACGCATTGACGATTTGCAGGTGCGTTATCCGGAACAAACGATGATAGTGTGGTTTGAGGGAGTAGAAGATTTAGTGACTGAAGAGAAAGACGGATTATTGATAATGAGCCATCTTTCTTATACGAAATTATCCGAGGATGAGGCTGTGATGCGTGAATTGTCATCTTTGCTGGTAATCCGCCGGAATAAGAATACGGGAGATAAAAATGAAGGACTTGAAAATTGATGAATCTACGGGATTAGTGTTGGAAGGCGGGGGAATGCGTGGAGTATTCACCTGCGGTGTGCTTGATTATTTTATGGATCACGATATCCGGTTTCCCTATGCGATAGGAGTGTCTGCCGGTGCGTGCAACGGGTTGTCGTATGCATCACGGCAACGGGGACGTGCCAAGTACAGCAACATTGACTTGTTGGAGAAGTATGATTATATCGGTCTGAAACATTTGCTCAAAAAGCGTAATATACTGGACTTTGATCTATTATTCAATGAGTTCCCCGAACATATTCTTCCTTACGATTATGAAACATACTTTGCTTCACCGGAACGTTTTGTGATGGTGACTACGAATTGCATCACGGGAGAAGCCAACTATTTCGAAGAGAAAAAAGACAGTCGCAGGGTGATTGATATTGTCCGCGCATCCAGCAGTCTCCCTTTTGTATGTCCTATTACTTATGTAGACGGGGTTCCCATGCTCGATGGAGGAATTGTAGATTCCATACCTTTGCAAAGAGCCATTACGGATGGCTGCACGAGAAATGTTGTGGTACTCACCCGTAACCGGGGGTATCGTAAAGATTCGAAAGACATTCGTATCCCTTCGTTTGTATATCGGAAATATCCGAAGTTGCGCGAAGCGTTAAGTCGGCGGTGTGCTGTTTATAATGAGCAGTTGGAAATGGTAGAGCGCATGGAGGATGAAGGACAGATTATCGTTATTCGCCCGTTAAAACCTGTAGCCGTAGACCGCATCGAGAAAGATGTGCAAAAGCTGACAGAGTTTTATCAGGAAGGGTACGAATGTGCGAGAGCCTTACTTGAAGAATAAACAAGTCTCCATAGTTGAACAACAGACAGGCTCTCCATGCTTTTTTGTTTTTCTTGAATGTCAGATAGGATAATTGGGCGTGTTCCCTTTTCATTTTGAATGGGTATATTGTTCAGCAGCCTTTTTTAGTTTCCTACCCATCAATTCTACCAGAGTCTTCGGATAAAGAACTTGTATTCCCTCGGCATATCCGAAGAATACTCGTTCTAACTCATGGTTGATGACGACTTCAATTTCCAGTATGACACTTCCGTCAGCCAATCTTTCCACCACTTGCTGGCTGCGGTGTATAGGCTTGGTTATGATGTAAGGTGCTTCGGCAGCGGCTACCTTGAAACCGATTTTCTCCGCTACGCTTCCGGAGTTTTTAGTGACTCCTACCAGATCATCGAAGAACGTGTTCGGATCGAAGAACGTATTTTTTATGTAATGTTCTTGTGGCAGAACTTCCAATGATTGTATTCTGTCCAAAGCTAAATTTTGCAAGATCCGTCCGTTTCCTCTGACACCATAAACGAACCACCGGTTACGATACTCTTTTAATAGATAAGGATAAAAAATAAAGTTGTTGGCCGAACGTGCCTTGAACGAACGATATTTGAGCTGTATCGGATGCTCGTTTACAATCGCGTGATAGATCGTATCCAGATAATCCAGTCCTTTCAACGATTCATTCTTTTCAAAGTCAATGACAGGAGTGGTTTTCATCCGGGCAGAAGCGACATGGTCTTCCAGACGGTTGATAATATCGCTCATTTCCGTAAAATAGGAGAAACCTTTAAACTGCCTCAACACTTCCACGGCTTCCGACATCGTTTTCAGGTCTTGTTCGTTCAGCGGAGTTTGTGTAATGCTGTATTCCGGATCTTCGTATTTATAGTATTTATTTTCGTACACCACAATCGGAGCGTTATAACCCAGCTTCTCGCTGCGCATCATCTGTATATCCATTTGTACCGTACGTTTGCTTATGCCTTTATCGATGCCTTCGTATTCATAAAGAGCATCCGAGCAAGCATCTACCAAATCTTCCAACGTCCAGCGTCGATAAGGATTACGCAGACAGTTATCAATTGTTTTATAACGGATTAAGGCATTTCTATTTGCTGGCATAAGTAGAAGAATAAAGATTGGCTTCAAAAGTAGAAAAATAAATTCAGGAAAACAAAGAGGTTGCAGGTCTTTATTCTTGGATGATAAAAAGAAAATTCTTAGGATTTGTATCAAATTTGATACCCTTTGAAACAAAGTTTATAGACGAAGGCGAAGATACCCCCTATCTTTGCCTTCGTCTTTTAGATTAAAAGCTTGTATAAACTAGGAATACTTTGTTGCCATGAAAACAAACCCTTGGATGAAACTATGTAAAGGTGCAATACTTGCGTTAGCAGTCTCTTACGGACTGACTTATTGCCACACAACTAAAAGCAAGTTGACCTTGGAACAGAAAAGCGATAGCCTGACTGTCATCCACATCACCAATCCGACTAATTATATATTGCTTCCTATAGAAGAGGAAGCTGCGGAAAGTCAGGTTCTGCTTGATACCGGAGAGGCTGCGGATACCGATATGGATATTCGTCTGGCACAGACTCAAGTGGACTATTTCGTTTCATTTGCCTTGCCTACCGGAGCGAAGACTGCCACCGTCCGTGTTCGTAATAAATCAAAGGATGCACTTTGCTGGAAAGAAATCAAACTATCTGATACTTTTGATACAGCCAATACGGAAAAGTTCCGCCCTGTTTACCATCATACTCCTCTCTATGGCTGGATGAATGATGCCAACGGATTGGTGTATAAAGATGGAGAATATCATTTGTATTTTCAATATAACCCTTACGGTTCTAAATGGGGAAATATGCATTGGGGACATTCTGTCAGTAAGGACCTTGTACATTGGGAACATTTGGCCCCAGCTATTGCCCGTGATACATTGGGACATATCTTTTCCGGCAGCTCTATTGTCGATCAGGAGAATGTAGCGGGGTATGGAGCAGGGAGCATCCTGGCTTTTTATACTTCTGCCAGTGACAAAAACGGGCAGATTCAATGTCTTGCTTTTAGCAAGGATAACGGACGGACATTTACTAAATATGAGAAGAACCCTATCTTGAGTCCTGCTGATGGTTTGAAAGATTTCCGCGACCCGAAAGTGTTCCGGTATGAACCGGAAGATAAATGGGTGATGATTGTCTCCGCCGATAAAGAAATGCGTTTCTACGAATCTAAGAATCTGAAGGACTGGAACTATATGAGCAGCTTCGGAGAAGGATACGGGGTACAGCCTTGTCAGTTTGAATGTCCTGACATGGTAGAACTTTCGGTAGATGGAGATACGAACCGTAAGAAATGGGCGTTGATAGTAAATGTAAATCCGGGATGTTATTTCGGAGGAAGTGCCACTCAATACTTTACAGGAGACTTTGATGGAATGAAATTCAGTTGTGACAGTCAGCCGAATGTCACGAAATGGTTGGATTGGGGCAAAGATCACTATGCTACCGTTTGCTTCTCAAACACTGGAGAACGGACGATTGCTGTTCCTTGGATGAGTAACTGGCAATATTGTAATATTGTCCCGACAAAGCAATTCCGTAGTGCTAATGCTTTGCCGCGTGAGTTAAGTCTTTATACACAAGACGGTGAAATTTATCTTTCAGCAGCTCCGGTACCGGAGATAAAAACTCTGCGAAAAGAAAAGAAAGAGATTCCGGCATTTACGGTTGCCAATGATTATCATATTGATTCTTTATTGGCTGATAATGATGGTGCTTATGAACTGGCATTGGAAATTACCGCTGGGGAAGCGGAGATTATGGGATTCAGCCTCTTTAATGATAAAGGAGAAAAGGTGGATATCTACTTCAATCTTCCGGAAAAGAGATTGGTTATGGACCGGACGAAAAGTGGTATCGTGGATTTCGGAAAGAAGAGTGTATCTCATGAAATAGAGGTTCACGACCGCAGAAAGACGACTTCCATCAATTATATAGATGATTTCGCATTAGCTACCTGGGCACCGATAAAGAAAGAGAATAAATATACGTTGGATGTCTTTGTTGATAAATGTTCTGTAGAAATATTCCTGAATGGAGGAAAGGTAGCAATGACTAATCTTATCTTTCCATCGGAACCATACAACCGTATGTGTTTTTATAGCAAAGGAGGTTCATTCCAAGTAGATTCATTCAATGCGTATCGGTTGGGTTTATAATAGAAGTAGAAGTTACACAATAGATGTTTACATAGATCCAGTGAAAGCAATAAGTCTTGATTGCTTTTTAAGGATTCATAGGTTGGATTTATAAGCTAGGTTTTGTAGATTAGAATTAGGTATTTGGTAGCTGTCAGATGTGAAATCCGGCAGCTACTTTTATTCATCAATTATTCATCAATTTCAATTGTATATCCTCCTTGGAATATCTCTTCCGGTTGTAAGTGCTGCATCCAGTCCTTATCTTTATATTCACCAGTATAATGTGCGCGGTCGCAACGTCCGTACCAAGGTTCGATGCAGACGAAAGGAGCATTCTTTGCAGGTGGAGACCAGAGTCCAACTACCGGAGCATTAAAATGTAGACTAAGATAAGCCAGTTTCTCTTTATTATATAAGGTAACTTTACGGACCTGTTCATTCTCCAGTATCAAAGCATCTTTATCAAAAGTATGCGTGTCCAGTGGTAATAATCCGTCCGTCAACTCTAAAGAATATTCAGTAGAAGGATCAGCGCATCCTTTTTCTGAAATGAGAATATATTTCAAACCGTTTTCCTTGTCAAATCCGAAGAACCCTCTTTCAGAATTGCTTGCATCGAATTCTGGCCAATAGAAAGCAGGATGTGCACCAATCTGAAAATACATTTCCTTGTCGCCAGTATTCTTTACTTCCCACATAACTTCAATTTTCTTTCCCTGGATGCGATAGCCTATTTCCAGACAGAATGGAAAAGGGTATTTATGCAAAGTTTCTTCATTGCTGACAAGGCGGTAACGTACTTCATCCTCTTTTTCAGAAATAAGAGTAAATTCCATGTCACGGGCAAAACCATGTTGAGTAAGCGTATAAGGAATCCCTTCATTCCGATACTCATTTTCCCATACGCTCCCTACAATCGGGAATAGGACAGGAGAGTGTCGCTTCCAAAAAGCAGGATCGGCTTGCCACAGATATTCTTTTCCATTGGCGACGATGCTGCAGAGTTCAGCTCCGTGAGGAGATACTTGAATCGTGAGTTGTTTGTTGGAGATTGTTTTCATATCGTTTATTTATTGGATTATTTTAGAGTTAATCTTTAAGTTCATCTTCCGATCCTTCTTTCGAGATGTCTTCAGATTTGCCTTTCAGTAGGATACCACTTTTTGCATTAAGAGGAGAGATTACTCTTTTGCCTGTTTTTGCTTCCAGCTCCAGTCGGGCATTGCGGGCTACTTCTCCACCTTGTTGAGCAATATCCATGTGGTCATTGAATGTTTCGGGATCGCTGATTTCGGATATTTCTTTAGTAGAAAGTTCGGCAAGCATATTTAATACCAACTCTTTATTGGTCATATTATCCCGTAGGTTTTCTTTTTTCAATCCTTTAAATTGTTTGTACTCTTTAGATGTCATATCCGACCAGGTCTGATAGATAATATCTGTGAGTGTAGCGAATTGAACGCCTTCTTGCAATCCATGTTTCTTCCACTCATCAGTCAAGTCTTTACGGATTTCTATTGATTTCAGACGTTGGTTAATCCAGCTATCAGAATATCCCATACGTTTATAATCCATTAAAGCCTGGTCAATTGATAATTCGGGGTCTTGTATTTGGTTGAGCCGTTCGCTGGCAACTTTAGCCATCCATAGTTTGAAAGGTTCTGCCTTAGGAGAAGGAATAGATTGGATAAGGCGGAGAAGTTGTTCGGTATCGGCAACATCGGTTAGGCGCATTTTACCATCAGTCGCCAACATTTTCAACTGGTTACAATTTGTAACCGTTTCATTACCTTCTTTGGATAGCCTGTTCTTCAGTACTTTCCAATAATTTCTTGCTACTTGATAATCTGTACTATCCGTCAAGACAGCCACCACATCTACTATCGAAAAATACCACTTCTCTTGTTTATCATCCCATACTGTACGTACTCTTCTTTCTTCAAAGAGTTTTAAAGCTTGTTGCTTAGTCATGAATCTTATTTTTAGAGTTTATTATTTAATGAAGAGTCGTTCTTTCTTTGGGCTCATATCACTATACAAAGGTAGCGTTTTCTGCGATTATAAAAGAATATGAATCCAAGAATTCCCATAATGAAAGGAAATATGTATAAAACCCTGTAAAATAGCGTTCTATGTAACAAATGTTATAGCCTTTGAAACATTTTTTTCAGTCGTTTGATATAAATCAACCGTAATTTGCATCATCGATATAGATAAAATTCGTACTTTTAATTTAATAACATCAAACTAATGCTTAGTATTATGAAGAACAAAAAACTTCTTTGTAGCGTTTGTTTCCTGTTTACTTTCATGTCAGTCCTTTGGGGGCAGAACATAACAGTGAAAGGAAACGTTACTTCAAAGACTGATGGTCAACCAATTATTGGTGCTTCCATAGTGCAAAATGATTCTAAATCAACTGGAACTATCACAGATTTGGATGGTAACTTTACTCTTAGTGTACCAACGAATGCATTATTGGCAATTTCTTATATAGGATATAAAGAAGTAATTATTGCCGCTAAACCTTCGTTGAAGATAGTAATGGAAGAGGATGCTAAGATGATTGACGAAGTGGTTGTGACCGGTTATATGGCTGAGAAGAAAGCCAGTTTGACAGGTTCGGTAGCCGTGGTGAAGATGAAAGAAGTGGCTGACATACCTACCGGTAATGTAATGTCAGGTTTGCAGGGACGGGTGGCAGGTATGAATGTGACCACTGACGGTAAACCTGGAGGTGGAAACACAGATACTAAGTTGCGCGGTATTACTACTATCAACAACTCTTCTCCTCTTTATGTGATAGATGGTATTCAGACACATGACAATGTGGCCTCAATCATCTCCTCCAATGATGTTGAATCCATTCAGGTATTGAAAGATGCAGCTTCGGCTGCCATCTATGGTGCACAAGCTGCTAACGGTGTCATTATTATCACCACAAAACGTGCTAAGGAAGGCGATGTAAAGGTCAGTTTTGATATGTCACTTACTGCCCAGACTTTTGCTGGTGGTATTGATATGCTTGACGCTTATCAGTGGGGTGATGTTTACTGGCAAGCCTATAAAAATACTTTTGGAACTTATCCCAACAGTGTAGTATATGGAAATGGAGAAAAAGCCCAATTGCAAGAATATTATTTTGATCAGAACGGAGTGAAAATAAAGTCGGGCAACACTGATTGGGCAAAGGAAGTGTTTGGCACGGCATTGATGCAGAATTATAACCTTTCTCTCTCTAAAGGATTCAAGGATGGCAATGTGTCTCTTACTTTAAACTATATGAATCAGGACGGTCTTTGCCGTAACACTGACTACGAACGCTTTAATTCACGTTTAGCATCTAATTTCCGCTTTCTGAATGGTAAAGTACGTGTGGGAGAAAGTATTTCGGTAAACCATTGGTTGGAGCATCTTAATCCTGCCGGTATAGAAGAACTTGTTATTGCTCAGCACCCTGCTATTCCTGTGTATGATGAAAACGGAGGATATGCCGGTGGCTATGTAGACATATTAGGGGATAAACCGAATGCTATTCGCTTGACGGACAATGAAGCCGATAATCGCCACAAAAGCTGGCGCATCTTTGGTAGTGCCTACCTGGAAGTAGAACCTGTTAAGAATTTAGTATTGAAGAGTCAATTTGGCTTGAACTACACTACTGGTTTCAACTCAACATTCATCCCGAAGTGGAGCGAGGCTGACCGTAAAGTAGATGTGAATGAGCTGACTGTACGACAGGATAATAGCGTACAATGGATATGGTCGAACACAGCCAATTATAACATAGACTTCGGGAAGAACAATATTAATGCTGTGATAGGAACTGAAGCCAAGAAAGAAAATGGTGAACATTTACAGGGCTATGGTCGCGGATTAGTGATAGAAGACCTTGACTATCGTTATTTGGACACTGTGACCGAAGGAAAAAGTGTAAGCAACAATGCTTCTACCTATGCTATGGTTTCTTATTTCGGTAAGGTGAACTATGCGTTCGATAATAAGTACCTTATATCAGGAACCGTGCGTCGTGATGCTTCCTCACGTTTCGGTAAGGGGCACAATTCAGCCATCTTCCCTTCGGTATCGGCCGGTTGGAGAATTTCGGGCGAAAAATTTATGGAACGTACGCAAAACTGGCTTTCAGACCTCAAATTGCGTGCATCGTGGGGGATAAATGGTAACGATCAGATTGACAATAATGCTACCTACAACCTCTATTATACCAATATGGCTAATGGTTCATACAATTTCAACGGTGACGGTACGACGGTAGTACCCGGTGTGCAGAAAGACCGTTCGGGCAACAGTGACTTGAAGTGGGAAGAAACCGAGCAACTGAACTTCGGTATTGATGCTGCTTTCTTCGACAATCGTTTGGGACTGACACTGGACTATTTTCAAAAGAAGACCACTGGTATGCTAATTCAGAAACCTTATATAGGTGTGATTGGCGAAGGTGGATATAAATGGTACAATGCTGCCAGCATGGATAATAACGGTGTGGAAGTAACCCTTACTTGGCGAGATGAAATAAAGGATTTCAAGTACGACATTTCATTCAACCTTTCTTATTATAAAAATGAAATTACCGAACTTCCAGATGTAATCAAATATACTTGGGGAGGAGGTAACGGTGTGGATAAAACCATTGTAGGGCAACCTTTCGGTTCATGGATGTCTTATAAAGCTGATGGTGTATTCAAAACCAAACAAGAGGTGTATGAATACCTAAGTAAGTATGATGTACAGATTGGTGCCCCTGGTGTGGGACGTATTCGCTACAAAGATCTTAATGGTGATAATGTCATCAATACTGCCGATATGGATTGGCAAGGCAGCGATCAACCCAGATTTATCGGTGGATTGAATATAGGTGCATCCTACAAAGGGTTTGATCTTTCTATGTTCTTCAATGGCATGGTTCGCGATGCATGGAATAACTCAAAGTTTTATACCGATCTCTTTCAAGGATGGACAGGCAATCACTCTGTACGTCTGATGGATGCAATGAGAGCTTGGAATACTTATGAGCAGACTGGAGTTTATAATTGTGATATTCCTGCACTGACTGTAGTCGATAATAATGTTGAAACACGTAGTTCTACTTTCTTTATTGAAGATGGTTCTTACGTGAAGTTGAAGACTTTGACAGTGGGGTATACTTTCCCAGATAAATGGATAAAGAAAGCACACCTTTCTAATCTGCGCATGTATTTGCAGGCACAGAATGTTTTCACGCTGACTAATTATACCGGTGCCGACCCTGAAGGATTGGGCTATCCATATCCTCAGCCTCGCACCTATACATTCGGTTTATCACTTGGTTTTTAATTTTTATCCTAAATACAGAACATTATGAAATTGAAATATATCCTTGTTGCGGGTGCTATGGCACTATTGTCTAGTTGCGATGAGAGCCGTTTTCTTGATATTAAACCTCAGGGGACACTTAATGACGATTTGTTGTCGTCAGCCGATGGTGTGGAGCTTCTGGTTACGTCGGCTTATGCTGGACTGAAAGGTCCCAATCGTGATATGCATTGGGTACCGATGACCAATTGGACGTATGGTGAAGTACGTTCGGATAATGCCTATAAAGGTGGTGGCGGTGTAAACGATGGAGACTTTTGCACTTTGCTTGAAACCTTTAAAATAGATGCTACATGGAGCAATGCCGACGAAAAATGGTTCCAACTTTATTGTTGCTTGCAACGTTGTAACAGCGCATTAAGAGTAATGAATACACTTGACGAGAATGTTTTGCCGATACTTAAAAGTCGCAAAGCCGAAATGAAAGTGATTCGTGCACACTTCTTCTTTGAACTGGTTCGCCTTTTCAAGCAAGTGCCCTACTTTGATGAAAATGTGGAAAATGATGATTATAAGTACATTCCCAACAATCAATTTACTCGTGAAGAACTTCTAGGTAAAATAGCACAGGAATTTCTTGATGCTGCCAACGATTTGCCTGACACTCAGCCTCAGGTAGGTCGTATCACTAAGAACATAGCATATGCCTATGCTGCCAAAGCCATGCTTTATCAGGCTTACCAGCAAGATGACAATAACCAAGTGGTTTCTATCGACAAGCAGTTGCTTGCAGAAGTAGTGACTCTTTGCGATAAAGTGGGTGCACAGGGGAAGACATATGATCTTTTGACTGACTTTCAGAAACTCGACCAACTGGCTTATGAGAATGGTGTAGAATCTGTGTTTGCCGTACAATATTCGATGGATGATGAAACCGATGGTGCCGGGAACATTAATTGGAGCAACCTCCTCAATGCTCCCAAGGGACCTTACGGTGGCGATGGATTCTTCTTGCCCAGCCAGAACCTGATTAATGCTTATAAGACAGATAACCATGGACTACCTCTGTTTGACACTTTTAATACCGATGACTATGGGACATATGAAGGAAATGAACTCACCAATATTGACGCGACTGTAGATCCTCGTCTGGATTTCGTTACCGGTCGTCCGGGCATCACTTGGAAAACATACGTATCTGAGCCTTGTAAAGCAAACTGGGTACGTAACAGTGGTGAATATGGCTTTAACTGCACCAAACGTTTCTTCATTTCGCCTGAAAGTGATGAAATGTTCCAAGGTTGGCCTTGGGGAGCCTCTCATCTTAACTGGCAGATTATTCGCTATGCTGACGTGTTGTTATGGAAGGCTGAAGCGCTGATAGAGATAGGGGAAGCAGGTGGACTGGAAGAAGCCCGCAAAATCATTAACCGTATTCGTCTGCGTGCCAAGAACAGCCCTTATGTGAAGGACTTTAAGCATCCCGAACAAAATGCAGCTAATTACCTGATCGGCGAATACCCTGCTGAAGGATGGGGGCAAGACTTTGCTCGGAAGGCGCTACGTTGGGAACGCCGCGTGGAGTTTGCTATGGAGGGCGACCGTTTCTTCGATTTGGTACGTTGGGGCATTGCTAAGGAAACCATGAACAGTTACATGGTCGTGGAACAAAACAAGCGCGTTTATTATCGCGGTGCTCGCTTCACCAGTGGCAGGGATGAATACTTACCCATCCCCAATGCGCAATATAACTTCTCTGAAGGTAATTATGTGCAGAATCCTGGATATGGTAAGTTTAACTAATATAAATTCCTTAAATATAGATATGATGAAAATAAAAAAATACTTGATAAGCGTCTGCTGCCTATGCTTGCTCACGGCTTGTGATGATAATGACAATAATCTATGCTATGGCACTCATACTGACATTGAAGGCGATGTCACCAAATTCGGAGCTATTGGCGATGGAAAGACAGATTGTTCGAAAGCCATTAATAGTGCCATTGCATCATTGCCTTCCGAAGGGGGAGTGGTGGTTATTCCAGAAGGTGATTTTGTGCTCGATGCTCCCATTGTGATTAACAAGCACAATGTAACGCTCAAGGGATTGAATCCCGGTATGCGCAGCAATATTGATGTGAATGGAATAAACGATTTGCTGGGACCCGGTGGTGGAAGCAAATTGGTGGCACGTAATGCCGAGGCTGCTATAAAAGTGGAAACAGGCGTGAAGGATGTAAAGATTATGAACCTTATGGTATCAGGAGGTACGGAAGCCAAGAATATCGGCATACACTTTGCCAGTACGAGCGATAATGGAATACTTTCTAATATTATCGGTATTAATCTGCATACCGGTCTCAAGATAGAACAGGCAAAAAATATGCAGATACTCAACTGTTGGGTATGTGAACTTCCGAATAGCATTGAGCTGATTGGCGGTAAAAATATTAATGTGAAGAATTGCCAATTAGGTGCTCAACCTACCGGTATTACTTGTAAGGTACAGGGAGTAGACGAACTGTCGTTCATTAATAATCAGGTTTATCCTGATGGACGTGAAAACTTACTACTTGATGGTTGTAATAATTGTGTGATTGAGGGTAATAATTTCAAGAGTTACTATAATGGAATTCTGGTATTGAGTGGCAATGGCAATAAGGTGAATAAGAATATCTTTTGGCTTACAGGCGCACTTCCGAATCAGATGCTCGACCACGGTAATGACTTTGGCGTAATTAACGTAAAGGGTAACAACAATATGTTTGTATCCAACAGTTTGTCATGCGAATGGGCTTATGCCGACGCTGTGACTGTAAGTGCTACTCAAGGAACTGGTAATGTGTTCAAGAACTGCTTTATAGATAATTTGGATAGTTATCGAGTGTTCTTTGTGAACGCATCAGCCGAAGTCTCTAACTGTGTATCATCTGATAAGGTGAACATAGTAGAATAATCTTCCCATCATACACCATTATTAATATAGTAACACCATGAAGATAAATAAACTCTTAATAAGTGGACTGCTCTTGATACTGAGCACATCTTGCAGTAATGACAATGACTATACACTTTGTGATGAATGTAAAGGGCAGAAGGTAATAGATATCACTCAATTCGGACTTCCGACTGATGGATCTACTGATTGCGCTGATCTTATCAATGCCATTATAGCCGATCTCCCGCCTGAAGGAGGTACAATACTTATTCCCGAAGGAACTTTCCGTTTGGATAGTCCTATTCGCCTCACTCGTAATTTCGTAACACTGAAAGGTGTGAATGATGATGTTGTTTCTACTGTTTCCGATGCCCGGGAGAGCCGCCTGGTACTTGGTAATGCCGAATATGCATTACACGTAGCACCGGTAGCTGACATAAACGGACGCAAAAACCGTATCAGCGGTGTGGAAGTAAATGGACTCACACTTGTGGGGAAAGCCGATCATCAGGGGACCGGAATCTTTGTTGAACATGATAACGACCGCCTTCATTTCTTCAACATTAAAATGGAAAACATGTACCAAGGCATTAAAACGCAAGGGTGTGATGCCATTACATTAGCCCGGATAGATGCGGCCGATGTGGTGAATGGTATTGAGATGAATGGGGGGATACAGAATATGGTAACCAACTCCTTTTTCGGTTCAACTCAAGGCGGTGTAGCCGCACATATTTCAGGAGAAAGTAATCTGATTTTCTCTCACAACAAACTGACGGCAACTGACGATCAATGTGCCAACTTTATAGGCTGTAGCCGGGTGAATATTTCGGATAATGAATTTACTGGCAACAAAATGACCTTCTTTGATCTAAGCGGACAAAATAACTTGATAAGTGACAACAAGTTTATGGTAAACCGAAGCGACAATCAACTTAACGGTAAAGAAGCTGACTATGGAGTGATTCATGTAAAAGGAGAATACAATCATTTCACTTCGAACACAATAAATGTATCTTGGAATGAAGGGATAGAAAACCCCGTTACTGTGAATACTATGGGAGGAGAAAATAATCGTTTCACAAGTTGTACGATAGAAGATATAAATAGCAATCAAGTATTTTATGTCAGTGAATTGTCCGAAGTGGTAGATTGCGGGGTAACGGAAGAAAATATAAAGGTGAAACCGTCCGGACTCGATTTGACAAAAGCGGCTTATGTCATAACGTATGACACTCCGGAAGAAATAGCGGATGATGATGAAAAAGCTTCCTATATGTGGTTTAAGAAACAATTTGTGAATGGCAAAGTTATTACTTCTGCCACATTGAATAGTGAGGACCTTTCTGTTTATGACGTTATTTGGGTACATATCGACCGTGTAGGTATTGGAGCCGGATGGGATAAGTTGCCTTTATCTACAAGTGCAGTCGCTGCGTTAACTACTTATTATAAAAATGGCGGAAATCTGTTCTTGAGCAATCATGCGACTCAGTTGGTAGTACCTTTGGGGCGTACTGAACGAGCTCCCGGAATATTTGGAGATGGTGAAGGAGGCGACGGAACAGATATTTGGACGATTAATGCCAATATCGGAATGGAGTACGACCATCGGTCTCATCCAGCTTTTGCCGGTATGGTTACTTCTTCCCAATTCCCCCATGAAACATTCCCGTTGATCGGGCCCGGACGACGTGAAGACCATAACTGTATGTGGGATTTGAATTCTTATGGTTTCCCCGGCCTTTATCCTAATGCAGGAAATGTGGTAAAAGCATTTGAAGAGGAAAACAATGCTATCGTTTTGGCAACATGGGGACACGTTACGGACTACTGTTGTGCAGGAATGATAGAATTTGTACCGACAACGGAATATCAAGGTACATGTATAGCTATCGGACTGGCCGCTTATGAATGGAATCAGAATAGTAATCTGAACGTTTATCAGGATAATCTTGTGCTCATGACGAAAAATATATTGCATTATCTAAGTGCTAAGAAATAGGTAGGTAACATTTTTTCTATCTTCTGAAACAAAAGTGATAGGTGTAACTATCCGTTACGCCTATCTTTGCACTTGCAATAGATAAAAGACATGAATATTAATAATTAACTCTAATACCATCTGGCATGAATGTATTATTCTCGTTTAAACAAGTACGGAGCTTTTTGACAATTCTGATGATGATGATTTTCTCATTCTCGGATGCTGCCGCCGATACTTCTTCTTTATTAATCAAAGACCTGGGCGAAGGACATTGTCTGGTACAAATTAATACGAATCAGCGGTATTTGCTTTTACCCGTAGAGGAAGCGATGCCTGACGTACGTGTCAGCATGATTGTTAACAACAAGGAAGTGAATGTTGCAGATGTTCGTCTGGCGGTGAACAGAGTGGACTATTTTGTTCCGTTGGATCTTTCGGCTTATGCTGGTAAAAACATACTGTTGAAATTTAAATTAGGCTCGAATGATCCTATACGGGGGAAACTTTCTGCTGTTTGTTGCAAGGAAATGAAATTGTCCGACACGTTCGATACGGGCAACCGTGAAAAGTTCCGTCCTACTTATCATTTCTCACCTCTTTATGGGTGGATGAATGATCCTAATGGAATGGTATATAAAGACGGTGAATACCACCTTTTCTACCAATACAACCCTTATGGTTCCAAATGGGGAAATATGAGTTGGGGACATGCCATCAGCCAAGATCTTGTAAACTGGGAACATCTTCCTGTAGCCATTGCTCCCGATGCATTGGGGACAATTTTCAGTGGCTCGGCAGTTGTCGATTTTGATAATACAGCCGGTTTCGGTGCAGGTGCCATCATCGCCATCTATACACAAAACAGTGACCGACAAGTACAAAGCATTGCTTATAGTACCGACAACGGACGTACTTTCACCAAATATGAGAATAATCCAGTTCTGACGTCCGATGCCCGTGATTTCCGCGATCCGAAAGTATTCTGGCATAAAGAGACGCAACACTGGATTATGTTATTGGCAGTGGGACAGGAAATGCAGATATTCTCTTCTTCTAATCTGAAAGACTGGACCTTTGAAAGTCGTTTCGGTGAAGGGCAAGGTGCACATGGTGGTGTTTGGGAATGTCCCGATATGTTTGAACTTCCAGTGGAAGGTACAAATGAAAAGAAATGGGTACTGCTTTGTAACTTGAATCCCGGAGGTCCTTTCGGAGGAAGTGCTACTCAATATTTTGTAGGCTCCTTCAACGGAAAAGAGTTTGTAAACGAATCACCCTCCAAAACCAAATGGATGGACTGGGGAAAAGACCATTATGCCACCGTGACTTGGAGTGATGCTCCCGACAACCGCCGCATCGCTATCGCATGGATGAGCAACTGGCAATACGCAAACGATGTTCCTACCTCCCAATACCGTAGCCCGAACTCCGTTCCCCGTGACTTGAGTCTGTTTGCCGTAGATGGTGAGACTTACCTCCAATCAGCTCCCTCTCCCGAACTGCTGGCTTTGCGTGATGCTTCCAAGAAACGCTCGTTCAAAGTAAACGGAACACGCACAATTAAAGAAATGATTCCCGGCAATGACGGTGCATACGAAATAGAACTGACAATCGAAAATCAACGTGCAGACGTAATCGGCTTCCGTCTCTACAATGACAAAGGCGAAGAAGTGGATATGCAGTATGACATGAAAGAAAAGAAATTCTCGATGGATCGTCGCAAGAGCGGAGAGGTCAGCTTCAATGAGAATTTCCCGATGTTGACCTGGACAGCAATTGAACAAGGTGGAAACGAGGAACAAGGCGGCAAAGAGGCATTGAAACTCCGTCTGTTTGTGGATAAATCCAGTGTGGAAGCCTTTGGAGACGGTGGACGTTTTGTGATGACCAATCAGGTATTTCCTTCGGAACCTTACAATCATATCGACTTTTACAGTAAAGGAGGAGCTTATAAGGTAGACTCATTTGTGGTTTACAAGTTGAAGCCATAAGCCCGTTCTATTCCGCTCCATGCGTTCTTTCCCTGTTTCCTAAGGACAGAGTTCCTCTTTCCCAGTGAGAGAGTACCCACAAAGTGGGGATATAGTTGCTCTAAACTTAAGCTATTGGTAGTTCTTCACGGCCGTGACGAGATCCTACCACGGCCGTGGTAGCTTCTTCCCACAGCCGTGACGAGAAGGCACCACGGCCGTGGGAAGGTAACAATACCGTAGCTTTAGCATAACAAGAAACGGGAGATACACCAACAATATAAAGGACTGACGTGTACATTACCGTAAGGTTGTGTGCTCCCCGCCCTATGGAAACAGAATTCATCATATAAAAGATAAAACAATGGAAAACAGTAAAAACTCTTCCCTTTCCAAACTAATCCCGGTGATGCTTTGCTTCTTTGCCATGGGATTTGTTGACCTGGTAGGCATTGCCTCCAATTATGTAAAGGCAGACCTCGGTCTGTCGGACTCGCAGGCGAATATCTTCCCTTCACTGGTATTCTTCTGGTTCCTGATTTTCTCCGTACCCACAGGTATGTTGATGAGCCGTATCGGTCAGAAGAAAACCGTATTGCTTAGTTTGCTTGTGACTTTTGCTTCTTTGTTATTGCCGGTTTTCGGAGACAGCTATATGCTGATGCTGATTTCTTTCTCCCTTCTGGGCATCGGAAATGCGTTGATGCAGACTTCCCTGAATCCGTTGCTTTCTAACATCGTACGTGGCGACCGTCTAGCAAGTAGCCTGACTTTCGGCCAGTTTGTGAAAGCCATTGCCTCTTTCCTTGCTCCTTATATTGCCATGTGGGGAGCGACACAAGCCATCCCGACTTTTGATTTGGGCTGGCGCATCCTGTTCCCGATTTACATGATTGTAGCCGTCATTGCTATCCTGTTGCTCAATGTCACACAGATTAAAGAGGAAAAAGAAGAAGGCAAACCGTCTACTTTCGGACAATGTCTCGCTTTGCTTGGCAAACCGTTTATCCTGCTTTCTTTCATCGGTATCATGTGTCACGTTGGAATTGATGTGGGAACAAATACCACTGCCCCCAAAATTTTGATGGAACGTCTCGGCATGGGACTCGATGATGCGGCTTTTGCAACAAGCCTTTATTTCATCTTCCGTACGGCAGGCTGCTTCCTCGGTTCTTTCATTTTACGTAAGATGTCACCGAAGTCTTTCTTCGGCATTAGTGTCGTGATGATGCTGATAGCGATGGCAGGTTTGTTTATATTCCATGACAAGACAATGATTTATGTATGCATCGGTCTGATTGGTTTTGGTAACTCCAATGTGTTCTCCGTAGTCTTCTCGCAGGCATTGCTTTACCTGCCGGGTAAGAAAAATGAAGTTTCCGGTCTGATGATTATGGGACTGTTCGGCGGCACGGTATTTCCGTTGGCTATGGGAGTAGCATCCGATGCCATGGGACAGAGTGGGGCAGTAGCCGTAATGACGGTGGGCGTGCTTTATCTCTTGTTTTATACGTTCCGTATTAAAAAATAATTTTATAACTTTGGAAACAATAAAATCCGTAGATCATGAATAATACAATCGTAGGAATGGGCGAAGCACTTTGGGATGTGTTGCCCGAAGGAAAGAAAATAGGTGGTGCTCCGGCAAACTTTGCCTATCATGTATCACAGTTTGGTTTTGACAGTCGCGTGGTGAGTGCCGTAGGCAAAGATGCATTGGGAGACGAAATTCTGAACGTATTCAACGAAAAGAAACTGAAAACGCAGATTGAACAAGTGGATTATCCTACCGGTACGGTACAGGTGACGCTGGATGACGAGGGTGTGCCTTGTTACGAAATCAAAGAAGGCGTGGCATGGGATAACATACCTTTCACGGATGAACTGAAACGTTTGGCATTGAGTACGCGCGCCGTTTGCTTCGGTTCCCTGGCTCAACGTAATGAAGTGAGCCGTGCCACTATCAACCGTTTTCTGGATACGATGCCCGACATAGACGGACAACTGAAAATCTTTGATATTAATCTCCGCCAGGACTTCTACACCAAAGAGGTGTTGCGCGAATCTTTCCGCCGTTGCAACATTCTGAAGATAAACGACGAAGAACTGGTGACCATCAGCCGTATGTTTGGCTATCCCGGCATCGACTTACAGGACAAATGCTGGATTCTGTTGGCAAAATACAACCTGAAGATGTTGATTCTGACTTGCGGAATTAATGGCAGTTATGTGTTTACTCCGGGTGTTGTCTCTTTCCAGGAGACGCCGAGAGTTCCGGTTGCCGATACGGTGGGGGCAGGTGATTCTTTTACGGCTGCTTTCTGTGCTTCCATTTTGAATGGAAAACCGGTTCCCGAAGCTCACAAACTTGCCGTTGAAGTTTCTGCTTATGTCTGCACGCAAAGCGGTGCAATGCCCGAACTTCCGCAGGTTTTGAAAGACAGGCTGATGTAATTTCTCTATTGATGTAAATGTAGGGACGAAAAGAATCCAAAAGTGAAAATCCTTCTTACTACGGTATGTTGTAGTAAGGAGGATTTTTTTAATTCAAATCTTTTCGGATATCACCTCTTTTCTTCTCTTTTTATTGTTGGATTTTTAGCTAATTGTATATCTTTGCACGATTCACAAGATAATAACTAAAAAGAGAATGTCACATTATGAAACACGTTTCTATTTTATTCCGCTCGAAATGCTGGAATGTATTTTTGCTTCTATGCATAGCCCTTCCCTCATTAGCACAAAAAGAGTTTAAAATCGATCAGGTATCTGTCGTTAATGTAGGCGACGGAAGATTCTTGTACCGAGACTTGATGACGGAAAAACCGCTCAACGGCGAACATCGTATCATTGACGGTTATCACTCTGCGTATATACTGGCCTCTTTTAAAGATGGTTTTTATGATGGCAAATATGAAGAGCATTTGGATAACATTCTGATAAATGAAGGCGTCTACAAAGATGGACGGAAGAATGGCTTATTTAAAATCTATTCTAAGTTTGACGGTAAACTGAAAGAAGAAAAGTCTTATAAGGAAGGAAAGTTGAACGGTACGAGCAAAACGTTCTTTACTGACGGAAAAATAGAAAGTGAGAAAAACTACCGGATGGGCAAGGAGGATGGAAAACATTTGTCGTATGATTATGACGGAACTCTGCGGATGGACCATAATTATAAGGATGGTAAACAAGTAGGGAAACAATATACTTTCATGAAGGGTACTTATGAACTATACGAAACGGTTTATTATAATAACGAAGGGTTGAAGGATGGAGAATATTCGTCCATCTTTACTTTTGGAGCTCCTCATGTATTGGGTAGTTACAAGAATGGGCAGAAGAACGGTCGTTGGACAGAGATTGCAGAGAGTGGCGATACCATTGTAATTGAAACTTATCTGAATGGAAAAGAAGAAGGCCTGCACGTTTCATACAGTGGTGAGACAGGGATGCGTACCAAAGAATATTATCTGAAAAATGACCGCAAGGACGGAATCTATCGTGAATATGACTTGAAAAATGGCGAATTGAAGTACGAGGCAACCTATCAGTTTGGCAGACTGCACGGAAAAGCACGCCAGTTAGTGGTGGACAATCGCTTTGATTATTGGGAAACTTCTACATACGTCAACGGACGGCAAAACGGTCCTTTTGAATCTCGTTATGTGAAGAATAACAAGCTCCGCGAATGTGGAGAATATAAGAACGGTCACCGGGTAGGACGTTGGAAACTTTATACCATTGATGGCAAACTGGAAAGGGAATGGGATGAAAACTAGGTCTTATCAACTGTCATATAGGTTGTAGGTGTTATACAGAGTGCAAGGCGTAGCCGTACAGACATAAAAAAAGGAGCAACGCCTTGCTCCAACCTTTGTTAACCTTAAATCTAATACTATGAAAAACACATTGCAAAGATACGGACTTCTGTTAAATCTGCAAATAATCCAAATAAAAAGAGATGTTTTATAACATTTATTGAGTGTTTGTCTTACGCTTTATACTTTTGTTAATAGTTTCCGGTTGAATATTGGGAACTGTTTTGCATTTCTTTGGAGGGTAATGATGAGAATAATTGGGTGATAGATAGCATACTCACAGTTTTATTTCTTATTTTTGTTCTCAATCGTCCATTTGGGTCATAGAAAGAAATACGAAAAAAATGAGAATGATGGGATATACAAAGTGGATAGCAGTCTTGCTCTGTCTTCTTGGCATGACGGCTTGTCGGCAGGACACACACCGCTTCCGTATCGGGGTGGCGCAATGTAGTGATGACTCCTGGCGGCATAAGATGAATGATGAAATTCTTCGCGAAGCAATGTTCTACGATGGGGTATCGGTTGAAATCCGGTCGGCTGCGGATGATAATCGCAAACAGGCGGAGGACGTTCATTATTTTATAGATGAAGGGGTTGACTTATTGATTATTTCTGCCAACGAAGCGGCCCCCATGACTCCGATTGTAGAGGAAGCCTATCAAAAGGGAATACCTGTCATCCTGGTAGACCGGAAGATTCTTTCTGATAAATATACTGCCTATATCGGTGCCGACAATTATGAAATAGGACGTGCGGTAGGCAATTATATTGCGTCAAGCCTGAAAGGAAAAGGGAATGTGGTGGAACTTACCGGACTGGGTGGCTCAACTCCTGCCATGGAACGCCATCAAGGATTTATGGCTGCTATCAGTAACTTTCCGGATATCAAACTGATTGATAAAGCGGATGCTGCGTGGGAGCGTGAACCGGCGGAAGTGGAAATGGATAGTATGCTCCGTCGGCATCCGAAGATAGACGCCGTGTATGCGCATAATGACCGTATTGCTCCGGGAGCTTATCAGGCTGCAAAGAAAGTGGGACGGGAGAAGGAAATGATTTTTGTCGGTATCGATGCTCTCCCCGGCAAAGGTAACGGATTGGAAATGGTGCTCGACAGTGTGTTGAATGCTACTTTTATTTATCCGACCAATGGCGACAAAGTGATGCAACTGGCAATGAATATCCTTGAGAAAAAGCCTTATCCCCGGGAAACGGTCATGAACACTGCGGTGGTCGACCGTACAAATGCGCATGTCATGCAACTTCAGACAACTCATATCTCGGAACTGGATCAGAAGATTGAAACATTGAACGGACGTATCGGCGGATATCTATCTCGTGTTGCTACACAACAGGTGGTGATGTATGGCGGTTTAGTCATTCTTCTATTGGTGGCGGGATTATTACTGGTAGTCTATAAATCTCTCCGTGCTAAAAACCGTTTGAATAAGGAACTTTCCGAGCAGAAGAAACAGCTGGAAGAACAACGGGACAAGTTAGAGGAACAACGCGACCAATTAGAAGAACAGCGGGACAAACTGGAAGAGCAACGGGATCAGCTCATCCAGCTTTCTCATCAACTGGAAGAGGCAACGCATGCCAAACTGGTGTTCTTCACAAATATATCTCACGATTTCCGTACTCCGCTTACATTGGTTGCCGATCCGGTAGAACATTTATTGGCCGATCATACACTAAGTGGAGATCAGCATCGAATGTTGATGCTGATTCAACGAAACGTGAATATCCTTTTGCGTCTTGTCAATCAGATTCTGGATTTCCGTAAATACGAGAACGGTAAGATGGAATATACACCTGTTCAGGTAGATGTTCTTTCCTCTTTTGAGGGCTGGAACGAATCATTCCTTGCAGTGGCCCGGAAGAAACACATTCATTTCTCTTTTGATAATATGCCGGATACGGATTACCATACATTGGCGGATATGGAAAAGTTGGAACGTATTTATTTTAATCTTCTTTCCAACGCGTTCAAGTTCACACCGGAAAATGGAAAGATAACGGTTCGTTTATCTTCCTTAACGAAAGAGGATACTCGCTGGATTCGTTTTACTGTTGCCAATACCGGTTCAATGATTTCCGCCGAACATATTCGGAGCATTTTCGATCGTTTTTATAAAATAGACATGCACCATGCCGGTTCGGGAATCGGACTTGCATTGGTCAAAGCTTTCGTTGAATTGCATAAAGGTACAATTTCTGTGGAAAGTGATGAAAAGCAGGGCACTGTCTTTACCGTTGATTTACCGGTACAGACTTGTGAAACTATTCTGGCCGAAGATTCTCTAAAGTCATCAATCTCTGCAGTTCCTTTAAATCCTGCTTCTCCCGGATCTCCCGCCTCTTCCAACCTGAATGAAACTTTAGCTGCCGAAGAAGAGGAACTGGAAAAAGGCTATGATTCTTCCAAGCCTTCCGTTTTGGTAATTGATGATAATGCAGATATCCGTTCGTATGTACGCGGATTACTCCATACCGATTATACTGTAATTGAAGCAGCAGACGGTTCGGAGGGCATCCGCAAAGCAATGAAATATGTCCCGGACTTGATAATCTCTGATGTGATGATGCCTGGTATTGATGGAATAGAGTGTTGTCGCCGTCTGAAAAGCGAACTGCAAACCTGCCATATCCCTGTCATCCTATTGACAGCCTGTTCTTTGGATGAACAACGGATTCAGGGATATGACGGAGGTGCGGATTCTTATATCTCCAAGCCCTTCAGTTCGCAATTGCTGTTGGCACGCGTTCGTAATCTGATAGATTCACATCGCCGCCTGAAACAGTTCTTTGGTGACGGACAAACGTTGGCGAAAGAGGATGTTTGTGATATGGATAAAGACTTTGTGGAAAAATTCAAGGCTTTGATTGAAGCAAAGATGGGAGATTCAAATTTGAATGTAGAAGATTTGGGTAAGGATATGGGATTAAGTCGTGTGCAGCTCTATCGCAAAATAAAATCCTTGACTAATTATTCTCCGAATGAATTGCTTCGTATCGCTCGTTTAAAGAAAGCTGCTTCCTTGCTTGCTTCGTCGGATATGACAGTGGCAGAGATTGGTTATGAAGTCGGTTTCAGCTCTCCTTCTTATTTTACCAAATGTTATAGAGAGCAGTTTGGAGAAAGTCCGACAGATTTGCTGAAGAGGAAAGGATAGAACTTATTTCTTTGATTGAGATATGGTAAATCAAGCATATAAGCGTATGTTATTGTGTTTTAGGTACAAATTTCCCAAACATGAAACAGGTGTTTGTTGGGTACTGTTGTTCTTATTATTTGCAAATTCTCTTCTTTTTATCTAGCTTTGGAAATGAAATAAATAAAGTCTAAACGATGAAAGATTATAAAGTAGATAAGGCAAGCCTTTCCGCATCCTTTTGTCAAGAGGTGTATCAGGTTGTTCGGGAAATTCCGGTAGGTAAAGTTTCTACCTATGGGGGAATTGCCGCATTATTGGGAATGCCTCAATGTTCCCGTATGGTGGGGCGTGCTTTGAAACAGATTCCGGATGATTTATCTGTGCCTTGTCACCGGGTTGTCAATGCATCGGGACGCCTTGTTCCGGGGTGGACAGAGCAGAAACAACTCTTGTTGGAAGAAGGGATCTCTTTCAAGCAAAATGGATGCGTAGACTTGAAAAAGCATCTTTGGAATTACTCCGTATCTGAATGAAATTTGCATATTTAATCTATTTTCCTTACCTTTGTGCCAACAATATGCAAGAACAGACTGTTATTTATTTATGAAAATACTGTTTTCTACTGTTCATTGAGAGGATAATCTTATCAAATTCTATTCCTTTTAAACTACTTAGTCTGTTTTCTTTAACCATTTAAAAACGTCGGATCGTCATGTTACCATGTGACATGACTGAACCATGCGAACATTCAACTTGTTTATCGTAAGTGAGAATGAGGAACGCGGCAGTTGAAAACAAAACAAATATTATAATCTAAACCAATATATTATATGAGTAAAATAGAAATAAAGGATTTGTACCTTATCTTTGGTCACGAGAAGCAGAAAGCACTCAAGATGTTGAAAAAAGATAAGAGTAAAGAGGAAATTCTGAAAGATACCGGTTGTACGGTAGGAGTGAAAGATGCCAATCTTTCAATTAATGAAGGAGAGTTTTTTGTGATAATGGGACTCTCGGGAAGTGGAAAATCGACATTACTGCGTTGTATCAATCGTCTGATACGTCCTACTGCCGGACAAGTGCTTGTAAACGGAGTAGATATATCTAAAATATCCGAAAAAGAGTTATTGCAGGTTCGCCGGAAAGAACTGGCGATGGTTTTCCAGAATTTCGGTCTGTTACCTCACCGTTCCGTATTGAGCAATATCGCGTTCGGCCTCGAACTTCAAGGAGTGAAGAAAGAGGAACGTGAGAAGAAAGCGATGGAAAGTATGATGCTTGTCGGATTGAAAGGATATGAAAATCAGATGGTGGGCGAGCTTTCCGGTGGAATGCAACAGCGTGTCGGACTGGCCCGCGCTCTGGCTAATAATCCCGAAGTACTTTTAATGGATGAGGCTTTCTCTGCGCTCGATCCCTTGATTCGCGTGCAAATGCAGGATGAACTGTTGGCTTTGCAGTCGAAGATGAAAAAAACAATTGTCTTTATTACCCATGACTTGAGTGAAGCGATTAAACTGGGCGACCGTATTGCGATTATGAAAGACGGAGAGGTGGTGCAGGTAGGTACTTCAGAAGAAATACTGACCGAACCGGCTAACGATTATGTAGCCCGTTTTGTTGAAAACGTGGACAGGAGTAAAATTATTACCGCTTCTTCTTTAATGATTGACAAACCACTGGTGGCCCGTCTGAAGAAAGAGGGACCTGAAGTATTGATTCGTAAGATGCGTGCGAAGAATATCACCGTATTACCTGTCATAGACGCCGATGATAAATTGGTCGGAGAAGTACGTCTGAACGACCTGCTTAAGTTACGTAGCAGACAGGAAAAATCCATTGAAACGATTGTGCGTACAGAAGTACATTCTGTATTGGAGGATACAGTGTTGGAGGATATACTTCCTTTAATGACAAAGAGCAATTCGCCGGTATGGGTGATTGATGAGACGCATGAGTTTTTAGGAACAATCCCGCTTTCCTCCTTAATCATCGAAGTGACGGGGAAAGATAAAGAAGAAATAAACGAAATAATTCAAAACGCAATAGATTTATGATAAATATAGGACAATATATAGAGACGGTCATCAATTGGATGATGGTACATTTTTCCACTTTCTTTGATGCCATAAATGCAGGCATCGGTAGTTTTATTATAGGATTCCAACACGTACTTTTTGGAATACCTTTTTATATAACCATTCTAGTGCTTGCTGCACTCGCATGGATGAAGGCAGGACGTGGTACGGCAATTTTCACCGCATTGGGATTATTACTGATTTATGGAATGGGATTTTGGGAGGCTACTATGCAAACCCTGGCTCTTGTTTTTTCATCTACCTGTCTGGCCCTGATTGTTGGTGTACCTTTAGGAGTGTGGACGGCAAACAGTCCGCGTGCAGAGAAAATACTTCGTCCTGTTCTCGACTTGATGCAGACGATGCCTGCTTTTGTTTATCTGATTCCTGCCGTTTTATTTTTCGGATTGGGAGCAGTGCCAGGAGTGTTTGCCACCATTATCTTTGCTATGCCTCCTGTGGTCCGCCTTACCGGATTGGGAATACGGCAAGTTCCTAAAAATGTAGTGGAAGCTTCCCGTTCGTTCGGAGCTACCCGTTGGCAGTTATTGTATAAAGTGCAGCTTCCTTTGGCGTTGCCCACTATCCTGACTGGTGTCAACCAGACAATAATGATGTCGCTTTCTATGGTTGTCATTGCTGCCATGATTGCTGCCGGTGGTCTGGGAGAAATTGTATTGAAAGGTATTACCCAAATGAAAATCGGACTTGGGTTTGAAGGTGGTATAGCAGTTGTTATTTTAGCTATTATCTTAGACCGTATCACACAAGGAATGGCAGGACGAAAAAATAAGAACTAAACGGAAAGGATAAAATACGTATGAGAATATATAAAATAGTAGGAATAGTATTGTCAGCTATGCTTTTGCTAGCTTCCTGTACTAATTCAGGCTTAGAGAAAAAGAAAGTAAAAATAGCCTATGCCAATTGGCTGGAAGGTATTGCCATGAGTCATTTGGCCAAGGTGGTATTGGAAGAGCATGGATATGAGGTTGAATTGCAAAATGCTGATCTTGCCCCTATTTTTGTATCTATGTCAGGAAAGAAATCTGATGTCTTTCTGGATGCATGGTTACCAATAACGATGAAAGATTATATGGATCAGTATGGAGACAGCATCGAATTTTTGGGGGAGGTATATGGAGAAGCCCGTGTAGGACTGGTTGTTCCTCAATATGTTACGATCCAGTCTATTAGTGAGCTGGAAGCTAATAAAGACCGTTTCTCTTCTGAAATAGTAGGAATTGATGCGGGAGCAGGGATAATGAAGACGACCGATAAGGCCATTGCTGCTTACGGACTTGATGGGTATACCCTCATGACTTCAAGTAGTTCCACCATGCTGGCTTCTTTGAAAAAAGCGATGGACAAAGGAGAATGGATTGTCATTACGGGGTGGACACCGCATTGGATGTTCGACCAGTTTGACTTGAAATTCTTGGATGATCCGAAGAAAGTATATGGAGACTTGGAAGAAATACATGCTATTGCATGGAAAGGATTCAGTGAGAAAGATCCGTTTGCTGCCGAATTCTTTGGCAACATTAAACTAACGACAGAAGAACTTAGCTCTTTTATGACAGCTATGAAGGATGCCCGGATGGATGAAGAAGAAATAGCCCGCAAATGGAGGGATGAACATCGGCAGTTGGTGGATAGTTGGATTCCGAAGTCTGAGAATAAATAGATTGGAGCATTGTTATTCTTAATTTTAAATATAAAATAGACATGAACTCTAGTGGGAAAAAGGGAGTATTGTTTATGTTAGACAGAGTTCATACAATAAAAAAAACGGTAATCTTCTACAAGATTACCGTTTTATATTTATAGGGTATTACTATTATTCAGCACCCCAGTTTTCTCTAGCCAAACGTTTGTAGCTGTTGTAACGCCATTTAGCGTTTTCTTCAGCAGCTTTAAACAGT
>ERZ859817.160-NODE-160-length-52676-cov-2.290492_pt1 | contig 52676 bp, 40 predicted proteins | sample MGYA00509986_ERZ859817 | MGnify/ENA primary metagenome ERZ859817 (study PRJEB30046, sample SAMN00715155) | human gut metagenome | study: EMG produced TPA metagenomics assembly of the A metagenome-wide association study of gut microbiota in type 2...
TGCAACTGCCAACGGCGGCCGATGGCATCTTTCACCATAAAGTCGAGCTTGGGACCATAGAAAGCAGCTTCACCGTACTCAATCTTAGCCGGCAGGCCTTTTTCCTCACAAGCCTCGATAATCGCCTGTTCAGCTTTCTCCCAGTTGTCATCGCTCCGATGTATTTTTCACGGTTCACTTTATCACGGAGTGATATCTGAGCCTCGAAATTCTGGAAATTCATCGAACGGAACACGATAGAAATGATATCCATCACACGGAGGAACTCATCTTTCACCTGATCCGGACGACAGAAAATATGTGCGTCATCCTGAGTAAAGCTGCGTACACGAGTTAAACCGTGAAGCTCACCACTTTGTTCATAACGGCAAACCGTACCGAATTCTGCAATACGCAACGGAAGGTCCTTGTATGAACGCGGAAAATTCTTATATATCTCGCAGTGATGCGGACAGTTCATCGGTTTCAGGAAATACTCCTCTCCTTCTTCCGGAGTATGGATCGGCTGGAACGCATCCTTACCGTATTTTGCATAGTGGCCGGAAGTCACATACAGCAACTTATTACCGATAGGCGGAGTAATTACTTCCTGATAGTCATAGCGGGTCTGGATACGACGCAAGAACTCTTGCAGACGCAAACGCAGTGCAGTACCTTTCGGCAACCACATCGGAAGTCCCTTACCTACTGTTTCAGAGAACATGAACAACTGCATTTCCTTACCGATCTTACGGTGGTCACGTTTCTTGGCCTCCTCCAACAATGTCAGATACTCATCCAACATCTTCTTTTTCGGGAAAGTGATACCATACAAACGAACCAATTGCTTGCGTTTCTCATCGCCACGCCAATAAGCGCCGGCTACGCTCAATATCTTGACAGCTTTCAGATAAGAGGTATTCGGTAAGTGCGGCCCTCTACACAAGTCCGTAAAAGAACCCTGCGTATAGGTAGTGATCGTACCGTCTTCCAACTCACTGATAAGCTCTGTTTTATACTCTTCACCTCTATCGCCGAACATCTTCATGGCATCCGCCTTGGTAATGTCCTGACGTTTGATCTCTTCTTTCTTGGCTACCAGCTCAAGCATCTTAGCCTCGATAGCAGCGAAATCACCCTCTTTGATCACGGCCTCACCCGGATCCACGTCATAATAGAAACCGTTCTCGATCGCCGGACCGATACCGAATTTAATACCCGGATATAATTCCTGCAAAGCCTCTGCCATAAGATGAGCACTGGAATGCCAGAACGCATGTTTACCTTCCTCGTCTTCCCACTTCAAAAGTTTCACCGTAGCGTCGTCGTTGATAGGACGGCTTAAGTCCCAAACCTCCCCATTCACGCTTGCGGCTAGGACTTCCTGTGCCAAACGAGAACTAATGCTTTCCGCTATCTGCATAGCAGTCGTTCCCTTTGCATATTCTCTTACGGAATTGTCCGGAAATGTAATCTTTATCATATTCTATTCTCTAAAATTCTTTATATTCAGCCCACAAAGTTAATATTTCTTTTCTATCAGCGAAACATTTAACTCGAATAATTTGCGTTATCACCGGCTTGTCATTCGCTTGATGATACTATAGGCGTTGTAGATACCCAATTCCCCTGCCTTGCTCAAGTCGGCGATGCCCCGGTTCACGTCACCTTGCGACAGACGGGCTAACCCACGGTTGTAGTAAGCCTCGGCAAATTCAGGGTCCCGCTCGATCGCCTCGTTGTAATCAACGATAGCGGCACGGAAATCACGCTGGGCGCAACGCAGATTCGCACGGTTAAAGTAAGCGTACACAAAACCCGGGTTCAGCTTGATCACCATATCGTAATCCCTCATGATCTGCTCATGCTCATAGGCTCGCTTATTATCCTTCAGCATAGCGCTACGGAGGTCCACCGAGGTGTTGGCGTTTACCTGCGACTGTGCGGACTTACCAATATTCAAGTTCATTCCCGAGCCACTCAAGTCGTACGTATCCTTGCTAGCCTGCTGGGATTGGGTGTACATCAATTGCTTATAACGTTCCACGGCACGATTGAAATAAGCCATCGTGAACGACGGGTCTCGCTCGATCGCTTCCGAGAAATTCTTGATCGCCTCCGAGAAATCCTGCACCAACATGAAGTCCATCGCACGGCCAAAATAAGCGTTAGCGTTGTTCGGATCACGCTCGATCTCCGCCGAATACTCGTCGATGGAGGCGAAATGCACGGCGATTTGGTCCTCAGTCAAAGCGGCCTCCTCGTTCGTGATACGCAATTTACGCTTCAGGACCATCTGGCCATTGTAATCCTCCACCATCTTGTCGTAATAAACAAGTTTCTTTACGGGATCCGCCTTCTCGTAATAGGTCAAGACAAACCGGGGTTCCAGATCCACATGGACATTCCGGTCTTGTACACGCCCACGGACCTCACTTTGGTATTTACTTTTACGCTCCTGCTCCTTATCGTATACCACCAAGCGGTTGAACTTATTGATATTCTTATCGGATTGCTCACGAGTATTCTCCTCCGAATCGTCCGTCTTGGTATCTCCGTTCACCGCTGTATTGGAGCCAGAAGACGATGTCTTCGGGAGCTGTCCGTTCTTGGCCTGCTCCTCCATCTTTATGGCTGCCCAATAATCACGGTCTGCCCCCACGTTATCACCTAGCTTACGCTTTGCTTCCGAACGGCTCACAAAGCCTGGCAGGAAAGTAGGATATTGCTTCAAGACCACGTCGTAATCCTGCACGGCCCCCCGGTAGTCGCCCGTCTCGAAACGGAGCAACGCACGGTTGTAATAAGCCATATAGTTATCTGGCTCTTGCTGGATAACGACATCGAAGTCCTCGATAGCCCGGTTATTATCCCCGACTTGGAACCGAAGCAACCCCCGGTTAAACCGTGCGATCAAGTTCCGGCTATCCATGCTGATCACCTGATCGTAATCGGCCATCGCACCTCTCAAGTCATTCATCTGATAACGAACTAGCCCCCGGTTAATATAATATCCGCTCTCACGGGTATCCAGACGTAGAGCCTCGTTCAAATCGGCCAGAGCGTCCTTATAATCATCCATTTGATAATGAAGGATCGCACGATTGCCATACGCCGGCGCATAATAAGGATCCATCTCGATCGCCTTATTATAATCGGCCAAGGCTTTCAACGTATCCCCTTTCTCCAGATACATAGCGCCCCGTGTCATATAATTCATGGAATATTTCGGATGGGCGGTCATTAAATCATCGAATGTCTTCTCCGCCCCGTTGTAGTCTTTTTTCTGGATAAAAGCCACCGCCATATTCACCAGCATCTGGCGGTCCTCGGGTTTGAACTCAAGTCCTTTCTGGTAATCGTCGATCGCCTCGTCGTATTTCTCCTGACTTTGACGGGCGATGCCGCGAGCGTAATACGCTTGTGTTAAAAAAGGGTTCCGCTGAAGACATAAAGTACAGTCTTCCTCGGCCCCCTTAAAATCGTCCAGATTTATCTTCGCCACCGCACGATAGAAATAGGGTTCCGCCAACCAAGGTTTGGATTTGATAACCTGATTGAAGTACTGAATGGAAAGAACATAATCCTCAAAATAAAGGGCGTTCCTACCAATGGCCAATACACGGTCCGTATTAATCTGCGCAAAAAGCGAAATCGTAAATATCTGTAATATCAAAAAGAGTGTTGCCTTCTTCATCCTATTAAAAATGATTGAGAGGCAAAAATAAGTAAATTATCTTACTTAGACTCTATTTTTACCATTAAATGATTCTTCGTTATCTTATCACCTTCTTTTACATTGAGCTCGACAACGACTCCCGATATGGGAGCGACCACCCGGTTCTGCATTTTCATCGCCTCATGGATTAGCAGAAGTTGCCCGGCCTCCACAGCCTGTCCTTCCTCTACCATAATCTTGATAATCGTTCCGGGAAGATGAGAAACCACGTCACCAGCCGACGGCTTATGCCACATCGGTCGGCTCTTATACTTCGCTGTCAGCAACGTCTTATATTTACGTGCCGTCACCACAAAGTCTACATATTCTTCTTGCTGGTGTTTCTTTTCCATACTCTCATCAATTTAGAACGGAGGCAAACCATGCTTCTTGGCCGGTCTGTATTCCTCTTTTAGAATGGAAAGCTTCAGTGCGTGTAGCAATAATGAACGGGTTTCTTTCGGTTCGATCACAGAGTCGATAAATCCCTTGGAAGCCGCCACGTACGGGTTCGCGAATTTCTCGATATATTCTTTCACCTTCTCCTGACGCATAGCGTTCTGATCTTCCGCCTCCATGATCTCCTTGCGGAATATGATATTAGCTGCGCCTTCCGGACCCATAACAGCGATCTCCGCGCTCGGCCAAGCGAACATGAAATCAGCGCCCAAGTGACGGGAGTTCATAGCTATATAACCTCCACCGTACGCCTTGCGCAAGATAACCGTGATCTTAGGAACAGTAGCTTCCGAATACGCATACAGAACCTTAGCCCCATGACGAATCACACCCGCATGCTCTTGATCTACGCCCGGCAGATAACCCGGCATATCCTCCAACGTGATGATAGGAATATTGAATGAGTCGCAGAAACGGATGAAACGAGCGGCCTTGTCAGCGCTATCACAATCAAGCACGCCAGCCAGAACCATCGGTTGATTGGCAACGAAACCTACCGTTTCTCCTGCCATACGGCCAAAACCGATCACAATATTAGCGGCCCACAACTCTTGAATCTCCAAGAAGTCCGAGTCATCGACGATACATCTGATAACGTCTCGCACATCATACGGTTGTTTCGGGTCCGCCGGAACTACTTGCTCGATATTCAGCATAGCGGACGGCTCTTTCGGCTCAACCACTTTCGCACGCTCCTGATTATTCCAAGGGATGAAGCTAACCAAACGTTTCACCTGATCGAAACATTCTTGCTCGCTCAAGGCATAGAAATGAGCGTTACCTGTAGTCTCCGCATGAACACGTGCGCCACCAAGGTCTTCCATAGAGATATCCTCACCCAGCACGGTCTTGATAACGTTCGGTCCCGTGATAAACATCTTAGAGATGTTCTCAACCACAAACACGAAGTCCGTCAACGCCGGAGAATAAACGGCACCACCGGCACAAGGACCGAGGATCAAGGAAATCTGAGGGATCACGCCCGAGGCGATCGTATTGCGATAGAATATTTCACCATAACCAGCCAAAGCACCAACACCTTCTTGGATACGCGCGCCACCCGAGTCATTGATTCCGATGATCGGACATTTCATCTTCAACGCATGGTCCATGATCTTGGTGATCTTACGAGCATGCTGCAAACCTAACGAACCACCGGCAACCGTAAAGTCCTGCGCATAGATGCAAACCGGGGCACCAAAGATCGTACCCGTACCGGTAACCACACCATCACCCGGCAGAACCTTCTTCTCCATACCGAAATCACGGCCATCGTGTTTCACGAACATGTCATACTCATGGAAAGAGTTCTTATCCAACAAAGCCAAGATACGCTCCCGGGCAGTAAGCTTACCCATCGCCACTTGCTTTTCGATAGCAGCCTCACCACCGCCCATCTCGATAACGGCTTTCTTTTCCCTGAGGGCCTCAATGTTTTTACTTAAATCTGTCATATTGATTATTTATAGATTTATTATTTACCAACGGCTTTTGCCCGGTAAGAGCAACGAACCGTCCCTTTAATAATACTATTTAATTTGCCTTTGTTCAATTGACGGCGAATAGCGGAGACATTGTCGATAAAGACATGCCCCGTCAGATGCTCGCACTCATGCTGCACGATACGGGCGGCGAAACCTTCCACCACTTCCTCGTGCTCCTCCCAATTCTCATCCCAATATCTCACACGAACCGTTTTCGAGCGAGACACTTTCTCGTGTATACCCGGCAGGCTCAAGCAGCCTTCCTCCATAGCTATTTCCTCCTCGCTACGTTCCAAGAACTCGGGATTAATCAACGCACGCTTGAAACCCTTGCATTCAGGGAAGTCATCTCCCATCACATCACCGTCTATAACCACCAAACGGATAGACAAGCCCACCTGAGGAGCGGCAAGTCCTACCCCATCGGCATTATACATCGTTTCAAACATATTGGCAACCAACTGTTTCAAGTCGGGATAATCTTTAGGTACATCCTCAGCCTCTTTTCTTAGTACGGGCTGACCATATAAAAATACGGGTAAAATCATAAGTTATAACTGATATTTTTTACTTTCTAAATAAGCTTGCAAAATAATAACGGCGCTAATCTCATCGACCAATCCTTTATCTTGCCGTTTCTTTTTCTTTAAACCGCCTTCCAACATGGCCTTATGAGCTAAGACCGACGTGAACCGCTCGTCGTAATAAGTTACCGGGATACTTGGTATCGTCCTTTTCAGATGGGTCACGAACGCCTCCACATACTTCATGTTCTCAGAAGGCTCATTGTTCATTTGCTTCGGAAGCCCGACCACAAATAAATCCACCGGTTCCCGCGATATGTAATCCGACAGGTATTTCACAACCTCTCCACTTGGGACTGTCGCCACGCCGTTAGCGATCATTTGTAAAATATCCGTAGCGGCTATCCCCGTACGTTTCCGGCCGTAATCTATTGCAATTATTCTTCCCATCGAGCGCGAATATAGCATAAATATAAATACAGATTACACAAATCCGCAAAAAGTGTGCAACAAATCGGATTAATACGCATTCTTCTCTCCCTTGAACATATTCAGTACCGTAACCACAATAATCTTTAAATCAAGGAAAAACGTCCAATTCTCTATATACCACACATCTCTCTTCACACGTCCTTCCATCTGCTCCAGCGTCTTGGTCTCACCCCGGTAACCGGTGACTTGCGCCCACCCCGTTACTCCCGGTTTCACCAAATGCCGCACCATATACTTATCGATCAACGCCGAGTACTGCTCGGTATGCTTCAACATATGCGGACGAGGGCCTACCACGGACATATCGCCCAGCAAGACGTTCACGAACTGAGGGAACTCATCCAGATTCGTCCGGCGCAAGAAATCGCCGATCCGGGTCTTCCGAGGATCGTTCTTAACGGCCTGCAAGGTATCAGCCTGCGCATTCACCTTCATCGTACGAAATTTGAAACATTCGAAGTCATGCCCATACAATCCCGTACGTTTCTGCTTAAACAAGATCGGGCCGGGTGAGCTTAACTTGATCATTATACCGACCACGATGTACAGGATCGGATAAATCGTGAGCAAAATCACCAAAGAGAAAAATATATCGAACGTCCGTTTCAAGAACCGGTTATAGGCGGATTGCAAAGGCTCCCGGCGGACCGTCAGCAATGGGATCGATTCCATCACCTCCATCACCATACTCTTCTTTACATCCCGGTAAAACTCGGGCACGATATAGAAACGCACCATCTTCTTCTCGGCGAAATTCAGAAGCCGTACGATCTTTCCGTTGTTCGTACCCGGCAAGGTACAATAAATCTCATCGATATCATGCTCCAGCACATACGCTTCCACCTCACTCGTCTTACCCAAATAATTAGGTAAAACGTCTTTCAACGAGTCATTGTCATCAAAGAATCCCTTTACGCTAAACCCATAGCTCAAATCATCTTTCATGACTTGGTAAAGCTCCATACCATTCTTTCCGGCCCCCACAATCACCACCTTCTTAAAGTTATAGCCTTTTCGCCTGTACAACTTTAAAGATAGGCGCACCAAAACCCGCCAAAGCGAAAACAAGATGATAGAAACCCCGTAATAGACCAAGAGGAAGGTTGCCAGAACATCTCCCACATTCAAGAAGATCAAACAAGTAGCGAACAAGAAGATAAGTACGGTAACCAATCCGAACGCCCGTTGCACGATCTTGTCGATAAACACGACCGCCTGATGCAATTGAATCGGGATAAAATATAAAGAGAAGAAATAACAGAAGTTCAATAACAGAATAACCTCTCTCAAATTATAGGATATCGCTTCCGTGTATTTCGGGCCAAGCAGATGAAAAACGGCCATAAACAAAAGATTCAATACGATCAAATCTCCTACACCAATCAGCCATTGGATTAAATAACCATGTTTTTTGTTCAATATCATAGCAATTCGATAAATTCTCACAAAAGTAAGTATTTTTCGGCGCAAAAAAAAAAGGCCGCACTTAGAAGTACGGCCTTTTTAAAGTATTAATTCGTAAATTAATTATTAGCGCTCATAATTACTACACGGTTCCAGCTATTTTCGCCATAAGGTTGTTCGTCCGAACCTCTCCACTCGATAGTGATCTGGCTAGAAGAGATACCGTATTTATCGATAAGTTCCTTAGCGACCGCTCTAGCACGTTTCTCAGAAAGACCCATGTTATAATCAGAAGTACCCGTCTTCTTGTCAGCGTAACCAACTACCTTGATCGGAGCGTTGTTGTTCTTCATGAACTCAGCTGTGTTATAGATATTGATCTGCTGGTTCTTGTCGATCTTAGCGCTGTTGATGCGGAAATAAACCACATTGTCAACGTAGTTATTTACAACTTCAGTAACTGTCTCTTGGCACTCAGGGCAAGAAACCGGACGTTTGCTCAACTCATCGTTAGCAGCACGCAAAGAGTTGATCTGGCCGTTCAAGTCGTTCAACAAAGCGTAATCCATCGGCTCCAATACCTCGAAGTCAGTCTTACCCAATTTGAATGTCAAACCAGCGCTCAACTGAACGATACCATCTGTCAGGTGATTCATCTCGACACGGTTAAACTGCTCGTTCAACAAAGAACCTTGGATCTCAACATTCAAATCAACACGTTTGCTCAAACGGAAAGCGGTTAAGATACCAGCGTTCAACGTAGGAGACTCCGTTCTTGGACGATCATAAGACTCTGTAGTCTTGAAACGCTGCGCATAACCAAAACCGACCCAAGGAATCAAGCGGAACACTTTAGATTCTCTGTAAGGAGCCCAAAAGTTAGTAACATCCCACAACAAGTCTACGTGAGCGGCTACATATTTATTATGTTGCATAAACTGTGCGCCATCACCTTCAAAACCGTGGATAATACCACCATTTAACTGGGTACGGAATCCTAAATACGGATTAAACCACTTACCAAAAGATACTTGTGGAGCGAAGTTTAAACGATTCTTGAAATCAGCCTCTCCATTTTGGTCTCCTAACAATACGCTGGCTCCACCCGCAATTGAAATAAACCAATTGTCGCGAGCTTTATTCTTCTTGAAATTAGTCTTATAACCAGCCTCATTGCTGAACCCCACCTGCGGTTGATATTCCTGTGCTGTCACAGAGAATACAAAACCTGATAACAAAGCTAAAAGTAAAACCTTAGTCTTCATATTTTCAACATTTTAATTAAACAATCAATTACCTAATATCTTAAAATTGGCACAAAATTAACTCTTTTTGTAATTACAACAAATAAAATCTTCAAATTGTTTCGAACTCACTCGAAATAGTTCAAAATTTTATAGCCCCCCTCTTTCAGATAAGACTCCTTCTTCATTAGTTTTATATCGTTCTTCATCATATCCTCAATTAAAGCCGCTAATGAATACTCCGGTTCCCACCCTAAACGAGTACGTGCCTTCGTAGCGTCACCGATCAGCAACTCTACTTCCGTAGGGCGGAAATACTGCGGATCTACTCCCACAACTTCCTCACCCACACGTTTCTTAAAGTTTTCCAGATAGGCATCACCAACCTTCTTGACGAACAATCCCTCGTCTATCGACTCTATGATAGCGACCTCGTCTATCCCTTCTCCTTTAAAGCGGATTCCCACGCCAATTTCCTCAAAAGCCATACGGATAAAGTCCCGAATCGTGGTAGTAATCCCGGTAGCTATGACATAATCCGAGGGTTCATCTTGTTGCAAAATAGCGTACATGGCACGCACGTAATCTTTTGCGTGTCCCCAATCCCGTTTGGAGGAAAGATTACCCATATAAACCTTTTTTTGCATACCCAAAACGATACGTGAAACCGCCCGGGTTACCTTACGGGTCACGAATGTCTCTCCCCTTAATGGAGACTCGTGATTAAACAAGATGCCATTGGAAGCGTGCATATGATAGGCCTCCCTGTAATTCACCGTAATCCAGTAACCGTATAGTTTCGCTACCGCATAAGGGCTTCTCGGATAGAAAGGAGTAGTCTCCCTCTGCGGCACCTCTTGCACCAAGCCATACAACTCAGATGTAGATGCCTGATAAATACGTGTCTTCGGGATCAAGTTCAGCAAGCGGACCGCCTCTAGGATACGCAATACGCCCAAACCATCCGCATTCGCCGTATATTCGGGAGTGTCGAAACTTACTTTTACATGGCTCATGGCGGCCAGATTATAGATCTCGTCCGGTTGAACCTCGCCAATGATACGTGTAAGATTCAAACTATCCGTTAAATCGCCATAATGCAGAATCAAATTACGGTTTTCCACATGCGGGTCTTGATACAAATGATCGATACGATCCGTATTGAACATGGAAGAACGACGCTTGATACCATGTACCGTATATCCTTTCTTAATCAAGAACTCAGTAAGATAAGCCCCATCCTGTCCCGTAATACCCGTTATTAACGCTACTTTGCCCATTTCTCTAATTTTCAATTTTCAATTCTCATTTTTCAATTCCCAAGTACCATTCATAGAGTCGCTTCACGCCCTCCTCGATCTCGATCGTATGGCGCCAACCCAAGGCATGCAACTTGCTTACATCTGTCAGCTTACGAAGCGTACCGTCCGGCTTGGACGAGTTAAACCTCAACTCGCCCTCGAACCCGATCTCTCGCCGGATCAGTTCGGCGACCTCACGGATCGAAAGCTCGATACCCGTACCTATATTAATATGTGTATTCCGGACCTCGCCCTCCTTCTGGCGGACATCCTCGAAATCCACGTGTTCCATGATATAAACAGAAGCATCGGCCATCTCCTCGCTCCATAAAAACTCACGAAGCGGCTTGCCGGTTCCCCACAGCTCCACCTCGCCCGGACGGATACCCTGTTTATCCAATACGGAGAGTATCTCCGGCTCGGAGGCCTTCCCAGACACGCCCTCTACCGGACGAATGTCCATATCCTTACGCAAGGCCTCCCAATCTCCTGTATGCAGGCATTTCGCCAGATGGATCTTACGGATCATGGCTGGCAACACATGCGAGGTCTCCAGATTGAAATTATCATTCGGCCCGTAGAGGTTAGTAGGCATCACGGCGATATAGTTCGTACCGTATTGCAGGTTGTAACTCTCGCACATCTTGATACCCGCTATCTTGGCGATCGCATAAGGCTCGTTGGAATATTCCAAGGGAGATGTCAGCAAGCAATCCTCCGGCATCGGCTGCGGAGCCTCACGAGGATAGATGCAGGTGCTTCCCAAGAATAATAATTTCTTTACATTGTTTTTCCAAGAGGCATGAATGACATTATTCTGGATCATCAAATTATTGTAGATAAAATCGGCACGGTACAGACTGTTCGCCATGATACCGCCGACGTGCGCCGCCGACAAGAACACATAGTCCGGCCGTTCAGCGGCAAAAAACTCGTTCACAGCGGCTTGATCCGTCAGATCCAGTTCCGCATGCGTACGAAGCAGAAAGTTCGTATACCCTTTGCTACGCAAATTATTCAGAATGGCGGAGCCTACCAAGCCCCGGTGACCGGCAACAAATATTTTACTGTCTTTTTCCATCGATATCTCGTATTCTGAACTACTTCTACTTATTAATCAACCTCATCAAATACTGGCCGTACTGATTCTTAATCATCGGCAAAGCCACTTGCTCAAGTCGCTTCTCATCAATCCATCCTTGCTTGAAAGCGATCTCCTCCAGACAAGCCACCTTCAGTCCCTGTCTCTTCTCGATCACCTCCACGAAAGTAGATGCCTCAGACAACGAGTCGTGAGTCCCGGTATCCAACCAAGCGAATCCACGTCCCAATAGCTGCACTTTCAACTCCCCATCCTTCAAGAACCACTGGTTCACGGTAGTGATCTCCAGCTCTCCACGGGCGGAAGGCTTGATATTCTTGGCCACGTCCACCACCTTGTTCGGATAGAAATACAATCCTACCACGGCGTAATTCGATTTCGGTTCCTTCGGTTTCTCCTCGATACTGAGGACGTTCCCATCCGCATCGAACTCGGCACGCCATAGCGTTCCGGATCGTTTACGTAGTAACCGAACACGGTCGCTTTTTGTTCGTTCTCCGCCTTGTCAACGGCCTCTTTTAACATACGGGTAAAGCTCTGTCCGTAAAAGATATTATCGCCAAGTACCAAGCAAACGGAGTCATCGCCGATAAAGCGCTCTCCAATGATGAAAGCTTGCGCCAATCCGTCCGGCGAAGGCTGCTCGGCATATTCAAAACGAACGCCATAATCGGAGCCATCGCCCAGTAAACGACGAAAGCCCGGCAAATCCTGAGGGGTCGATATAATAAGAATCTCCCGTATCCCTGCCAGCATGAGCACGGATACCGGATAAAAAATCATCGGCTTATCATAAATAGGTAGAAGTTGCTTGGAAACTCCTTTAGTGATCGGATACAAGCGGGTACCCGATCCACCGGCTAAAACTATACCTTTCATATTCTTTCCATTTTGTTCGACAATACTCGCTTAGGATCGATTCCACACCGTCCCTAAAACTATACAAAGTTAAACAAATAATAATAGATTAGCGCATGGTTTTCAAAAAATCGTCCATATTCTGATACAATGGGACGCCATAGCGCGCACAAGTTAAGCGCACATTATCATACCGGTAAAAGCCGGGCTCGCAAATCACCCGCAACTTTCCGGAGCGCATAAACAGCCCCATCTCCAATAAAGTTATCGGGGATTTGCTGCTCGCCAGAATGTTCATGATAATCAGATCGGCTTTCTCCAGATGCTCCAGCTCCCAATTCACCTGATGCTCAAAATCGGACATCTCCCCGCTCAACCCTTTATCCCTACGAGGATTGAACAAGAGATACCGTCCCTCCGGAAGCGCTCGGAACCAGTCGCAGGTAGCCTTCTGCCAATCCACACTTTTCCCCATATCGATCGTGCCGGCCAAAAAGATTTTTTGGTATACTGCTTCATCCAAATCCTTATTTTCAGTATCGGGATACAAGACAACGACCTCAGATTGGGCAAACCCTCCCATCGGCACCAAAAACAAATATAATATACACAGTACAATATTTCTCGTATTCATGTCTCAAAGCTTACTTTTCAAGCAACAAACTTCGCAAAAAAACATGAATCCAACAAATACATTCACTTTAAATGTGGGCAACAGTCTTGTATATACTAATAGGATATCACGAGAAGTAGTACTTACTTGGACGGTGAAGTATATCTCCTAGGGTACTTGCAGTATATCTTCTCCAAGGAGAGGAGTATATGTACGTGTTTTTTCGAAAACACGTACATGTTTTTGGGAAGGGCTCGGCATGTCGCAAAATCATGGGTTCAGCCCATAAATCGTAGCTTGTACGGCATGCGATAAGATATAAGCGGCAGGCGTGTCGTTTGAAGGAGAATAACCCTTGGAGAGCCTCTGGATTACGGGTTCCTTGTTCGTGCCCAGTATCGGGACCAATAAGGGGGCGCCGTTCAAGATAAGCGGTCCCGTCATGGTGATCCGGTATTGGCCGGTAGAAGGTTGCTGGGATACCGCATAGTTACGGCTATCCGACAATAGCTCCATGGTGGTAGGGAAAATGGATGCCGTATGGGAATCCTCACCTACGCCGAGGATGATGCAATCGAACGTAGGCATTTGATTGAACAACGGCAAGAATTCCTTTACGACCCATGAATAACGCATCGCCTCGGTACCCGGCTCGTTCTCGCCCTTGATCCGGTGGATATGGTCCGCCGGGATACGCAAAGGCTTAAAAAGCAAATGATTCGCATGACCGTAATTACTATCCGGACTCGTTGGTGGAACGCAACGCTCGTCCACCCAGAAGAAACGGATGTTATTCCAGTCAATCTTATCCTTATACTCATCTACCCAGAGGGAAAACATATGCTTCGCCGTCTCCCCTCCCGAGAGCGCTAAGTTAAACGGAGCGAAGTCTTTGCGGCGAATCATCGCCATCATGTCCTCCGTCATCGACCGAAGCGCCTCTTTCATCTCATTGTATCTCTTTATTTCCATAAAATTATCTTCTTTGGCAGGCGCAGACTTTCTTTTCCGCACCTAAAATAACAGTTTCCTCCGGTCCGTCCTCGCCCGGCTCATAGAAGAATAAGTTCTTCGAACCCTCCTCTTTCCAATGGAGCAAGATCGGATCGATAAATTTCCAGCTAGCCTCCAAAGCGTCGCTACGAGCATACAGGGTGGAATCGCCCAGCATGGCATCCAGCAACAGACGCTCGTAAGCGTCAGGAAGATAGCTCTTCGAGAGGGAATCGTAGCGGAAGTCCATGCTGACTTGCTTCACCTCGAAACCGGCTCCCGGCATTTTCAGCCCGAACTTCAAGGATATACTCTCGTTCGGTTGGATACGGATGGTCAATTTATTGCAGGAACCTCCCGAACATTGACCGACAAACAGTTGATGGGGCGTAGACTTGAAGTGGATCACTACCTCCGATGACTTCTCCGGCAACTTCTTTCCCGTATAGAAATAGAAGGGCACACCGCTCCAGCGCCAGTTATCGATAAAGAATTTCATCGCCACATACGTCTCGGTATTCGAGTCAGGAGCTACGTTCTTCTCTTCCCGATAACCGATATATTGTCCACGGACAACCATCTTATCCATATCCAACACCGTATACGGGCGTATGGAGCGGAATACTTTCACGATCTCGTCACGAATCGGTTCCGGCTCGAATATAGAGGGAGATTCCATGGCGATAAACGACATCAATTGCATTAAGTGATTCTGGATCATATCCCGCATCGCCCCGGCTCCATCATAATATTTCCCTCGATTCTCCACCCCCAAGGTCTCAGTAGCGCTGATCTCGATGGAATCGATATAATTATGATTCCACAATGGCTCGAAAATACCGTTCGAGAAACGCAATACCAAGATATTCTGCACGGTCTCTTTCCCCAGATAATGGTCGATACGATAAATCTCCTCCTCATGGAAGATATGTCGTAAATGATCGTTCAACTGGCGGGCAGACTCCAAGCTGGTGCCAAACGGCTTCTCCACGATGATCCGCCGGAAACCATCCGGAGACTCGGTCTTGTTCAAACCACTCTCCAGCAAACATTGCGGGACGATCTCGTACATCACCGGCGGGGTAGCCAAGTAATAAATGATCTTATCCGGCAAGTCGTGTTTCTCTTGCAAGAACTCGATGCGCTCACGCAATTTGTAGTATTCATCGGCGTTCGTGGAATCGAAGGCGAGGTAATAAACATTCTCCAAGAAGTCATCGATCAAGCCCTCGTCGTAGGTCTTTCCCTTCTGTGCCTCCAAGATATGCGTATGTTGCTCCGCACGGAACTCCTCATCGCCATAAGGGTACGGGCGGCTCCCAAGATGCAGAAGCGGTCGGGTAGCAAGCCACGAACATATAACTCGAACAAAGAGGGAAGCAACTTGCGACTGGTAAGATCGCCCGACGCCCCGAATATAACTAATAATTGATTATCTGCTTTCTTCATGCCTTTATACGTTATAAGTTCCAGAAACCGTCTTTCCTCCCTCACCCGTCCAGTTGGTATGGAAAAACTTACCACGCTCCCAATCGACCCGCTCATAAGTATGAGCCCCGAAATAATCCCGCTGGGCCTGAATCAAATTAGCGGCGGAATGCGGGGTAGACAGTCCATCGAAATAGCTCAACCCCGAGCTCATCGCCGGCAAAGCCACTCCATGCAAGGCACCCTCGGCTACCACTTGCCGCCAAGCCAACAAGGAAGACTCAATCTTTTGAATAAAGAACTCATCGAATAAGAGGTTCTCCAGATTCCGGTTCTTCTCATAAGCCTGCGTAATTTTCTCCAAAAAGACAGAGCGTATGATACATCCCTTCCGCCAGATCTTGGCGATCGTACCGTAATCCAACTGCCAATCATATCGCTTGGAGGCTTGGTACAACAAAGAGAATCCCTGCGCGTAGGAAACCAACTTAGCGGCATACAAAGCCTGCTTGATCTCTTTCTCCGAGATCAAGGTCTGCCCCAGCACGCCACTCTTCGGATAAAGCGAGGACGCTTTTTTCCGTTCTTCCTGCATGGAAGAAAGCATACGGGCATAAACAGCCTCGGTAATCAATGTCAGCGGATCATTCTCGTCCATAGCGGCGATAGCGCTCCATTTACCGGTACCCTTCTGGCCGGCGGCATCCAATATCTTATCTAGCAGGTAGCCCTCCCCCGCCTCGTCCTTGAAGCGGAGAATATCGGCCGTAATACCGATCAGGTAGCTATCCAGCTCTCCCGTGTTCCAATCCTCAAAGATACGAGCCAAGGCCTCATTGTCCAGATCCAGACGATTCTTCAATAAAGAATACGCCTCGGAAATCAACTGCATATCTCCATACTCGATACCATTGTGTACCATTTTCACGAAATGGCCGGCTCCACCCGGACCAATCCATTGGCAACAAGGCGTCCCGTCGTCCAACTTGGCGGCGATGCTTTGCAAGACATCCTTCACCAAAGGCCAAGCAGCAGGCGAACCACCCGGCATCACGGAAGGTCCGTACAAGGCACCGATCTCGCCTCCGGAGATTCCGGTACCTACGAAGTACATCCCATGCGCCTCCATCTCCTTCACCCGGCGTTCCGTATCATGGAAATCCGAGTTACCACCATCAATAATCACGTCGCCGGGTGATAAGTAAGGAATCAATTGAGCCATCAGCTCATCCACCGGGGCACCCGCTTTTACCATCAGCATAATCTTGCGAGGACGCTCGATAGACTCAACAAATTCCTGTATCGTATGGGTTCCTATAAAATTCTTTCCTTTTCCACGACCGCTCATGAAGCGGTCTACCACGCCTTCCTCTCCCGGCGCTGTACGATTATAAACGGATACGGCGAACCCCTTACTTTCCATATTCAACGCAAGGTTCTCGCCCATCACAGCCAAGCCGATTAATCCAATATTTGATGTTTTCATATTTATGTTTTTATTTTATTAATCCAAATAAATCATTTAAAGCCTCACTCATCGACGGATGGGTGAATATCGAATCCCGAAGGAATGTGTAATCTTGCCCGAGACGCATCGCCAAGCTAACCGTATTTATGACTTCGCTGGACTCGGCGCAGAATAAGGTACATCCTAGGATCTTCCCGGTATCCGCATCTACCACGGCTTTCAGCAAGCCATCCGTCTGCTCGATGGTACGGGTACGAGGCATAGCGGCGGCAGGCAGGCTGGCCACCTTTATATTTTTCTCCATCTTACGGGCTTGCGTCTCGTTCAACCCGACATGGGCCAACGGAGGATCGATGAATACGGAATAAGCCACTGCTTCCCGATCGTCCAAGCTCCGGAAACCATTACCAAACAGCTCTTCCCGGATAATACGGTAATCATCCAAAGACAGATAGGTGAATTGTAATCCGCCATGTACATCCCCGATCGCCCAGATATTAGGGATATTGGTACGCAACTTACTATCCACCTCGATAGCGCCACGATTAGTCGTCTGTATTCCGGCGGCCTGCAGATTTAGGCTTTCCGTATTCGGTTTACGGCCGGTAGCCAAAAGCACCGCCTCAGCATCCAGCCGCAAGGTATCTCCCGAGATAGCGTTACGGCAGATCACCGCAGCCCGCTCAACATCCTGCTCAATCGTCTGCACAACCGTGTTCAAATGAATGGTGATCCCTTTTTTCTCTAGCGTGGACTTCACCGAATCGGCGATGTCCCGGTCCTCACGAGGGATGAACACCTCCCCTGCCTCCAAGATCGTTACCTTCGACCCAAAACCGGCGAACATGGAAGCGAATTCCAGCCCGATATATCCGCCTCCGACAATAACCAGATGCCGTGGCAGTTTCTCCAGTTCCATAATGGAAGTACTTGTATATACGTAAGGATTATCCTCGATACCGCTTATCGTAGGAATAATCGTCGTGGCTCCGGTATTGATGAATATCTTCTCGCCTTCCAGCAAGAAAGAGTCCGTATCCGTTTTCACGACAATCTCATAAGGGGAACGAAAAGAAGCCTCTCCGGTATAGACCGTTACGGTCTCCCGATCATCCAGATTCTTGAAATTCTTCTCACGAAGCAAAGAGGTCAGTTTCTCCTTGGCGAGGATCGCCTGCTTAAACTCCTCCGCATATTGCTCGAAGGTAGAAGGTCTGCGATACCCTGTCACTTGAGCGTAATGTACAAGCGCTTTCGTCGGTATACAGCCGATATTGATACAAGTACCTCCGTACATACCCGTCGAACGCTCCACCACAGCTACATTCCATCCATGGTTGGCCAAATCCGCCGCCAAGGTTTTTCCACCTTTCCCAAAACCAATAATAATCGCATCGTACTTTTTCATCTCTGATTTATCTTCTTTTCGTTAGACATTAAAATAACATTCGTTTTAACCTAATTGTTGCGAATTTCATATTGCAAAAATAGCTCCAGCCCCTATTTTACAAAATGGCTGTTCAACCTATAAGTTTAGCCATTTTTCCCGAAACAACAAAATAACGGACAATATGCTTCGCCTCATCCTTCTCTACGCCACCTAACGCACTCGTTAAGTCCACCGGAAAATATACATTTATGGACTATGTAAAGGTAGGGTTACCTTTACAAATCGTGATGGGAATCGTGATGGTATTTATATCACCTTTATTATTCCCATTCTAAACATTCGCACATGCATTTTAGTTTTATATTTGCAGTTGTAAAACAGTACAAGAAAATTTATGGATATACCGTTTAAACCGATTAGGTTAGAAGACAAAGAGATCATAACCTCATTTACATTTCCCAGCGATTATCGCAATTGTGATTTCTCATTCGCGAACATGTGCAGTTGGCGTTTCTTATATGACAGTGAATTCGCTATCGTGGATGGCTATTTATTAATCCGTTTTATGATCGAGGACAAGAGCCGTTTCGCCTATATGATGCCTGTCGGGGATGGAGATTTAGCGGGTGCCGTTCGTTTGCTGGAAGAGGATTCCTTAAAATATGGACATCCGCTCTGTATGCTTGGTATCACCCCCGACGCCAAGGAGCAACTGGAAGGCGCACTTCCCGGAAGTTTTTTTTATATCCCAGAACGGGATTATTTCGATTACATTTATTTACGGGAGGATTTAGCGACCTTACGGGGTAAGAAATACCAATCCAAACGTAATCATATCAATAATTTCAAGAAACAATATTCGTACGAGTATGTCCCTATCACGCCAGATATCGTACCGCAATGCCTGAAACTGGAATGTAAATGGTATAAGGCGAACAATGGAGATAATGACGAGGAAGAGCTTAATGATGAACGTCGCTCCCTTACCTATGCCTTGCATCATTTTGACAGCCTAGGCCTCATCGGTGGCGCTCTCCGGGTTGATAACGAAATTATCGCTTTCTCTTTCGGGGCACCCATCAATCATAAACATTCGGAGTACACGTGGAAAAAGCGGACGTGAATTTTGACGGAGCATATACGGTGATCAACCAAGAGTTCGCCTCTCACCTTCCGGAACAGTATATTTACGTGAACCGGGAGGAGGATCTCGGCATACCGGGGTTGCGCCAAGCGAAGCTTTCTTATCAGCCTACCATACTATTAGAGAAGAGTGCCGCAATAAAAAAGCAACTTACGCAAACTAAATAAATTATGGACAAGAAACAACAAATCGTAAACTTATGGCGTACCTGCTTCGGGGATTCCGAGGCATTTATCAGCCTTTATTTTGATCGTGTTTACAAGGACGAGAACGCAATGACCATCGAGAAGGACGGTAAAATAGTATCTGCCTTGCAGATAGTTCCTTATACGATGACTTATTTGGGTACCGAGATCTCGGTAGGCTATATCTCTGGGGCGTGCACGACTCCGGAAGAAAGAGGGCAAGGGCTTATGCGACAACTCTTGCAAGAGACATTCGAGGAAATGGAACGGCGTGAGATCGCTATCTCCGCCTTAATCCCTGCCGATCCTTGGCTATTCGACTATTATAGGGAACAGGGTTATACCGAGGCATTCGATTATTCCGTAGAGACATATATCCGCCCGAATACGCCGGTTCAACTCCCGAAGATAACGGTTATCCAACCGGAGGTACCGACAACCGACGAATTGTTCGCTTATTTCAACCGTAAATTACGTGAACGCCCTTCCTGTATCTTGCACTCGCAGGATGATTTCATCACAATACTCCGGGATCTGCAATTAGATAACGGAGGAATGTACACAGCCTTGGACGAGAACGAGAAGGTGGTTGGCATGGCTTTCGCACTGCCTCTTGAGGCGGGTACAGCGCCGTCCGACAAAAAGCTTTTTATCAAGGAACTTCTTTACGACTCGGAAGAGATCAAGGAATTACTATTGCAAGAGCTTACCCTGCAAAAGAACATATCGCAAGCGACGGTCAATACCCCTCCCACCCCTCCGGGTACCTTACCTATGGGTATGGCCCGCATCATCGACACGAAACGCATGATCCACCTCTGGCTATCCAAACAACACGAAAGCCCTGTCTCCAAAAAAGATTTGGAACAAATGGATAACCAAACGCTAACACGACAGTTGATGGGTTATCAAGGTAGGATGGCTTATATGAGTTTGATGCTGGATTAATAGAAATGAAAAACGGATTGCTAAGGATAAAGTTCCCGCAATCCGTTTTTATTCTTAAATCTATTTACTGTTTACGACAAATAAAATTATCATTTAGATGCTATGATCACTTATCTTTAGCAGAATCTCCTTGGTAAAGAAGATCATTGACACCTAAAGTATACCAATCCAAAACATCTTTTCCTCCAGACTTGGCCCAATTCATAAATTGAGGATATGCATCCATAATAGAAATACCTTCTCTAGGATATGAATCAAAAGATGATTTAGGGATCATCAATCCCCACATCATATTATTAAATTCCTCTGTTGAATTATCAATATTCTCATTATACTTATATCGATAATATTCATCACTTGTTAAGGCCGTGGCTGCTTGTTCCGTCCCTAAAAAACCAGCTATATGGACCTCGTTCTTTTTATTCTTATTAGGATCACCCCAAACAATAAAAACGTTTAAGTTGTTAGCATTCACAACTCCGCTCATGCCATTCACATCTACTTCTATCAAGCTTTCACGTGCTTCACAAGTCTTATTATATGTATTTATTATTTGACCTGGCTCGCTATTCATGAACTCATGCGCCTCTTTTCCTTCCAATAAATTAATAACCTTGTCTGTTCCTTGGATCTTCGCAAAAGCATATAAAGATTTCGTTGCACCTACAGCCCTAACACTTGTTGATAAATATACAGTTTTTGCATTAAGACCTTCACTGCTAGCCTCTGTCGTATTTATGATGCTGACAATCATAACCAAGTCATTCATATCATAGTCACCAAAATTAGGCCAATTGTCTTCAAATAAATAGACATAAGCTTCTGTCTTATCATATTCAGGTTTATACTCAGGCGTCTCGGATTCGTCTGTAAAAGGCTCATCTTTACTGTAATTAATATCACCAAAACAATCACCGGATATATTTACAGGGCATTTATTGCCAACCACTCTTAACGCACCATTCTTATTAGCTGAATAATTTACTTCACTTTGCGCATAAGTATATAAATCACTCCAGAAAAAGCCTGTTATCTGAACAGATGTATAATCCAATACACCATTCACCTTAAACAATTTGGCACTATTTCCATCTCCATATTGATTGGCATCCGCATCCTCTACAACTAAGGATACAGGACCTGTTTGAGCAGGATTCAACGCATCTGTCTCAAACAAGGAATGTTCCGCCATCGATATTTTCGTATCATAACCATATATAAAATTCCCGGAAATTACAGAAGAACCCCGATTTAAATATAATCCGGAAGCAGATCCATCAAAAGAGAAAGTACCAACCTTTACCAAACAATGATTATGAAGTTCACCTCCATTCAAATGCATTGAGTTTACAGTAATTTCCGAATTCGTATGATTATAAATTGAACTATGTGGCGAAGGTAGAGTTTCTATTCTATTAATATCTACTTTACCCATATTAACCAATTGAGAATTTCCATCAATTTTCAGAACAGCCTTAGAGCCAATTATCTGACCTCCATGAAAAACTACAATTTGACTGTTTTTTGTCAATGGTGAGGCTGAAGAAGCTAAATCCAAGGTAGCGCCGCTAAAAATATAAAGAGTGTAGTTCTCGTTATCAGGGAAAACGACATTGTTGACCTTTCCGCTCGTAATTTTATAACTCTTATTTTTATCAAGAGTCATACCACTCCGTAGCTCTATTACATCTTCCATCTCAGCTTTTTTATCCAACTTCTCAATTTCCTTCTCCGAAAGCGGGGTGAGCCAACGTGTTATTTCTTGATCACTAACCCCACTGTCACTACGCAAAAAAGATTTTGTAATAACTGGATCCGTATAATCCAATAATAAATCGCCTTCTTTCACCTCTAAGCTTACAACAGTACTATACCCTTGTGCATCCGTTTTCTTAATATAAATATATTCTTGAGTCTTAGGTAAAGCCAAATCAACAATAAATGGATTCCTTGAGTTTGTTTTACCTCCAACATAGAAAACAGAATTAGGATCAGTGATAGGGTCCGAACCAAATACTTCTATCGTATAATAACGTTTCCCCTCATATTCATCCAAGACTTTAACAGTCAATTTATGGCTAGCCTTTGTTGAATAATCAAAATCATTCGGAATACCATTTGTACTCTCGTCCGGTCCCGGCTTTGGATCGGGATCCGGCTTCGGCTCGTACACGTCCGCCGTACATGCGGTCATCAGCACCGCAAACAGGAACAGTGCCATGAACTTTACTTTCGTAAAAATACATCTCTTCATATGCTTAAACATTAAATATTACCCTATAACACCGTTTTGAAAAAAGAAGTTGTATATTTTAATCAACTTATTGAACATTGTTGACAACAAAGGTAGGTTTTATTATGATGCGAAGTTCTTAAACACACAAATATTATTACATCAATTAACTATAATTAATAATAATCTAAAGAAAATATCCTTGATAAATAGGATATATTTATTTTACATCATGTTAAAAAAGAATAATAAAAGACTATTCACCCTACTCCAACCATTCAATCAGCTTATCAGCCAAAGCTCCTGTTCCCGGCAAGGGCAGTTGGTGTCGATGTGGAGAAGGCCCCTAATGATCTTCTCTTGGCAATAACATACCATCTGGCAATTTGACAAAATGAAAACTAAAGTCTCGGAGAATCGATTTTTTCGGGCAAAGGTACGGCTCGTTTCCAAGTACGAGAAAAAAAAGCAGCATTTGTCTCGTTGACAGATGAATGCAGAAAAACAGCCTCTCGCTCCAGCGAAATCAATTCATCGTATCTCATATTTTGAGGCAAGAAAAGGGAAAAAGCGATGTTACAATAGGGGTATAACACGGTAAGAATGCCCATTCATGAGTACTCATAGCCCTATGCACGGCCGCTCATAATGCCTAACGCGAGTATCGGCATTGGGCAATACGACCTATTGCAACAGGTTTCGCCACCTATCGTGTACAAAATCGGCCCCTTTTTCAAGAAAAAGCGTGTTTATTACCACGCCTATCTCATTATCTTGTCACTTTCGCACGAAGGGTATGTCAACATATTCGTATAATATAAAGCAAATAGTCAGAATAAGCTTCTATTTCGCAACAGACCCATCATACAAGCCAGAGGCTCCCAATAGGCCTTAAGCACTCACATAAAACACGAAATTTTCAATCCAACTGATAAATCTTCAGTTTATTGTAAAGCGTCTTCCGGTCGATGCCCAATAACTGGGCCGCACGAGTCTTATTATTGCCGCACTCTTGGAGGGCCTTACGGATAAGGTCACGTTCATGCTCCACGTTCTTAAGCTGGATGTTGGTGTGCGAAGAGAGGTTCTCCGTCAGTTCCTCCGGGAGTTCCTTGCGGGTGATGTATCGACCGGTCGCCAATAAGGTAGCGTACTTGATAACGTTCTTCATCTGCCGCAGGTTACCCGGCCAAGAATAGGATTGGAACAATTGCATGGTATCGTTGTCGAAACCGATGATATCTTTCTGGAGCTCGCTATTCGCCAGATCGAGAAAATGATTGGCGAACAAGAGCAAATCCTCTTTTCGCTCTTTCAAGTCCGGGATACGGATCGTGAACTCATTGATACGATGGTACAGGTCCTCACGGAAATCTCCTTTCTCGATCGCCTGCCGCAAGTTCTCGTTCGTCGCGGATATCAAGCGCACGTTGATAGCGATCTCCTGATTGCTCCCGATCGGCTTTACCTTGCGCTCCTGTAGGGCACGCAATAGCTGAACCTGTACCTCATACGTCAGGTTCCCGATCTCATCCAAAAATATCGTACCGCCTTGAGCCGCCACAAACGCCCCAGTCTTGTTCTCGATCGCCCCCGTAAAAGAGCCTTTCACGTGGCCGAAGAACTCGGAAGCCGCCAATTCCTTGGGGATAGCGCCGCAATCCACGGCGACAAACGGAGCCTTGCTACGATTACTTTGCTCGTGGATCCGACGGGCGATATACTCCTTACCGGTACCGCTAGCGCCGGTCACCAATACCGACATATCCGTCGGAGCCACCAAACGCACATGCTCATAAAGCTGGCGGGCCGCTTGGCTCTGCCCCTCGATATAAAGATCCGGGGCCGAAGAAACCGGGACTCTCGCCGGAGCCTTCTCCTCCACGTGCACAAGTTCCTTGATCTTTCCCAGCAACTCATCCGGGTTCAACGGCTTAGCGATATAATCCGCCGCTCCCAGCTTCATCGCCTGAACCGCCGTTTGTATCTCCGCATAACTGGTCATCATGATAAGGGGTAAGGAAGGATGGGTATTCTTCAGCCATTTCAATAAGTCGATCCCGTCACTATCCGGCAGGCGTAAATCCGATATAACCAAATCGAACGCTTCCTCCCCCAGCTTCCGTTTAGCATCGGAAACAGAGGACGAGGATCTTACGACAAACCCTTTCTTACCCAGCCATGTGGTAAGCATCAAGGAAAAAGTTATATCATCTTCAACGATTAGAATCGACAACATACCCACTCAGATTATTTATAGTAACCACAAAGGTAAATAAATAAAACGAATCAAGAAAACATCCACGTAGCTTTACGCCATACTCCCTCGAAAGGACCTTGTTTATGATGGGCTAACCACCAGTGGCAAAAACCTAGCTGGAGAATGAAAAGAAGGATTCCTACAGCGAAGCTGGCGGTCGTCCCCAGATCGTCATACAGGGATAAACCGTATCCGAAATAGATGAAAGAGCCTACCATCGATTGCGTGAGGTAATTCGTCAAGCTCATTTTCCCGTAAGGCACAAGCCCGTGAAGCACCTTATGCGGCGCCTTCCACTGCCACAAGAAGATAAAGGAGGATACCAATACGCACATGAACGAGAAATTACGCAAGGAAGACACGATCGTGCTCATCGGGCGAAGCTCTTCGGTACGCTCCAGCAAACCGGAAAGGGACAGATAATAGAGGGGAATGAAACAAACTACCCCGATAACAAAGGTCCTTGTCCAAAACGTCCGGTGCTTCTCCGGATCGACAAACAATCCCTTGCGCCCCAACAACATGCCCAGCATAAAGAGAGCCGATGTCTGGAAGAAACGTCCATAGCTCCAAGCCCAGAGAAGGCTATACAGCTGCCCGTCCCACAGATTGGACTTGACCATTTCCCAAAAGCTGGTACCTTCCATATACGGATAGATCCGCATACAGTGCACCAGCCATTGTTCCTTGGATGCCACATATTCCGGATGCATCAGGGCATACATGAATTTACCCCACTCCATAGGCTGTAGCATCAAGACCACGGCGATCGCCAAGACCACCTTATTACTCAACTTGCAAACCGGTATCAACACAATACCCAAGATCGAATAAAGCACCAAGATCTCCCCCGGGAAGAACGATGCGTTGAAGCAACCGATAAAGAATAGGAGCACCAACCGCCAGAAAAAACGAAGCCGGAAGTCCTTCCCTTTCCTCGCTTGGTTATCAAACTGGATAAAGAAGCTAAAACCGAACAGCAGGGCGAAAATAGCGTATGCCTTCCCGGAAAAGAGGAAGAACAAGGTATCCCATACCCCTTTATCCAAGGCTTTCATAAAATCGGTAGTAGCCTCCGGAAAATTATACAAGTTAAAATGCTCGATATTATGCAATAGGATAATAGCCATAACGGCAAATCCTCGTAATGCGTCGACCACCTCGATACGAGGTCGGGATTGTAGTGCGTGTTCCATGATATGATTCAGTAGATTTTATTATTTCGTGGCAAAAGTAACGAAACTAAATAGAAAAAGCATCCTCGAAAGGATGCCTTTTTCTTTTGCAGACTTAAATTGAATACTCAAGACTTAATCTTTCGCCATGAATAAATTCATGACTTTTGTTTTTAACGGTTTAAATGTAGAAACGCCCACTTGCGATTTCATTAAATAGATAGCGAATATCGTGCCAAAGCCAGCGAAACGCACGATAATGAATATCTAACTACTTATCCTTTAACAAGTAATAGATAAATTTTGTTTCTATAAAGTGGAATTTTATTTCAAAAGCATGGGGAAAGGCATTCCACGGATGGGTATTTATTCCACACCGGATTCCACAAGATTACCCGATGGCGGACTCCGCATCCTTCACGATAGCAAGCGCTTGCTCGATTACCTCGCCCAGCAGGTGGTACCAGCCGGAATCGGTCAGTTCCTCATCATTCTTCTCCAAGATCCGCAGGTGTTGTACCAATGAATTGGCCCCCAGCATCGTGAACAGGGGAATCAACTTATGAGATATCCGGGAGGCTTCCTCCCGATCTTTTCCCTCTAACGCATCCCGAAGTAAGTCGATGCTCTTGCGGGTTTCCTCCGAGAAGGTTTTCAGTATAGAGGCTGAGGCCTCCGGATCCTCTCCGGCAAAAGCGGTCAACGAAGAGAAATTCAACTCGCTCTTTGCCTCCAGATGAAGTGTCAGCAACTCATTCAGCAAGGAGATTAATTGGGCGGCGGTAAACGGCTTGTTCAAGAAACCCGTGAAACCAGCCTCCAGATAATGCTCGTGCTCCTTGGCGATACTGGCGGACAAGGCGATCACCGGGATCTTATCCGTTCCGGGGATACCGGACGTACGTATCTGCTCCAGTAAATGATAGCCATCCAGCGTCGGCATCTGTATATCGGTAATAATCGCATTGAATACGGTGTTCCGCAATAGCTCGAGGACGTTATGCGGATTCGTACAACCTACCACCTGCACGTGACTCTGCTTCAAGAGTTCCTCCGTCAAGGCCAGTTGTAGAGGATCATCATCAACCAGAAGACAATAGACATCTTGCCCCTCAAACAAGGGTAAAGCCTCGGCCTCACCAGCATCCGGAGCCTCCGCCGTTACGTCCGGCAAAGATTGATTATCGGCCAAGGGAAGAGGTAGCAAGATCGTGAAATCACTGCCTTTCCCGGGGTACTATCCAAAGCAAGCGTACCGTTCATCAAGGACAGAAGCTTACGGGTGATGGAGAGGCCCAGACCGAAACCTTCCGCCTCTTCCGTATCGGCAAGGCGGGTAAACTCCCCGAATATCCGCTCTTGTTCCTCTTTCGGGATGCCCGGACCGGAATCGCTTACGGTAATTGATAATTGAAAATTAATAATTGAAAGTTTTTGGAGGGAGACAAGTAAAACGACTCGCCCCGCTTCCGTGAACTTGATAGCGTTAGATAAGAGGTTTCCTACGACCTGCCGGATACGGATCGGGTCGCCCATATAAACTTGCCCAGTCTCCTCAGGTTTCAGGTTCAAGACAAACTGCAAGCCTTTCGCCTCCGCTATCGGCTGGAAGCTGGTATAGATCTCATCGAACAAGACTGGGACACGAAAGGGAACGCTATGCACCTCCATCTCGCCGGACTCCAACCGCTGGAAATCCAACAGGTCGTTCACCAAGGAAAGGATATGATCCGAGGAACCTTTCATGTTCTCCAGATAATATTGCTGACGCTCGTCTGGATGGCGGCGTAGCAAAAGCTCGATATATCCGATGATGGAAGAGAGCGGAGCCCGTATATCGTGGCTGATCGTCAACATCAGCTTCTCACGGCTTCGCAATAAGCTCTCGGCGACCTGTTTCGCCTTTTCCAGTTGCATACGGTAATATTTACTTCGTGAGATATCCCGTGAGATAAAGAAGAGGAACAGAAAGGCGATTACCACGGAGACGATCGCGATTCCGGCGATCAAATGGGAGGTCTCCCTTAATAGTACCTGCTTCTTATAGACCCTTTCCAGCGACGCCTCCATCTCCTCCTCCTCGATATTACGGAGCATCTGGTTGATCTCCCGGGTAATCACGCTATTGTTATACCGTAAGTTAGAGGCCCTTTCCAACAACTGATCCATCAGTTGTTGCCGTTGCCAAGCCACACTGTCTTGGATGCTTTTCAGAACGCTGACAATCGTATCGGTCGGATTATAAGCGTTCACCAACGTATCGGTGACGATCTCCCGGGTCGTGTTCACCACGATGCTGGTATCTTCCTTGCCGGGAGAGAACACGTCAGCCAAACGCTTGAAGAATCCCCGCTTCTTACGGGGAACTACCACCGTATCTTGCTTGACCTCTACCCGCTCCTGTATCTGCACCTCGTTTACGATTGTATCCCGGACGGCAATTATTTTCTCGATATTCTCCGTATAAAGACGCTCCGTGTTCGCTTCCTGCCAAGTCTCAAGCAAGCGGCGGGTATTCCATCGCTTACGCTCCAGCAGTATGTCGATCGTATCTATTTTTAGGAGTTGCATGGAGTCCGTCACCAAGGTCCTCAACGAATCCATGTTACTATGGGCCTTATTCAGCGTACGATTGAAGTGGCGGAACTCGTTCTGGGGCATGCCTACCAACTGCCCCAATGCCTCGCTCTCATAGAGCAGGGAGAGGGTATTGGTGACCAAATACACCTTCCGGCGTGCCTGATGATCCGGCTCGTCCTCCTCAGCCACTTTCTCTACTATATTATAAATGTAAGCGACCGAGCAGACCGCAATGGTAATCAGCAAAATATAGCCTAATATCACCTTGCTAGTAATATGTCCGCTTTGCTCTTTCATACGGTTGAGATCAGTCTAATTCCTATCGTAAGCGATATCCCATTTATCCATCATCTCAAAATCCTGCTTTTTCAAGCCGACTTTCCAGAATGGAATCGGGTCGTCATGGTCTCCCAGATACATACGGTCACGTACCTTGAAAGCTCGATTCGTTAAGGCAAACGTGGAATCGGCCACCGGAGTCCGCACGCCGGCTATATCAAGCATCGTATGGAATACGCTGTTCGTGCTAACCGGATAAGTCTCGTGTGCCTGCGCTTCCAGATATTTCTGGGGATATGACTCCCGGTAAGCCTTCGAGAACCAGATCACATACGGGATATGCAACTGGTAATAGGTCGGTATCGGAGAAGCATGCAGATAACGGGCTCTGGAATCATCGAAGATATCCTCTCCATGATCGCTTAAGTAAAGCATGGATGCCGGAGCATTTGTCTTCGCCAACATATCCACGATTTCCCCCAGCACGTAATCCGTATAGTGGATGGAATTATCATAAGCGTTCCGTAACTCCTTTTTATACGAGGCACGAATTCCCTCCGCCTTATCCGGTGTATAGAAACGGAACTCCTTCGGATAACGTTCATGGTAATTAAAATGCGAGCCATAAGTATGAAGTACTACGAAAAGATTACCGTCCTCTTTATCCAGTTCCTTCTTTAGATAAGGCAGGATCGCCGCATCGTGCAAGGAGATTAGCGTAGAACCCGTATTAAATGCGCTCATATCGATAAAGGTATCTGCCTCCCGGTAAAAAGCGCCGATCATCGAGGTCGTTAGTTTCTGGTTGGCGATCACGAGCGTACGGAAACCAGCCTCTTTGAAAGCGGTCACGATACTTTTCTCGTCGTAAAGGACTCCATAATTCTCGGCGCTGGCAGCGGACAGGATAATGGGGACACTTTTATGCGTATTATTCGATTGTGTCACCACATCCGTGAAATGCACCAATCCGTCTAAAGCCTCCATGCGGGGAGTCGTCTTGCGCTCGTATCCGTAAAGGCTCCATTCCATAGCACGGGAGGTCTCTCCCACTACCAAGACGTAGATCTCCCGTTTTCCCTCCGCTTGCTCCGGCTTAGTGGCGTCGAACTTAAAGTCGGCGGAAGTAATATGATACTTGCTGTTCCTCTCCGCCTTATTTATGGCGAAATATAAATTGTATAGGGCGTTAGCCGGATATACATCGTCCTTCCATGAGAACCGGTGATCTTGCGAAGGAGACAGGAAGCAAAGGAGCAAACCCACGACAAACATGCCTAGGCTGATCTTAGCCCATTTCTTCCGGAAAGGATTTCGCAGTTTCTCTTTCTGCCGTATCGAACGACAAGCGAGCACCAGCGTAGGTAATGTATAGAAAAAGAATACGCAACCGATCACCAGAATGATATTCCCCAATAACTCACTAGCCTCGGAAGCGTTCGAGCTGGTAAGGTTCAAATACATATCAACCGCTATCACGGACTGCCCGAAAAGATACAGAAGCACCAACTGCCCCCCATCTAATATAACCTTCGGCAACAGGCACCAAACCACGATCCCCGGTTTACGGGCCACTAATAAAACACACATCCAAAAGGCCAAAGGTATCAGCAACGAGGCGATACCGACCGTGACGGGAAGCGGTTCCGTAAAAAAGAACACACAGTTTGGGATGATAAATAACAGGGCAAATAAGAAATATAAATGCTCCTGTGAAGATATCCAGCGTATTAACCTTGTAAAATACTTCATTCAATCAAAACTTTGCCAACTCTCAATCATTACTCTTCTCAACTAATACCCAGAACCTGAAATTCCGGCAATTGGCAAAGATAGGCGTTATTAAACACATACAAAGCGTATTATACACAAAAAATGTTATTGACATTCATAACTTCTCTTTCATCCGTCGCCAATACTCATTGACAGAGCTTTTCACTTCCTTATGTAACAGCAAGATACCAATCAAGTTCGGGAGCGTCATCAAAGCCACGGTGATACCGGATAATGTCCAAACAATAGTAGTATCCGTGAACGAGGCCAAGAAAAATCCGACAATATAGATTACGTGGTAAATACGGACATATTTCGTTCCCCAAAGATAGGTCACCGCCCGATCACCGTAGTAAGACCATGCTATCGTTGTAGAAAACGCAAACAACAACAGGGAAAACGGAATAATAAACTGCCCCCAATCCCCTAAAAAACCTTTCTTAAACGCCTCCGTAGACAAGGGGGCGGAATGAAGCAGCGACTTACCGGTTAAATACACCGCACGCTCTTTATTCATAGGTAATTCGATACGTCCGTCACGTACAGAGAGCGTACCACTAAACAACACCTCCTTCCCTTCCTTGACCCGCACGCTATCCGCAAAGGAACGTGCGTGTAGTAACGTTATATCCGTATTTAGGATCTGTCCGTTCCGGACCTCCAAGGAACCTGTATAAAAAGGCAGGGGCTTATTCCCTAGTACATGCTCCGACACTGCGGATTTACCGTCCGGGTCCGATTCATGATAAGCACCGGACAAGACTACCGTATCCGCCTGCTGAAACTTATTCTCAAACTTTTTCAGCCAAGTACCGGATGACAATAGAACCAAGCCGGTTATCGAACAAATCACGATCGTATCGATGAACGGCTCCAATAAAGCGACCATACCCTCGGATACCGGCTCTTCCGTCTTGGCTGCCGCATGAGCGATCGGAGCGGAACCTTGCCCCGCCTCATTCGAGAATAATCCACGGTTCACACCTCGGTTAAAAGCCCAGACAACCGTCGCTCCTAAGAAACCACCCGTAGCCGCCGTACCGGAAAAGATATTCGAGAAAACAGAGATAAACGAAGGTAGGATATGCTGGTAATTATAGGCCAATATGCTGAAGGCACCGAGCAGATAGACGACCGCCATAAAAGGTACCAACTTCTCGGTAACCTGCGCTATACGCTTGATTCCCCCGATCACGATCAATCCCAGCAAGACCGATAAAACCGCCCCGGTAATATATTGCTGAATACCGAACGCCGAAAACATGGCGTTCGAGATGCTATTTACCTGTGGCAGACTACCCGTACCGAAAGAGGAGAAAATAGTAGCGACCGCAAAAAGTCCCGCCAACCAACGCATATGCAAACGATGCTTCATATAATACATCGGACCGCCGGAAATCGTACCATCTTCCGTCTGCTCACGATACTTATGGGAAAGGGTGACCTCTACCATCTTGGTAGTCATACCCAAGAACGCCGTCATCAACATCCAAAACAAGGCAGAAGGACCACCTAGATGTATGGCCAGAGCGACACCGGCTATATTACCGGTCCCCACCGTGCCCGAAAGAGCAGTTGCCAACGCTTGGAAATGGGAGGTATCTCCTATGTCTTGCTTATTGTCGTACTTCCCCCGCACGACCTTGATCGCATGCCCGAAAAAGCGCAATTGCGGAAACCGAAGATAGACCGTAAAGAACAATCCGGTTCCCAGTAATAGAAAAACAAACCATTGTGATCCTCCAAAATGAGCGTCAATAAGGGATAGTAAGTTATTCAACTCTTGCATCATCTGCCTACATTTTTAAATAATGATGCCGCAAGTTAAGAATAATAAAACAAAAAGCAACCTTACAAGCTTTTGTTTTTCATTTTAGACTTACAAGATTGCTTTTTCACAATCAAAAAGATACTATCACACAATAAAATTATATTTATCTCCTATATTTTCTGGAGGATAGCGATAAACTCATCATTCGTAATGTCTAGCTCCGGCTCTTTGTAATTGACATAATCCTCAAAATAGTCGCTGGCGATATCGGCTACGATCTCCCCTCCGTCCAAGCCATACGAGGAAACTAGTTTCTCCACCCGGTTACGTATCTGGCGAATCACCTGTAAACGATCCTCATAACGATCTGGCTTCTCCTGATCAGTGACGTGCTCATTCCGGGCGATCAAGTAAACTACCGTATAAAATTTCTCCATGCTCCCGAAAACAGGGACAAACAAGGATTTCTTCTCCTCGGGCAGATCTGCCAAAAACTGTTGTATCTTTGTCATAACTCTTACTCTTTTACCTAATAAAAAAAACAATATACTTTTTGTTCTAAAACAATATACTTTCGTGTGTAAAAGTATATTGTTTCGACAACAAAAGTATATTGTTCTTCTCGAGTCTGTTAAATGATAGAATTCTTCTTCGTAAAGTCCAAAATCTCATCAATATAGCCAAAAGCCAATCCTGTTACCGTATCCGCGCAGCCGTAATAGATAGCGATACGTTTCGTCTCCGGATCATGCAAGGCGGCACAGGGAAAGACTACGTTCGGAACGTCTCCCATGCACTCGTAATCCTTTTGCGGGGATAACAAATAAGGTCCGGAGCGGAATTTCACTTTCCAAGGTTGCTCCAAATCCAAGATAGCGGAACCGAAGCTATACACATACCCGTTGCAAGAACGAAGCACGCCGTGGTAAATCAATAACCAGCCCTCGGAAGTCTCGATAGGGATAGGGCCCGCACCGATCTTCGTACACTGCCAAGCGCTATCCTCGAACGCAGCCGGAGACATCACGTGGCGATGTTTACCCCAGAAACACATATCCGGAGACTCGCTATAGAATATATCGCCGAACGGAGTATGACCGTTGTCGCTCGGACGGCTTAACATGGCGAAGTTTCCGTTAATCTTACGAGGGAACATCACGCCATTACGGTTGAAAGGCAGATAAGCGTTCTCCAGCTGATGGAAGGTCTCGAAATCGAACGTGTAAGCCACGCCAATCGTCGGGCCATGATAACCGTTACACCAAGTCACATAATAACGATCCTCGATAAAACATACACGGGGGTCGTAGGCGTAAACAAACTCGCCGATCTCCTTGTCGTCGCACTCAAACTCGAGTTTTGTCTCGGAGATACTCCAATGAATGGCATCTGCGCTAAAACCTACGTGCAAACGCATCCGGCGATTCGTATCGTCGCAACGGAACACACCGGCATAACCACCTTTGAAAGGGACAACACACTGTTGAACACGCTGTTCGATGTCGGAAGGATATCACGAGGAATCACCGGGTTCTTCGAATATCTCCACAATACTTCTTTGCTACCCTCGGGACGATCTTCCCAAGGCATATTAGGCAGCGGAGCGCCTACGATTTTCAAATTATCCATAACTAATCCTATTAAAATATTACTGTACTAACTTATTACCTTTATCGTCATACGTGAACGGTACGAAATAGGCTACCAAGAATGAAGGGATCATCGCCAGCAAGGTCACGATAAAGAAATACTTATAACCTAGCCAGTCGCTCACGAAACCGCTCATCATTCCCGGAAGCATTACGCCAAGGTTCATGATACCTGAAGCGAACGCATAATGCGCCATCTGATGCTTGCCCGGAGCTACCTGTTGCATCATAAACAGCATCAAGCCCACGAAACCGAATCCATAGCCAAAATACTCGAATACGATGGCGGAAGCGATAATGAGACCATTATCAGGCTGGAAACACGCCAAGAACGTGTATACCAAAAACGGTATATTGAAACAACAACAAAGCGTAAACAATACCTTTCGCAATCCCTTGGCCGAGATATAATATCCACCAAGCAAAGAACCCAGCACGAACGCCGCCGCCCCAAACGTACCATAATACAAACCAATTTCTTGCTCCGTTAGTCCTAATCCTTGATCAGCTATCGGAGCTTTCAAGAACAAAGGTACGATCTTTATCACGAAACCCTCGGCAAAACGATACAATATGATGAAACAGATATACCACACGATATACTTCTTCGTGAAGAACTCCTTGAAGACCAGCCATAACTCAGCCATACTTTCCTTCAACGAATGTTCTCTGGTAGCGGCTTTCCCACCCGAAGGCAACATCTTCATATGATAAAAACCAAGCAGGATCATGATCGTACCGCAAAGCAGCATAACGATCATCCAAGCGTATATCACGGCCTCTTTCTCCAATCCTATCCCGGTAAAATATTGCATCATATAACCCGCCAGATAAACCAGACCACCCGTGGCTACGATCTTCGCCAAATTGTAAAACGCACCTTGCCAACCGATATATTTGGCTTGATCCTCCGGCGAGAGCTCTTTCATATAAACGCCATCCGTTGCCACGTCATGCGTAGCCCCGCTAAGCGCTATAATACCTAATAATGCGATAGATAGAGCAAAGAAACTCGGCAAGTTTAACGCCAAGGCCACTAAACCGAATAAGCAACCGGATAACAACTGGGTCAATACGACAAAGAATTTCTTAGTACGATACATTTCCAAAAACGGGCTCCATAAAGGCTTTAAGGTCCAAGGTAACATGATAACCGAGGTCCATAACGCAATCTGGGCATCCGATATATCCAATCCCTTAAACATGAGTACGGTAACCATGTTCAGCACTACAAAAGGCAATCCCATAGCAAAATAGACACTAGGGACCCAAGTTACAGGGTTTCGACGTTTAGTAGCATTCGTGTTTTTCTCTTCCATGCTTTATTTAGAATTTAGGTGTACAAATATAATTAATAATCCGGATATATCTTTAATCGATCGGACAAATAGAGGAGATCATCCCGAAGGTAGCGTTATCATTCAAATCCCAGACCATCTTTCCGGCTCCGTTTATCTCAATCAACTGCGGGTAATGTCCTTTCGCAGCCTCTCCGTCATGGCCTTGCCAGTTACAGATATACAAACCACCGTCCCGTTTAGGGAGCAACTGGGCAACAAAGAAAAGCTGGGCTCCCTCGATATCGTTCGCATTCATCTTGCGAACGATATCTCCTGTCTCGAAATTCAGCTCTATGAAGCAATGGGCATCACCGCAAGCGACCAGATAATTACCGTTATCCAACGCAGCCACGCTAAACGGGTTACCGTCTACTTTCACGCTTTTCAGCAATTGACCGGACGGGGATATTTCCCGGATCTCGGAGGTAGCGAACAAGGGCACTAGATAATTGCCCCGCTTATTCTTGTTTACTTGACGGAATTGTGCATGGGGTTGCTCAATTCGGGTATCGAAATCTGTTTTCGACAGGATCTCTCCTTTTGCGTTCACTTCCATGATCGTAGCCGGGTTTCCACACCACGCCAATAAATAATTACCGTTGGAAAGTACACGGGCTGTCTGCATCTCACACCCTTCCGGTGCGGAGATATTCCAGACCTCCTCATGATCCCGTGTGATTAGCTTCGCCCCTTTCGAATAGGAAAAAAGGATATTCCGATCGGGAGTAACAGCTACGGAATTACATTCCCATCCTTTTTCCAAGGGATGCTCCCATTCAATTTCTTTCGTGTTCTTGTTTACGATGGCGATCTTATCCCAGCCGGAACCGCCTAATAAAAGATGATGCGACGCCTCATGACATGCGGAACATACGAGTAGCAGGCATGCGGATAATATAAAAGTATAGATTTTCATGGTATATAATAATGTACTAATTAGATAATATGCCAATTATAGCAGGATGGACACATGGGATCCACCCTGCAAAAAAAGATCATGTGTGTTGTATTCGCATTGGCATATTGACACATTTAGCGAAACGACACATTGGTTCATTCTTCTTTATTTCGCTAAGTCACGGAACAACTCATATCCCTGATCAGGCGTGATACCTTGATGCACGACCGCATGAACCGCCTGGATCATGGCGACAGGAGAAGTACTCTGGAATACATTACGTCCCATATCCACGCCGGCCGCACCGTCGTTAATCGCATTATAACATAATTCCAACGCCTCCTTCTCCGGTAATTTCTTACCACCGGCGATTACCACGGGAACCGGGCAAGCGGCGGCTACCTTCTCGAAGCCCTCACAATAGTAGGTCTTCACGATATTAGCGCCATTCTCCGCACAGATACGGGAAGCCAGACCGAAATAACGAGCGTCTCGAGCCATTTGCTTACCAACAGCGGTAACACCCATTACCGGGATATTGTAACGGCTAGCCTTATCGACCGCTTTATATAAGTTAGCCACAGTCTTAGCCTCATGCGCCTCGTCGCCGATAGCCAACATAACCGCCATGGCGGAGACGTTCATACGGATAGCGTCCTCTATATCGATCAATACATTATCGTTCAAATCCGTAAGGATAGACGTTCCTGCGTCCGAACGAAGACAAATCGGTTTCGTCGTATTCGCCGGAATCGTAGATTGCAGGATACCACGGGTACACATCAAGCAATCCGCATATTCAATCAAAGGAACGATATTCAAGTCGATACGCTCCAGACCGGAAGTCGGCCCCATGATGAAACCATGGTCAAAAGCAAGCATAACCGCCTTGCCTGTCTTCGGATTGAAGATACGGGATAAACGGTCTTTCATACCCCAAGGTAAGTTCTCGGCTCCCTTCACATGGAAACTCTGGTTCTCACAATTGATGCCTAAACCGAAGTCCGCACCTTCTCTTAAATCATCTAAATCTGCCATATTTATTATTCGTTTATTATTATATTTTATAGAGACGGGGCATGCCCCGCCTCACGCTGTGTATTATTTTATAGCGCCTCAGCAAAAGAAGCGAACATACAGCTCCAAGAAGTAGCCCCGCTATCAGCGAAACCAATCGAACGCTCACCATAATTACGGGCACGGCCAAAATTAGCTTTCATCGGTACCGTAGCCTCCGCTCCCTCAAGCGCCGCTTTAGCGCCAGCATTCAAGACTTCCTTGATATCATCCGACGTACAAGCCTGCATAGCCTCCACCGCCGGGATCAAGGCATCCATCATCGTCTTGTCGCCTCGTTTCGCTTGGGTTTGTTGTTGCACATTCGCCAAGCCACCGGCGAACATAGCTTTCACGCCTGCGACATCCAACTCGGTTCCCTCTGCATGATCGCTCATGCCCAAGAAGAAAGCGCCGAGCAAGGTACTTGTCGATCCGCTCACTTCCATCATCACGTCCATACCCATATCACCAAGCATTTGCTTGAACTCCGTTCCAGACTGAGCGCTTTTATTCACGGCAGTCATAGCGGCAACGATAGCGGTACCATGATCTCCATCCCCGATTACGGCATCCAATTTAGAAAATTCCTCCTCACGTGCCTTGATCTGTTTCAGTGCATTGTCTAACATGGCCTTGAAGGCCTCGATAGTAAGTTGTTTCATGTATATTATTTATTTACCTAGGGTTGTCCAATAAGGTGCGTCCGCACGTTTGTTATTCAAATAATCGATATGATCCTCATCCAAGATCGCCATGATCATCTGGAATCCGGCTTGCTCCTGTACGGTCAAGATCTCTTGGATACGGCTTACCACCACCTGCAAGCCACGAGCCTCTAATTCCTTATAAGCCTTGCGGAAGATGATATTCAATTCCATATGGGTAGTAGCGCCTACGCCGTTAATGATCAATAACATCTTATCACCGGCTTTTGGCTGTAACTGCTGGCAAAGTAGGTCTACCATCTCCGCTGCCGTATCATCGGCGGATACCAACGGTTTCTGTCCACCACCGCCTTCGCCATGCTGGCCCATACCGATCTCCATGATTCCATCGGGAAGATTCGTGATCGTACCTCCGTTCTGGGGATGCGTACAAGAACGCATAGCGACAGCCAAGGTAGCCACGTTCTTATTATAGCGTTCACCTATCTCAATCAACTCGTCTAAAGACTTCCCTTCCTCGGCGGCGGCACCTAATATCTTATACAAAGGAACACAACCGGCCAAGCCACGGCGATCATCTACATTCGCCCCGATACCTGCGCTGATATCATCATGCGTAAGTAATTCTTCACCTTGATACCCTTACGAGCAGCCAACTGGCAAGCATATTAGCGCTCATCACGTCGCCGGAATGGTTCAATACGACCAGCAAGATCCCGGCCTCACGATCCATCAATTGCAGTGCCTGAAACAAACGTTGGGCACCCGGAGCGGCGAATACGTCACCCACGACGGAGCAATCCAACATGCCCTCTCCTACGAAACCGCTCAAGGCAGGCTCATGACCGGAACCGCCTAAGGTAACGATCGCTACCTTATCATTGCCTTTCGGGTTAGCACGTACGACGATATTCTCAGCCGCCAACTTTACTTGATTCGGATACGCTAACGCATAACCTTCCAATAACTCAGCCGTAATATTCTCAGGATCATTTATGAATTTTGTCTTGATGTCTGACATGGTATTATCCTCCTTTAGATTTATGAATTTTGATTTACGAATTATTTTAGTTCCATGATCTCGATAGCGATACCTTCTTCCTCGATGAAAGCGATCGTCAAGTGCTCGTCGCAAACAGCCGGGCCGAAGATTACCTTCTTACCTTCCAACTCTTTTTCCAAACAAGGAACCGTATAAGCGATATGGCCATTGGTCTGTACCAACTCCGGTAAGCAGCAGCCTTTCTCGAATTTCAAGAACTCGATCCGGTTCGGACTCTTGCTGTAATCCGTCAACCATACACTCAGGCCTTCGTTATAAACCGCCCCTTCTTTACTTTCCGTAGTGACAATTCCTACGTGATTAAATGTTCTCATGATCTATTCAATTTATAGTTAGACAATTATATTATTAAAATTCGTTCTCTTCCGATAGGATATAAAGCCAGCCCCCAATACTAGGATGATCGACAGATAAAGATAAATAAATATCCCGTTCACGTTGTCATTCTGGCCATAAGAGTGCATGCCACTCAAGAAATAATTCACACCGAAGAAGGTCATCAACACCGAATAGAAGGCCAAGATAGACGTAAAATTAAACAACCACAGGTTATTGCATTTCGGTATCAAGCGGAGATGCGTCACGATCGCATATATCACCATCGTAATCAACGCCCACGTCTCCTTCGGGTCCCAGCCCCAATAACGTCCCCACGACTCATTCGCCCAGACCGCTCCCAAGAAAGTACCGATCGTCATCAGGGCCAATCCGATCCAAAGTGACATCTCGTTCACGATACTCAATTCTCGTACCCGTTCTTTGAGCATCACGCTGTTCTTCTCCCCGCTTACGCTCATCATCACCAGATTCGTCAAGCCGATCAGACAGCTAATACCGAAGAAACCGTAAGCTCCCACGATAACCGCCACATGGAACATCAACCATGGGGATTTCAAGACCGGAACCAGCGGATTGATCTGCGGGTCCATCCAACTCAAGCCGGACACGAACAAGATGATCCCCCCGAATAAAGTAGCCAACGCAAACGTAAGCGTACTCTTGCGTACGAACAACAACCCGGCGAACACCGTAGCCCAAGCCACATAAATCATCGTCTCGTACGAATTGCTCCAAGGGGCGTAACCTGCGATATACCACCGCATTCCCATCCCATACATATGGAAAACGAATACGGCCAAAATGCCCAGACTCAATAACCAAGTCATATAGGTAACCCATTTTTCCTTCTTGAATAAGGCCACGAAAGCGAAGACCAGCAACAAGCCTCCCAAAATCAAGTACCCTTTCTTACATTGCCGGAATACATCCATTTGATTATATTTAATCTCGGCCTGTATTTTCTCAGGGCGAATGTCTACCGTCTTATTCTTGGCTTGCTGATACGTATGGATCATTCCGATTACCTCGTCCGCTTTCTCCCAATCACCACTCTTCAATCCTTCCTGTACCTCCGATAAATACCAGCCCATAATGTGGGTAACGAACATGGAGTCCTTTCCGGAAAACGCCGATAAATCATCGCCCGGCGCATACCATTTGTGATCCGGGTCGTCCTCTTTCGGGAAAAGGTTTAACATCTGGTAATTGATCAATTGATGGAAGATATTTACCTGCTCATCCAGCTTGATCAAGTCTTTATCGAAGCGGGTACGCTCCGCTGGCATTTTATTGTAGGCCTCTTCCAGCTTCTCTTGCAATTTATAGCGTCCGTTACTATCGAATACCTCTATATAGGCGCAATCCTTATCCGTAAGGTCGTAATAATTAGCCAGCTCACTATTAGACAAGGCGATAAACGGCACCCGGACCCACATATCCGGCATAGCCAAGACACTCAACAAGAACTGATCAGAGTTCAAGGAACCGAACTGATCCGATTTATGCAACTTTCGCAGTACCTCGGAAGAAAATGTATTGATCGGCAACATACGTCCGCTTACCGATTGGATCGGCAACGCACCGAACTTAGCGGCGTGTTCCGGACTTATCGCATATTTCTGTATGGCCTCCTTCATCTCGGGAGCGGCTGCACCTTGCGCCCGCAAGCCCCCTACGGAAAGAAGAATCGCTACTAACAGGGTCGTTTTACGAGCGCCCGATCTTAAATCTTTCAACTGTCGGCTTAATTTCATGAAACGGGAGTTTTTACCTACCAAGCAAAGTATAAAGCCGATCACTAAAATCACGTAGCCGGTATACGTAATATTCCTTCCGGCCACATCTCGGTTCACGGAAAGTACCGTTCCTTGCTCATCCGGGTCATAGGAGGCTTGGAAGAAGCGATAGCCTTTCACGTCTAATACATTATTCATATATACCCGGGCATGGCGAGTCTGTCCATCTACATGTACCAGCAACTCACTCTCATAAGCAGAGGGACTGGCAGAGCCGGGATAGCGGGTTAAGGTAAATTTCACGAGTTCTACGCTAAAAGGAAGCGTATGATAGAGAGTCTGGTCCGAGGTACGGATCATGATACGATCGCTAGCCTCTCCCTCACGCAGGTGAAGGATTCCTTCCTCGCCGAAAAGGTGGGAAATAAGGGCACCCAGAAGGATGACAATAAAGGCGGCATGGGTGACCATCAATCCCCATCTACGCCGCTTAAGTAACTGGTGCTTGATAACGATAGCCACGAAATTGGCTACCAATAAGAATTGGAGTAAGAAAAATACAGGAGAATAGTAAATCATCGCTTTAGCGGCGGCAGTACCATGATACTTCTCAATAAAAGTAGCGATAGCCAAGCCAAAGGCGTAGATCAATAGAAGGACGATAGTCGTCACAGAAGAAGAGATAAATCTTTCTAGAGTTTTCATTTGCTCATTTATTAATAACACTGATGCGACAAATGTACGCAGATTAATCATTTTTGAAAGAATCGGCGATTAATTTGCCGCATCCATGTTATCTATCTATAAATAGACCTTGTCTATTAGTCCTCAATAATTACCCGGAAGCCTACGTTGAATACACGTTGGTACGGATAATATCCTTTACGGGTATAAGCCGTCGAGAATTTCGGTCGCTCGATATAAGAACCGCCACGAACCACCTTATACTCGGAAACCTCTTTCGATTTCTCGTTGTAAGGATAAGGCAAGTAATCTGAACGTGTCCATTCCGCCACGTTACCGTGCATGCAATACAAACCGAACGGATTCGCTTCATATTGCTTACCACCCACCTGAACCAAATTGCCATCATCCACGCCTTCCTCTTTCGGTAAGTAAGTATAGTACTTGTACCAATAAGAAGTCTTAGGCATCGGTTGCGGGTCGATACCGCTTACGGCAAGCAGGAGCGTGGTTACGTCGGCTAGGTTATCCTTTTTACCGAAGTCCGCATTCATATCGCCATACCAGAAATCTTGATCGCTACCGGCACGACAAGCCCATTCCCATTGCGCCTCGGTCGGAAGCGTGATGTTCAAGCCTGTTTTCTCACTCAGCTTCTTACAATAATCCATAGCGTCATTGTAACTTACACGGATTACCGGTTGCTCTGGCTTATTAGCGGGATATCCTTGAACCACGTGATCCTTCCATTGCTGATCCACGAAACGGCTGTCGTGATCCGGGAAAATCACGTTGAATTGCTGGTTCGTAACCTCCAACTCACCCATCCAGAAAGCTTTGTCAATCTTCACTTTCGCCGTCGGACGAGTATCGGATTGCCCACGATAGCTACCCATTACGAATTGTCCGGCCGGAACGCGAACAAATGTCATCTTGATACCCGGAGCCAACTCGATCTCCTTACGGGTTTCCTTCTCGTCGGCCAACATAGCCTTGATCCGGTCCGCATCGAAAGGCCAACCTTTCACCTTCAACTCTTTTTCCTTGACAGGAGCCAATTTCTCCGGCATCTCCGGTTTGATCTCACCTTTACCCTTCAAGTAAGCGGCATAATCGGAGATCTCTTTCTTCCAATCCACGCCTGCGCCATTCGCATACTTATCCGTCAACTCTTTACGACGCTTGATCTGGTCAAAGCCTTGATACGGGATGATATCCTTCGAAAGCACATTCGCATTGAAATAACCCTTATCCGGAGCGTTGTAATCAATCCAGTTATAAAGGGTTTTCCACTCTTTATCCGTCAGTTGCACGTTAAAGTGCCCTTTCTTCAACATACGAACCAGTTCACTCGTGTTCGGATGATATTCATACGGTTGAAGAACCACCATATCACCCTCGCCACCTTGACGGTGTACATACGGATGCAGATTCAAGTAAGAAGTGCCATAACCTAATTTATCCTTCTTGCCCCCACGCAAGTCGAAAGCCTTACCCTCACCATTATGGCAAGCGATACAGGCACGATCCAAGATCGGTTGGATCTCCAGATCGAACGTGAACGAACGGGTCCCCCCTTCCGGCGGAGTCAACGCATGCGGGGCTTTCTGCGAAGCCATCACACGTTTCGGGATAGGAATCTGGTTCTGGTCCTCATGGCAACCGATACAAGATACCACCTCGCCCGGCTGACCGGTCAACCAGCTACGCATCCACTGGATAGCCACTCCGTCTTTGTCTAACGGCTGGATAGAGATCGGCGTATTCGCCGGGATCTTGAAGATAGCGGAGCCATCCTCTTCTACCGGAACCGTACCCAACATACGCTTGATGTCCCAACCGGACTGGATTCCATGCCAGTTATGATCGGAGGTAGTCTTCACGTAAGCATACTCATAAGCGTGCAGACGAAGAGACTTAACCGTACCCCGGGGAATGCCTCTCAAACCCTCTCCCTCGTAAATATCCTGAATAAAGACCGTAGCCTCTTTGTCATTCAATTTCACACGGTCCGGAATAGCCGGAGGAGTCTGTGTCTTACGTACGGCAACCGGACTGATATAGCCCTCACCCTCTACCTTACGCAAACAAGTCACGTTATCGAATACGTCCACCAAATAGATACCCCATAAATCCTGTGGATCTAATTTAGCGGCCACCAAGAAATATTTATCATTCAGCGGAGTCGGTTTGATAAACTGCGGCCATACGCCATTTACCAACTCATCCTTAATCTCCTCCACGATCGGCCGGTTACGATACGGGATCTCCTGTACCATACCAGCGGCGCCTTTACGGGCTTTCGCCGGATCGAACACGATCAAACGACCGGAACGGGCAATACCATGGTGACCGGAGATAATTCCCACGAAAGCGGAACCGTGGCCCGGCAACGGCTGAATATCGAACGTACTGTTCGGGAACATCGATCCGCTACCATACAGCGCTTTCTGCTCCGTACCATCCGGATTCATGTTCATCACGATACGGGAATAATAGTGCGTCAAGTCCGTGTACTCCCAACGAGTGTACATCACACGACCGTTATTCATCACTACCGGGTTCCAGTTTGCGTCTTGATCGAAAGTCAGACGGCGCAAGCTCTTCGTGTCCGGCGTATAAAGTACCATATTACCGACAGGGTCATCACCGCTTACACAAGGCACGCCTTGATAACCGATATTCGAGTTGGCGATGATACGTCCGTCTGGCAGGTAGGTTCCGTCGTAGAACTCCAGATCCGGCTCCTCATTATGAATCAATTGCTTGAAACCGGTACCATCCAATTTCACCTCGAATACGTTCCAACGCTTATCGGGCATCGTCTGGGTAAACATAGCACGATCGCCATCCCAATGCATCCGCAAGTCGGCGACAGAGGAACCGTTTTCCGGTTTATAGATCGACCGTACCTGTACATCCTCCCCGCGTAAATTACTCAACTCCACGATATCGGCGTCGAAGCCCATACGGCGGGCGGACTCTTGGTTACTCCAGTTATTACCCTGCGTACCCAAATCCGGAGCCATTGCCTTATGAGCGTTTACACCTAATTTAAAGCGGGCAGCCAAGACTTTATCACCATCCAAGAACGGGTTCGCCAGCAAGATCGTACGTTTATTCGCGATCGCTTTCTCGGCATTAACCAAAGCGGCCTCATCACCATTATAAATGCCATCGAAACCTTTCTTTACCTGCTGTTCCAACTCATCCAGAACCGGTTGATATTTAGTGGCGTCGAAGCCTTTCAACTTTTTCATATCGTTGAAAGCCAAACGAATCGCCTCCATATTCAACCAACTCAAGTCGCTCTGCAAATTACAGATACGTTGAGTTTTCTCATAAAGTTTCAAATACTCACGGATCTGAGTATCAATATCTTTTTCCGTCTCGATCTGCTTAACAGCGTTCTTTACATACGCAGCGTCTTTCAGACGAGAAGCCAAATTCAAGACAATATCACGCTCGGCGGAAGCGTCACTAGCGGTCAACCAGTTCTCCAACCCATCGATATTAGCGTTTAAGGCCCCCAATTCCTTCGGATAAGCGGCTAGCAAACGTGCGGCCTCCTCCTTCGGGAAAACATTCATGATACGGAAGAATACACTACCTACCGTCGACTGATCGGCCAAACCCACCTCAGCCTCGAAGCGTACATATTCCTTATTGATATTGTACACCATCACGCCATTGGCATGGCATAATACACTATGATCGTATTTCTTACCGCCGATCAACAAAGGATTCCCGTATAAATCCGTATTCTTGCGGATACTGCCCGAGCCAGAAACCCAATAATCAGGATCTAACTCATCCAACCAAACCGAACTACCGTCCGCCTTGATTAAACGGGCGTTCGCCCATGTACCCCAATCCCAATCCGTACCATCCGGTCCGGCGGCCGTAACAAGCACCAACTGATCCAGCCCCGTCAAATCGGCGGACATCGGGACAGCCTTCTGCTTCGCCTTGATCCAAGCCGACATGATCGGCATGTTCGCCTTCACCAAAGAGGCACGAAGCTCAGACTTTTGTTTTACTGAGGCGTCAATCCAGTTATCCACCTTCTTTTGCTTCGGACCTGCCGAAACAAGAAGAGAGGTCGACAACAAGAGTGATACCATTATATAGTATTTATTCATGTATTAAATTTAAATTTAGAAGGTTGTTTATTGAAACCCTAAGGATCACGATCGGCAACCCTTAGAATTACGAAGCATAACCCTAGAGGTTTTTATAAAGCGGCCTTCTGGTTCGTGAAACGTAAGCCAGCGTTGTCGTGATAGCATGCCCACTCATCTACGATAGCGCCTTCCGGACCTGCCATCATAAAGTGGAATGTCTCCAATTTCTTCAGACGTAATACGTCGCCGACCTTCTGAACCACGAAATTCTTGCTCTTGATCGGTCCGTGTCCAGCAGGGATAGCCGGTGCGTTCGGAGTCTCGTCTCCTACCTCAGAGAAGTTGTATACCCAACCCTTCTCTACCATCCAAGACTCATGTTTAGCCGGGAAGTCAGTCTTTACGTGAGCATGTTCCGGAATCATCTGGCCCGGCAACAAATAGATAGCGTGAGCGAAATACTTATACTCCGGATCGTTGATCCAGAAAATACCCCCCATACCTACATTCTCGAAATCACCCAAACCAAAGTCTGTCACCCACATATCTTTCGCCATCAACTCCGTGAAAGGAACATCGTAAAAAGCAAACATATCTTTCATCGCTTCCATAGCGACATCTTGTTGGAACTTGCCGTCTTTATAAAAATCGGCGTTCGTGTACTTCTTTGAATAAGCCATTGTTTTATTTTTTTGATTGTTAGTATTACATGCGTTCGTGCATTCTTTGCGGCAAGTTCCTTCCGGACAATTGCCCTCCCCGTTAGCGGCGCAACAAGTAGCGTCTGTTGTTGTCTTTCCCGTACATGCGACCATAGATGCCAACGCCAATCCCATAGCCGCCATTTTCATGTTCAAACCTTTTCTCATTTGTTTTTGTGTATATTTGTTAGTACTATCTGTTTCAACGTATCGCTATTCCCTCGATCTCGATCAATAACTCATCCCGGCAAACGTCGGCCCACATATAAGAGATCGGGATATTTAATCCGTAGGTATTCATCAAACGCTCAGCCTCCTCGTAGTCGGATTTATTCTTCAAGTAGACTCGTAACTTAACCAATTTAGCGTCAGCGATCAGTTCCGCTATATTTTCCATCGTGATCCGTAGTTGACGTTCCAGACCTACTCCCTTCAAGCTCTCCTCACCACGGATAGCGGCTGTACCGGAGATATAAATCAATTTACGATCCTGAAAAGACATACTCTTGGCACGCTCGAACTTAGGGGTCGTCTTCTTTTGTCGGGCAACTTCCAGTACTTGTTCCGAATACGCATGGGCAGCCACCTGCAACTTATTATCGATCGGCGTAGCGAAAGCGTCCGGCGTAGTAAATACGACAGCATCCACATCAATCAAGATACCTCCCAGATTCGCCCCGATACCCGTAGCGGCAGGATAACCATTCGTCCATTCCGTTTTACTATAAAAATCAGACCGGGCGTTATTAAACGCTTGATAATGCTGATCCTGACCGTCGAAAGCTGTTATACGCTCGATATAATTCCACTGACGGATAATGCTATTCAACGGAAAACCCTCCCGACGAAGCACATCCCCCAATAACCGGAAAGCTTCCACCGACTGAGGCTCTATACCAAAATGGAGTACATCCCCTTGAAAACCGCCGGCAAAAAGGAAACGTCCCGAGGCATTCTCCAACAAGACATAAGGAACACCTTGATAATGACGGAAAGTAATCCGATCCTGCGCATCGGGCACATAGCTATGTACCTCCATCAGCAAAGGAGCGTTCAGCGGCGGTTGGGAGACATAGCTCAAAGCCGGTTCGCAATCCCCATAATACCGACGGATTTTCTCCCGCAGCAAAACCCGGCGTGCCACGTATTCCTCATTCGTACCCGGAGTACCGAAAAAGGCCAGTCTCATGATCACCTCGTTTTGAGGTAATTGAGACAATAGATCGTCCACCATAACCGCGAACTCAGCCGGCTCAGTGTTTAATATCGTATAATGTATTTTCTCACAATAATTCATATCCTTTTATTTTACAGGGAGTTTACATATTCCGTTAATGCCTCGACATCTTTCTTGGAGACCTTTTTATCGATACCATGCTTATGGACCTCGAACACCTCTTCCATGGTAGCCGCACGCCCATCAAACAGATAAGGAGCCGTACGCCAAACCTCAATCAAAGTAGGAGTGTCCCACCCTTTCTCAAATTCGATATCCTCGCCGATACGGTGCATCTTCATATCCGTATAATAAGGACCGCTATGACACTCGCCACATTTCAGTTTCTCAAACACCTTTCTTCCCTCTTTCGCCTTATCCGATAATTCCCCATTTACTAAATACGGGCTAGGCACCGGACGCAAGGATTTCATATAAGCGTCCACACATTTCGCCATTTCCTCTTCTGGCTCAAAAAACTGGATGAACTTAAAACCAGCACGTACCGCATATTCCGCACTCTCACGAACACCCGAGATCATACTTGGGGGAGTCACATGCGAATACAACATGCTCTTACAATTCTTCGAGTTACCAACTCCATCATTCATCAAGTCCCAGTTCATCCCGTCCGTACGGGCATCCCCCGGATGGCAACCATTACAACTCTGCCAGCCTTGATAACAATGATTCGCATCGTTAAAATATTTCTCGCCCTTGTTCTCCGGCGTTTCCGTACGGCCCGGATTCATGTCGGTAGCCGTTACCTCCAATGTATTTATATCGACGGTATTCAAGATATCGGCGAAATAAGTAGGGATTATCAACTTATCTCCCGAAAATATAAAATTTCGGGGACCGTTTCCTTGTAAGGGAACTCGCTCACGAAGTCCATACAAGAAATTCAAGTCGTAATCCAGACGGCTCTTATCCTTATAAGACTCAAACTTCGCCAACATCGCCGGATGATCGATCACGCTTACCTCATGCGTACCGCTATGCGTGATAAAGATATGCTTGTCATCGCAAGCGATACTCCAGATACCGGCAGCGCCACGATCCGGCTCGTCCACCAATACCGCCCCAACGAATTCCTGCTTCGCCACATCGATCACGCTGAAAGCACTCGTGTTCATCCAACCTTGTTGAAGTTGGGAAGTAGGTACCGTGAATCGTCCCAAGTTATGAGACACGTATATATATTTCCCATCCGGCGTGATACACATCCCCCGTAAGGCATTGCTACCATTCGCCAATTGGATATCTTTCACTTTCGTAAACCCATCCTCTCGATTACCGATACGCAAGCGGCCACCACATCTACGTCCGCCCGCTGCGAGGGCAAGAAATTCGTGACAAACATGTATTTACCATCCTTGCTGAATACCGCAGATTTAGGCTCACGTAACACTTTCACGCTCCGGACTACCTTGCGCATCACCGGATCCACCTCGACCACCGAATTATCGAACTGATTACATACATATATATGTTTCTTATCCGGTCCGAACATCGGATGGCAGGCTCCCGATCCCGTCGGTATGGCCGCTTCCACCCTACCCGATTCCAAGGAAAGCACTTGTAAGCGGCCGGTCTTCTCGAAGGTCGTCACATACACCTTATCCCCATCCGGAAGCAACCCGGTCGGGATCTCATCAAACGGAAACGAATGAAGCAAGCTCTTACCGTCCGCTGAAAAGATATCCAGATGTCTCGTTCCTTTCTGTGTCATTAATAGCTCCCCCTTCGCGTTCAATACGGCATCCGTAGTAAAGAAAGGTGGGTTGCCGGCTGAAGCGAGAGAAACGCAACAGCCGACAAGACAAGCCACCAATGAGTTTTTTATCAAGTATTTTCGTGTGTTCATGGTATATTTTGTATTCCTTATTTTCTAAATCCTAGTTCGTTCGAAATCAACCCGGTAACCTCCTTGATCGTCTTCACCGTATTTTTCACCACCTCTTTCGATAAGCGGTCTTTCGGGCCGGAGATCCAGATCGCCCCACAAGGATATCCCGTATAATTAAAGATCGGGGCGCCTACGCATATCACGCCGCTCAGCTCCTCCTCATTATCCATGGCATACCCCAGTTTGCCAACCCTTTCTAATTCCTCCAGATAGGCCTCACGAGAAGTGATCGTCCGGGTATTATACCGTGTAAACGTCATGTAGGACAGGTAGCGATCTCGCACCGTCTTCGGCAAATAAGCCATAATCGCCTTTCCCGGAGCCGAACAATGCAACTCAAACGGCTTTCCCGGCGACAGGACGAAGCGGAACGTATGATGTCCTTGCGCTTGTTCGATAAAAATCCCTTTCTCATCTCCCAAGACACCAAAGCAAGCGGTCTCTTTCACTTGATCACGTAAATCACGCAAATGTGGCAAGACGGTCTCTAAAAGATTGTGTTCATTCAAGGATCTGAAACCAAGAGTCAATAATTTTCGGGAAAGTTTATAACGTTTCGTGTCTTCACTAAAATTAAGATATTCCAGCCGCACCAATGTATTCAAAATACGGTAAGCCGTGGTCTGCGATATATCGAGCGCCGACTTAATATCTTGCAATGTTTCCCCCGCCGACCGCAAGGAAAGGTACTCAAGAACCGCAATGCCCTTCTCTAAATTAGGCACTTTATAGTTCTCATCCACTTTTTCCATATTTGGTAGCGTGTTTTCCATATTTGAAATTGCGTTTCAGATTTGAATCAAATATAGCAGTGATGAATTTAAACAAGATACGAAATATGTAAAAAGGTGTTAAGTATGTTGCAGAGCATAAATATCATAGAACAAAAAAGCCGGAATCTCTTCCGGCCTTCTTTAAACGCAATGAATCTACTATTTTTATTTCTTGCAATCGCAAGTTGAGTAGGCTACTAACATCCAAACCAACTTCTCCTGTTCTTTCAGATAATCGCTCATCAAAGCGACCGTAGCCTCATCGCCTGCCTCAGATGCCAAGGAAAGAAGTTTACGCTCCTCACCGATCAGATGACCGTATGTATCAAGAATATTCTTTAACGCCTCATCACCGCAAGATACGCCTGCTACCTCTTTTACACGGGCTACTTTCAAATACTCGCTGAACTTGTTCTCCGGCTCGCCTCCCAACATCAGGATACGTTCCGCCAACTCGTCAACCTTCTCGGCAGCGTTGTTGTACATATCCTCGAATTTACCATGAAGAACGAAGAAACCGTGTCCCTTAATATTCCAGTGGAAACCACGAAGGTTCGTATAGAATACTTGGTAATCCGCCAATAATTGTTTCAAGCTTGCTACTACGTTACTTACCGCTGACGCATCTAAATGAAGATAATCTAATGTTTTCATACTGCTATTTTTTAATTGTTATACTTTTCGTTTTTCTTATATTGCAAAGATATGGCAAATATAAACAACTGTCAAACAGATAATTCCTATACATATATAGATAAAATCTATATTTAAACGATCAGCAAGAAGACTTGCGATAGAACTTGGGTTTCTATTTACCCAATTTAAACTTATATCCTGCGGTAAGAGCCAAAGTATGGTAATTCGCCTCGATCGATCCTCCCTTATGCTCTTTACCTAACGATACATCATAGCCAAAATTGATAAAGCATTGTTTTATTTCCACACCTACAGTGGCACTTATCCCCCAATCAAAAGCACGAAGCCCTTCACAGGGATCATGGGTATAAAACTTAGCGGATTCTTCCGAAGCGACAGACCATCCCCCGAACATTCCTTTATCCAATACGCTTACGGCTATATAAGGGCCTACTCCAACATTCAAACGAATATCCTCAGCTAATTTGAATGAGAAATTAGCCATAATCGGTAATTGCAAGAAATTTCGTGTCACCTTATTTGAGTAATCATACGCATATCCATACGGATCATAAGTAGGTCCCGGCACTGCCCACCAATAACACCCATATCCATATCCGGGAAATTTGTCATTACTATATCCCCTTTGCGTATAATACAAACCAGACTTCAGAGAGAGAAATTCCGGCTTCAACTGATATTCCACTCCTACCCCAATCTTCCAACTCGGTTTCCAATCAACCATTGGACCCGCCTTCATCACTGTCATACCCGCTTCCGGAACTACCGACCACTGGGCTTGTACCGATATTACACCCAACATTAACACCATCGCAAATAATACAACTCTTTTCATATACTTTTTATTTTGATAAAATAATCGAACGACATATATGAATAAGACATGAAACAATAAAAAACCCCTATTGGCACCAACAGAAAAAGGCCGGAATCACTTCCGACCTTCTCCAAACGCAATGAATCACCTTTTTTACTTCTTGCAATCGCAAGTTGAATATGCTACTAACATCCAAACCAACTTCTCTTGTTCTTTCAGATAATCGCTCATCAAAGCGACC
>ERZ859817.170-NODE-170-length-51074-cov-2.427194_pt1 | contig 51074 bp, 41 predicted proteins | sample MGYA00509986_ERZ859817 | MGnify/ENA primary metagenome ERZ859817 (study PRJEB30046, sample SAMN00715155) | human gut metagenome | study: EMG produced TPA metagenomics assembly of the A metagenome-wide association study of gut microbiota in type 2...
ACGGGGCGGAAGGGACTTGTCCGTGAAGGACCTGCCCGATACGGAGAAAGAGAGTTAAACCGGCTGAACGCGGCTCCGAAAACCGAACGGATAGTCGGCTCCGTAAATCGGACGGCACGCACTCTCCCGACGGTCCCGGCCGATTCAAGGCATAGTGTCATACGGCAACGGAGCCGATCCGGACAAGAAACCGCTTCCCGGCACGTTCCTTGTCACAAGCATAAGCGACAATCCGGCCCTATCCGCCTGCGCGGACAAGCCCGCCGGAAAGCCGCAGGCAAAACAGTAAAACCGGGCGAACCGGAGGTGTATTCCGTCTCGTAATTGTGGAAGCGCCGAAGGCCCCAAAACAATAATTTACAAATGATTAAAATCACCTTTCCGGACGGCAACGTCAAAGAGTTCGCCAAAGGGACTACGGCTTATCAGATCGCCGAGAGTATCAGCCCTCGTTTAGCTGCCGACTCCCTGGCCGCATCGGTAAACGGCGCGACCGTCGATCTCAACCGCGCCATCGAAGAGGACGCTTCGATCAAATTCTACAAGTGGGACGACCCCGAAGGCAAGCACGCTTTCTGGCACACCTCGTCGCACCTGCTGGCCGAGGCGCTCGAAGCCCTCTATCCGGGCATCAAGTTCGGCATCGGCCCGGCGATCGAGAACGGATTCTACTACGACGTGGACTCACCCGTGCCCATCACCGAAGCCGATCTGGAAACCATCGAGAAGAAGATGATCGAACTTTCGCGCAACAAGGAGCAACTCATCCGCACGGAAGTATCGAAAGCCGACGCGCTGAAGAATTTCACCGAAAAGGGCGATCCTTACAAAGTGGAGCTGATCCGCGACCTGGAAGACGGCACGATCTCGTTCTACACCAACGGCGCATTCACCGACCTCTGCCGGGGACCGCACCTGCCCAACACGGGGTTGATCAAGGCCATCAAGCTCACCTCGGTCGCCGGAGCCTACTGGCGCGGCAACGAGAAGAACAAGATGCTCACCCGCATTTACGGCATCTCCTTCCCCAAGAAGTCGATGCTCGACGAGTATCTGGCGATGATGGAGGAGGCCAAGAAACGCGACCACCGCAAGCTGGGCAAGGAGCTGGAGCTTTTCTGCTTCTCGCAACGCGTAGGCCAGGGGCTACCCCTGTGGCTTCCCAAAGGCGCTGCCCTGCGCGACCGCCTGGAACAGTTCCTGCGCGGCGTACAGAAGGAGTACGGCTACCAGCAGGTCATCACGCCCCACATCGGCAATATTGCTGAATTTCCGGAATCGAAGGATGTGGGAACTGTACGTGACCTCCGGCCACTACGCCAAATACGGCAAGGACTCGTTCCAGCCGATCCACACCCCGATCGAGGGCGAAGAGTATCTGCTCAAGCCGATGAACTGCCCCCATCACTGCGAAATCTACCGCTCGAAGCCCCGCTCCTACAAGGAGCTGCCGGTGCGCCTGGCGGAGTTCGGCACGGTGTATCGCTACGAGCAGTCGGGCGAGCTGCACGGCTTGACCCGTGTGCGCGGCTTCACGCAGGACGACGCCCACATGTTCGTACGCCCCGACCAACTGCTCGAAGAGTTCGAAAAAGTGATCGACATCGTGCTCTATATTTTCAAAACGCTCAAGTTCGACAACTATACGGCACAGATTTCGCTGCGTGATCCCAACAACAAGGAGAAATACATCGGATCGGACGAAAACTGGGAGAAGGCCGAAAGCGCCATCATCCAGGCCGCCAAGGAGAAGGGGCTCAACACGGTCATCGAATACGGCGAAGCCGCCTTTTACGGTCCCAAGCTGGATTTCATGGTCCGCGATGCCATCGGCCGCAAGTGGCAGTTGGGTACGATCCAGGTAGATTACAACCTGCCGGAGCGTTTCGATCTGACATACAAGGGCGCCGACGACAAGATGCACCGCCCGATCATGATCCACCGGGCGCCGTTCGGCTCGATGGAGCGTTTCGTAGCCGTGCTGCTGGAGCACACGGGCGGCAAATTCCCGCTGTGGCTCTCGCCCGACCAGGTGGTCGTGCTGCCGATTTCGGAGAAGTTCAACGACTACGCCGAGAAGGTCAGCGCCTACCTGAACAAGTACGACATCCGCTCGCAGGTGGACGACCGCAACGAGAAGATCGGCCGCAAGATCCGCGACAACGAGCTCAAGCGCATCCCCTACCTGCTGATCGTCGGCGAAAAGGAGGAAGCCGAAGGACTGGTATCAGTTCGTGCGCAGGGCGAAGGCGACAAGGGACAGATGACCCTCGAAGCGTTCCGCGACTATATGACCGATCTGGTCAGCCACGAGATCGACGCCAACAAAATGGAGCAAAAAAACTAAGTATTAACTAAATATTTCAGGAGGACAAAGCTATAGCAACACCACCTCGTCCATTCCCGCCGCGACCATCGACTCCCGGGAATAACAATTCACAGAAACCGAGGCTTCCAAGACCCGGTTTTCAACCGAAAAAAGCGGATAATCCGCACCGTATCAACGACGAGATCACGGCACCCCAGGTGCGCGTGGTCGGCGACAACGTCGAACAGCCCGTCGTACTCCCGATCCGCGACGCACTCAAGCTCGCGGACGAGATGGAGCTCGACCTGATCGAGATTTCGCCCAAAGCCGATCCCCCCGTGTGCCGCATCGCCGATTACCAGAAGTTCCTCTACCAGCAGAAGAAAAAGGCAAAGGAGCTGAAGGCCAACCAAGCGAAGGTCACGATCAAGGAGATTCGCTTCGGACCGCAGACCGACGACCACGACTACAACTTCAAGTTGAAGCACGCCGAGAACTTCCTCAAGGAGGGTTCCAAGGTCAAAGCCTACGTCTTTTTCCGCGGTCGTTCGATCGTGTTCAAGGAGCAGGGAGAAATCCTGCTGCTGCGTTTCGCCACCGATCTGGAAGAGCTCGCTAAAGTCGAGTCGATGCCCAAATTGGACGGCAAGAAGATGAACATGATCCTCGCGCCGAAGTCGAAAAAATAACGACAGACCGAGGGCAACACGGGCTCCGACCGTAAATACGACACACCCCGAGGGAGAAATCACATTTTCCCTTGGGGTGTTATTTGAATTTACGACACCGAATATTTCCCGACCGAACCGGAATTGGAATTGGGGACCCGGAGCACAAGCCGGGAAATTCCGCTTCGCACGATTCGCCGCAGGCAGAGCCGACAACCGGGCAGAGAAGGAGGAAAACAAAAAGTTAAGTTTGACTTGTCGCCCACCTTTCACTATCTTTGTAGAAGATAGGATACGCCTCTGAAAACTGGGAGCAAGCTCCCGTTTTCTTTTCGGCTTTCACTATCTTTGTAGAAGATAGGATGCGATTTGACGATCTCTGCGTGCAAGCCCGCACGATTGCTCTCACCTTTCACTATCTTTGACTGCGCTTTTAATCTTTCACCTGCACGATGACGACAACCGACAATATCTTCGCCCTCGAACCGGGAAATACACCCGCTTTCGAACGGACCGCGCTCGAAACTTTCCGGTTTCAGGCCGACCGGTGCGCCGTGTACCGCGAATACCTCGACCGCATCGGAGTCATACCCGCAGAAGTGACGCGGATCGAACAGATTCCGTTCCTGCCGATCGAGCTGTTCAAGCGACGCGAAGTTTATGCCGGCGACCGGCCCCCCGAAATCGTCTTCACGTCGAGCAACACGGGCGGCACGATTCCCTCGCGGCACTTCATGCAATCGCTGGCCCACTATGAAAAGGCGTTTCTCACGGCCTTCCGGACGTTTTACGGCGATCCGGCCGGGTGGAGCCTCTACGGATTGCTGCCCAACTATCTCCAGCGCGAAGGTTCGTCGCTGGTCTATATGGCCGACCGACTGATCGCAGCCTGCGGTTCGGGCGGCTTTTACCTCGACGACTACGAAAAACTGCTCGCGGACATGGCCCGCGATCCGAAGCCCAAAATCCTGCTGGGTGTCAGCTACGCACTCTGGGACCTCGCGGAGCGATACGCCCCGAAATTCGAAAATACGGTCGTGATGGAGACCGGCGGTATGAAAGGGCACCGGGAGGAGCTTCCGAAGGCCCAATTCCACCGCATCCTCTGCGAAGCGTTCGGCGTAGAAAGCATCCACTCGGAATACGGCATGGCCGAACTGACCTCGCAAGCCTACTCTTCGGGCAGCGGCATCTTCCGCACACCGGGCTGGATGCGGGTGCTCGTACGCGACGTGAACGATCCCTTCGACATCCGCCCGGCAGGTGTGCGGGGCGGGATCGACATCATCGACCTGGCCAACCGCTACTCCTGCGCCTTCATCCAGACGCAGGACATCGGCCGCGTCTTCGACGACGGCAGTTTCGAAATCGAAGGACGTATCGACCGCAGCGACATACGCGGTTGCAACCTGCTGGTACAGTAAACACCGGGGCTTCGGTATCTACGCAAAAAGGGATTCCTCGCAAAAACACCCCGAAGAGGGCGGCCTGAAAATCCCGCAGTCACCCGAAGATCGAAAAAAACGGAAACGGACAAGAACCCGAATAAAATTTAATTGCCAAACAGCAAAAATGAACGAGATAGATTTCGTAATCCTGTGGGTGGACGGCAACGATCCCGCCTGGCGCGAAGAGTTCGTCCGCACACGACAGGCGGAGAACGACGATGCCTCGGAGATCCGTTACCGCGACTGGCGCAATCTGCACTACTGGTTCCGGAGTGCGGAACGTTTCGCTCCCTGGGTGCGGAAGGTGCATTTCATTACCTGGGGACACCTGCCTGCGTGGTTACGGCGCGACCACCCCAAGCTGCACATCGTGAATCACCGGGATTTCATCCCGGCGGAATACCTCCCCACATTCAATTCGAACACCATCGAACTGAATATCCACCGCATCGAAGGGTTGGCCGACCGGTTCGTACTCTTCAACGACGACACGTTTCTTACGCGCGGCTGCCGGCCGGAGGATTTTTTTCGCCGGGGTGTGCCCTGCGACATGGCACGCCTGAGCGTCGTACAACCTTCGTCGGTCGGGCATATCATCTACAACGACCTGGAGCTGATCAACCGCCTGCACGATAAACGCACGGCTATCCGCAACCACATCGCCCGGTGGTTCTCGCCACGCTACGGTATCGTCAGCCTGCTGAAAACCCTCACGCTGTTACCCTGGGGCTTCTTCCCGGGTTTCAACGACTCCCACATGCCCCAGCCCTACCTCACGGAGCGCTTTCGGCAAGCCTGGGAACGCTGGCCCCAGGAGCTGGACGCCTCCTGCCGTCACCGAATCCGCTCCTTGAGCGATCTCTCGCACTGGCTCGTCCGTTACGACATGCTGGCCTCGGGAGCTTTCGCGCCCCGCTCGATGGCCGACTGCCGGTTGATGACCCTCACGGACGACTCGCTCGAAAGCATCTGCCGCGACATCGAACAGCAGCGCTGGCGGATGATCTGCCTGAACGACAGCGAGCACATCTCCGACTTCGACCGCCAATGCCAGCGTCTGTGCAAGGCTTTCGAGCGGATACTCCCGGAAAAATCGAGCTATGAAATCTGATATTTCGGTCGTCATTCCCCTCTATAACAAAGAGAAAGAGATCGCCTGCACCCTCCGTTCGGTGCTGGCACAAACCTCGCAGCCTCTTGAAATCATCGTCGTGGACGACGGTTCGACCGACGGAAGCGCCGCCCGGGTCGAGGAGATCGGCTCGCCCCTCATCCGGCTGATCCGGCAGGAGAACCGGGGCGTAAGCGCCGCCCGCAACCGGGCCATGCAGGAAGCCTGCGGAGAGTACGCCGCCCTGCTGGACGGGGACGATACGTGGGAACCGGGCTATCTGGCAGAAATCGAACGTCTGATCGCTGCCTACCCGGGCTGCGGAGCCTACGCAACCTCTTTCAACGTGGATGACGGACATCACCTGACACCGGGCGACACTCCGCAAACGGAGGGTGTCGTGGATTTCTTCACCGAAGCGCTCTCCCATTACGTGCTGATCCCCTCCTCGACTACGCTCCGGCGGGAACCGGCTCTCTCGCTGGGCGGATTCCCCGAAGGGATGCGCATGGGCGAAGATCAATACCTTTGGACGAAACTCGCACGCACCAGCCCGGTCTGCTTCTCCCCGGCCCGGCTCGTGCGTTACTCGAAAGCCGCTTCCAACCGTTCGGCAGCCATCTACCGCCCGGAACAGACGCGATTTTCCTTCGAAGACCTATACGAACCCGCCGCCCGCGATTCGAGCAACGAATACGTCGCCCGCGCAGCACTGGGCAAAGCCCTCGTCGTCAGCGCCAAAGGCGGCACGGCGGAAGCCGCGCGGGCTGCGAAATTCTTCGCCTACACCCGGCACGACCGGCGTACGCTGCGCAAACTGCGCATCCTCAACGCACTGCCCGTCCGCTGGCGCGGTCCGCTGCTCGCGGCCTACAACCGCCTGGCCTGGGCGATCGCCCGGAAAGGGATGTAACGAAACGCCGGGACGCAACCGCCGAGGCTCCGGCCGACACGACAGTCGGGCGAAGTCCCCCGCCCCCTCCGCCAAACAAAAAATCCCGGCATCGTGAAATGCCGGGATCGTCTTTATGTGCGAAACGAAAAACTACTCCTCTTCCGCCTCGTCCTTCATGGCGGTATAGACGTTCACCACGTCGTCGTCCTCCTCCAGACGCTCGATCAGCTTCTCGACCGCCTCACGCTCCTCGCCGTGAAGCTCCTTGGTATCCGTAGCGATGCGGATCGACTCGCCCGACACGATCTCGTAGTTCTGGTCGTCGAGCCATTTCTGGATCGCACCGAACGACTCATAGGGCGCCTCGACCGTAACGGTCGTTTCGTCTTCGGGTGCGAACTCGTCCACGCCCAGGTCGATCATCGAAAGCTCCAGCTCTTCGAAATCCGTACCTGCCGGCACGTGGAACTTGAACACGCACTTGTGCTCGAACAGGAAAGCCACGCTGCCGCTGTTACCCAGCGTACCGCCGCAACGACTGAAGTGCATGCGGACATTGGCCACCGTGCGGTTGGTGTTGTCCGTCGCCGTTTCCACCATGACCGCAATGCCGTGCGGGCCGTATCCTTCGTAGATCACCTCCTTGTAGTCGGCCGAATCCTTCTCCGTGGCACGCTTGATCGCACGTTCGATATTCTCCTTGGGCATGTTCTCCGCTTTGGCGTTCTGAATCAGGATGCGCAGGCGGGTGTTGGCGGAAGGATCGGGACCCGCCGACTTGACGGCTATTTCGATCTCCTTGCCGATCTTGGTAAACACCCGGGCCATGTGCCCCCAACGCTTCAACTTGCGCGCCTTGCGATATTCAAACGCTCTTCCCATAGTTTTCTATATTTTTTCAATTATTCAACGACTCTAACTCCCACACCCGAAACGTCTTCGGGGACCGGAGCGCGGCGCAAAATTAAGAAAAACAATTCATATTTTACAAGGAATATCCAAAAATGTCTAACTTTGCCAAAGGTTTTCGCCGCGCGAGGACCGGCCGGCTCTCCGGATGCGACCGCGTGCCTGAACGTCCGGTTCCGCGACCGGAAAAGCGGATCGCGTCGCCGCCTCCGGGAACGAAGCGAAACCGATTTCCCGCCCGCGTCGCCGCAAACGGAAGATGCAAACCGGCCTTACGACCACGACCCGGAGCCGTGAGCCATCCCGGAAACCGGGCGATCGCAGTATCGGGACGACAGCCGCTTCCGGCCCCCCGAACAGGAAACGACGAAAGCCTCTTTCCATTTCCGCGCTGCAAGGGCAGACGGAATCCGGACGCGCCCAACGGCGAAAACGAAACAGGATATTCAACGAAAACACGACAATTTTTTCTATGGAAATCAAAGCCCGCTTCGACCATTTCAACATCAACGTCACCGACCTGGAACGCAGCCTCGCGTTCTACGACCGGGCCCTCGGTCTGAAAGAGATTTCACGCAAGCAGGCCGACGACGGCAGCTTCATCCTCGCCTACCTGGGCGACGGAGAAACCGGGTTCCGCCTGGAGCTGACCTGGCTGCGGGATCACGCCGCGACGCCCTACGAATTGGGCGAGAACGAAAGCCACCTCTGCGTCCGCGTCGCGGGCGACTACGAAGCCGTACGCGCCTACCACAAGGAGCTGGGATGCGTCTGCTTCGAAAACCACGAAATGGGACTCTACTTCATCAACGATCCGGACGACTACTGGATCGAAGTGCTGCCCCTGAACCATTAACACAAGACGGCTCCCGGGAATCGCTCCGCTCCGGGAGTATCCGCAAATTCGAAAAACATTATGGCAACGGAAACCATGGAACAGGCCGTGACGGAGGCCGTCCGGATCCTTCGTGAAGGAGGAGTGATCCTCTACCCGACCGACACGGTCTGGGGCATCGGCTGCGGCGCCCCCAACGCCGAAGCGGTCGAGCGGATCTACCGCCTCAAGCGCAGCGAAAACAAGAAATCGATGCTGGTGCTCTGCGCCACGCCCGATATGGTCGTGCGGTACGTTCACAAGGCCCCCGGCATCGCCTTCGAAGTGCAGGAGCTGGCCACCAAGCCGCTCACGCTGATCCTGCCCGGAGCTTCGGGCGTCGCCGCGAACCTCATCCCCGAAGAGGGGACGCTGGGCGTACGGATTCCCGACCATGCCTTCTGCCAGGCGATGCTGCGCAAGCTGGGGCGCCCGATCGTTTCGACTTCGGCGAACATCTCGGGCGAAGATACGCCCCGCAACCTGGCCGAAATCTCCCGCGAGATCATCGACGGGGTGGATTATGTGGTCAATCCAAAATTCGAAGGCAAACCGACGGGCAAGGCCTCGTCGATCCTCCTTTTCAACGAAGCCGGAGAGTTCAGGATCATCCGCGAATAAAGCACCGACAGAACTCCGGCCTCTTTTTACCATCTACCAGGCAGAGAGCCTGTCCGGATCCCCCGCCAAAGGCAGCGACAGGTTCTTGCCCTAAAAGGTACACCTTATGGCACGAATCATCAAAACTCTTATTCAAAAGCGTGTTTCGGATATCGACATGTTCCAGCACGTGAACAATGTATCGCAGCAGATGTATTTCGACCTGGGCAAAGCGGATTTCTACCGGCAGGTCCTGCAGGACGACGTACTCTCCGGAACGAGCCGCATCATCACGGCCGCGACCGCGAACTCCTTCAAAGAGCAGATCCGGATGGAGGACGACATCTACGTCACGACTACGGTCGCCAAAGTAGGTAACAAGAGCATCACCCTCTTCCAGCAGATCATCGGGCGCAATGCCGCCGGGAGGGAAACGGTAAAGACCGAAAGCACCTCGGTCATGGTCGCTTTCGACTTCGACCGTCAGGAGTCGGTGACGGTGCCTGAACGCTGGAGAAGAAACCTCGCAGATTAGCTTCGCGGATCACCAGGATAATACTGGCGAAAATCAACACCCCGGCGATGATGTTGGTGCGGTCGATCTGTTCCTGGTGCCGCACGAGCGCGAGAACCGTAGCGACTACGGGCTGGATATAACGGTAAAGGGCCGTGTGGATGAAAGTGAGCTTCTCCGTGCCCCGGTAAAGCAGGTACATCGGCAGCACCGTACCCAGAACCAGCACATAAGCCAGCTCCGCCTGACCGCTCAGCGGCAGGCGCAGAAAATCCGTATCGGCAATGTATTTCCAGAAGAAGGGGGCGGTAATAAGCAACCCGATGATATAGTACCATCCCATCACCACCAACGTCCCGTACCGCTGCAACTGCGGCTTGATGATGACCGTATTGACCGCGATCGCCACCACGGCGACGAGCACCAGGGCGTTGCCCAGGCCGCTGCTGCCGGGTGCCAGCCGAAACCCCTTGTCGAACAGGAGGAAAGCCGCACCTGCGAAACCCAGCACCACACCGATACGGCGTGCCCACGTAATGTTCTTTTCCCGCAGCAGGAAATGTCCCGTCAGGATGGTGAACACCGGACCGAGGGTCGAGATCGTCGAAGCGTCGATCGGCGAGGTATAGGAAGCTCCCCACAACAGCATGAACATCCAACCATAGACGATCAGCACGGTCACGATCAAGATATTGCCGAAATCGCGCAGCGGAATGCGGTAGGACTGTTTCGAGAAAAGGGCGAAAGGAATGAAAAAAATCGACGCCGCAAGTACCTGAAGCATAAAAATCTGCTGGAAATCGAGGTAGTTGCGCGTCAAAGAGACATAAAATGAAAAATTGGCGCCGAACAACAGATTGGCGAAAATCAGATCGAAATTATAACGCAACGCTCCCATAGACGGAAAGCATAGGACAATTTTCGCACCAAGTTCCGGTTTTCTGCGTATCTTTGTCCCTGTCACCAAAAAAGGAATCAATCGAATGGAGCGCGGAGCTCTCAAAGGGCACGGAGCCCTGCTGCTGGCCAATGTCATCTGGGGACTGAACTCCCCGATCTGCAAGACCGTCCTTCTCTCGCCCGAGAACCCGGAGGGGCTCAACCATTTCGCCCTGACGGTCTATCGTCTGGTCGGGGCTTTTCTGCTCTTCTGGCTGGCATCCGCCTTCCTCCCGCGCGAACGGGTCGCCTGGCGCGACCTGGGCGGACTGTTCATCGCCTCGCTCTTCGGCATCCAGCTCGACCAGATTCTTTTCCTCTGGGGACTCTCCCTCACCTCGCCGATCAATGTCTCGATCATCGCCACCACGGTACCCATCCTCACGATGATCCTGGCGATGTTCTTTCTGCGCGAACCGATCACCCCGCTCAAGACGGGCGGCGTGCTGCTCGGCGCCGCGGGAGCCGTGCTGCTGATTCTCATCAGCAGCCGCGGTGAAAGCGGCGGCGGATCGATCGCAGGCGACATCATCACCCTCGTCAGTTCGGTCTGCTACGCCATCTACCTGACGGCCTGCCGCAAGGTGATCCTCAAATACTCGCCCGTGACCACAATGAAGTGGATGTTCTTCTTCGCAGCGATCGTAGTGGTCGTACTTTACCACCGGCCCGCCCTCGAAGTGGACTTCCCGGCCGTTCCCGCACGGGTCTGGGGCGGAGCCGCCTTCGCCATCGTACTCTCGACGTTCCTGGCCTATCTGATGGTGCCGATCGCCCAGCACTACCTGCGTCCGACGGTTATCAGCATGTACAATTACGTGCAACCCGTCGCCTCGGTGCTTTTCACGGTCGTGCTCGGGCTCGACGTTTTCGGATTCACGAAAGCCGCCGCAGCGGGCTGCATCTTCCTGGGCGTATGGCTGGTAACGATGTCCAAATCACGAAAAGACCTCGAAGCGGAACAAGCCGTCAAAATGACGGATAAGAAATAAATCGGCCGACCGCCCCAGGCGACCGGTCGTTCCGAAAACGTGCAGCGCAAGGCGAACCCCTGCGCTGCATTTCATATACGGTCGTCCCGCCTCTCCGCACCCACACGACGGCATACGGGATCGGGATCACCCGCCTTACGATAAAAATCAAAAGGAAACAGGCCCCGGAAAACGAACCGCACGAGGAAGGGAAGGGTACTCACTGTTTTTTACGAAGTCCCCGTTCGTCCGCCAGCCGTTCCATCAAGGCGTACGCCGCCTCATAATCGTTGGGAATCTCCCCCTCCAGAATGGCCTCCTTGATGATCTCCTTGATCTCGCCGATTATGCGGGAGGGCGGAACTCCGTAGGTTTCCATGATGATCTCGCCCGTGATCGGAGGCTGGAAATTGCGGATGCGGTCCCGCTCCTCCAGGTCCTTCATCTTGCGGCGCACCAACTCGAAATTCCGCAGGTAGCGTTTCACTTTGGCGTCGATGCCGGACGTAATATCCGCCTCGCAGAGGGTCATCAGTTTCTCCACGTCGTCCCCGGCCTCGAACAACAGCCGCCGCACCGCAGAATCGGTCACCATATCTTCCGAAAGGATAATGGGACGCAGATGCAGAAAGACCATCTTCCGCACGAACTTCATATGCTCGTTCATGGGCAACTTCAACGCTCGGAAAATGGCGGGCACCATCTTCGAGCCGACCACTTCGTGCGAATGGAACGTCCAACCCACCTGAGGATCGTAAGCCTTCGTCAGCGGCTTGCCGATGTCGTGCAGGATCGCCGCCCAACGCAGCCAGAGATCGTCGCTCACGGCCGCCACGTTGTCGAGGACCTTGAGCGTATGGTAGAAATTGTCCTTATGGGCGTGTTGTCCCCGCCGTTCGACACCTTTGAGACGCTGCATCTCGGGGAAAATCAGCTCCAGCAGCCCCGTCCGCTCCAACAGGTCGAATCCTACGGACGGAACGGGCGAGAGAACGATCTTATTGAGTTCGACGGCGATGCGCTCCCGCGAAACGATGCCGATACGCTCCCTGTTGCGGACGATCGCCTCGAAAGTTTCGGGGAAGAGCCGGAAATTCAGTTGCGAAGCGAAGCGCACGGCCCGCATCATCCGCAGCGGATCATCCGAAAAGGTGACATCCGGGTCGCACGGCGTGCGGATGATCCCCTCATGCAGATCCCGCATCCCGTCGAAAGGATCGACCAGGCGGCCGAAATCCTCCTCCCCGAGCGACCAGGCCATCGCGTTGATGGTAAAGTCGCGGCGCCGCTGGTCGTCTTCGAGCGTCCCCGCCTCGACCTGCGGCTTGCGCGAATCGCGCACGTAAGACTCCTTGCGGGCTCCCACGAACTCGACTTCGACACCCTTGGTTCGGAGCGCCGCCGTGCCGAAAGTCTTATAGACGGACACCTTGGTCCGCAGTTCCCGACCCAGCTCCTCGGCCAGCCCGATACCGCTGCCCACGACCACGACGTCAATGTCGGTAGAAGGCCGCCCGAGGTAGAAATCGCGGACATACCCTCCGACGACGAAGGCCGGAACGCCCTGCCGGGAGGCAATCGCGGAGATCTGCCGGAAAACCGGCAGGGACAGAGGAGCTGTGGAATCGTTTTTTTTCACGGAATAAAATCAGAATTTTAACAACATTACGACCTGCCTCCCGCCTCCGTTTCGATACGGAACGGACGAAACTGCCCCGCGACGGCCCGTCGAAGAGCGAGCCATCCGCCGGGAAAGCGGCTTCGGAGCGAATGCCGGGCGAATTTTCAGAACGTCAGTTCACGGCGGTAAAGCCGCACGGTATTTTCGAGCCCGTAATAGAGAGCGTCGCAGATCAGCGCGTGCCCGATCGAAACCTCGTCCGTCCAAGGAATCCGCTCGACGAAATAGCGCAGATTCTCCAGATTGAGGTCGTGGCCCGCATTGAGCCCCAGACCGCAACGGCGAGCCTCCTCAGCTGCCCGGACATAAGGCTCGATCGCCCGTTCGCGCCCGGCGGCGAAATCCCGGGCATAGGCCTCGGTGTACAGCTCCACCCGGTCGGCTCCGCACTCCTTCGCCCCTGCAACCATCTCGGCGACGGGATCGACGAAAATCGAAACCCGGATTCCCCCGGCCTGAAATTCAGCGGTCACCTCCCGCAGAAAATCGCGGTACTTCACCGTATTCCATCCGGCATTGGAGGTGATGGCGTTCTCGGCATCGGGCACGAGCGTCACTTGCGCCGGACGCACTTCGAGCACCAGTTCGCGGAACGAAGGGATCGGATTACCCTCGATATTGAACTCGGTCGTCAGCACTTTCTTCAGGTCGCGCACGTCCGAATAACGGATATGGCGGGCGTCGGGACGGGGATGCACCGTAATCCCCTGCGCTCCGAAGCGCTCGCAGTCCAGTGCCGCACGTACCACGTCGGGAAGATTGCCGCCGCGCGAATTGCGCACCACGGCGATCTTATTGATGTTCACACTCAGTTTTGTCATAAAAAACTCTATTTACCCAAAAACGACAGGCAATCCGTCAAACTTTACCCGCAAACCCGCACGATTGCTCTCACCTTTTCGTATCTTTGCGGAGGTAAAGTTAATTATTTTTCCAGACACGACGGATGAAAATCATACTTTTTTCCCGGCAGGGCGTCGTCCACACGGCCGGCGACCTGCATCAGATGTTCGACGCGATCGCCCGTTTCGGGTTCGATTACGCGGTCAATGAGGAGTTCGCTCCCCAGATCGAACGGCTCACCGGCATATCCATCGATGCGGCCCACCGTTACGGGCGGCCGATGGGTCCCCAGCCTGCGGAGTCGGTGCTGGTATGTTACGGCGGCGACGGTACGCTTTTGGATGGCATTCACCGGCTGGGAGGGGCCGAAATCCCCGTCATAGGCATCAACTCGGGACATCTGGGTTTTCTGACGAGCGTACCCCGCAACGGCTGCATCGGCGATGTCTTCGAGCTGATCGCCGCCGGCAAACTCGAATGTCAGCCCCGATCGATGCTCGAGGTCACGGGCGACTTCGGCGACGGCATCTCGACCCGCTATGCGGTCAATGAAGTGGTCATCCAGCGCCAGGGCGCGGGCATGATCTCGGTCGAAACGTACGTGAACGACCAAATGGTCGCCACCTATCACGGCGACGGACTGATCGTCAGCACGCCGACCGGCTCGACGGCCTATTCGCTCAGCGTGGGCGGTCCGGTCGTCGCCCCCCAATGCGCCTGCCTGGTGCTCTCGCCCGTCGCGCCCCACAACCTGACGATGCGCCCGGTCGTGATTCCCTCGTCGAGTGACGTGCGGCTCAAGGTACACGCCCGGCACGCCGAAATATCGATCGCCACCGACAACGAAACCTGTCCGATTCCCGAAGGAGCCGAATTCAAAGTCCGCCTGGCTTCCAGACGCTTTTTTCTGGCGGTCCCGCACAATATATCGTTTTACGACACGTTACGCAAGAAAATGATGTGGGGAGTGGATATCCGAAGCTGACGAAAAACCCCTGTTTGCCGGAAATTCTTTCGCTTTCGGATTTTATTCCCTATATTTGCATGCTATGAGCGAGCAAAAACGCATACCTCGACACGTCGCCATTATCATGGACGGCAACGGACGCTGGGCCGCGCAACACGGGCTGGAGCGTTTCGAAGGTCATATCCGGGGTGTGGAGTCCGTGCGCCGGGCAATCCAGGCCGCGACCCGTCACGGGGTTCGCTACCTGACGCTTTATGCTTTCTCGACCGAAAACTGGGGACGCCCCGCCGCAGAGGTCGATGCCCTGATGGAGCTCTTCTGCAAGAGCATAATCAACGAAACGCCCGAACTGGCTGCTCAGGGAGTGCGCGTGCGGATCATCGGCGACAAAAGCCGTTTCCCCGAAAAAGTAAAACACCACCTGGATCAGATCGAAAACCGAACGGCTACCGGGAAACGCCTTACGCTGCAACTGGCCCTCAACTACTCTTCCCGCAGCGAAATCGTCCATGCGATGCAGGGTCTGGCACGCCGTGCCGCAGCCGGCATCTTCTCTCCGGAAGAGATTTCCGAGCAGACGGTTTCCGAAGCGCTCTATACGGCGGGCTGTCCCGACCCCGACCTGCTGATACGCACCAGCGGCGAACAACGGCTCAGCAATTTCCTGCTGTGGCAGGCTGCCTACGCCGAACTCTTTTTCACCCCCGTATTATGGCCCGACTTTACCGAAGAGGATTTCGCGCAGGCACTCGACGAATATGCCCGGCGCGAAAGGCGTTTCGGACTGGTAAAAAATAATGAACGTATTCGGTAAGCGAGTGCATCACGAGTTTACTCGCTACACTGAACGGAGAGAATGAAGAAAGAAACTCTAGAGAGAAGTTAGACGACACACGATGAATCATCCAGGCAAAGTATTTCTGACACTGACGGCCGCCCTGCTGCTGCTCTGTCCCCAGATATTCGCGCAGGAGCCCTCCGGCGAGGCGGCTCCGCCCCCGGCCGAACAGACGGATCAGGACGAGGATACGAACCAGCTTTTACAGCAATTCGAAAAAGCCCCGACGCTCGAAGGCGGTACCCAGAAACTTTACCACATCCGCAACGTCAATATTCACGGGGCGCAATACATTGACAACAGCATTCTGCGAGCTTCGTCGGGTCTTATCCCGGGCGATTCGATATACCTGCCCAGCAACTTCATCTCGACAGCCATCACCCGCCTGTGGAACCAGCGCCTCTTTTCGGACATCCGCGTCGGTGCGACCATCGAAGGCGACAGCCTCGACCTGGAAGTTTTCCTGAAGGAACGTCCCCGCGTCAATTACTGGCGTTTCGAGGGCATCTCCAAAAGCAACCAGAAAGACCTGCTCGAAAAGCTCAAACTCAAGCGCGGCACCGAGCTTTCGGACTACGTGATCGACAAGAACTCGAAGCTCATTCACAAATACTACGCAGACAAAGGTTTCCGCAACGCCGAAGTATCGGTCCGCATCGACAACGACTCGATACTGAAGCAGGCCGTAAACGTGACCTTCATCGTCGATCGCAAACGTAAAATCAAAATCGGAGAGATCAATTTCACGGGCAACGAAGAATTTTCCGACAAACGTCTGCGCCGCACCTTCAAGAAAACCCACCAGAAAAGCCTCAACTTCTTCCGGGGGGCGAAATTCAACGAAGAAGATTTCGAAAACGACAAGGAGCTGCTGCTCGACTTTTACAATTCGAAAGGTTTCCGCAACGCCAACATCGTCGCCGATTCGATCTACGCGATCAACGACAAGCGTATGGGTATCACGCTGGACATTTCGGAAGGCAACAAGTACTACATCCGCAATGTTTCCTGGATCGGCAACTCGGTCTATGAAACCGACGAACTGGCTCGGATGTTCGGTGTCGAAAAAGGCTCGATTTACGACAAAAAATCGATGTACAAGCGCCTGGGCATCGGCGCCTACTACAATCCGGACGAACCGTCCATCACCAATCTCTACAAAGATCAGGGCTACCTCACCTCGCAGATCGACCCGGCCGAAATCATCATCGGCAAAGACTCGATCGACCTGGAGGTCCGCGTATTCGAAGGCAAACAATTCACCATCAACAATGTCGGCATTTCGGGCAATATGCGGCTCGACGACGAGGTGATCCGCCGTGAACTCTACACGCGGCCGGGCGAACTCTACAACCAGTCGCTGTTGTTCCAGACCATCCGCACCCTGGGTTCGATGGGACATTTCACGGCCGAAGCGATCGCTCCGGACATTCAGCCCGTCGTCAATTCGGACGAATTGGTCGATATCAACTGGCCGCTCGAGGAGATCGCCAGCGACCAGTTCCAGATCGCCGGCGGTTGGGGCGGCGGTACGTTCGTGGGTTCGGTGGGTGTCACACTGAACAACCTCTCGATCAAAAACTTCTTCAAGAAAGGCGCCTGGAGACCCTACCCGATGGGACAGAACCAGCGGCTGTCGATCAGCGCCCAAACCAACGGTACTTACTACAAAGCCTTCGCAATCAGCTTCACCGATCCCTGGATGGGCGGGCGAAAACCGAACTCCTTCACGATTTCGGCTCACTATTCCGATGAGAACAACGCCTATTACGCCTGGCAGAAAGGTACCCGTTATTTCCGCACCGCCGGTGTCGCGGCGGGACTCGGCAAGCGTCTGGACTGGCCCGACCCGTACTTCACGTTCTATGCGGAAGCCAGCTACGAGCGCTACATGCTGAAGGACTGGAACACCTTCGTACTCAAGAACGGTGCGGCAAACCTGCTGTCGATCCGCCTGGTATTGGGACGAAATTCGGTGGATCAGCCGATCTATCCCCGCAGGGGTTCCGATTTCAGCGTTTCGGTGCAGCTCACTCCTCCCTATTCGCTGTGGGACGGCAAGGATTACAAAAGCACGGCTTTAAGCGAACAGGAACGCTACAACTGGATCGAATTCCACAAGTGGATGCTCAAAGGCCAATGGTTCACTCCGCTGACCCGCAACGGCAACCTGGTGCTGATGGCCCGCGCAGAAATGGGATACCTGGGACATTACAATAAAAACAAGGTATCGCCCTTCGAACGGTTCGAAGTCGGCGGCGACGGCATGACGGGCTATAATATGTACGGTATCGACATTATCTCCATGCGCGGTTACGACGACGGAGCGCTCGATCCCGTAGGCAGCAACTATTCGTGTGCCTACAACAAATACACGATGGAGCTCCGCTATCCGCTCCTGCTCAAGGGACAGACCAACATCTACGTACTGGGATTCCTGGAAGGAGGCAACGGATTCACCTCGTGGAAGGAGTTCTCCCCGTTCAAGATCAAACGGTCGGCGGGTATCGGCGTGCGCCTCTTCCTGCCGGTCGTAGGCATGGTGGGAGTCGATTGGGGCTGGGGCTTCGACCCGGCCGCAGGACAGACCAAGCGCAGCGGCAGCCACATCCATTTCACGATGGGTATGCAGTTCTAAACCGGCGGAAGTTGGCAATAAATTTGAAGAAACAGGGTTATACTTATAAAAGATAACTAAAAAATAAACGGTATGAAACGGATCCTTTTGCTCGTACTCGCCTTCACGGCAGCCATAGGCTCGCTTTCGGCACAGAACTACATCGTGGTAAACAGCGAAAAAGTATTCAAGTCGATCGACGAATATAACAAAGCACTCGACACGCTCGACCAACTGGCCAAAAGCTATCAGCAGCAGGTCGATCTCAAATTCGAAGAGGTCGAAGCCCTCTACAACAACTATAAGGCGCAGGAAATGTCCCTTTCGGCTTCGTCACGACAGGCCCGGCAAAACCTGATTCTCACCCGGGAAGAGGAGGCCAGCAAATTCCAGGAGGAGATCTTCGGCCAGGACGGTACCCTTATGAAAAAACGGATCGAGCTGATCCAGCCGATCCAGAAACGGGTATTCGACGCCATTGCGAACTATGCCGCACAAAACGGGTATGAGCTGGTTCTCGATGCGGCTTCGAACCCCACGCTGCTTTACAATTCAGAAAAAATCGACCACACTCAGGCCCTCATCGAATTTATGAAAAAGTAAGAAATATCGAATCAAATCAATAAATCCGTATGAAAAAACTCATTAAATTAACCCTCGTGGTTGCCTTGGTACTGGGAAGCAGTTCCCTGTTCGCACAGAAGCTGGGCCGTATCAATCTCGAAGAGATCATTACCCTTATGCCGGAATACAAGGAGATGATGACCAACATGGAGGCGTACAGCAAAGATCTGCGCGACAACCTGGAAACGATTCAGGTCGAGCTGAACACCAAGTACAACGATTTCCAGAAAAACAAAGCGACCTACTCGGAGGTAACCCGCCAACTGAAGGAGAAAGAATTGACCGACCTGCAAAACCGTCTGCAAGAGTTCTACCAGAGCGCACAGGAAGACTTGCAGAAAAAGGAGAAGGAGCTGACCGACCCGATCGTCGCCAAGGCTCAGGAGGCCGTCAAGAAGGTGGCGCAAAAGGGAGCTTACGTCGCCGTATTCAATACGACCATCCCCTCGATGGTCTATTACGACGAAGCAGCCATGACCGATTTGAGCACCGAAGTCAAGGCCGAGCTAGGGATTCAATAAACGGCAACGCATCGACAACAAAAAGCGTCCGCTTCGGATTTCGAAGCGACGCTTTATTTCTTCCAAAAGTCCTTTCCGAGCTGCGGAAATCAAAGTTCAACATATCCTTCCCCTGCCGACACGAACTCCGTGCAGACGAATCATCCTCGCCCGACAGCGGCTCCATACACAGCCCCGGCCGCCGCAGTGAAAAATCCGGTACACCGCCCGCTCCGGCCCATATTCCCATATCGGCATCAGAACGGATAACCTACTCCGAAATTAAGCGCCGTATTCTTCCACTTGAAATTGTGGATCCACCGTTGTCCGGCAGGTGCATTGGGGTTGTGGATCTGTATGCCCCAGTCCAGACGCAGTACGGCAAATTTGATGTCCAGGCGCAGACCGATACCGGCATCGAAGCCCAGTTGCCTGTAGAAACTGTCGAAATGGAAAACCGCAGCGGGCGAAGGCGCGGAATGCCGGTCGGCAAACCAGATATTGCCCACATCGACGAACGTCGCTCCGTGAAACATCCCCCAAATCGGGAAGCGCAATTCGAGATTGGCCTCCAGCTTCATATCGCCCAGTTGTGTAGGGAAAACCGCATCTTCCGGCTCCGGAACAGCCCCCGGCCCCAACATACGGGGTGCCCAACCGCGCATGCTGTTGGCACCGCCCGCATAAAACAGACGGTCGAAGGGAATCGAAGTCGAATTGCCGTACGCCATACCGTAACCGCCGTAAAGCCGTCCCACGAGAGCCGTCACCTCACCGAGCATGATCTTGCGGCTCACACTCAAATCGGCCCGGAAATATTGCGAATATTGAAGACCGAAAACCTCGTAATAGTCCTTCCCGGCCGCCGGACGCGAGAAGAGGTGCATCAGGCCGTCGAGCAGGTTGCCCGCCATCTCGTAATTGAAGCGGAGCAGCGTCGCGTTTCCGCCCAGATGCTTGCGCTGATTGTTATAGACATAACTGAACGAAAGGCCGCTGATGAACTGCGACTCGTAACTTCGCTTGAGATATTCGTTCTGGAGATGATCCAGGAAATCCTCCCTATTGACATACCCCATATCGATCACGTTGATATCGATCGGACGCAGCGAATAGCTCGAATACTTCAAATCGCTCCACGAATATCCCCAAGCCACGCTGGAAAGGGTACGCCGATAATAAGGGCGATCCTGGAAATTGATGCCGAATTCGAGCCGGGTCCGGGGCATCTGGATCGACTGCCACCGCTGGGTTCGGAAAGGCAGCAGGAAACGGGGAAACTGCAAACCCATATTGACTCCGAATTCGATGGCGTTGCGCTTGCGGGCACTCGGAGTTTTCATATACTCGTACCCTACCGAGAACGAAACGTCGAAAGACTCCGCTCCCCGGAAAATATTGCGGTTCTGATACCCCACCGTCGCCCGCAATCCGTAGAAACTCGACGTCGTACTTCCTTCCAGCTCTATCTTATACCCCTGCTTCAAGGCCGGAATGCACTGGATGTCGCACTGGAGATAGCCCTCGCGGGTCTGATGTACCGAATCGGCCGGCTCCTTGCCTTCGCCCACGAAAGTCACGTAGTTATCCTTTGCCACACTGTCGGCCTGCTCGTTGAAAATGACGTTGGCGCTTTTGAAATAGCCCATCGACATAATCTGGTTGTACGTCTGATCGACCCGGTTAATGTTATAGACGTAGTTCGGATAGATCGGCACGATCTGTCGCAGCACCGAAGGACGTATGTTGGGACGCTTGTTGTCCTTGTGGTACACCACGTTCAACCCCCGGTAGTAGATCGTGTCGAGTCCCTTGCGGTAGTCGGGAGCAATAGCCGCCGTAGGATCGTAATTGGGAAAAATATTGATCTGGTCGATACGGTAAACCGTATTGTTGCGCAGAATCGGATAACCCTGCTCGTTATAACCGGCCAGATGCTGCTTGACGATCATCTTCAGGTCCACCAGATGATTGCCGCCGAGCGTGTCGGCTTCATACTCGATGTTATTGACCGTAAAATTGTAATAGCCGCGCTGTTTGAGGTAGGTGGTGATGCGCTGCCGCTCCTGGTCAAGGACCTCCATGTCGAACACCTCGCCCGTACGGAGCAGCGAATGTACCGTATCGGGCAGGATGATCTGCTCGAGGAACCGATCGCGGAAATCGTACGAAAGGCGGTTGATGCGGTAAGGCTCGCGCTGTACGGTGCGGTAGGTGATGAAAGCCCGCTTTTTCCGCGACGTGGTATCGACTTCGTAAGTCGCCTGCGAAGAGAAGAACCCCCGATAGTCCATGTAAACCTTCAGGTTGCGGACCGACTGCTCCGTGAGGCTCATATCCAGCAGCACGGGCGCTTCGCCGATACGCCGTTTGAACCGGTTCCACCAATTATCCTTTTCGGGATCGGCCTGCTCATAAACCCAGACGTAAAAATTGAGTCCCAGGAACCGTTTATTCGGATTCTGACGGATGAATTTCCGCAGGTCGGAAGCCGGAATACGCTCTTTTTTAGGCGTTTCCTTATCGGCTTCTACGGTCACCTTCTGCACCAGATAACTTTCCTCGGGAAGTTTGCGCGTGACACTGCACGACACCCCCGCGAGCACCGCCAGCAAAAAGACGAATATGACCGGCAACCGTTTCAAGACTTCCGTTAATTGTTGAAGAAACCCTGTTTTTTCAGCAGCGCGAAATAGTTGCGCGAAATAGCCAGGTTATCTTCGGCACGATACCTGTTGCGCGTGAAAATCTGTGCCAGATTCGGCAGGCCGTTCTCCTCGAGCAGCCGCCGGGTCTCTTCCGACGTCTCCTTCTCGGCCCAGAGTTCGTCGATCTCCGACGAGGTGTAATGATGGTATTTCTCGCAATGCACGACCGCATCGAGCGGCAGGCGGTCGGTCAGTTCGGGCGACTCGTCGGGATGCCCCACCACGATCGTCGTCACGGGAATCACCCCTTTGGGAAGATCGAGGATGCGGGCGATCTCCTCGGCCGTATAGATGGTCGTACCGAGGTAACAGATTCCCAACCCGTGCGCTTCGGCCTCGACACACAGGTTCTGCGCCGCCAGCAGCGCATCGGTCACCCCGTTGAGAAACCAGGCGAAATTATCGTAGCACGGCTCGGCATCGCGCTGTTCGCACCACATCGAAAAACGGTGGACATCGGCACAAACCGTAATCACGCAGGGAGCCTGCGTAACCATCGGCTGATTGAAATGACACGGGGCCAATGCCTCGCGCAATTCCCGGCTCTGAGTAACGATCAGACTGTAAAGCTGCATATTGCCGCACGTCGAGGCACGCGAGGCGGCTTCGAGCATGTCTTGCAGCACCTCCGGCGCAATAGGCTCAGAGCGGAATTTTCGGATCGAACGGTGTTTTGCAAGCAATGTTTTCATACGGATTATAAGTTACGTAACAAATTCACGCAAAAGTAGTAAAACTTTTAGAATTTTATTATTTTTGTCCGCGTTAAAGCTGGTTGGAACCTATTTTGCAGCGCCCCGGAAAAACCCTCTTCCGTCCCGGACATACACGCGTTTTCAGGATGCAAGAGAAGTGCCGAACGGCTCCGACCTCCGAACCGGAATAGCGACAAAGCCGATATTTCAGAACAGATGCAAATGCGATTCGCAAAATACGAAGGTGCCGGCAACGACTTCATCCTGCTCGACCTGCGGAACGGCGGAGCGACTCCCCAAAGCGCGGAGATCGCCCGTCTGTGCGACCGCCATTTCGGCATCGGAGCCGACGGTCTGATGACGCTCGCCGCTTCCGCCGTATCCGGCTGCGACTGTTCGATGCGCTACTACAACGCCGACGGCTCGCCGGGCGAGATGTGCGGCAACGGAGGCCGCTGCTTCGCCCTGTTTGCCCATCACCTGGGCATCGGCGGCGACATCAAGCGGTTCGACTCGACGGACGGCATCCACGAAGCCAGGATGCTTCGTATCGACGGGCTGCGAAGCACCGTAGAGCTGGGAATGATCGACGTCGAACGGATCGACCGGGGCGACGGATACTGGTTCCTCGATACGGGCGTTCCCCACTACGTCGAATTCACGGACGACCTCGAAGCCGTGGACGTCATCGGACGCGGACGCCGGATACGCTACGACAAACGCTTCGCCAAAGGCACCAACGTCAATTTCGTCAAGGTAGTCGGTCCCGGGCATATCGCCGTCCGCACCTACGAACGCGGCGTGGAGGACGAAACCCTCGCCTGCGGCACGGGATCGACCGCTGCGGCGCTGGTCACCCACCTCGCGGCCCAGCCTTCCGTCACAGCGTTCCGCATCGACGTACGCGGCGGACGGCTGGCATCGCCTTCGACGAGCCGAAACCCGGCATCTACACCCGCATCCGCCTTTCGGGAGAGGCCCGCAAAGTATTCGAAGGCAGCTACGATACCGCCAACTTTCAATCCTAAATCTATTTTTTCTTCTCCGATCCATGAAAACGAACAAGGGATTCCGCGACGAAAACCATGCGGACGAACTTCGTAAGGCCAAACGGCTCGAGCCGATCCACAAAAGCGGCAAGGAACGCCACACCATCTACCGCGAACTCGACGACGAGGAAGACGATGCGCCCGCACGCCCCAAGCGGGAATCGGCGTTCGACTATTTCGACGACGAGGAAAACTGAAAATCCACCCGACAATGGTTGAAAAATTCATTACGGCAGGCGACACGCCCGTCCATGTGTGCGACTCCGAAAAAGGAGACCGGTGCGCGGTCCTGTTGCACGGTTATCTGGAGTCGATGCTCGTCTGGGACGATTTCGTCCCCTATCTTTACAAACAGGTACGCGTGATTACGCTCGACCTGCCGGGGCACGGGATCTCGGTGGTCAAAGGGCCTGTACACACGATGGAATACCTGGCCGATGTGGTGAAGGATACGCTCGATGCGCTCGGTATCGCCCGCTGTACCCTGGTGGGACATTCGATGGGCGGTTACGTCGCCCTGGCTTTCTGCGAGAAATACCCCGAACGGCTCGACGGCGTGGTGCTGCTCAGTTCGACGCCGGACGCCGATACGGACGAAAAGAAAGAAAACCGCCTGCGGGAAATCAAATTGGTCGAAGCAGGCAAAAAGGACGCGCTGGCCCGCGTAGCTCCCGAGGCGGGCTTCGCTCCCGAAAACCGGCCGCGAATGCGCGACGAGATCGAAGATCTGGTCGAACAGGTATTCGTCACCGAAGACGAAGGGATCGCAGCCCTGCTGCGCGGTATGATCGAGCGGCCCGACCGCAACGAAATGCTCCGCCGCTCTGCGGTGCGGCAGCTCTTCATCTTCGGTAAGCACGACGGCTATATTCCCCTCGAAAAAGCCGAAGCACTGGCGGCGGCCATCCTCAGGCTCGCATCGCCTGGCTCGAACATTCGGGACACATGGGATTCCTCGAAGAACCCGAAATCACGGCTCGGGCCCTGTTGGATTTTATGGGAACGGAAAACGAACCGGAATCCCGATAGCGAAAGTTTCCTAAAAGGGAAACTTTTTCATTTTTATTTCTCCAGACGCAGATGCAGAATCGGAAACGGCCGGTCGGCATCGTCCGTTTCGCTACGCCCGACAACCGCAAACCCCATACGCAGGTAAAAACCCACCGCCTGCGGATTCTGTTCATTGACATCGACCGAATCAGCTCCCTGGCGGGCGACGGCCCACTCCACCAACTTGCGTCCGCAGCCTCTGCCCCGGTATTCGGGCCGAACGAACAACATGGCGATATGACTTCCGTTCAGACCGATGAACGCCACGATACGCCCCGCATCCCGCAGGCAGCGAAGTTCGACCGCCGGCAGGTAGCGGACAGGCAACAGAGAACGCAATTCCCGAATATCCGCCTCGGAGAGAAAATCATGGGTAGCCCGCACGGAAGCCTCCCACACTTCGGCCAGCTCTTCGAAATCGTCCGGTCCGACCTTTACAACGCTCATCTGTCAATGATTAAAATATATCCGACGATCGCTTATTCGCGGTACTGGCCGCGTTTATGATTCCGAACTGTTCCCAAATCCCTTCCTCCGAAAGAATCTGCATTGTTACGCCCGGCATATAAGCGAATTCATTATCAACCGATAAAAAAGACGATCCCCGCCAGATGCGACAACAGCGCCAGGTCGATAAACAGATGCCAGACCAGGTGGTGGTAGCGGAATCCCTTCTTCGCATAAACGATCGCTCCGGCCGTATAGAGGACCCCGCCCAGCAGGATCAGCAACAGCAGAGGCAGCGAAGCGTTCCGAATCAGCCGAGGCAGGAAAAAGATCGCCGTCCAGCCCATCACCAGATAAATCGTCAGGCTCAAAGCCGGGATGGAACGCCGGGCCAGCGTCTTATACAGAATACCCAGCAGAACGGCCGTCCACTGCAAAACGGTGACGAAGACACCCTGCCAGCCGCCGATCACGAGCAGCGCTACGGGGGTATAGGTTCCGGCGATGGCGACGAAGATGAAGATATGGTCGAGCTTGTGGAAAACGGCCTTGTGCTTCGAATCCGGGCGCATCGAATGGTAGAGCGTCGAAGCGAGCAACATCAGAAAGATCGAAATGACGCAGACGCTTACCGACACCGACGCCAGCACGGGCCGGGCATCGTGCAGATAGGTCCACACCGCAGCGAAAGGCAGCAGACAAAGGGTCAGCGGCAGCATCACGGCATGCGAAACCGTGTTGGCCACCTCCTCGCCGTAGGTGGGTACGTAGGGCAAACGGACTTTTTCCTCTTTTTTCATAGACGACGTATAATTCTGTTCTACAAAGATACGTTTTTTATACAACTGCATCGGTTTTTGCACAAGATTATTCCGTGAAATCCCCGACGGCGCTTTGCGATGCCGAAGATTTTCGCTACTTTTGAAAAACAGTAAAACTTTCCGGAAAATGGATTTGACCCGTTATGACAAGCTGCGCAGCGCGATCCGCCGAACGCTCTCGCCCGACGAGGCGGCCGCAGCCGACCGCGCCCTGGAATATGCTGCCGAACATACCGCTTCGCAGGTACGACACGACGGCTCGCCGATGCTGGACCACGCCGCCGAAGTAGCGCGGATCGGGCTGGAGGAGATCGGGCTGGGAGGCGACTCGGTCGTGGCCGCCATTCTCCACGACGTAGTCCGCACAGCCAGTCGGCAGGACGAAGAGACATTCCTGCGGCTGACGGACGAGATCCGGGACCGCTTCGGCAAGGAGGTGCTCGGCATGACCGTAAGTCTGAGCCACATCTCCGATATTCGCCTGAAAGCCTCCCGGGAGCAGGCGGAAAATTTCCGCGAGCTGATCGTCTCCTATTCGGAAGATCCGCGCGTGATCCTGATCAAGCTGGCCGACCGGCTCGAGGTGATGCGCCGCCTCGAAATTTTCCCCCGCGAAAAGTGGCGCAAGAAGAGCTGGGAGAGCCTCAACCTCTACGCCCAAATCGCCCACAAACTGGGTCTATACAACATCAAGAGCGAACTCGAAGACATCGCCCTGCGCTATCTCGAACCCCAGGACTACCAGCATATCGCCGACAAACTGGCCGAGACCGAAAGCGAACGCCGGGCCTTCATCGCCCGCGTCCTCGAACCCATCACGCAGCGGCTCGACCAGGCGGGGCTGCGCTATCACGTCAAGAGCCGCACCAAGTCGATCTTCTCGATCTGGAACAAGATGCGCAAGCAGCACGTCCCGTTCGAGGGGGTATATGACATCTTCGCCATCCGTATCATCCTGGACTGTCCGCTCGAAGAGGAGAAGCAGCAATGCTGGACGGTCTATTCGATCGTCACGGATTTCTACACGCCCAATCCCGAGCGGATGCGCGACTGGATCTCCATCCCCAAATCCAACGGCTACGAATCGCTCCACACCACCGTCGCCACCAAAGAGGGACGGTGGGTCGAAATCCAGATCCGCACCGAGCGGATGGACGCCGTGGCGGAGCGGGGCATCGCGGCCCACTGGCGCTACAAAGGCGTAAACGCGGGATCGGACGGGAGCGAAATGTGGATGAAACAACTCCGGGAGCTAATGGAAGACAAGACCCGTCCGCTGGCCCAGAACTTCGACGCCAAGCCCTCCTCGGGCGAAATTTTCGTCTTCACCCCCGGCGGCGACCTGCGCAAGCTGCCCGAAGGAGCCACGGTGCTGGATTTCGCCTTCGACATCCACACCTCGCTGGGGCTCACCTGCTCGGGCGGCAAGGTCAATAACCGTCCGGCGGCGATCCGCGACGTACTCCACAACGGAGACATCGTCGAAGTGCTGACGCAGAAGAATCAGAAGCCCAAAGCCGACTGGCTGGGGTTCGTCACCACGTCGAAGGCCCGCACCCGGATCAAGGCCTCGCTGCGCGAGGAGCACACCAAGAACGCCCGTCTGGGACGGGAAGAATTGGAACGCAAACTCAAGAACTGGAAACTGCCCCTGACCGTCGATGAAGGGGTCGGCATCCTCTGCAAGCACTTCAAACTCCGCACGGGAACGGAACTTTACGCCTCGATCGGCACCGAAAAGATCGACCTCATGCAGATCAAGGAGCTGCTTCAGGCCCATCTGTCGGGCGAAGCGGAGGAAGAGCGCCGGGCCGCAGCAGCAGCCATCGAGTCCGAAAAACGACGCAAAGCCGAAAAAGTTTCGACCCAGAGCAGCGGCGACGCACTCATCATCGACGAAAAGATCGGACAGCTCGACTACAAACTGGCCAAATGCTGCAATCCGATCCACGGCGACGAAATCTTCGGCTTCATCACCGTAGGTGCCGGCATCACGATCCACCGTACGGACTGCCCCAACGCACAGCGTCTCCGCAGAAACTACCCCTACCGGGTACTCGAAGCCCGCTGGCGCGACGAAGCGCAGGGCGCGTTCCGGGTGTCGATCCGCGTGGTGGCCAGCGACACGACGGGGATGATCAACCACATCGCCGAAGTAATCAACCGCGACCTGAAGTTGAGCATCCGCTCGATGAACCTGTCGCCGGGCGGCGGCCTGCTCTCGGGCGTGATCCACGTCGAAGTGCCCGGTACGGGCATGGTCGATATGCTGATCCACTCGATCCTGCGGATCAAAGGCGTGCAGAAAGCCTACCGCGTCAATAACTGAAAACGCCCCGAAAAGAGAAAGCCGCCTTTATCAGGCGGCTTCTTCGTCGCATCCGACGGGTCGGCAACCCGCCAGCGCATCATAAAAAGCAGTAAAAAAAGATACAAAACAGCCCGCAGAAAACCACCCTCGACCTGCAAGTGTATCCTGTCATAAAAAAGAGTGTGTTGAAATGAAAATTTCAGGCACGATCCTAAAGGGTGTCGGAATGGATGCAAGGCAAGGCATTGAGGGTAAGGGTGACAGTCTTTTACTATGGCAAATGACTTAACCCGTATCCCGATAATAACTACCGTTGTGTGTCATTCGGACACACCGCCATACACCTGTTCGGGTCCCATGTCCGGAAATTTACAACGGACCTCCGCCGATCGGACAATCCGCACTCCCGCCCGGAAATCCGAGCCGAGCCGCAGAAAATCCAGACAACAGGTCAAAAATTCGCACGAGGAACCCGGAACCAAGCTGCACGGGCAACCGCTTCCCTACCGGTCCCGCTCACCGACATAGACACAGAGGTTGGCCAATGCGTCGCGGTATTCGGAAGGTTCGTATTCGGAGAGCACGGACATCGCCCGCGTGAGGTATTCCTGCATGACGCGGGCCGCCTTTTCCATACCGCCCTCGTTCTCGACGATGTGCTGCAAATATTCGACCGACTCATCCTCCTCGTGGCAACGGGCCAGCCGGGCCAGCAACTCCCTGCGGCGCTCCTCGCCGACGGACTCGAGCACCGTGAGCAGCGGCAGGGTCACCTTGTGTTCGCGCAAGTCGTTGTTGGAGGGCTTGCCCGTACGGGCCGTGCGGGTATAGTCCAGAATGTCGTCCTGAATCTGGAACGCCATGCCTATCGACTCGCCGAACTTGCGCATGAGCGCCTGTTTTTCACGGGACGCACCGACGGCCAGCGCTCCGGCCGAAGCGCTCACCCCGATCAGGCAGGCGGTTTTCTTGTAGATGATATCCAGGTACGACGCCCGCGTCATCTCCTGCCGGTTCGCCTTGTCGTTTTGCAGAATCTCTCCCTCGCAGAGCGTGGCGATGGCACCGCAAACGTGAGTCACCAGGTCGAACTGGCCGCTCTTGAGGCCGAGGTCCATGTTTTTGGCCAGGATGTAATCTCCGACTACGACCGCATTGCGCGACTGCCAGCGGGCATTGACCGAAGCCCGGCCCCGGCGCATGTCCGATTCGTCGATCACATCGTCGTGGATGAGCGAGGCCACGTGGATCATCTCGACCAACGTGGCTGCGAGCAGTGCGCGCAGACCGCCGCTGCGCTGCCCCGCCGGAGCGTTGAGCGCCGCAGACAGCAGCACCGTCATCGGACGAATCCCCTTGCCCCGCGCCGAGAGCGCATAATCGAGCATCTCGGAGAGCAACGTGCCGTCCGCCGTGAATTTTTGCCGGATGAACTGCTCGAAGGCCTCCAGATCACCCTCGACCGGCTTGCGGATCATATCGAGTGTTACCATAACCGAACTTTTGTTTACGTCGAAAAAAGGTTAGCCGAATACAGAGCGATTGTCTCCCCGCCGGAATACAACCGCCCCGAGCCTGGGATCAATCCGTGCAAAGGTAGTGATTTTTCGCTGAGTCGGGGAGGAAACTCAATGTTTTTTCGTACCTTTGGCAATCGACAAAAACATTCCAGATGACCCGCTTCAAAGAGATTCTCCCGAAAGTGCTGCCGACGGGCGCGGCCCTGCTGCTCTTCTTCATCGTCAGCGCCCTCTATTTCGCCCCCCAGTTTCGCGGCGAAGTGCTGCCACAGCACGACGTGCAGCAATACGAAGGCATGGCCAAGGAGATCTGGGACAACCGCGCCCAAACGGGCGAAGATCCCCAGTGGGCGGGGCGGATGTTCGGCGGCATGCCCGCCTACCTGATCAATGTAGCCTACCCGGCACAGCTAGTCAAAAACACGGCAGGACAGATCGTTAAAATTATAAATACTCCCGCAGCCTTCGTCTTCTTCGCCATGGTTTCCATGTGGCTGATGCTCCCGATCGTCGGGGTGAATCCCTGGGTCGGCATCATTCCGTCGCTCATGTACGGCCTTTCGACCTACTTTTTCCTCATCATCGGCGCGGGTCACGTGACCAAAATGTGGGCACTGGTATATGCCCCCCTGATGATGGGCGGCGCATGGCTTACGCTGCGGGGTAACATGTGGCTCGGCGGGGCGCTCACGGCCCTTTTCGCCTCGCTCGAAATCGGCGCCAACCATCCGCAGATCACCTACTATTTCCTGCTGGCCATGGCCGCGCTGTGGATCAGCGAAGGAATCGTCGCCTTCCGAAAAAAGCACCTGCCTTCGTTCGTCCGCCGCACGGCGGTACTGCTGGCCGCAGGCATTCTGGCCGTCGGCTCGAACTTCGCTCCTCTGTGGTACACGATGCACCACTCGAAACAGACCATCCGCGGCGGTTCGGAACTCGCCGCCGGCGAGGAAACCTCCCAGGAAGGGTTGGCACTCGATTACGCTACGGCCTGGAGCTACGGACGCGCCGAAAGCTGGAACCTGTTGATTCCCGACTTCATGGGCGGCGATTCGGGTCGGGCGTTCACACGCGACGGCAAGGTAGCCGAGGCCTTGAAACCGTACGGGCTGGAGGGTATCGCGGAGCAACTGCCCGCCTACTGGGGGCAGCAGCCCTACACTGCCGGACCGACCTACCTGGGCGCCGCCGCCCTGTTCCTGGCTCTGCTGGGACTCCTGCTGGCATCGGGACGCAACAAGTGGTGGATCGCAGCCGTCAGTCTGCTGACGCTTTTGCTGGCCTGGGGACATAATTTCATGGGATTCACCGAATTCGCCTTCAAATACCTGCCCGGCTACAACAAGTTCCGCACCGTATCGATGGCCCTCGTGGTGGTCGAATGGACGGTTCCCCTGCTCGCGGCGTTGGCTCTGATGCCCCTCTGGCGGGGAGAGGTGCCGCGTCGAAAACTCCTGCGGGCCCTCGCCTGGGCCGGAGGCATCACGGGCGGTTTCTGCCTGCTCTTCGCCGTGGCCGGCAGCGCGATCTTCGACTTCGGCCGGACGGAAGCCGCCGATTTCATGAGCCGCCAATACTACCAGATGTTCCAAGCCGCAGGTATGCAGGAAGCCATCGCACAGGGCGCTCCCGAAGAGTTGGGAGAGGTGACGGCCGACGCCATGGCCGCCGACCGGGCCGCGATCATGCGCTCCGATGCCTGGCGCTCGCTCGTAATGATCGCCCTCGCGGCGGGCAGCGTGCTGCTCTTCGCCCTGGGACGGATCAGACGGGGCTGGCTCATAGCGCTGCTCGGCGTGATCGTTCTGATCGACCTGGTGCCGGTCAACCTGCGCTACCTGCCTCAAAGCCGCTTCGTCGCCGCACGGCGCCAGCAGATACAGCCCACGGAAGCCGACCGCGCGATCCTGCGCGACCCGGAACCCGGATTCCGGGTGCTGAACCTCACGGTCAGCCCCTTCAACGATGCTACGACCTCCTACTTCCATCGCTCGGTGGGCGGCTACCACGGCGCCAAACTGGCCCGCTACCAGGACTTGATCGAGCGTTATCTCACGTCGATGGACGAGGGCGTACTCGACATGCTCAACACGCGTTACCTCATCCGCTTCGACCCGACGGGACAGCCCGTCGCCGAATTGCGGGCCACAGCCAACGGCCCGGCCGGTTCGTCCAGGAGGTCGTCGATGCGGACACTCCGCAGAAAGAAATCGACGCACTGGGGCGCATCGACACCAAAACGGCGGCTGTCATCAACACCCGTGAGTTCGATATCCGCCCCCTGATCGGCGGCGAAGGGGAAATCCGTCTGGAGGAGTACCGGCCCAATTATCTCCGGTACGAATACACGGCCACTGCGCCCGGTACGGCGATCTTCTCGGAGATCTACTACAAGGACGGCTGGACAGCCTATATCGACGGCATCGAAACTCCCTATTTCCGAGCCGACTACCTGCTGCGGGGAATGGAGCTCCCGGCCGGTACGCACACGGTCGAATGGCGGTTCCGCGCCCCCGGCTGGAACGTCGCCGAAGGCGTGACGCTCGCCTCGTCGCTCGCGATTCTCGCAGGCATCATTGCAACCGTTATACTCGTTTTACGCCATGAAAGACGACAAAAGACTCAAGCGTAAGGTACGCAATTCCTACATCGTTTCGAACATCAGCATCGCCCTGGTGCTCTTCCTGCTGGGATCGGTGGGATACCTCATGACGGCCGCCATGCAGGTGGCCCGCACGTTGCAGGAGAGCGTCACCGTCACCGTCGAGCTCCGCAACGGAGCGGACGAAAAACAAAAAGAATCGCTCCGCAAACGGTTCGAAGCCAACGAGCTGGTGAGCCATGTGGAATACAGCTCCAAAGACGATAAACTGAACGACACCGATTTCCGGCAGATGTTCGAACAGGAGTTCGAGGCGATCCTCGAAGAGAATCCGCTGCTCGACTCGTTCGAATTGACCCTGTCAGCCGATTCGGCGGACCCGGACAAGCTCGAAACCTTCATCGCCCAAATTGCCGAACTCGACGGCGTGGACCGGGTTTCCTATCCGGCACAGACCGTCGAGCGGCTGCATGCCACGATCGCGAAGATCCGGCTGGTGCTGCTACTCTTCGGCGGAGCCCTGCTCGTCATCTCGCTCATCCTGCTGAACAACACGATCCGGCTGGCGATCTTCTCGAAACGCTACCTGATTAACACGATGAAGCTCGTAGGGGCAACCAAATGGTTCATCATGCGACCGTTCCTGGGCAGCAGCATCACACAAGGCATTCTGTCGGGAATCATCGCATCGGCACTCTTCCTGACGGCCGTTTACGGACTGAACGAGGCGGTTCCGGAACTGATGTCGCTGGCCGAAACCATGAAAATCGGAATCATCGTGGGCGGCATGGTGTTGGGCGGCATCCTGATCTCGCTCTGCTTCACGTTCTTCGCCGTCAACAAGTTCGTCAACATGAAATCCAACAAGATCTATCTCTACTAAAAATCCCCGTACCATGAAAAAATTCAAGGAGATCAACGATAAAAACGATCCGAAGATGCCGCTCTCGCTCAAAAATTACATCCTGTTGCTCGCCGGACTGATCGTCATCATTCTGGGCTTCGTCCTGATGGCCGGCGGCGGCAGCGACTCGCCCGACGAGTTCAACTACGCCATGTTTTCCTGGCGCCGCATCACGCTCGCCCCGATCCTGGTGATCGGCGGCTTCATCTTCGAAATTTACGCCATTCTCAAACGATTCTGAATCCGGACTTCTCCGACCGCCGGAAGCCGGGTTGCAACCCGCGCTTCCCCGACACCGAAATATCCCCGAGAACTGTAAAATGGAAACCATTCAAGCTATCATCCTGGGCATCGTCCAGGGTCTGACCGAATTCCTGCCCGTATCGAGCAGCGGCCATCTGCAACTGGCCAAAGAACTGCTGGGCGTCGATCCCGAAGTGGGAGGACTCACCTTCGATCTCACGCTGCACGCCGCGACGGTCCTGAGCACGATCGTCGTGCTCTGGAGCGAAATCAAACGCTTGGTCGTGGGACTCTTCTCCAAACGATTCAACGCGGAACAGGCCTACGTGCTGAAGATCATCCTTTCGATGATCCCGGTAGTCATCGTGGGCTTCACGCTGGAACCTTTTCTCCAGTCGCTCGTCGAAGACCTGCCGAATCACGGCATCCTGCTGCTGGTCGGAACCATGCTGCTGGTCACGGCCGTACTGCTGACCTTCGCCTATTACGCCAAACCCCGCCACAAGGCGACCATCTCCTACCGCGACGCCTTCATCATCGGTCTGGCGCAGGCAGTCGCCACACTGCCGGGTCTGTCGCGCTCGGGCACGACGATCGCCACGGGACTGATCCTGGGCAACCGCAAGGAGAGCGTGGCCCAATTCTCCTTCCTGATGGTGCTGGCACCGATCCTGGGCAAAATGGTTCTCGATCTGATGAGCGGAGAACTGGCCGCCCAGAGCATCGGGACCGCCCCCCTGCTCGCCGGATTCGCTGCTGCGTTCGTAGTCGGCTGTCTGGCCTGCAAATTCATGATAAACATCGTTAAACGGGGAAAGCTCAACTGGTTCGCCATCTACTGTACGCTGGTCGGAGGGCTGGCCATCATCCGCTATTTCGTGATCCAATAATCCGCACATGACGCAACAATCCGAACTGAACCTACAGGGAATCGACTTCGAAGAGGGCTACATCGCCGTCATCGACAAACCGCTGGAGTGGACCTCCTCGGACGTAGTCCGCAAAATCAAGTTCGCCCTGCGCAGGGCCGGTTACCCGAAAATCAAGGTCGGCCATGCCGGAACACTCGATCCGCTCGCAACGGGCATCCTGCTGGTCTGCATCGGCAAGGCGACCAAAATGGCGGACGCCCTGCAAGCCGAGGAGAAAGAGTACGTCGCCGACCTGATGCTGGGCGCTACGACCCCCAGCTTCGACCTCGAACACCCCATCGACAGGACCTATCCCTTCGAACATATCACGCGCGAAGCGGTCGAGGAGGTACTCCGCTCGCTCACCGGCGAACGGCTGCAAACCCCGCCCCTCTATTCGGCCAAGAAGGTCGAAGGCGTCCGGGCCTACGAGCTGGCCCGCGCGGGCGAAGAGGTGGAACTGCGCAAAGCGCTCATCAACATCTACGAAATGGAGCTCATGGAATACGACCTGCCCCGCATCCGCATCCGGGTCCGGTGCAGCAAGGGGACCTACATCCGTTCGCTGGCCGGAGAGATCGGCCAGGCGCTCGGCAGCGGTGCGCACCTCACCTCGCTCTGCCGCACCCGCAGCGGAGGTTTTCGGCTCGATGCGGCGCACGAATTGAACTTTTTTCTCGAAAAACTGCAAAAAGCTGAAACAAAATAACTTATTTTTCGTATAGATAAATTGACGGTTTATCTTGCTCCGTACCCGCAAAACTGCCTGCAGCGCTGCCCACGGACCGAAAAAATGTTCGCAAATACTTTTAGCCATGAAACTATCGCAATACGGTTACGACTTCTCCGCCGACCTGCTGGCGAAATACCCGGCCGAAAACCGGGACGAATCCCGCCTGATGGTGGTCAATCGTGCCAAGGGCACCATCGAACACCGCATTTTCAAGGAGATCATCGAATACTTCGACGAAAAGGACCTCTTCATCTTCAACGACACGAAGGTTTTCCCCGCCCGTCTGTACGGCAACAAGGAGAAAACGGGCGCCGAGATCGAAATCTTCCTGCTGCGCGAACTCAACCGCGAGTTGCGCCTGTGGGACGTACTGGTGGATCCGGCCCGCAAAATCCGCATCGGCAACAAGCTCTACTTCGGCGACGACGACCTGCTGGTAGCCGAGGTGATCGACAATACCACTTCGCGGGGCCGCACGCTCCGGTTCCTGTTCGACGGGTCCTACGAAGAGTTCAAAGAAACCCTCTTCAAACTGGGCGAAACCCCGCTGCCCAAGTGGGTGCGCGAAAAGGTCGAGCCGGAAGACGCCGAGCGCTATCAGACCATTTTCGCCAGCAAAGAGGGTGCCGTAGCCGCTCCGACGGCCGGCATGCATTTCTCCAAGCACCTGTTCAAACGTATGGAGATCAAGGGGATCGAAAAGGCGTTCATCACGCTCCACGTCGGCCTGGGCAACTTCCGCACGGTCGATGTCGAAGACCTCTCGAAGCACAAGATGGACTCCGAACAGTTCTTCGTGGACGAACCCACGGCCGAAACGGTAAACAAGACCAAACGCGAAGGACATAAGATCGTTTCGATCGGCACGACGGTCATGCGAACGCTCGAAACGGCCGTTTCGACCGGCGGCATGATCAAGCCGATGGAGGGCTGGACCAACAAGTTCATCTTCGCCCCGTACGAATTTTCGGTGGCCGACGCCATGGTGACCAACTTCCAGCTTCCCTACTCGACCCAACTGATGATGGTTTCGGCATTCGGAGGTTACGACCTGATAATGAATGCCTACAAAATAGCCAAAGAGGAGGGCTACCGCTTCGGAACTTATGGCGACGCGATGCTGATTCTTTAAGAAAAATCACTATCTTTGCAGAAGATAGGAGGCGGTTCGGCAATCTTTTGCGTGCAAGCCCGCGCGATTGCTCTCATCTTTCACTATCTTTGCGAAAGATAAACTTTCGTGAAGTGAGGTACGGCAGCACGACAAGGCAACTTTTCGCATTGCATCCGGCCCGTGCCTTCTTCGCCGAGCAAGCTAAAAAATCATCGTTTCCGACCGGCGGGCACTCCGAGCACACCGCACCAGGAGATGAAGAAAAAATTTCAACCAATGGCATCGAACAGGATACTATACGTCTGTCAGGAAGTGGCTCCGTATGTCCCGGATACGGAAGGGGCGCTTCTGTGCCGGCGGCTCTCGCAGGCGATGCAGGAGCGCGGCAATGAAATCCGCACATTCATGCCCCGGTACGGCTGCATCAACGAACGGCGTCATCAACTGCATGAGGTGATCCGGCTCTCGGGTATGAACCTCATCATCGACGACAACGATCATCAACTGATTATCAAGGTCGCTTCGATTCCGTCAGCCCGAGTGCAGATCTATTTCATCGACAACGACGACTATTTCGCCCGCAAAGCCATTCTCCGGGATGCCGACGAAAACTATTTCGAAGACAACGACGAACGGGCCATCTTCTTCGCCCGGGGCGTACTCGAAACGGTCAAGAAACTGCGTTGGACGCCAACGGTCGTCCACTGCCACGGCTGGTTCTCGAGTATCGTGCCGATCTATCTGAAAAAGGTCTTCGCCGACGACCCGATTTTCAAGGAGGTCAAAATCGTCGTTTCGCTCTACGGCGACGGTTTCGACAAACCGCTGGATGCAGGAATGAAGGAGAAAATCGCCAACGAAGGCGTCAAAGACAAAAAACTGTCGATCCTCGACACCCCTTCATACGAAAACCTCTGCCGTTACGTTATGGAGTATGCCGACGGCATCATTCTGGCTTCCGATGCGGTAACCCCCGAAATTATCGAGTTGGTCCGCAACAGCGGCAAACCGCTCCTGGAATACCAGTCGCCCGACGCAGAGGACTTTTTCGACAACTACAACCGATTCTATGATTCGATCCAGTAAAATACGCCGGGCCGCCGAATTGGCCGCCGTTCTCACCGCAGCGGGCATGGTCTTCTTTACAGGTTGCACGAAAGTGGACGACCGGCTGGGCGCAGGCTACCAACCGGGGGATCAGCAGATGAAGATCGGTCTGAAAGTTTTCGCGCTCGCACCCGACGCCGAGCGGCCCTATTTCGAAACTCGACTCTACAAAACCGACTCTCTCAAGGCTTCCAACCTGGGAGAGGGGTATTTCGGTGTGATGCACGACGAAACTTTCGGGCGTCGCACGGCAGGTTTCCTGACCCAATACCGCGCCGTAGCCCTCTCCGATACGACCGGCTTCGGTTACCAGCCCATTTTCGACTCGATCGAACTCAAAATCAAAATCTCGAACTACGGAGGCGACACCCTCAAGCCGATGACGTACAACGTCTATGAGGTGATTTCGAACGATTACCTCAATCCCTCGCTGACAGCCCCGGCCGGAGCAGGCAGCGTCGCCGACACCCTTTTCTACCCGACCTTCGATCCGACCCCCTACCTCAACCCCAATCCGGTATTCACCTTCACCTTCCCCAACGGCACGACGACCGGACCGGCCACGGAGTACGTCACCCTGCAGCCTACGCCCGAAGGACGGGGGCTCATCAAGCGTCTGATGCTGCTCGAAGGCAAGTACAAGGGCGATATGACGATCTACCGCAATCCGGAGCTTTGGGTGGACTATTTCAACGGTATTTACATCAAGCCGGCCCAGGAAAATCCGTCGGGAGAAGGGAACCTGTTCGCTACGAACCTCGCGGAGTCGGGTCTTCTGATGTACACCCGCAGCCGGAACAGAACCGACCCGACGCTGATCCAGGATACGATCACGGCCAGCTACCTCTTCTACCGCGAAGACGATCCCTACGGCAATGTTTCGATCAATACCATCCGGCATGATTACACCGGCTCCAAGATCAATCCGGCCGACATCGACGAGCGGAACGAACAGCGGCCCCTGAACCCCAACGTATATGTCGAAGGGATGGACGGCGTAATCACGGAGCTGACCCTCACGGACGCCCTGTTCGAAGGAATCGAAGCCCTCTACAAGGAGGTTACGGACGAATCGGGCATGCCTTACACCTCGATCGCCATCAACCAGGCGGAACTGATGATCTACCTCGAAAAGAGCGATTACGATTGGGAAAAGATCGACGTGGGAGCCATCACTCCCCTGCTGGACGCATCATTCGAGCGCTTGGGCCTCTATGCCGATTACAAGCACGTACTGGGCATTTCGGATTACTATTACACCTACGAAAGGCTCTATTCAAGCCAGAACTTCCAGTTGCCGTACGGAGGTTACCTCAACCGCAGCCAAGGCTGTTATGTCATGGACATCACCAGTCACCTGCAGGAGGTATGGAACGGCTACCTGAAATCCCAGGGAATCGAAACCGGCGGCAGCCAAACGGAGAATCCCGCCCCCCGGACGATCTACATCGGACCCGAAGCCTACGGGCTCTTCACGATGCCCTATACATCGGCACAAGGCATGGAAAATACCGCAAACAACGCGCCGATCAAGCTGCGCCTGATTTACACGATGATAAAATAGCGAAGCACCTGCGGATAACCTAAGTACGAACTTAGGTTATCTTGCGTTAGTGAAAAGATACTGAATGTTATGCAGGAAAATTTAGTAATAGTCGAGTCCCCGGCCAAAGCCAAGACCATCGAAAAATTCCTGGGCAAGGATTTCGTCGTCAAGTCGAGCTTCGGGCATATCCGGGACCTCTCGAAAAAAGATCTCGGCGTCAATCTGGACAAGGACTACGAACCGGTCTATGAAATTCCGAGCGACAAACGCAAGGTTGTCGAGGAACTTTCGTCGCTGGCCAAGAAGACCAAGACCGTCTGGCTCGCGTCCGATGAAGACCGCGAAGGAGAGGCGATCGCCTGGCACCTCGCAGAGGTTCTCGGCCTGCCGATCGACCAAACCAAGCGAATCGTTTTCCACGAAATTACCAAACCGGCAATTCTGGCAGCCATCGAATCGCCCCGCACGATCGATATGAATCTGGTAAATGCCCAGCAGGCACGCCGCGTGCTGGACCGCCTGGTCGGATTCGAGCTATCGCCCCTGCTTTGGAAAAAGGTGCGGCCCCAACTCTCGGCCGGACGCGTACAGAGCGTCGCCGTACGGCTGCTGGTAGAGCGGGAGCGGGAGATCATCGCATTCCGCTCGACGCCCTACTACCGTGTCGTAGCACAGTTCTACGCCGCCGCCGATCCCGATAAAACCCTTTTCAAGGCGGAACTGTCCACCCGCTTCGATACCCGCGAGGAAGCAGAGACTTTCCTGCGCAGCTGCATCGACGCCCGGTTCACCGTCGCCAAAGCCGAGGAAAAACCGGCACAGCGCTACCCCGCGCCTCCGTTCACGACCTCGACGCTCCAGCAGGAGGCGGGCCGCAAACTCGGAATGTCGGTATCGCAGACGATGTCCGTGGCGCAGCACCTCTACGAGCAGGGTTTGATTACCTACATGCGTACCGACTCGGTAAATCTCTCGAAGCAGGCGATCGGCCAGTGCAAGGAGGAGATCATCAAACTTTTCGGTGAGAAATATTCGTCGGCACATAATTACAAGACAAAAACCAAAGGCGCACAGGAAGCCCACGAGGCGATCCGCCCGTCGTATATCGAGCGGCAGACGATCGAAGGCACTCCCGCCGAAAAGAAGTTGTACGACCTGATCTGGAAGCGGACGGTCGCCTCGCAGATGGTTCCTGCGGAGCTCGACCGCACCACGATCGTCATCGATATCTCCGGTTCGGACGCCCAGTTCGTCGCCACGGGCGAAGTGATCCGTTTCGACGGATTCCTGAAACTCTACTCGGAATCCACGGACGAGGAGCCGGGCGAAGAGGGATCGGGCATCCTCCCCAAAATGGCCCAAGGCGAGAGCGTCAATCCCGCGCAAATTACGGCCACGGAACGCTTCACCGCACCGCCGGCCCGCTATAACGAGGCTTCGCTCGTAAAACGGCTCGAAGAGCTCGGCATCGGACGTCCTTCGACCTATGCGCCGACCATCACGACGATCATCAACCGCGGGTACGTGGTCAAACAGAACAAGGAGGGCCAGAAACGCAGCTACGTGCAACTTACGCTGACCGGCAGCAAGATCGCCGAAAAAAGGCTTACCGAAACCTACGGCAAGGAGAAAAACCGACTCCAGCCGACCGATATCGGCATGGTGGTCAATGACTACCTCGAATCGCAATTCGAGCCGATCATGGACTACAACTTCACGGCCAACGTCGAAAAGGAGTTCGACCGCATCGCCGACGGAGAGATCACCTGGAACAGCATGATCGACGATTTTTACGGTCCTTTTCATAAAATGGTCGATCATGCGACCACGACCCAGACGACCAAAAACAACCAGATACGCATCCTGGGCACCGACCCCACTACGGGGCATACGGTAAAAGCCCGCATCGGCCGCTACGGTCCGATGGTCGAAATCGAAGGCAACGAAGGGGAAAAGAGCCGTTTCGCATCACTCAAGAAGGGGCAGTTGATCGAATCGCTCACCCTCGAAGAGGCTTTGGCGCTCTTCAGCCTGCCCCGCAACCTGGGGCCCTACGAAGGGGAAGATCTGGTCATCGGCATCGGAAAGTTCGGGCCCTACGTGCGGCACGGCAAATCGTTCGCATCGCTCGCCCGCACGGACGATCCCTATACGATCGGCTACGACCGCGCTGCGGAGCTCGTGCGCGAACAGCAGGCCCGCGCCGCTGCAGCGAACACTCCGCTCAAAACCTTCGCCGAAGAGCCCGAACTACTGATTAAAAACGGCCGTTACGGTCCTTATATCGCCTACAAAGGCAAGAACTACCGTATTCCCAAAGGGACCAAACCCGAGGAGATCACTCTCGAAGCGTGCATGAAAATCATTCAAACTTCTAAAAAATAACAAACCCCAAAATTACGATGAAAAAACTGCTGTTACTCGCAGGCCTGGCACTTATGGTGTGCTCCGCATCGGCCAAGAAACCTGCACAGAAGACCCAGGAGGAAGGCTACAAGTTCACCGACTTGACCACCGTACCGACCACTTCGGTCAAAGACCAGCACCGCAGCGGCACCTGCTGGTGTTATTCGGCTCTTTCGTTCCTGGAAAACGAAATTCTGCGGGCCGGCGGGCCGGAGATGGACCTGTCCGAAATGTGGATCGTCCGCAACATGTATTTCGATAAAGGCGTTAAATACGTCCGCCTGCACGGACATCTGAACTTTGCGGAAGGCGGTGCCGCCCACGACGTAATCGAAGGCATCAAGAAATACGGCATCGTACCCCAGGAGGTCTATCCGGGTCTGAACTACGGCACGGAGAAACCGGTCTTCGGCGAGCTCGACGCAGCACTGAAAGCCTACCTGGACGCAGTTATCAAGGCAAGAAACAACGGGGTGCTGACCACGGCCTGGCAAGACGGTCTGAATGCGCTGCTGGACACTTATTTCGGCGTGCGCCCTGAAAAATTCACCTACGAAGGCAAGGAATATACCCCCGAATCGTTCGCAGCGTCGCTGCCGATCAAGATGGACGACTATGTAGACGTAGGTTCCTTCACGCACCATCCGTTCTACACGGAGTTCATCATCGAAGTCCCCGACAACTGGATGTGGGGCACGGTTTACAACGTACCGCTGGAGGAGATGATGGCCGTGGTCGATAATGCCCTGGCCAACGGTTACTCGATCGAATGGGCTACCGACGTCAGCGAAAAGGGCTTCGACCGCATCAAGGCGATCGGAATCATTCCCGAAACCGACATCGACGGCATGGAGGGTACCGAGGCCGAGAAGTGGGGCAAATTGAGCGCCGCCGAGAAAGAGGCCGCCCTCTACAAGTTCGACAAACCCGTCAAGGAGAAGAAGATCACGCAGGAGATGCGCCAGATCGCTTTCGACAACTACGAAACTACGGACGACCACGGCATGGTAATCGTGGGTACGGCCGTCGATCAGCAGGGCAATCCCTTCTTCAAGGTAAAGAACTCGTGGGACGTACGTCCTCCCTACGACGGTTACTACTACTTCTCGCGTCCGTTCGTGGAGTACAAAACCCTGTCCGTTATGGTAAACAAGAACGCCATTCCGCAGGAGATCCGCACCAAACTCGGAATTTAATCCAAAACACAAAATCCAAAACAGAGCCGGTGGATCACCGGCTCTGTTTTTTATTATCGTAAAAGCTCTTTCTGCGCAGATATCCCTATCGTTACGACCAACGCCCGGAGGCACCCGACACCTCCTCGCTCCTGCTCCGTATTCAAGCCAAATCGGACGCGTGCAACGATCCGTCCGAGAGTTCTGTCGTATTTCCCGGATCGAGCGAATGCCCCATCAATTCACCGAAAGAGTCTGTAATCGATATTTTCAAAAAACTCAGATACTCCGTTCCGCATGGGGCCGGTGTCTGAATTTACGAACCTGGTAGAAGAGCAGCACGGCGGCCAGCAGAGAGGCCGTACCGTCGGCAATCGGCATCGACATCCAGACACCCAGCGTACCGAGATGCGGCGGCAAAACAAGGAGCAGCGGGATGAGGAACAGCATCTGCCGCGTGAGGGAGAGGAAAATCGCCTTGTGCGGCTTGCCGATATATTGGAAAAAATTGGAAGTCACGATCTGGAATCCGACGATCGGGAAAACGCACAACACGATCCGCAGCCCCTCGGCCGCCGTAGAGATCATCCGCTCGGCCGCAGCTCCGTCCGCAGCATCGACGAAGAGCATCGCCACCTGCCGGGGAAAGAGCTGTCCCAGCAGGAATCCCGTCGTCGTCACGCAAACCGCACACACGACGGTCTGCCGCAGGACCTTCAACACCCGGTCGTACCGCCGGGCGCCGTAATTGTACCCCACGATGGGCTGCATGCCTTGATTCAGTCCAGAAACGATCATCAGGAAGAGCATCGCCACCCGATAAATGATGCCATACGCCCCGATCGCCACGTCGCCGCCGTACTCCCGGAGCGATTTGTTCACGACGATCACTACCGCCGAAGCACAGAGGTGCAGCAGAAACGAAGCCATACCGATAGAAAAGATCTTGCCCACGACCGACGCCTGCAAGCGGAAAATCCCCCGTTCGAACCGGATGAAACTTCCCCGGGAAGAGAAGTGGATGAGCGAAACCGAGAGCGCCGCGACCTGGGCCAGCACCGTCGCGGCCGCCGAACCGCGAATACCCCAGCCGAACCCGAAAATGAACAGCGGATTGAGCAGACAGTTCAACACGACGGCCGTCAGCATAATCGCCATGGCTCTCCTCGGATAACCCGAAGCACGGATCACTTCGTTCAGGCTCAAATACATATGGGTAACGATCGTACCGCCGAGAATGATCTGCATGAAATCTCGTGCATAACCGATCGTAGCGTCGCTCGCCCCGAAGAAGCAGAGAATGGGGTCCAGCAGCAACAGACCTACGGCCGTAAAAAGCGCCGCTACCAGAAAATTGAGCAACACCACATTGCCCAACACCCCCTCGGCAGCCTCCCGGCGTCCCTGCCCCAGCCGGATCGAGGTGAGCGCCGCAGCACCGATCCCGATCAACGACCCGAAAGCCGACGCGATGTTCATCAGAGGCATCGAAAGCGCCACGCCGGAAATGGCGATCGGACCGACGCCGTGTCCGATGAAAATGCTATCGACGATGTTGTAGAGCGACGAAGAGGTCATCGCGATAATCGAAGGGATCGCATAACGGACGAGCAGCGACGAAATCCGGTCGGAACCTAAACGAAGCGGGGTGACAGCCTGTTTCATCGTTACAAAAATAACAATAACATTCGGAATAACGCCCCGACCGACCGGATTTCGTCGGCAGGAGGTTCGATTTCCGGCCGCCCGATACGAAAAAGGATTTGTGAAACTTCCGGCAAGGAGGAGGGTATTCGTCCCATTTCGGCAGGAAGAAGGTTCCGAATCCTCCGCAGGCCGCCCGACATCCCTCCCCGGCGGCAAAACGGTCTGCCAACAGACGATCCGAAATTTCAAGAGCACCGAAGCCCCGCCTCGAAGCTGCCGGGCGGCATCCTTGCATCCGGCGCCGCAGACAGCGCCCCAAGCGTCCGAAAATCAACTCCTCGGCGGAACCTCCATTATAGAACGACAGACACCCCGAAAGTCCCGAACCGAATTACGCCTGCAAGCATAATCACACCAAGATATAGGCTGCAAGAAGCTCCTCCTCCCTCCGAAGTCCGATTTCCAATGCGGATTCCCCGCAAATACGGCCCGTCATCCGGCCTTCGTCCGGATCGAAACGCTCGATCCGTAAATCCCGGAGCAGATCGAGGTTCCGCCGCCCCGAATATTTGTAAAGCGTCTCCTTGGCGCACCAGAGGGCCGGCAACAACAGCGGACTGTCGGACAACTGCCGCTCTTCGGCAGAAGCAAAGCGGGCTGCCGCCCGACCGAAATCGCGGGCAAGCGGCTCGATATCGACGGCACATGGACGGTCGGAGAAACAGACCGCAACGTATCCGGGGCAGTGGGAAACTCCGATATGGAGGGGATAATTGCATACGACGGGAGCTCCGACCGCATTATATGCGATTTCGGCATCCGGCAGACGACGGTAAACAATCGACCGCCACATCAGAAACTCTTCGCGGCGGGAAGCCGGCTTCAACGCCGCAGCCAACCGGAGATCCCGTTCGGGCACAGCCGCAGCAACCGTTCCCAGGACAAAACCTTTTCGATACAAAGGATATTATCCATGCAGACGGACTTTGATCTTGTCGATGCGGTGTCCCTCGATCTCCTCCACAGTGAACCGCACATCGTGAGCCGTTACCGTATCCCCCTTTTTCAGGAAGTCGCACTTCAGTTCGAGCATCAGACCGGCCAGTGTTTCGGCACGCCCCTTGACATCGGCGAAAGTACCTTCGGCAATCTCCACAATGCGTTCGAAATCGCCGATATGGGTCTTGCCGTCGAACAGGTAGGTATCTTTGTCCAAACGGGTATAAAACACTTCGTCCTTGTCGCTTTCGTCCGAAATTTCACCCACTACCTCCTCGACGATGTCTTCGAGCGACACGAGGCCCTGCGTCGAGCCGTATTCATCGACGACGATCGCCATGTGGATCTTCTGGTTCTGGAAATCGGCCAGCAGGTCGTTGATCTTCTTGTGCTCCGGCACGAAATAGGGCCTGCGGATCAGTTGCTGCCAGCCGAATTCGTCGCCCCGGTCGATATGCGAAAGCAGATCCTTGACATAAAGCGTTCCCTTGATATTGTCCAAATCGCCCTCGTAAACCGGAATGCGCGAGAAACCCGACCGGATGATGGTCTGCTTGACCTGTTCATAGGAATCCGTGATGGCAACGGCCGTAATATCCACCCGGGGTTTCATGATCTCCTGCACCTCGGTATTGACGAAGCTGACGATGCCCGAAAGCATCCCGTGCTCCTCCTTGGAGGCCGTGCGTGTCATATCGATCGCATCGGCCAGTTCGCCGATGGAAATTTCCTGATGGTGGGCAGCCCGCTCGCTGATACGGTTTCCGGTGCGCACCAGCACATACGACAACGGATAAAAAATCCATCGCAGCACCAAAAGGGGCCGCGCAGCGAAACCGGCGAACCGCAAAGGAATCGTCTGCGCCGCGACTTTAGGCAGAATCTCCCCGAAAAGCAGCAGCAGGAACGTCACGATCACCGTCTTGAAAAGAAACTCGAAACGGGCGAAAGTGAAAAGCGAATCGATGATCTCCGAAGAGAGGATAACGATACCGATATTGACCAGGTTATTGACTACCAGAATCGTAGCCAGCAGCAGATCGGCCTTGCCCAGCAGATTCAGCATCCGCCGGCAAACCGGCGTATCGTGCCGCCGGATCTTGCGCACATCGTTGCCCGAAAGCGAAAAAAAAGCGGTTTCGGAGCCGGAAACCAACGCCGAAACCAATAGCAGGAACAAAGTCACACAACACAGCACCACGACATGAAACGTCATGCCGTGATAGATGATGGCCGCAGCACTATCTTCCAAATCCAATCCGTTTTATGTTAATCGAACAGCGACTCGGAGCGGTTTTCCTCCGCACGCTCCGCAGCACCCTTCTCCTCCTTAAGCACCTCCTTGCGGCCCGCAGGCATCTCGACGATGAACTGCGCCTTACGCGACTGATAAGCCGGTTTGGCGAGGATCTGGTCGATATTGCTGTAACGGGTCGATTTCTCGCCCAGGATCACCTGCTCCAGAGGGCGTGTCTGCGGAGTGGCCTTGCCGGGCTTGCCCACCGGTTCCAACACCGGCTTTCCGGCAGGGTCGGCACCTTCCGGGACAGGCTTGACGATCCGTGCGGGCGGAATGACCGTCTCCATCATCCGCTTCTCCTCGTCGCCCTCGAATCCCGTCGCCACCACCACCAGCTCGATGGCATTGCCCAACTGGGGTTTCTCGCTCGTACCCCAGATGATATTGGCGTTGTGAATGTTGCCCGACTCGTCCTCGACGCTGGCATGCGCCTGGATATACTCCAGAATCCGCACCACCTCCTCGTACATCAGCTCTTCGGCATTGGCCACCGAGATATTGAGCAGAATGTTGCGGGCTCCGGAAATCAGGTTGTGATCCAACAGGGGCGAATGCAGCGACGCTTCGGCCACCGCCTCGGCCCGGTTGTCGCCTTCGGCCGTCGCTACGCTCATGTGCGCGCGACCGCTGTCCCGCATCACCTTCGACACGTCGGCGAAATCGACGTTCACCAGGTCGCTCTCGACCGTAATGATCTCGGCGATGCCCTTCGCAGCCGAAGCCAGGATGTCATCGGCCTTGCCGAAAGCCTGCTTCAAGGCCAGACGGCCGTATATTTCAAGAATATTCTCGTTGTTGATAATCAGCAGCGAATCGACGTTCTGACGCAGCTCCTCGATGCCCCGGAACGCCTGTTCGTAACGGATCTTGCCTTCGACGGCCAGCGGCGAAGTGACGATGCCGACGGTCAGCATTCCCATCTCCTTGGCCAGCTTGGCGATCACCGGCGAAGCGCCCGTACCCGTACCGCCGCCCATACCGGCGGTGATGAAGACCATCTTGGTCCCCGACGCCTCGAAACGCTGGCGCACCACATCGAGCGACTCGATGGCGGCCTTGCGTCCGTTTTCAGGGTCGTTGCCGGCGCCCAATCCCTCGCTGCCGAGCCGGACTTTCAGCTCCACGGGACTCTTGTCGAGCGCCTGCTGGTCGGTGTTGCAGACCATAAAGTCCACGCCCTTGATCCCCAGGTTCCACATGTGATTCACGGCATTGCCGCCCGCACCGCCGACACCGACTACCATGATAATGGAAGGATTCGTGCGGGCAGCGGCCAACTGGGTGATTACATCGTCTGTCATATCGTTTCGTTTCTCTTGTCTTAATCGTTAAATCTCCTCGTCATCGGCGGCATTGAAGCCCTCGTTGATCTTGTCGAGCGTCCGCTTGAAAATACTCCGCCAGTTGCGTTCCTTTTTCACCGGCTCCTGCACGGGAGCCTGAGGCGCGGGCTCCTCTCCGGCATCGTCCGCCTCGGGCTCGGCCGCTGCGGATTCCGCACGGGCAGCCTCCCGACGCGCATACGCCGCATTGACCGTTTCCGCAGAAGGCCGTGTCGGCGCATAGGGCTGGGGTTGCGGCCGCGACTGGGGCTGCGGAGGCTGGAATCCCGGCACAGAGGTCGGCGGGACAGGGCGACGGGGCGAAAGGCCCGCCTTGTCCTCGATCACGTTGCACGAACCCATGCCGGCCCCCTTGAGCAACAGTCCGACGACCGTGGCGAACGCAGGGTTCGCAACCGCCTCGCGCGAATCTTCGCTGATGCCTGTTTCGGCGCTTGCGATACGAACGTCCATGCCGGTCACACGACGGAACAATTCGTCTATATCCTTGAGTCGGGCCGAGCCGCCCGTCAGCACGATGCCGTAGGCCAACCGCTCGGCATACCCCGAATCCCGGATCTCCTGCTGCACGAATTCGACGATGTCGGTAGCCCGGGCCTCGATGACGGTGGCCAGGTTGCGCAGCAGAATATCCTTGGCTTCGCGGGCCGTGCGACCGCTCACGCGGATCAGCTTGTCTTCGGGAGCGAGCTCGGCAACAGCCGAACCGTATTTGCACTTGAGGCTCTCGACATGTTTCTCGGGAATGCTCTGCGAACGGATGTCCCGGTTGATGGCGCTCGCTCCCATCGGGATCGTCGCCACGTAACGCGGCACGCCCCGGTAATAAACCGCAACGTCGGTCACGCCTCCACCGATATCCACGACGGCCACTCCCTCCTCCTTCTCATCGGAAGAGAGTACGGCTTCGGGCGTCGCCAGCGCATTGGGGAATACCCCCAACATACGGATACCGAGCCGCCGGAGAGCCATGTCGAGCCGTTGCAGCGGCGTCTTGCCGCAAAGTATGAAGTTGAAAGTCGAAGACAACCGCTTGCAGAACGAACCGACCGGATTGCGCACCTCCTCGGCATCATCCACCATATAATGCTGCGGAATACGCTCCATGATCGTTTCGTCGTCGGGGGCCTGGACGTTGCGCATACGATCGAACAGGGCATCTACATCGCCCTGGTTCACCCCGTTCTGGGGATCGTAGGTAAAGACGTGGTCGGTATGGCGGGCACAACGGACGAACTCGCCCGAAATGCCGGCATAAGCCTCCGTAATTCGAACGCCGAGCGTCGATTCCACCTCGGCGACAGCCTCCCGGATGGCATTGCCCGCCTGTTCGATATTATCGATCCGGCCGGCCTTGACCCCCTCGACCGGTTTGGAAACGACGGCTTCGATACCGAGCGTTCCGTCTTCGCGTTTCGACCCGACAGCGACCACCACGTTCGAAGAACCGAGGTCGATGGCTACCGTATAACTCTTTTTTTCCACTGTGCTCTATCTATTTTTTCATTGAATCGTTTCCCAGCCTCTTCCCTGCCCGGCACATATTCCGCAGGCAGATCCGGCTCCTGCATCTCGAAAACCTTACCACTCCGTACAGACGACCTGCCCGGCGTACTTCACGTTGATCGTCCGGTACCGATCCCATCCGGCTTTTCCGAGTCCCTCCCGGTAAAACCGCAGCAACTTATCCAGTTTCTGCTCGGCATCGTCCAAGCGGCCGAAAAGGATGGTATAGTTGCCGCTCCGGGGCGTAAGTTCCAGGTCGATAGCCCCGCTTTCAGTGGTGCGGGCCGTTATCTGAACGATTTCCGACCGCCAGAAATCGTCGTTTTCCATCCATTTTACAAAGGTAGTCAGTTTCGAGAAATCTTCGTACCTTTTCGCCAAAATTTTTTGTCGGCGACGCTCGGCTTCCTGTTTTTCGGAAATTTTGTCGATCGCCGACTGAATCACCTGAGCCTCATAGCGATATTTGCGGCGCAACTGCTCCTTGTGCTTGCGGAGTTCCCGCACCCGCTCGCCGAAGGACTCCGAAGATTCGAACCATCTCTTTTTAATCAGCATCCGCCGCAGCGAACGGATATTTTCATCGTTCTTCAGCTCCCGTCGGTAAAGAGGGTATTTTTCCCGTTCCAACTCCGCGATCTTATCGTCTATCTGTTGCATCTGCTCCCGCCTGTAATCCGCCGCATACCCCACATAGGAGGCCGGGAACGGGGGACGGTAGGTACCCGTAATCACCGGCACATAAACCGACGAGGCACGGGGCACTGCAAACAGATAGCCCTCCTCGGTCACGTACGAATTATAGCCGTCGATCAACAGCCGCATCAGAGGCGTCCGCTGCCAGACGGCGACATGCAGCACGCCCGAATAGGAAACCGTAACCCGGGCGTCGGCGACGAATCCATTGCGGGCGATAAGCCGTTCCAGCGCATCCAGCCGCACGGCACCGATCTTCTCGCCGACGGTTTTGATGCCGCTGCGGGCGAGCCACCCCCGAACGGTAGCTTCCGACACCAGCCGCAACTGCGAGGGGCTGTCCACCACTTCGACCTCGATGCGCGTCACAGGCTGCTCCGCACAATGACGGCGCACCTTGCCTCCCGCATAGAGCAAATAAGCGGCCACACCGCCCCAAAGCAGTGCAAGAAGCGTATATTTCAGGTATTTCGGCATTCGTCAATGGTTGAATCTCATCCCGGCGTTTACTTCCCGCCCGGTACGGCCGCGACGGACACGGCCTCGAAAAAAACAGATCGTCTCCGGCAGACGGCGAATCAGGCTTTTTCCCGCAATTTTTCTGCCAGTGCCCCGCAGCAGGCGTCTATATTGCCCGCGCCGAAGTGACGACTACATCGGTATCCATCGCAGCCACCTTTTCGGCCAACTCCGCACGGTCGCAGATCGTCCAAGGCACCGTCAGCAGGCGGCCGATCATCTCGGACTCCACACCCGGAATCGGCTCCTCGCGGGCCGGATAGATCGGCAGCAGTCCACCCGGTCGGCATGCGAGAGCGCCTCGGCGAACTCGCGGTAGAAATCCCGCGTGCGGGTGTAGAGGTGCGGCTGGAAAAGCGCCGTCAGCCGCCGCCCCGGAAACATCTTCTTGACCCAAGTGAACGCCGCCGCCACA